>WNFR01005290.1_pt1 | contig 13189 bp, 7 predicted proteins | sample 5400221 | NCBI WGS metagenome assembly WNFR01 (sample SAMN13153357, study PRJNA577476) | soil metagenome | isolation source: 40 cm soil under Madrone tree | place: USA:California | collected 2016-06-14
CGGCATCGTGCGCCGCTTTTCATGTCTCGCCATCTGACACTCTGGTTCGTTTTAGTGATCCTGGCTGCGTTGGTTGTGCTGTCATCGGTCCTGGCCGGTGAGCGGGGCGAGAGCCGGAAGAGTGCGGCCGCAGGAGGGCAGAAGCAGGTCACGAAGTCCGTGGCAGACGTGTTCAGCCAGCAGGTCAAAGCAAGACCGCGAGGCAACGGGGTCTCCACCATGCGAGACTCAGATCCTGAAAGATTGGAAGCAGCACTTTTCGTAGATCCGCCTGCGCCTTTGGCCCGAACAGCTCTGGTGCCAAAATCACTTGCGACGCTCGGAGCGAACAATGTCATCGAGACTCAACAGAACCAGACGCCGGGGAAGGGGAGTCTCCAACAGGATGAACTGAGCGTCCAGACTGGCCCCCAGCAAGACAAAGAACAACGTAAACCCAGGGAAGAGCGGCTCACTAAGGCGACTACGTTCAATGGCGATCTTCGCGCTCTCCCCCATCGCAAACCTGTGCAACGCGAGCGGCCGGAACTCAATGAGCCGGCGCTAAATCCGACATTGGCTCCCGGCATTCCCGCCACGGCGCCGTCTGCGCCTCAGATCGGCGGGCCGAGCGCGCCCGCGCCTGCGCCACTCAACGTCTTTGAGGGTCTGGATCGCTTCAACTGGGGCGCAGGTAGTCCTCCTGACACGAATGGCGACGTCGGTCCCAACCACTACATCCAGACCGTCAACACTTCGATAGGCGTTTACCGCAAGTCCGATGGATTTCAGGAGGCCGCGTTTACCTTCGACACCTTCATGAGTCAGGGCCACTTCGGCAATCTGTGCGATACGAACAACTTCGGCGACCCGGTAGTTCTCTACGACTCGTTCGAGGATCGCTGGATCATCACTGACTTCGCGTTTGTGACCGACATTAGCGGCAATGTCCTTGCGCCGGCGTTTCAGTGCATCGCCGCCTCGAAGAGCGGCGACCCGGTCACCGGCGGCTGGAACTTCTACTCGACCCAGATTTCGGACAACTTGAACGATTACCCGAAGTTCGGCATCTGGCCCGACGGTCTCTACATGTCCGCGAACATGTTCTCCTTCGGCGCCGGCTCCACTTTCAAGACCGCGCGCGCCTGGGCCTTCGACAAGGCGCAGATGTATGGCGGAAGTCCGACCGTGAAGGTGGTCTCCTTTGACATCCCGGGCGGCGATTTCGCGGTCATGCCGAGCAATGCGCGCTTGCAGACCGGCACGCCCCCTGCCGGACGGCCGAATCTGTTCATCTCCAGCTGGCTCTTTACCAACGCCCTGACCGTCTATAAGTTCCACGTCGACTGGAACAGCCTTGCGCTCTCGACCTTCACCGGGCCCGACGTATCGATCGCCGGCACGAGTTGGCCAAATGCAGCCGTAGCGAATGCCGCGCAGCCTGGTACAGCCACGCTCCTCGATGTCCTTCAGATCCGGGCCATGGTACAGAACCAATACACGAATTTCGGCGGCACGGAATCGCTGTGGATATCTCACACCGTTCGGCGCGCGGCCGGAGGTCTGGCTGCACCGCGCTGGTATCAGGCGAACGTCACGGGTGGCACGGTTGCCGCCAGTCTGGTTCAGGCGACGACCTGGGATCCGGACGGCGCGAACGTCATCAACCGCTTCATGCCCAGCCTGGCGCTCGACCGCGCCGGCAACATGGCCATGGGCTATAGCACATCGAGCGGGACGGTCTTTCCCTCTATTGCCTACGCCGGCCGGCTCGCAACCGATCCCGTCAACACGTTCAGCAAAACCGAGCAGACGTTCTTTACCGGAACCGCTTCACAGACAGGCACCACCCGCTGGGGTGACTACAGCGCGATGACCCTCGATCCAGACGGCTGTACGTTCTGGTACACCACTGAGTACGCCAATCCGGCCGACCAGACATTCAACCATCGCTGGTTAACTAAGTTCGGCTCGTTCCGTTATGCGGAGTGCACGCAAGTGGGAGCAGGCGGCACAGTCTCGGGCACGGTGACCGCCAATCCGGGCGGCGCGCCGATTGTCGGCGCCACAGTCGAGTTGGGAGCGCGCTCGACTACCACCAACGGCTCCGGCAATTACTCGTTCACCAGCATCCCCGCCGGAACCTATTCATCGATGACAGCGAGCTTCCCGGGGTCCGTCACCGCGTCCGCCTCGTCGATCGTCGTCACCGACGGCGGCACGACGACGCAGGACTTCTCGCTGGCCGCGGCACCTGCCAGCGCCTGTTTGACTGACACGACGCAGAGCGATTTCCTTACAGGTGTTTCCACCAACCTCGACCTGAACACCAGTCCAGGCGATGTGACGCTTGTGAATTTAGCCGTTGACCAGCAGAACACGGCTGGCACGACAACCGGGACTGGCTTTGGAACTCCCAGTTGGACCGGTCAGACCTTCATTCCAGCGGTGAATGGCCAACTCGTGAAAGCTGAGATCCAGCTCTTTTGCAATGGTTGCGGGGCTACTCCCCCCAACCTCACTCTTTCCGTTCGCAACACGGCCGCCGGTCTGCCCAGTGGCGCTGACCTCGCCAGCGTGACGATTCCCGGCTCCACCTTTTCAAGCGGCGCGACCACCACCTTTACGGCCAGCTTTGGCTCGCCCGCAACTCTGACTTCCGGAACGCAATACGCTCTGATCCTGCGTCCTGTGTCGGTCCCCGCGGGTTCCGGCTATTTCTGGATTCGCTCCAGCCCGAGCACTTATGCCAACGGCTCGCGGGTTCTTTCGGCCGACAGCGGAGGGACGTGGTCCACTGATACGACCAGAGACTACAACTTCAAAGCCTACATGCAGGGACCCTACGCGCCGACAAGCGGCAACCTCGTCTCCGGTCCGAAGGACGCAAACCCCGCCCCCGGTCTCACGCCGATCTGGTCGACGTTCTCGTGGAACGGCACGACTCCAGCGAACACCTCGCTGAAGTTCCAGATCGCAGGTTCCAACGACGTCAACGGTCCGTTCAACTTTGTCGGACCGGACGGCACAGCATCGACGTTCTTTACCACTTCGCCGACAAGCCTGTCGCCGCAGTTCTACAACTTCCGTTACCTAGAATACAAAGCGCTACTTAGCACCACCGACAGCGCTGTTACGCCGACTCTCAACGATGCGACGTTCTGCTTCAACGACGTCGATTGCAGCACCACCGTGGCCACAATTACGCCGACGCCGGCGGAGGTCTGTGCGAACACGACCGGCAACACCGCATCCGGCCCGGCCGGCATGACCGTTTATGCTTGGGGCATCTCCAACGGCACTATCACCTCCGCTACGAACACGCAGAGCATCACTTACACAGCCGGCGCCAGCGGCAGCGTCACGCTGAACCTGACCGTCACCGGGCCGAACGGCTGCATCGTGGCGAACTCCGTACCAGTCACGATCAATCCGATTCCGGCGACGCCGACGATCACGCCGGGCGGCCCGACCACCTTCTGCGCCGGCGACAGCGTTGCGCTTACTTCAAGCAGCGCGAGCGGCAATCAGTGGTATCTGAATGGCAATCCGATCGGCGGAGCTACGAATCAGATGTATAGCGCCACGACGTCTGGCAACTACAGTGTCATAACCACCGCGAGCGGTTGTGCCAGTGCAGCCTCAGCAGCGACGACCGTAACAGTCAATCCTCTCCCGGCAACTCCGACCATCACACCCGGTGGCCCAACAACGTTCTGCGCCGGGGGCAGCGTTCTGTTAACGTCGAGTAGTGCGGCTGGTAATCAGTGGTACCTCAACGGTAATCCGATCGGCGGTGCGACCAACCAGACGTACAGCGCCACTGCGTCCGGCAATTACACCGATGTAGTTACGGCGAGCGGCTGCGCCAGTGCTCCGTCTGCAGCGACAACGGTGACTATCAATCCGATCCCGGCAACTCCGACAATCACACCCGGTGGCCCGACGACATTCTGTGCCGGTGGCAGCGTCGCGCTGACTTCAAGCAGCGCAAGCGGCAATCAATGGTATCTGAATGGAAATCCGATTGGCGGCGCGACGAATCAGGCCTACAGCGCCACGGCTTCGGGCAGCTACACCGACATGGTTACGACCAACGGCTGCCCCAGTTCTCCATCTGCAGCGGTGAGCGTAACCGTTAATCCAATCCCGGCAACGCCCACGATCACACCCGGGGGGCCGACAACTTTCTGCGCCGGTGGCAGCGTCGCCTTAACGTCGAGCAGCGCAAGCGGCAATCAATGGTATCTGAATGGAAATCCGATTGGCGGCGCGACGAATCAGGCCTACAGCGCAACGGCTTCGGGCAACTACACCGATGTAGTCACGACCAGCGGTTGCAACAGCTCACCTTCAACGGCGACGACCGTAACGGTAAATCCGATTCCGGCAACACCGACAATCACACCCGGCGGACCGACGACCTTCTCGGCCGGTGGCAGCGTGACGCTGACCTCGAGCAGCGCCAGCGGAAATCAGTGGCTGCTGAATGGCAACCCGATTGGCGGCGCGACTAACCAAAGTTACGTTGCGACTGCGTCGGGCGACTACACAGTCACACACACGGCCCTGGGTTGCAGCAGCGCGCCGTCGGCGACAGTGACGGTAGTGGTGATTCCGTTCTTCGCGCCCACGATCAGTAAACTCTTTCTGCCCGATATTGTGGCTCCGGACGGGACAACCTTATTGAGCTTTAGCATCAGCAATCCCAACAGCGATCCGAATCCGAACCTGACGCTCACTGGAATTTCATTCACTGACAATTTGCCGACCGGGCTGGTGATAGCATTACCCAACGAGCTTAGTAGTGACTGTGGCGGCACAGTCACCGCGCTTCCAGGTTCCTCCTCTATAAGTCTCTCAGATGGAACATTGGCCCCTGGGGCGCCAGACGCTTTGCATCCGGGGAAATCAATCCCTCAAGCACCAGCGAATCCGGCACAAGGAACATGCTTCATTACCGTAAAGGTGAGGGCCCCATTTACTTTGGGAGTGCTCAACAACACTACCCAACCAATCAGTGCTAACGAGACCGGGCCAGGCGCTACGAGCAATACGGCGAGTCTGACGGTAAAAACGCCGCCGTCACCGCCAACCATCGCCAAAGGATTCGGCGCTGCCAGCATCCCGCTGAACGGAGTGGCCTCTCTCACTTTCACGTTCACCAACCCAAACTCCGATGTCACGTTGATGAACGTTTCGGCGAGTGACACTTTACCCGCGGGCCTCGTGATAGCTAACCCGGAAGTCCTGGCCGGCAGTTGCTTGGCGGATATTAGCGCCAACCCGGGCAGTAACATGATCGCGATCACGGCGTTGACCTTGTCCCCTTCCAGTTCATGCTCGTTTTCGGTGAATGTGAATGGGACAAGCGCGGGGACCAAAAACAACATCAGCCAAAACGTGACTGCCACTTACGATGACGGCGCCGGAAACTTCTTGCCCCTCGTCGGCGGTGCAGCGGCGGCAACGATTGACGTTTTGAAAGGAAACCAAACAATCGCGTTTGGCGCTTTGACCAACAAGACGTTTGGCAATGCAGATTTCATTGTGAGTTCGACAACGACTTCAGGCTTGACGGTGAGTTTTACTGCCAGCGGTCAGTGCACCGTTGCCGGGACCATGGTCCATTTGACGGGCGCCGGATCGTGCACGATCACTGCGTCGCAGGCAGGTGATAGCAACTACAATCCGGCAACGAATGTGGCGCAGTCCTTCAGCATTGCCCAGGTTGTACCGACAGCCACGGTTACCTCGTCAATCAATCCGTCCGACATCGGACAAAATGTGATCTTTACGGCTACGATTACGCCGCCATCTAATACGAGCAGCCCGACCGGGACAGTGCAGTTCAAGGATGGGGCCAATAATCTCGGGAGCGCCGTCAACTGTATCGCCGGCGGAGGAAATACTTGCACGGCTCAAATCTCAACCTCAATCTTGACTACCGGCACGCATGCGATCTCGGCAGTCTACAGTGGGGACGCAAACTTCGCGGGCAGCACGGGCACGCTCCTGGGCGGGCAGGTCGTTACCAACCAGCTTGCGCTTCAGTTGATCCTGGACGAATCAGGTACCAATCCCAACCAGGCCGCCGCGCTTGATTCATTGTTGTTACTCCGAGATCCTTTTCCGGTTCACAGTATCGCCGCGTGGTTAACTTTTGGACCGGATCGAAATACCAGAGTGATGGTGTTTGTAGCGAACCTGCAACTGGGCTCCGGGGAAACGGCTGCTGCGGTCGTGGTCAATCTGATCGACACTAACAACCAAAGCATCGACGTGCCGGCGGAAGATGTGCGTCTAAATCCCATCACCGGCTTTGCCCAGGTCACGTTCAGGTTACCGGATCCACTGTCGGCCGGAGCTTGTGCGGTCACAGTAAAAGCACACGGCCACGTCAGCAACTCTGCGACTATTCAAATAGCGCCTTAGCAGGGTGCTGAAAAACTAATTTGGAGTGCGGCGGCAAGCGTAGCGCGACGCCGCTTTGGATTCGCTGACCACGAAAATGCTAAGAAATCGCCGCCGTTGTCGGCGCACTCCAAATTTGTAGCTCGGGACATCGAATAAGAGTTTTTCAGCACCCTGTTAGATGAGTTGCGCGAAGGATTCTATTCGCTAATCCACATCGAGCAGTTGGATCCTGCGGAGGTGACGCCCACCTTCAAATGGCGTCTCGAGCCAGGTGCGCACGATCTCCAACGCGGCCTCCTCGGTAATCATTCGCTGCCCGAGCGAGATAATGTTGGCGTCATTGTGCTGCCGCCCCAGAAGCGCCGACTCAACATTCCAGCAGAGAGCGCAACGCACGCCTTTGACGCGGTTCGCAGCCATGGCTTCACCATTGCCCGAGCCGCCGAGGACTACACCGCGATCGGCATTGCCTCGAGCTACTGCCAGAGCCACCGGGCGAATGAAAAGAGGATAATCCACAGGCTCTTCCGAATCTGTGCCAAAGTCCTCAACCGCATGTCCCAGACCGGCGAGGAACAGCTTGATTTCTTCTTTGTACTTAAATCCAGCATGGTCAGAGCCGATTGCTATCTTCATCTTAAGTTCCTCTTAGCCCAGTCCGTCGGATCCATTGAAAGCAACTTTCGGATTTCTTTTCCTGATAAGTCAATCAACTGTTTATTCTAATTCCTTAACTTTCATAAGCGAAAGACAGTTGAGCTTTCGCTTGGCGTGTTTTTGTAACGGGTGTATCTTCACACAAAACATTATTCGAGGTACGCGGGCGAAGACAAGCCAAGGCAAGAAGGGGACACACTATTTATGTTCACCAAAGTCCATGTAGTGATTAGTCTGATCGGGATCTTCGCGGGGTTCGTCGTAATGTTCGGGCTGCTAACATCGAAACGACTCGACAGATGGACTGCGTTGTTTCTGATAACCACCGTGTTGACGAGCGTGACCGGCTTTTTCTTTCCCTTCCATGGCTTCACGCCGGCAATTGCAGTCGGGATCCTGTCGCTGTTAGTGCTGGCAATTGCAATCTTCGCATACTACGGGCGGCGGCTCGCCGGTGCGTCGCGTTGGATCTACGTGGTTACTTCCATGCTGGCCCTTTACCTGAATGTTTTTGTTCTGATCGTGCAGCTATTTCAAAAAGTTCCAGCGCTCAAGGTGCTGGCTCCCAAGCAGACCGAGCCGCCGTTTCAGATTGCGCAACTCGGCGCACTAGTCATTTTTGTCGTGCTGACAGTCCTCGCGGCAATTAGGTTTCGCCCGGTTAGCCGTAACTAGTAAGGAGTAGTGAAAGGAGTATCCATGTCTACGATAACTACCAAAGACGGAACGACTATCTACTATAAGGATTGGGGCAGCGGGCAGCCTATAGTTTTCAGTCACGGATGGCCTTTGAGCGCAGACGACTGGGATGCACAAATGTTGTTCTTCTTGAGTCATGACTATCGAGTAATCGCGCACGACCGTCGAGGCCATGGACGCTCGAGCCAGCCCAGCGATGGCCACGATATGGATCACTACGCCGACGACCTCGCCGCGCTCACCGCGCATCTTGATCTACAGAATGCCGTCCATGTCGGTCATTCGACCGGCGGCGGAGAGGTCACGCGTCATATCGCGCGCCACGGCGCAAGTCGGGTCGCCAAAGCTGTCCTCATTAGCGCAGTGCCGCCGCTGATGGTGAAGACTGCCGCGAATCCCGGCGGTCTACCTAAAGAAGTATTCGACGACTTCCAGGCGCAGGTGGCTACCAACCGGGCGCAATTTTATTTGGACGTGCCGACCGGGCCCTTTTACGGTTACAACCGGCCGGGCACGAAAGCATCCCAGGGTGTAATTGAGAATTGGTGGCGCCAGGGCATGATGGGCGGTGCTAAGGCGCACTATGATGGCATCGTGGCCTTTTCTCAGACAGACTTCACGGAGGACCTGAAAAAAATCACAGTGCCGACACTGGTGATGCACGGCGATGATGATCAGATTGTCCCCTACGCCGACTCTGGGCCACTGAGCGCCAAGTTGGTAAAGGGCGCGGTCTTGAAAACCTACAAAGGTTACCCGCACGGCATGCCAACCACGAATGCGGACGTGATCAATGCCGATCTTCTCGAATTCATAAAGTCGTAAAGTTAAGATTGCGGACAACTTTTTCGCACGGCGAATGTGCCCAACGCAAGGGATCACATTAACTCAGATCTGCTCGCGTTCATCAAGACGCAGTTGGTTGGATTCTGCGTGTTGGGCGAATCTGATGAGTAATAAGCACGCCACTTTTTGTTGGTCGACGAAACCCGTTTCAAAGAAAGGAAAGCATCATGACTAAATCAAGTTCGGAAGCAAAGACAGTTGTTCTCGTCCACGGTGGTTTTGTGGACGGCTCTGGTTGGGAAGGTGTCTATAATATCCTGAGGAAGGACGGCTACACAGTCGCGATTGTTCAGAATCCGACGATATCGCTGGTTGACGATGTTGCTGTAACCAAGCGCATTATTGCCGCCCAGGATGGCCCGGTAGTTCTCGTCGGGCATTCCTACGGCGGGGCGGTTATCACCGAGGCGGGCAACGATCCGAAAGTTGCGGGCCTTGTCTATATCACCGCGTTTGCGCTGGATAAGGGCGAGTCGGTGGCGGCTCTGATCAAGGATCCACCACCTGACGCACCGGTACCGCCGATCCTGCCGCCACAGGACGGTTACCTCCTCCTTGACAGATCAAAGTTCGCCGCATCGTTCGCGGCTGATGTGGAAGCCGAGAAGGCGGCGTTCATGGCCGACTCTCAAGTCCCGTGGGGCGTGGAGGCGCTGAGCGGCACGATCAATGAACCGGCCTGGAGAACCAAGCCGAGCTGGTATCTGATCGCCACCGAGGACAAGATGATTCCACCTCCGGCCCAGCGCTTCATGTCCGAGCGCGCGGGCTCCACGGTCGTGGAGGCTGCGGGTAGTCACGCCATCTACGTGTCGCAGCCGGATGCGGTGGCTGCAATCATCGAAAAGGCCGCCGGGGCAGTGAAGGCAGCAATCAACTAAGGGTGCGGAGCCAGCCCGAATCGTTCAGGAGGGCAATATTGTCCCAGCCTCATAAGAGACGGAGCCCTCCCTAACGATCGGGCTAGTGCCCCGTAATGATCAATTCATGTAACGTTAGAGTCATGACTCTGGAATCACTGACGCAAAATAATGTCAACGCGCACCAAAGAAAGGGAACTTCGATGAAAATGTTTATGCGCGCCACATATAGCAGCGCTGCGATTCTCGCTCTTGCGCTGACAACCTGCATTCCGGCTCAGGCACAGAAGCGAATCAACGATCGTTTCGCGACTGTCAACGGAGTCAGACTTCATTACCTAATCGCTGGGAAAGGTGATCCGGTAATCCTTCTGCATGGCTACGCGGAAAACAGCCACATGTGGCGGCCATTGATACCTGAACTTGCGAAGACTCATACGGTGATCGCGCCTGACCTGCGAGGATTCGGTCAGTCTGCAAAACCCAACGGAAGATACACCAAGAAAGCGATGGCGCAGGACATTCATGCTCTCGCAATCTCGCTGGGTTTTCGTCACCATGTTGTCGTGGGCCATGATATTGGATTAATGGTCGCTTACGCTTATTCAGCGCAGTACCCGAACGAAGTCGATCGGGTCGTGTTGATGGATGCGTTTCTGCCAGGCGTTGGTGATTGGAAGAGTGTTTGGCTATTGAGACGTGTGGCACTTTCACTTTTACGGCGTGACGCCTCTGAGGTTGGTTGCGGGACGCGAACGAATCTACTTTGAACACTTCTGGAATGATTTCGCGGCCGACCCGAAACATTCTGTCCTCGAAGTTGATCGACGCTTTTATGCGGCGGCCTACGCGCAAGCCGGCGCCATGCGTGCCGGCTTCGAGGTGTTCCATGCGTTTGAGCAGGATGCGAAAGACTTCGCTGAATTGGCGCAAACCAAACTAACGATGCCCATTCTCGTCCTGGCGGGCGAGAAGGCCTCGGGAAACTTTTTGATTGAGCAAGGGCGTCTCGTCGATACGAATGTGCAGGGCGTCGTCGTCAAAGGCTCGGGACATTGGCTGATGGAGGAAGCGCCCCAACAGGTTATTCCGCGACTCGTTGCTTTCATAAACAAAACAAACTAACCGGGAGGCCCAAGTGTCCATCAGAGACCTGCACGAAGGCACTCTTTTGAAACGGGTATAGGCGAGCGTTTTTTCCTGTGCCCACCAATCAGTCTTACCACTCTGCAACTCAATTAGGAGGAGATATGAAGGGAATAGTGATCGTACTTACGTTGGCGACATTGTTTGTGGGCGTGACTGTGTGCTTGGCCGATAGCCCTCAAATGGGTACCTGGAAGCTGAATGAAGCAAAGTCGAAGTTCAGCCCGGGCGCGTCAAAGAACACCACCGTAGTCTACGAAGCCTCGGGCGACAACATTAAGGTGACCGTCGATGGAGTCGACGGGAGCGGCGCAGCGACACATAACGAGTGGACGGGAAAATTCAATGGGCGCTTCTACCCTGTAACCGGGGATCCGACTTCAGACACGCGTTCATACCGGAAGATAAACAACCATACGTTGGCGTTAACCGCCAGGAAAGGGCGCAAGGTAACGTTAACCGGTCGAATAGTCGTTTCGGCCGACGGCCGAACGCGCACCGTGACGACTAACGGAACTAATTCTGCTGGTAAGAGGGTCAGCTCTCGGGCGGTATACGACAAGCAGTAGCGGATCTCACCTAGCATCACGCGCGCATCGGTCATGCGAGCGCATGTCGTTCGCGCCGCGGGACGGCTGAGTGTTACAGAACCGCGAGCGGTAGCGAGCGGGATAAAGACTCAAGCTCAAAAATTAATTATCTTAAGAGCACTTCGCGCAAGTTTACTCCTGATCCCGCTCGCTACCGCTCGCGGTTCTGTACAGATTCTCGATCGTCCTTTCACGGACATTGATCAATCTCGAGTGAAGTCCGAGGCTATTCTCAAATCGTTCGCTCGGCGGAAAAACCGGCTTCGGTCTCGGGCTCGACGGATCTTCGCGCATGGTGGTCGCACTGTTTCAGCATTATCGCCGTCTTCTTTTCGCCTTCACGTTGGTTTTCTTCGCCTTTTGTGAACTGCTCTTAACTCTCGCACTGTCGGTTGTCGCGTGGTGCGCGTCCTTAATTGGCGTGCTGGCTTCGTCTAAAGACGCTGTGATCACTTCGTTGCTCGGGCGTATACCATCGATGAAGGCAAACACGTGATAATTAGCGCTCCGCTCGCGTATGACCTCAATGCGCCCCTCGTCTTTCATGCGCGCCAGTGCGGCCATCAGGAAAGACTGTTCTGCGGCGCTCATGTAACGGTAGTCGATGTCGAACGCCAGGCCGGTCGAGTGCGGCGGCGTATCGATGAGGACGGCATTCCGGTTCACCCTGTGCAAGGCCTGTTGGTATTGTTCCGGTCTGACCAGCGAACTTACCGGTAAAGGACGATCAAACGTTTGGTGGTAACTCGCCGCGATTTCTTCCAGGACTTTCAAGGCTTGAGGTCTCATCGACCTGAGCAGGCTGAGCTTGATCGCCTGGCGATCAGATGGCTTGTCGATGTCATAGGTGCGTCCGCCGAAATTCTTTGCCAGCGATTGGAGCGACTCGTAATCGTGAAACAATTTCTGGCGACTGTCGGGCTGTCCGTAGAATTGGTCGAGCAGCGCTTTCTCTTCATCTGTCGAACTCAACTCCTGCTGCCGCGCCGTGATTTGTTTTTGCAGCGCGTTTTGTTTCATACGATCGCGTTTCCGGAGCGCGCCTGACTGAGCTTTCAAAGTCGCAATCGCACTCTGCAGGTTCGCGCGCGTTCCATCGATGCGGGTGTACGCATCGCGCAGTTGTGCTTCGTTATAAAGTCCGATGTTGTGCTCCCCTTCATATCGGCTGAAGACGTCGTCGTCGGCTTTGGCTCCCACGCCGAACAGCACGTAGGTATCAGTGACCGCCGGAACCGCAACCATTTCACCGCGCACGATCATCGCCGCAAGATCCACAAAGTCCTGACAAGTTTGGATATTGTGTTGGCGTACCTCAGCGACCTGGGTGGCCAGAAACCAGTGCCGGTCCTCGTAATGCCGCAGCTCTGGCGGCACCTCGGCTGCAGCTTTTGTGTTGGCCGCATCGCCTCGATCCGCTTTAACTTTCTCAACCGCCTGGGCCCACAGTTCGTCGTTGGTACTATTCGTAAAATTAGATAAGGAGTTTGTCGATTGCCCCCGGCTCTGCCGTTTGGGAGCAGTAAAGTGCAGCAGGGCCCACAGACCGACGCCCAGCGCGGCAATTGCCAGAATATGAATTACGAGTCTGGTAGTTTCCTTCATGAACACGATGCGACGGCACTAGATGAGACGAAAACCGCCGCGGCTCATCAAGGTAGCGGGAAGATTCTAAGCAAGTTTCGGGCATAAAGCCCAGGAGCAATGAATCCCCGCACCGAGCACTCACGTCCAGCGAATGCGTCACGAAAAGAATGCAGACTGAGATCGGGTTTCTGTTTCGATTCTGGACATCTGTCGTAAATCAATCGTGGCGACCGGCGGACCGTAAGGACCAACCGCGCACGGCCAATTACGTGTTCGTTTATTATTCCTCGTCTTCGGCCGTCAATCACAGACCTGTGGCCGTCGAGGACATCTGCCTCTTCCCATACCGAGCCGTGATCAGCCGCACGTAATTGCGCGTCTCTTCGTAAGGCGGCACAGTGTAGCCGT
>WNFR01005297.1_pt1 | contig 13181 bp, 9 predicted proteins | sample 5400221 | NCBI WGS metagenome assembly WNFR01 (sample SAMN13153357, study PRJNA577476) | soil metagenome | isolation source: 40 cm soil under Madrone tree | place: USA:California | collected 2016-06-14
GGTTCTTGCCCTGCGTCTTCGCGGTCATCATCGCCGCCTCGGCGCACGCCGTCAGCTCACGGGGGTTCATCGCATGCTCGGGCCCAAGCGCGAGACCGACGGACACCGTGGACTTCCCGATACCGGGGATGTCGAGCTCGGCGAAGCGCGCGACGATCCGCTTGGCGACCAGGGTCGCGTCGATCCCGTCGCAGGCGGTCATGATCACGCCGAACTCCTCCCCTCCGAGGCGGCAGACGATGTCCTGGGGGCGGACGGTGCCACGCAGCGTGTCGGCGAGCAGCTTGAGCAGCTCGTCGCCGATCCCATGGCCGTGCACGTCGTTGACACGCTTGAAGTCGTCGAGATCGAGCATCAGCACGGCGACCGGCTCATGCGTGCGGCTCGCAGCCTGGAGCTCGGCGAGGAGCCGCTCGTGGAAGCTGCGGTGGTTGAACAGGCCGGTGAGCGAGTCCGTCTGCGCCTGGTGCTCGAGCCGCGCGCGGATCTGCGCGTTGTCGATGGCGAGCGCCGCAGCGTCGGCGAACCGCTTCGCAAGCTCGAACTCGTCGTCGGTGAACTCGACGTCCACGCCGGCGCGGTAGAGGTTGAACACGCCCTTGATCTGAGCTCGCGCGACGAGCGGGATGGAGATGAGCGCCTCCGGCTCGAGCGGCGTACCCGGAATGGTGCGGACGCGTGGGTCGAGGTGCGCCCGGTTGAGGAGCACCGGCTCGCGCCGCCGCGCCGCCCAGCCGGTGATGCCCTCGTCGAATCGCACGCGCTTGCGCATCACCTCGTCGACCCACCCGTGGCGCGCGAGCACCGGCGTGAGGGTCTCCTGCGCCTCGTCGGCTTCGTAGATCGTCATCGACTCGTGCGGGACGAGGTCGGCCAGCGTGTCGGCGATGCGGACGAGCAGCGCGTCGACGCTTTGCTCTGCGAGCACCTCGTGGAAGACGTCCGCCAACCGGCGGTACGACTCCACCACCTCGAGCTCGGGCGCGGCTTCTGTCGGAAGCAACTCGAGTCGGCGAGATTCAGGACGCGCTACCACGAGGCGTCCTTCGATAGGGGTGCTAACGGCCGCAGGGCGAAGCCTCCTGTTCGAGGGGTCGTCGCGCTAACAATCGTCCACCGCCGACGAGGAAGCCTCCCCCGGTCGAGGGAACCGGCCCGGGCATGCACGCCTGAAAGCGCGTCCAAGAAGGAACGACCAAGGACGGCCGCACCGCGAGCGGGGGAGGCCGAAGGCCCCACCGCGGGCACAGAACCGAACCTTCGCCCACACCGATAAGAGCGCGGCGGCTGCGCCGACGCGCGCTCCCGCGAAGCGGGAACAAAGAGCGGAGGGCGGTGCGCCAGCACCGCCCTCCGAAACTAGTCGCCCCAGTCGAAGTCGCGAGCGCGATCGACCGACCAGAAGCTGTTGGACTCCGAGTCGTCGATCTCGGGTGCGGCCGCGTTCTCCGCGGTCTCTTCGCCGGGCCACGGCAGGCTTTCCGCAGCGACGAAGGCGGGCTGGCCGTCCATCGTCTCCTCGAGTCGTGCCTGCTCCTCGGTCTTGAACAGCGGATGGTTCTCGAACGGATCGTCCGCCTTGTAGCGGTCGATCGGCATCCGGCCGTCGAGCGACGAGTTCCGCTCCTTCAGCGCCAGATGATCCTTGATGACTTGCGCGAAATACGACGGCGTCTCAACCGGCATTCGTTTCCTCCAGCTTCCGGGGCCCCTTGCGAGGTGCAGCATAACCCGTTTTCGGGCTGGTTTCCGGGTCGAGACTACTAAAAGCTCCGGATCCTGCGAGAGGATTCGACCCGGTTCTTCCCATGCCTCTTTGCTTCGTACAGGGCCCGGTCGGCCTGGGCGAAGAGCTGGCGCTCCCCCTCCCCAGGCTGGTGCTGAGCGACCCCAAAGCTCGCAGTGACAACGAAAACGGCCCCGTCGCGGCCGTGGAAGGAGCGCTCGCGCAGGGCAGCCCGGACGCGCTCGGCCAGCTGGACGCCGCCCTCCGCGTCCGTCCCGGGCAGGAGCATGACGAACTCCTCCCCGCCCCAGCGACCCGGCAGGTCGGACTCGCGGAGGGTGACGCGAAGGACGGAGGCGAACTCGCGGAGGACGTCGTCGCCGGCGTCGTGGCCGTACCGGTCGTTGATCTGCTTGAAGTCGTCGAGGTCGGCGACGACGAGCGTGAACGGGGCGTTCATCCGGCCGGCGCGCGCGATCTCGTGCGAGAGCGCGTCCTCGCAGCCGCGGCGGTTGGAGATACCGGTGAGCCCGTCGACGAGCGCCTGTCGCTCGACGATCGAGTGCAGGCGCGCGTTCTCGAGCGCGACGGCGGCGCCGGCGGCGAGCGATGCGGCGGTCATCCGCTCCTCCGGGTCGAAGGTGCCGACGAGAACGAGCGTCCCGAGCTGTTCCGTGCCGACGGTGAGCGGCAGCTCGAAGCGATCCCCGCGCGCGTTCGGATTGCCGGCGGCCGCGGCCAGCCCGTTGCTGCGAATCGTCGCGCCGACGGCGCCGGTCGCCTCGACCGCCGTCTCGACGACGACGTGGAGGAGTTGCTCGACATCGCTCGTCGCGGCGAGGGCCTCGCCGAAGCGGGCGATTGCGATCCGCAGCCGGCCGCGCTCCGCGTCGAGCTCGGCGAGCCGCGCCTGCAGCTGGTCGGCCATGTCGTTGAACGACCGTCCGAGCGCGGCGAGCTCGTCGTCGCCCTTCACAGGGACGCGCTGGCCGAGCCGGCCCTGCGCGATCCCACGCGCCGCCTCGGCGAGGCGGCGCAGTGAGCGGACGATCGACCGCCCCTCGATGAAGGCGACGGTCCCGACCAGGAGGAGCACCGCGAGCAGCCCGAGCAGAAGCCGGTTGCGCTCCGACGCGTTGGCGGCGTCGATCGCCGACTGCGGTGTCAGCGCCGCGAACGACACGCTCGCTGCGCCGGCGAGCGGCGGTCCGGCGAGCGTGCGATAGCGCGTCCCCTCGACACGGACGGTCGCGAGCGCGCCGGGCGCCAGCGAGATCGATCCCGACAGCGGCGGGCTCGACGCAACGACCCGGCCGCTGTCGACGATCGCCAAGCGGTCGTTCGTCCGGAGCGCGGCGGCGAGCGCGCCGTCGAGCGGCACGGACCCAACCACAGTTCCAGCCAGCCCGTTGCTCGTCACGACGTCCGCCTGGCGCCGCACGGCAAGCGGCGGGATGCGCCCGACGTGGAAGTCGCCGGCGCGCACCGCCAGGTGCGGATGGGATGCGAGCAGGCCCGACACGGCGGAGGCATCGCGTCGCTGGAGGTCGACCTGGAACGCCCTGTCACCGGCGAGGCTCGTGGCGGCCGCCTGCGCGGCATCGACTCGCGCCTGGTAGCGCGCGAGCGCGAGACGCAGATCGTCCTGCAGTCTGGCGTCGACGCGCCGGGCCTCGCTCTGGGCAGAGGCGGAGGTGAAGCCCCAGAGAGCCGCGCCCGTCGGCACGAGCGTCAGGAGCAAGAAATAAAGCGCGAGCTTGAATTTGAAGCTGCCCAAAGCCGCCTCCTGTATTCAAGCCCTCGTCCCGATCTGCCGATACCTCTTTCGAGTGATGCCATCGGCAGTTGGGGTCGGAAGCATGAGTGCTATCACCCGGGGGGTTGTCGCAGCAGTTTTGCTCGCCTGTGCGGTGGCGGGCGCGGCTGCGTTCCCGCGCTTCCTCGCCGAGCCCGGCGGCGATCAAACCACACAGGTGGCGCCCCTGCCCGCAGGCACCGAGCCGGCGATCGTCTACGCGCCGACGCTGCCCGAGCCCGTGCTCGTTCCGGCGGCGGTCGCGCGCGCATTCGGCGCGCGGATCGCTCCGCTGCCGGGCAACCTGAGGCCGGTCGTGATCCATCGGGTCGCGCCGCCGCCGCGCGTCGCCCCGGAGCCTGCACCCGCCCCTCCTCCGGCTCCCGCTCCCGCGCCGGCCGTCGTGCAGGTGAGCGCGCCGGCCGTCATCCCGGTTGCTGCCGCTCCCGCCCCAGCCACGCCGGCCGCTGCTACGCCTGCGCCCGTCCAGCGGTCGCCGAGCCACGACAACGGCAACGGGAAAGACCACGCAAAGAAGCAGGGGCGCGTCGTCGCGGCCTTCCAGCCACTACCATCGACGAACGATGGCCCTCCTGCGCAGATTCCGTCCGGGACCGGTAGCGGTGACGGTGGCGCTGTACGACCTGTGGAAACGCCTGACGCCCAAACAGCGCCGGCAGATCATGGCCATGGTGCGCCGCCATGGGCCAACGGTGGCGGCAAGGGCAACTGAGCTGCGCCGCCGCCGGCGTCGCTGATTGTTGACCGGTGCCAGGCCCCAGTCGTTCGCCCTTTGCTTCCGTTGCGCGAAAGTCAGGGCATGGCACCGGCGTAACTAAATGCCGAGCGCGGCGCGAACGATGCGGTCCTGCTCGCGCAGGTGCGCCGTGGGATACCCCTCACTCGGGCTCGCGCGCCAGGGCCGACCGACGTAGAGCAGCGGCACCTCGTACGGCTTCGCCTCTTCGAGGCGGTGGCGGATGGCGCGGAAGGGCCCCATGTTCTGCGGCTCCTCCTGCACCCACACGAGCTCGCGCAGGTTCGGGTAGCCGCGTACGAGCTCGGTCGCCTGCTTCACCGGGAACGGATAGAGCTGTTCCAGGCGCGCGACCGCGACGCCCGACGCCTCGCCGCGCCGCTCGTTGCCGACGACGTCGTAGTAGACCTTGCCCGAGCAGAGCACGAGCCGCGTCGTCTGCGAGCGATCGGCCGCGGGGTCGTCGAGCAGCGGCCGGAACTCGCCGGCAGAGAGATCCTCCAGCGTCGACGAGGCCTGCTTCAACCGCAGCAGTCCCTTCGGCGTCATGACGACGAGCGGACGCGCGGTCGCGTCGAGCGCCTGCCGCCGGAGCAGGTGGAAGGACTGCGCCGACGTGGTGCAGTTCGCGATCCGGATGTTCTCCTGCGCGGCGAGCTGGAGGAAGCGCTCCAGCCGCGCGCTCGAATGCTCAGGGCCGTTGCCCTCGTATCCGTGGGGTAGGAGCAACGTCAGCCGCGACGTCTCTCCCCACTTCGACAGGCCGGCGGAGATGAACTGGTCGACGATGATCTGCGCGCCGTTGACGAAGTCGCCGAACTGCGCCTCCCAGAGCACGAGCGCCTCGGGCGCGGCGGCCGAGTAGCCGTACTCGAAGCCGACGCACGCGTACTCGGACAGCGGCGAGTTGTGGATCTCGAACGACGCGACCGCCTCGTCGAGATGCTGCATGGGCGTGAAGGTCGCGCCGGTATTGACGTCGTGCAGGACCGCGTGCCGGTGCGCGAACGTTCCGCGCTCCGTGTCCTGGCCGGTGAGGCGGACCGGGATGCCGTCCACGAGGAGCGAAGCGTAGGCGAGCGCCTCCGCCTGGCCCCAGTCGATGCCGCCCTCGTCGAGCGCCTCCCGGCGTCGCTCGAGCTGCTTCATCAGCTTCGGATGCGGCGTGAACCAGTCGGGCACCCGCAATAGTTGCTCGTTCAGCTCGCGCAGCCGGTCGGCCGCGACGGCGGTGTGCACGACCGTGCTCGCGGCGCCCGGCAGGCGGTGCTCGACGGGCGCGATCTCGGGCGCGATGCCGAACGTGCCCTTCAGCTCCTCGTGCGCGGCCTTCAGCTCCGACTGAACCTCGGCGACGAGCTCGTCCGCGCGCTCCTTGGTGACGATCCCGTCGGCGACGAGCCGCGCCGCGTACTGCTCGCGCACCGTCGGGTGCGCGGCGATTGCGGCGGCGAGCAGCGGCTGCGTGTACGCCGGCTCGTCCTGCTCGTTGTGCCCATGCCGGCGGTAGCCGACGAGGTCGACGACGACGTCGTGCCCGAAACGCCACCGGTATGCGAGCGCGAGCCGGATCGCGCTGATCGCGGCCTCGGGATCGTCGGCGTTCACGTGGATGATCGGGACGTCGAAGCCCTTCGCAAGGTCGCTCGAGTAGCGCGTCGAGCGCCCGTCCTCCGGATCGGTGGTGAAGCCGACCTGGTTGTTGGTGATCAGGTGCAGCGTCCCGCCCGTGGAATAGCCGTCGAGCCCTTGGAGGTTGAGCGTCTCCGCCACCTCCCCCTGGCCGCTGAACGCGGCGTCGCCGTGCAGCAGGATCGGGAGCGCGACGGCGGGATCGTGGTAACCGTCACGCGTCGAGCGGTCGGTCTGCTCCGCTCGCGCACGACCCTCGACCACGGGATCGACCGCCTCGAGATGGCTCGGGTTGGCGGCGAGCGTGACGGTGATCTCGCCCGCCTCCGTCCGGCGCTGCCCTTCTGCGCCAAGGTGGTACTTCACATCACCGGTGCCGCCCTCCTCGCTCGAGACGACGGCCTCGATCTTCCGCTCGCCCTCGAACTCTCGGAGGATGACGTCGTACGGGCGCCCGACGACGTGCGCGAGCACGTTCAGCCGACCGCGGTGCGCCATGCCGATGACCACCTCGTGCGCACCGCCGGCGGCGGCCTCCTCGATCGCCTCGTCGAGCATCGGCACCATCACGTCGAGGCCCTCGAGCGAGAACTGCTTCTGCCCGAGGAACGCACGGCGAAGGTACTGCTCCATTCCCTCAACGCGCGAGAGGCGGGCGAGCAGCGCCGCGCGCTCGTCGTCGGAGAGCGGCTGCCGATAGCGACCCGACTCGATCGCGTGCCGCAACCACACGCGCTCCTCGTGGTCGGAGATGTGCTCGATCTCGTACGCGATCGTGCCGCAGTACGTCTCGCGCAGCTTCGGCAGCGCGTCGGCGAGCGTCTCCCCCAGACCGTGGAGGCGGAGGACGGATGCCGGGATGCGCGCCTGCAGCTCGGGCGTCAGCTTCGGGATGAGGCGCTCGGGCTCGAGTGCCGGATCGCCGGGCGGCTCGGAGCCGAGCGGGTCGAGATGCGCGGCGAGGTGGCCGTGCATGCGCAGCGCCTTGAGCAGCGACATCGCGGCCGCGACTCCGCCGACGAGCTCTTCGTCGGCGACCACGACCTCGCGGACGACCGGGGGCGCTTCGACCACGGAGTGCCCGTTGCCGCCGTTGCGCTTCAGGAGGAGCGCGAGACCCGGCTGGGCCTCGAGCAGCTCAGGCGGCGCGCTCTCGAAGAGTGCCCGCCACTCGGGCGGGACGGCGCTGGGATTGTCGAGGTACTGCTCGAGGAGCAGGGCCGCATAGCCGGTGTTCAGCCCATCCATCAACTTCGTTGTAGCAGGAGAAACGTAGGCAGACGTGCCGGCAAAACCGGCACGTCTTTTTCATTCGGCATCGCAAGCGACGCCGATGGCTACCAGAGCGCGCGGCCCGTGAAGACCGTGATGAGCATCCCGAGGAAGAAGCAGACCGCGACGGTCAGCACCGCAACGAGTGGGAGACGCTTGCCGCGCCCTGACATTCCCGCGCTGATCAGGGAGAGCAGCAGCGCCGGCGCGAGCAGCCGGATCGGATGCCACGCGAGCGAGATGAGGGCCGCGAAGATGGCGAGCGAGGCGAGGTAGCCGGAGACGACGTCGACCGTCTGGCTGCGCTCGGGCTGCGCGGCCTCGAGACTGCTGAAGGGCTCGGCGCTCATCGCCGCTCAGCGTATGCGCGCGCATGGGCCGTCCGCGGGTAGGACCGCGCCGGCCCCCCGTGCGGCCTGCGCGGGCGGATTCGAGCACGCCGGCGGCGCCAGCCGCCGGAGTCGTCGTCCTCCGGGCCGAGCCGCGCGGTGACCCCTGCGCCCGCCTCGGGCTTGGGCTCGGCCTTGATCGCGTAGTAGACGATCGTGCAGAGATACACGATGGGGATCTTCAGGATCACCATCAGGAACACGATCTCCCAGACCGAGTCTGGCCCCACGAAGTGAGTTTACCCGGGTTAGACGCCTCCAACCTTGGGGATGGAGAAGAACATGAGCCAAGAGCAGCTGCAGTCACTCCTGGACCACGGCGAGGAAGTGGGCTCGATCAGCCTGGCCGCGCTGAACGAGATCGTCGCCGACCTCGAGCTCGAGGGGGACGAGCTGACGGGGCTCTACGAGCAGCTCGACCACCGCGGGATCGAGCTGACCGACGACGGCCATGAGGCGGTGGAGGAGCCGCACTACGCGAACGACGACGTCGCGGCGATGACGACCGATTCGCTCCAGCTCTTCCTCAACGAGGCCGGCCGCTATCCGCTGCTGACGGCAGCGGAGGAGGTCGAGCTCGCGAAGGCGATCGAGCGCGGCGACCAGCGCGCGAAGGACAAGATGATCAACTCGAACCTGCGCCTCGTCGTGTCGATCGCGAAGAAGTACCAGGGACACGGGCTGTCGCTGCTCGACCTCATCCAGGAGGGGATCATCGGGCTCATCCGCGCGGTGGAGAAGTTCGATTGGCGGCGCGGCTACAAGTTCTCGACGTACGCGACGTGGTGGATTCGCCAGGCGGTGCAGCGCGGCGTTGCGAACAAGTCGCGCACGATTCGCATTCCCGTCCACATCGTCGAGCGCGAGCAGAAGATCGCCCGCGCGGAGCGCGAACTGACGTTGCAGCTCGAGGGACCGCCGACGGACGAGGAAGTGGCGAAGAAGGCCGGTCTCGCGTTGAAGCACGTGCGCGAGGTGCGCCATGCAGCACGCACGGTCGCGTCGCTCGACAAGCCGATCGGCAGCGAGGGCGACACCGCCTTCGGCGAGCTCGTCGCGCACGAGGCCGGCGACGTGGAGGAAGAGGTCGTGATCGGGCTGAGCGAGCAGACGCTGCGCCGGGCGATCGAGAAGCTTCCCGATCGCGAGAAGCAGGTGATCAAGCTGCGCTACGGCATGGACGGCGATCCCGATCCGAAGTCGCTCGAGCAGATCGGGCGCGAGATGGGAATCACGCGCGAGCGCGTGCGGCAGATCGAGCTGCAGGCGCTGAAGCGGTTGGCGGGGCAGCGCGAGATCGCTGCGCTCTCGCCGGCCGCGTAGATCGTTCAGGCGATTGGGCGCTCGCGCAGCCGGCGATTTGTTCTCATCGAGTTGCCCGCACACCCTGCCGCTTCGTCGCCAGGTGATTCGAGACGTAGGTTACGAGCCCTAACTGAGGAGTGTTTGCAGACGAGAGGTCGATCGTGGCCTGTTGCGATCAATCCGCCGTGAAGGGGAGACCGTAGGCCGTCGCTAGGCGCTGAGCAGACCGGCCGCGACCTTGCCGATCCGGCGGCCGAGCTCGGTCAGCCGGTACTCGACACGCGGCGGGCGCGCGTCGAGGACGCGCCGCTCGAGGATCCCCGCCTCCTCGAGCTCGACCAAACGCGCGGCGAGCGTGCGCGGCGGGATCGTCTCCAGCGCCTGCTTGAACTCGTTGAAGCGGACGGCGCCCGCCTCCGACGAGGCCCACAGGATGGCGAGAACCCAGCGTCGCCCGAGGAGGTCGGCCGCGCGGGCGACCCCCTCGGGCAGCGGCTGGCAGTTCCTACACCGCATGGAGCGTCTGCTGGCTCTTCGGCTCGAGCGCGAGGTCGAGGACCTCGCCGAGCGTCATCACCGGGTGGAAGCTCATCGCCTCGCGCACGTCCGCAGGGACGTCCTCGAGGTCGGCGCGGTTCCGCTCCGGGATGATCACGTCGGTGAGCCCGGCCGCATGTGCGGCGAGCACCTTCTGCTTCAGCCCGCCGATCGGCAGGACGCGTCCCTGCAGCGTGACCTCGCCGGTCATGCCGACGGTGTGCTTCACCGGGCGGCCCGACAGGAGTGACGCGAGCGCGGTCGACATCGTGATGCCGGCGCTCGGGCCGTCCTTCGGGATCGCGCCCGCGGGCACGTGCACGTGGAACGTCCTGTCCTTGAACGAGTCCGGCTCGACGCCGAGCTCCTCTGCGTGCGAGCGGAGGTAGGAGAGCGCGATGCGCGCCGACTCCTTCATCACGTCGCCGAGCTGGCCCGTCAGCACGAGGTCGTTGCCGCCGTCCATCGCGGTCGCCTCGACGAAGAGCACGTCTCCGCCGGTGCCGGTGACCGCGAGGCCCGTGGCCACGCCCGGGACCGCTGTCCGCTCAGCCGCCTCCTGGTAGAAGCGCTGGCGTCCGAGCGCGTCGCGGACGACGTCCACGTCGACCTGCACGGGCGGCTCCACCTGGCCGGACGCGATCTTCGTCGCCGTCTTGCGCAGGATCTTGCCGAGCTCGCGCTCGAGCTGGCGAACGCCGGCCTCGCGCGTGTACTCGGACACGACCGTCTCGATGACGTCGTCGCCGATCGCGACCTCGTCCTCGCGCAGACCGTTGCGCTCGCGCTGCCGCGGCCACAGGTAACCCTGGGCGATCGCGGTCTTCTCGTCCACCGTGTAGCCGTCGAAGCGGATGACCTCCATCCGGTCGAGCAGCGGGCCGGGGATCGTGTCGGCGACGTTCGCCGTCGCGATGAAGAAGACGTCGGACAGATCGAGCTCCACGTCGAGGTAGTGATCGCGGAACGAGTGGTTCTGCGCGGGGTCGAGGACCTCGAGCAGCGCCGCGGACGGGTCGCCGCGCCAATCGGCGCCGACCTTGTCCACCTCGTCCAGCAGGATGACCGGGTTCATCGTCCCCGCGTCGCGCAGCGCGCGCACGAGCCGGCCCGGAAGCGAGCCGATGTACGTGCGGCGATGGCCGCGGATCTCCGCCTCGTCGCGGATGCCGCCGAGCGACATGCGCACGAACTCGCGGTTGAGCGCGCGCGCGACCGACTCGCCGATCGAGGTCTTGCCCGTTCCCGGCGGCCCGATCAGCGTCAGGATGGCGCCGCTCTTCTTGTCGTTCGGGATGCCGCGCTCCTGCCGCAGCTTGCGCACGGCCAGGTACTCGACGATGCGGTCCTTGACGTCCTCGAGACCGGCGTGATCCGTGTCGAGGACCTCACGCGCGTGCACGGGATCGAGCCGCTCCTCGGAGCGCTTCGACCACGGAACGGCGGTGAGCCACTCGAGGTACGTGCGGATCATCGATGCCTCGCCCGAGGCCTCGCCCATCGTCTCGAGACGGCGAAGCTCGCGCTCGGCCTGGGCGCGGACGTCGTCCGGCATCCCGGCCTCCTCGATCTTCGTCCGGTACTCCTCGACGACCGAGCCCTCGTCCTCGCCCAGCTCCTTGCGGATCGAGTTCAGCTGCTGGCGCAGGAACCACTCGCGCTGCTGCTTCTGCGCGCCGGACTCCACGTCCTCACGGATGCGGCGGCGCACCTGCAGCTCGGCGAGGCGCTCGCGCTGGAGCCCGAGGGCCAGCTCGAGGCGCTCGACGACGTCGATGGTCTCGAGCAGCTCGACGCGCTGCTCGAAGGCGATGTCGGGTGCGTATGCGGACGTGTCGGCAAGGGCGCCGGCCTCGCGGATCGACCGTAGGAACTGGCCGATGCGCTCGTCGGCGTCGCGCAGCTCGAGGATCTCCTCGACCACGGCGCGGTACTCGCGCTCGAGCTCGCGCGTCTTGACCGGCGGCGGGTTCTCGTCCGGGGCCTCCTCGACCTCGACGCGCAGGTTGCCCTGTGAGTCGCTGTGGGCCGCGCCGATGACGGCACGATGGAGGCCGGTCAGAACGACCGCCGTGCCGGCGCCGCGAGGCAGGCGGACGCGCTCGTCCACCTGGGCGACGGTGCCGACCTTGGCGTACTCCTGCCCGTGCTGTGGCACGAGCAGCACTTCGCTTTCGTCACCGGTGTCGACCGTCAGCGTGACGGTCATGCCCGGGAAGACGACTGTGTCCTCCAACGGGACGAGCAGCAGGTCACTCACGATAGGGGTCACTCTCCAATCCTTATACTAGGTATCCCGATTGTACCTAGTAGAACGTCTGGTCGGACGCCCGTAATCCCGCTCTAGTCGATGCCTGCCCCGGTCTGGAGATCGAAGAAGTGGAGCCTCCGGAGGTCGACTCCGAGCCGCACGGGCTCCCCCTCCCGGGCCGTCGTCCCCCGCTCCACCCGGGCGATGAAGGGGGAGCCGTGGTGGTGCGTCTGCTCCTCGGCGGCGGCCAGAGCCTCGTCCCCGAGCACCTCCCGGGTCTCCTCGGTCGTCACCGGGGGTGCGTCGACGGCGAAGTGGAGGAAGACCTCCGCCCCCATGTCCTCGCGAATGTCGACCGTGACGTCGAGCGCGGCGCCGTCGCCTGCGGCGCCCATGTCCTCAGGCCGGATTCCCAGGGCGACCCGCCGGCCGGCGTACGGCTCGAGCTCGGCCTTCTCCACCGGCACCGTATGCGGGCCGAACGTGACCTGACCCTCGCCGACGGTCGCCTCGACGAGGTTCATCGCCGGCGAGCCGATGAAGCCTGCGACGAAGAGGTTCGCGGGCCGGTCGTAGAGCACCTGCGGACGATCGACCTGCTGGAGGACGCCGCCGCGGAGCACGCACACGCGGTCGCCGAGCGTCATCGCCTCGCTTTGGTCGTGGGTGACGTAGATGGTCGTCACCCCGAGGTCGCGCTGGATGCGGGCGATCTCGGCCCGCATCTGGACGCGGAGCTTCGCGTCGAGGTTCGAGAGCGGCTCGTCCATGAGGAACGCGACCGGCTCACGGACGATCGCCCGTCCCATGGCGACGCGCTGCCGCTGGCCGCCGGAGAGGTGGCGCGGTCGCTTCTTGAGGACGTCTGCGAGCCCGAGCACTCTTGCCGCCCCGTCCACGCGGCGGTGGATCTCCGCCTTGTCGATCCCGCGCATCTTCAGCCCGAAGGCCATGTTCTCGAAGACGTTCATGTGCGGGTACAGGGCGTAGTTCTGAAAGATCATCGCCATGTCGCGGGCCCGCGGCGGAAGGGTGTTCACGACCTTGCCGCCGACCCTGACCTCGCCCGAGGTGATGTCCTCGAGTCCGGCGATCATCCGCAGGGCGCTCGTCTTCCCGCACCCCGACGGGCCGACGAAGACCACGAATTCGCCGTCCGCAACGTCGAGGTCGAGCTCGTCCACGGCGCGCGTGCCGTCGGCGTAGACCTTCGTCAGCCGATCGAGCTCGATCGCCCCCACGGCCGGGCAGACTATCGAGTTGCGGTCTGGTTACGAGGCCGGATAGATTCGCCTCGTACATGGCAACTGTGGCGGCCCGGGGGAGTCGCCTTAGAGGGCTCCGCTACGCCGCGGAACGCCGCGGGTTTCTTGCCACGCTCCTGATCTCGCCGGCGGTGCTCTTCATCGCCGCGCTCGTCGGCGCACCGCTCGTCTTGGCGGTCTATCTGAGCTTCACGGACGCGACCGGCGGATCGCTCACCGGCAAGTGGATCGGCTTCGCCAACTTCCGCGCCG
>WNFR01005298.1_pt1 | contig 13180 bp, 12 predicted proteins | sample 5400221 | NCBI WGS metagenome assembly WNFR01 (sample SAMN13153357, study PRJNA577476) | soil metagenome | isolation source: 40 cm soil under Madrone tree | place: USA:California | collected 2016-06-14
GATCACAACCTATCTGCAGTCAATTCACACCAGGCAAATTGATCGCGCATAGATCACAACCTATCCACAGTCAATTCACACCCAGCAAATTGACCACACATAGATCACAACCTATCTGCGGTCAATTCACACCAGGCAAATTGACTGCGCATAGGTGATGACCTATCCACGGTCAATCTACACACAGATAAGTGGCCACACATAGGTGAGGACCTATCCGTGGTCCATATTTGAGATGTCACCCAATCCACTATCTTTTAAAAGCCATAATGTAACAATGGATAGGTCATATAATCTTTATGGACCATACTTTTGCTTGAATCTTCACCTATGTGTGACCATTTTTGTCAAATTTTATCCCTAAACCTATGGCTAAACCCCTTACTCAAAAGGTTTGGACCGATATGAATTGCCAGCACACAAACAAAACAAGGCCAAAAAAACACAAAAGGTAGGCCTTTAGCTACAGCCTTCTACCAGGTCTCTGGCTCACCATATCCCAGGCCTTTAGCTAACCTTAACCCCAGGGTTACTTTAAATATGGCACTTAAGGGGCCATTACCAACCTTAACCTTAGTTTAGAGTTACTTCCAATCTGGCCATTGGAGGGCCATTTATAAACCTTAACCTCTGTTTAGGGTTACTTCCAACTTGGCCCTTAAAGGGCCATTCATGAACCTTAACCCCAATTTAGGGTTACTTCCAACCCAGTAACACTGCCTTCTTAGGTGCTACCAGCCCCCTTTAGGGCCAGAGGCCAGACCCCTACCACCCACAGCTTTCTTTCACCCCTCCAGCCAGACCTCTATCACCCACAACCTTCTTCAGCCTCTTCAACCAGACCCTTACCACCATAAAAACAAAATACGGCCAACAAACACAAAACCCCACATCTTGCTTGTGCAACACAAAACTGCCAAACACCATAAGGGGGGCAGCAGTCCACGTAGGTGGCTCACAGCAATGCACTAGCATAGTCCAAACAGCTGACCATTCCTCAATATATAGAAACACCTTAACACCTAAAACTTTCTTTTTCTCTCTTTTTTTGACTTTTTCTTTACTTTAAACCCTCTACAACTTATTTTCAAATTCAAACATAACAACTCTTAATTTCATCCAGCTCAAAATAATAAACTTACATCTAAACCACAACCTTTCCTACTCTTTTTCAATTAACCCTTTTTTTTCACTCTTCTTCTTCATCCAAAAATCCTATATTCCCAACACCATAACTAAATCTCTACCAACTCTTTCAATTGAATATTTAAACCCAACAATCTTTTCTTTATAATATCATATTCTAAAACATACATCCACAATCCTTCTACCAACACTTACTACACTACCTTCCCACAATACAATCTCAAACACATACTATTTATCTTCATCACTTTTTCTATCCACTTTCAAAAATCTTACTACAAACCACTTATAACCCCATTCTCTTAACCTTTCCACAACCCATAATTTTCTTGACTACCACACACTTATTCTTTCTTATTCCAAATTATTCCATCCAGTCTATCTTCCTGTCCAACAACATATCACCTTCCACAATCCCCCACATCAATTCGAAACTTAATCTCCTCCATCAACTGAATATCCAACATAATCATCACATCACTCAAAAAAACTACCACATCAATCCTCTCCAACTCAACCATCCCATTACTCAAACACCTCACCACACTGTCCCCCTCAAACTCAATCACAATATCACTCAAACACCCATAAATCTCTTTCTTTCCATTTCTAACACACCCTCCTTAACATTCCCCACTCTCCATTCTCACTCTCTCCATTCCTATACTCCATATCATCCTATCCTCAACTCACATTCAACACCCAAACAATCTTCATAACCATCCAACACCCAAGTTCATCTCATTTCAACACACCAAACACTCACTCATTATTTTCAATCTATCTGCTGGTGTATATACCAACATATCATTTCCATCCTCCATATTTTCTCCTAACACTGTCCATCCTTATCCACTCAAATCTTTCTACACATATCACCCACAATTTCTCTTTTATTATCCATTCAAACCTAACTCTCTAAACAAATATCCTCCTATTCTCTCATCAACTCCAAATATCCCAATCCCCATTCTCCAGATATCCTTGAAGCCATTTATCACTCACACTACAAAACTAGTTAAACACTCTTGAACACGAACATCTTATTCCAATCATCCTGCAAAATCTTCTATACAGAACAATCTTACATTCCCCTATCCCAACAAAACTCTCCTGAACTTACACAACTCCCAACACTTCCATAATCTACTCACTTATATCTCACATCACACAAATAAATCAAATCAACACCTTCTCCTAGCTGTTCTGTCACATACAGATCTCATCAATAATACCTTGCCAAATTTCTTAACACATCCAATCACTCTTTTGCTCTTTCTCACACTCCTTCTCTTCATTTCATCACCATCTTCTTCAATCTCTCCTTCTCCTTCTATTATTTCAAATTCTTCATTTCTTCCTCTTCTCAAAAGCGCACACCTGTCTCTCATCTTACTTACCAACAAATACAACCAGCTGTCTTAGCACATATTTCTTCTTACCTACTTTCACCCCATCATACCTTACCTTCACATCTCCTTTATTCCATCAAACCATCCTAGTCACAACACTTGCCATCCACAAAATTGGCAGCCTCTTTTTACAGCAGTTGAGGAAATGATAGAGCAGAAATATGTTTGACGCCACTAGTTTTTTGTGTTTAGTTTTGGAGCAGGACAAACAAGCAATCAAAACTTAATCTATTGTACCTGACCAGAACCTACCTGACCAGAACATTTCCATGACGCAGCACCATGTCATGCGACCAGTGCTTACTAGTGCCCCGCTACTAGTGCCCACTACACTACACACATCATCAAATATATTCCATTTTTTGTTCAAATTATGGAGCATGTTCTGCAACCAGGAGAGCAGGGATAAATTGCCAGTGAATCCCATTGCTGGTATGCTTCACACACTATGGCCAATAACTCCCCAGACGACAACCCCAGGCCAGACTATAGCACAGAGCCTGAACTGTACCAGCATTTTCCCTGTGCTGGATACTGGTTTGAAATGCTTTCAACACACCCTTTAGATCACCACTATCATCTCAACAATGTTAGAAATACCTATCAGCTTCCTATCACTCTGCCAACATTTCACACTGCTCCGGGTCCTTTCCCTGCACTGGTAGCCCCTACCTTGTCAAATCCTCATGGGCCTCCCTCTTCTGGTTCTGAATCCAGATGCAATGTAGCCCCATTACCCCAAGGTATGTACAACTTTAGACAATCTGCATGCTTTTTAATGTACCATTGCCAGCGCCGGCCCAACTTACCTTCTCGATCCCCCTCAATACTGGGGTTATTGGTGGCATTGTCTCTTGAAATTTTCTCCACCTGCCAACCGACATCATATTTGAAGACTTTTTCTCACATGTCTGTCCAAACATGGATCTTGACCTGTTGAAGGCATCTCTTGGCTATAAACTCTCTGGTGATCCTGTTCGAACTCCACCATATCGTCTCACAAATGATGAAGAGTTACGTGAGGCAATAAAGAAGGGTATTGAGAAGACAAGGCGGGCTAGAACACGAGAGGTCTTTGTTGAGATCCATCATTTGGTATGTGCCACAGGCATTTCTTGGAAACTTAAGCTAAATATACCAGCAACCACGACAATCTTCAGCAAGGTCCTCAGTTCCGAACACTGGCCATAAACGAGCTATACCTGCTGTGGAAAATGACTTGGAGGAAGGCTCAGACACTACAGTTACATTTGTTAATGAGCTCCATGAGCTCAAACAACATATCCAATGTCAGCGACACACCGGCCAATATTGTTACATTGACCCCCGGAACAGTGAACATAAACAGTGTGATACATATAAGCTTACATATTGGGCAAAGCAAATTGTATGGATCTCCTATATATCTGTATACTGTGCTTATGTTTTTTCGACTTCCAGCTTTTTGGCAAGGCCGATTGTTGAAATCCACCTCCAGAGTTGTTTGACCATAACAAAGTTTTGAAGCATCAACGCTGTGAGAAATCTGGGTCTACCAAACCACCCGAAATCCATGTCCATATTCCTGAACGCCTCATCGCTTCTGAGAGGCGTGCACCCTTTTCAAACCACCAATCCCCTGTTCTCACACCACCCTCACAAACAATTGACTTAACCATCAGTGACAACTCTGATGATGACATCATCACATATCCATCCACACTCGACTTCCTTACCCAGTTGCATTCTGTGCGACCTCTCTGCAACTATCCCCAATACCACAACAAGCTTATTCAATATGGTATCCTATACGTTGACAACATTCTCAAGCTTGATGTGGCTTTCTTTTCTGACATGATTGGGATTCCAGTGCCGGCAGTTGACGCATTTCTTGACTATGCAAAGAGAGTCACACGGAAGGCAGAGAAGAGCAAAAGCCTGGCTTGTAGCATCAAGAATGAAGAGAATACCACAGACAACAATAAGGAGAATGAGGGTGATTGGGTATTTTAGCATTTAACGGGTACTTTATTGCGTAACCTATGTATGACAGAGGTATATACTACATGGTAGAAATGGGGACCAAGAAGCATAACACTGCATGTAATGAACTAACACCAGTCTTCCATGTGTGGCACAGCCGTTCTGGTTGCGTGGGCATGTTGACATGGAGTGGTGTCATCATTTCTGCTGCATGGTTGCCTTGCCTACGTCGTTCACGCAAATGGGGGGTGCACCATTGTCGTGATTGTATTTGGGGCTGCACCTTAAGATTGCTGTAAGCCATTTCAACATGATGGAGTATGCTTTGCACTCTTCAGAGGGTCAGGCATCATGTCAATGTCAGCAGAAAACATGATGTGCTGGAGGTAGAACACAGCAGCAATGCAGGAAGGGTTGATAGCAAACCCCACTTTGAGGCATATGTGGAGGGTCAGTCCGAGGAGGCAGACGTACTGTATGTTTGAAAGGAAGGTGGGCACAGCATCGGCATGTGCTGGCATCCCTCAGGTAGAGGGCAGTAACCTGGCTGGTGTCTGCTCCTACAGGCTTGTCTGTCTTCAAGGGCCATTTGCAAGGCAACTGAGGTCAGGATTTATTAAGATGTGTGTGACAAGAGGGAGGACAAGCATGAAACAAGTGAATGGGGACTCTTGGACTCAGAACACACGAGAGGATGAAAAGTGCTGACAAAGATAAAACACGATGAAGCACGCGCGCACGAAATTGCGCACAAAAAGATGGATTTAGGGCTCAAAGCCGAGACTACATGTACACTGTATATACACATGAATCCCAGGCACTACAGATAACCACAGTCACGAAACCAGCCTGCTGCTTTTTCTGGAGTGGCTGCCCAGAAAACTGCATCCCACAGAAGCTTGTAAGGGTCACAAGTTGCTTCACCAGAGAGCTCGCTACGGGCATAATCTCTATTAGCCCGGATCCATGCCTTGATGGCTGAAAATGCCTCTTTGATAGGGTTCATGTCTGGGGAGTATGGGGGTAAGAAGACCAACCGCATGCCTCTAAAGTGTATGGGTTAATAGTAACTTGGACAATGTGGTGTCCATTTCTGAGTCATGACTTACCGTTCCTCAACCATTTGTTGCAGCCTCAGAGATTTATGTATACTCGCATTATCCATAACAAGGACCAAGTTTTGAGCTGGAAATGGGTTCATGTTATCAAGGAGACCATCAATGAACTCATTAAAGAGTTTAGCAGTGAAAGACCAGTCCAACACATCAAGGTGGAGGATACCATCAAGTGACAGTGCCGGAAGCATGGAATACCTGCAGAAAATATTATATTTGATCTCCAAGATAAGGACATGAACTCACTGTTTGCCTCAGACAAAGTAATCCCATCGTCAGGCACAAGTCCCGATTGGAGACCATCCATATGGCCTCTTTGTTGTGGTGCGATTGCAAGCAGACTCATCAACGAAGACAAGTTGCTCAGGTGTGTAATGCTCAGCTATATGGATCTGGAACACAGCACGGACATCTTCATTCCTTTCCAGTGCTGGCCGAGTAACCTGGATGAAAATAAGACAACATTTGTAGACCAAGTGTTACTCATACTCACACATTTCCGGGTCAAGCCTCATCGCTTCATTGCTTCTCGAATAGTCCAACTGGACACATATATTCCTCTTGCTTCTTGAAGCTCAAATTGCAGCTCAGATATGAAGATATCAGGAGTCCTCTCGATGAGGCTTTCGAGAAACTTTAAGCACCATTTCAAGTTAGATTTAGAGCCAATGATGCCTGATACTAGGTCTAAATGGAAAGCCCTTACTGCTACATCCAAGCCATTCAACAATCGAGGTCGGCCTGCAATAAGTGGGGTATGGACAACTGATCCGGTATCTTCTTTGAGCCTGAGAACATGATTCACAGTCTGCTTGCTAATCTTCATAGCCCAAGCAATGGAGCTAGTCTTGAGGTGTCCCATAACTGCAACTTGTTCCTTAACTGCCTTGTGGATGAATCGACAAGTCATATTGGTTGGGCAAAGACAACAGAGCGTGTCAGTGTGTACTGTGCACGATGACACTGCAGCATGGAAATGTTCCGGTCAGGTACAATAGATTAAGTTTCAATTGTTTGTTTGTCCCACTCCAAAACTAAACACAAAAAACTAGTGCTCTATCGTTTCCTTGACTGCTGTAACTCATTCATATCTCTGCAGATTACGCTTCAAACTTGTTCTCATTATTCTCTTCAACATTTATCTCATATTTCATCTTCCTCTAGTATCTTCCTCTGGTTACAGCCATTTTCATATTGATAGAGCACCCAAATCCAAAATGTACATTAGGCAGAGTTTCAGGTTCGGCTGAGGGCAAAATTATCAAGACTTATCTTTTTTTTGAGAATATTTTGAAAATAAAAATGAAAATATTATTACTGGTGTTCCTCTGGTGGGCTCAGTGTTCTGGTCGAAAAAAAAAGCAAACAATTTTATTAGTACATTCTATGAACACAATCTATTCTAAGTCAAACTACAGTAGAAACAGAATGCGAAAGGGGGGATGGCAGTGTACTATACCTGCTCACAGTGTGGGGGTGGGAGGGGTCATCTGGTCATGCCAAAGACTGCGTCATCCATATGGCCTTGGAATTCAGCTCACTGTGGAACCACTCACATCCTGAAAATCATTGTGAGCAGGGTTGAATCCAGCTCACAACAGAAGTCACTGAACTGGAGAGGGAGGACAGGCGTTGCGTGGGGGCTGTGTGGCCTCGTTCATCAGTGCATGGGGACTGTGTGGGATGTGTCGGTGCTGTTGGCCACGTGGATGCTCTTGAGGTTGTGGATGCATCAACATCATTCCTCACGCAGGTTGTGGGTGCGTTGTTGTTGCCTAGGCTGTGGGTTGTGTCATCGCTGTCAGCGCACATGTGCTGGGGGGTCATGATCATTGCTCACACAGGGTGTGCGCATTGTTGTCCTCACCACACACAGGGTGTGTGGCCGTGTTATGGTTGTCGGTGTGTGTAGGCTGGCTGCGTCTGCCTCACTGCGTGCAGGGTGTGTGGTCGCATGGGCTGGGGGCTGTGAGGGTGCTTTGTGGTCCTCAGTGTGCGCAGGCTGTGAGGGCCTGTCGTTGTCGTCACTTGCAGGGGGCTATGAGTAAGAAAACAAAAAAAAGGTAATGACGAAACCAGGACCAAGCTGATGGGGCAAAAGGCACCCAGGATAGGGAGAACATGTACAACCTCAGGCCAAGAGCAAGGCCTATTCATAGCAAAAGGATGGAGCAGGAACAGGCCAAACTCGAATTGGAAGACGAGACACTTGAACAACTAGACACCACATTCATGGAGGAATGAGTAGCACAACACACACAGCCACATGAGGGAATGGAAAACCACTCAAAATTTGGCAGCAGAACGTAAATAAATCAAAAACATGCCAATACGACATCATAGCAAGTGGAAGACTAGCATCAAGCAAGGTCAACATCATCGCACTCCAAGAGCCCCATATCAATCAATTCGGCATGACCATCGCAGCAAGAGACTGGGTAGTAATATACCCAACCACGCACAAGAATGACACAGCAAAAACAAGGTCAATAATATTAATCAGAAGCAACTTAATCACGGAAGACTGGGAGCAGCTAGAATTTGAATCAGGCGATGTTACAGCAATCAAGCTTAAAGGAGAATGGGGGCAACTAGTGATAGTCAACGTCTATAACGACTGCGTGCACAACGAGACGATCAAGGAGTTGGCAAGATATCATAGTGGACACAGGGAGAGCATTTTTGGCAAGGGTGAGGATATGGAAAAATACCATGCAATCTGGTTAGGAGACTTCAACAGGCATCATCCTTGTTGGGATGCGACCAAGAACAACGTGCTCTTCACAAATGAGGCTTTAGAACAAGCTGAGTATCTCATACACACTCTAGCAGACCTAGGAATGGATTTAGTGCTACCTAGCGGAAAACCCACACACGAGCATAACGTCACAAAGAGGTGGTCAAGGCTTGACCAAGTCTTTGCCACAGAGCACACATTAGAGATCATCACAGCCTGCAAAACTCTGCCAGACCAACAAGGACCGAACACGGATCACTTTCCCATTCTAATGGAGGTAGACTTAATAACAAAGAGAGCACCACTGCAGACAATCAGAAATTTCAAAGACGTCGACTGGGAGAGATTCCAAGAAAAGCTAGCGAACAAGATCCAAAAGTGGGGTGTATCGAGCATAATTAAAACGCAAAGTGAGCTAGACCTTGAATGCACAAGGCTAACTGAGGCGCTGCAGAAGACGATTGAGGAAGTAGTACTGCAAATTAGGCTAGGACCGCAATGCAGAAGGTGGTGGACGAAGGAGCTAGCAGGGATGAGGAAGAGCATGCTGAAGGCGAGAAGAGCGGCATATGCAGACAAAAGAAACACGGATCTACAGGCGCTCAGCCAATTCAAGGAAGCCCGAAGAAAGTTCAGCAACAAGATAGAACATGCCAAGAGAAACCACTGGAGAGACTGGCTTGAACAAGCCTCAGATCCAGACCTATGGACAGCGCAAAAATATCTCAATGCACCAGCATCAGATGGAGGTAAAACAAGAATCCCAGACCTCAAATACACAGCAAATGGGCAGCAATGCACCGCCAGCGACAACCAAAGTAAAAGCAAGGTCCTAGCAAAAACATTCTTCCCGAGCAAACCAGAGGCAATGCAACTGCAAGCGCATGAAGTCAACCAAGCACCAGTGGAGAAGATGAGCCCGATAACAGAAGAGCAAATAAGAAGACAGCTAGCAAGGCTAAAGCCATACAAGGCCCCAGGGCCGGACAGAATCCCAAACATTGTCTTGACAAAATGCGCTGATCTCATAAGTAACAGATTAGGATACATCTTCATGGAAATCCTAAACAGAAAGTTCTACTTCATGAACTGGAAGAGATCCAACACGGTGGTCCTCAGGAAGCCCAGAAAGCCTCGTTACGACGTCCCAAAGGCGTACAGGCCAATCGCGTTGCTAAACACAATGGGAAAGGTACTCACAGCACTGGTAGCGGAATCTCTAACATACTATGTGGAAAAACACAATCTCCTTCCTCCAACGCACTTCAGAGGAAGACCAGCAAGAACGACAAGTGACACAATTCACTATTTAGTGTACAAAATAAAGGACGCATGGAGGAAACGGCAAGTGACTTTGGTCCTATTCCTAGATATTGAAGGTGCTTTCCCGAACGCAGTTAACGAACAGTTAATATGCAACCTCATCAAAAGGAAAGTCCCAACAAAAATAGTGGAATTTGTCAAGAACATGTTACAAGGAAGAAGTACATATCTCAAATTTGACGACTTCACCTTGAAGAATATATGTATGGAAAATGGAATAGGTCAGGGAGACCCACTATTGATGGTCCTATACCAGTTCTACAACGCTGACATCTTGGACACACCAAATACAAAGAACGAAGCAGCGGCAGCTTATGTGGACGACACAATACTCATCGCGACGGCAAAAACCTTCGAAGAAATGCACCAGATTCTAATGGATATGATGACAAGAGAGGGAGGGGCAATGGACTGGGCTAAGGCCCACAATTCCAACTTTGAGATCACGAAACTTGCGCTAATTGACTTTGCTCACCAAAGCAAGGCAGTCAAAAGAAAGAGCCTGCAGCTGCAGGGAGTGGAAATAGAACCGGCAGGAAGCACAAAACACCTTGGAGTAATGATAGACCAAAGCCTCACCTGGAAGGAGCAAGAAGCATACGCGATAAAGAAAGGTGCAGCATGGATGGCCCAATCAGGAGGGCAGTTAGGTCGGAATGGGGGCTCACGCCGAAACATGCAAAGAGAATGTACACAAGCGTAGCAATTCCGAGAACACTTTACGTGGTAGACGCATGGTGCCCCCCTCCACTGCACATGGGAGCAAGGTGCACAACGGATAAGCTCAGAAGCATTCAACAGGCGGGAACCCTGGCGATCACGGGTGGTCTAAAAACCACACAACAGATCTGCTAGATTTGCATACTAACACACTCCCAATACACCTAGAAATTGACACACAATGCTCGAGATCAGCAGTTAGAGCAGCCACCCTACAAGCGAAACACCCCATAACAAAGTACATGGTGAAATGTGCCAGCCGAAAAGTGCATAGGCACAAATCTCCGCTTCACTTACTGGCAGCCACATACAAGGCGGACCCTCGAAGCATCGAGATGATACCAACGGTGACTAGAGATCCCACGAAGGTCGGACAAGTACCCTTCAAAATAGAGATAGCAGAAAGCAAGGAAGAGGCAAAAGCAAAAGACCTAGAGAACAGAGCAGACCTGCAGGTCTATATGGACAGATCAACGCATGGAGGGAACGTTGGGGCAGCAGCAGTCATGATGTGCAAAGGAAAGAAGATCAGGAGCCTGAGATATAGGCTGGGAATGGATGATGAACACACAGTCTTCGAGGCAGAAGTGGTAGGAATTTTATTGGGCCTGCACCTCATCAAAAGCAAAGCAAGAAGTAAAACCTCAGTCACACTAGGAGTCGACAACCAAGCAATCCTCAAAGTGCTAAAGTCAAAACTGAATAAGGCAGGTCATTATTTGGCAGCAGAAATCATCAAATTGGCTGCAACCATACAAAAGAAGAAAGGAAAAGGCTTCACGCTCACGCTAAACTGGACAGCAGGGCACGTCAGGATAGAGGGTAACAAGGAGGTGGATAAGGAGGTGAAGAAGGCGGCAGATGGGGACACAACAAGCGAGGGTATGCTCCCCACGTCATTGATAAAGAAGCTAAAGCGCAGTAAATTGGCAACAAACCAAAAGCTGAGTGAAGAACGCAAAAGAAAATGGAGGCAAGAGTGGTCGGCCTTGCCCAGATACCAGAAGATCACGCACCTGGACCCATCACTGCCATCCAAGAAATTTGTGGCAATTACAAGCAACGCCAAAATCTCCAGATCGATGGCGAGCAAAATATTCCAGCTGAGAGCGGGCCACATACCCCTAAACGGATACCTTCACAAGATCAAAAGAGCACCAAGCGCAGAATGCCCAGAATGTGGGCATCCGAAGGAAATGCCGCAACACTTCGTCATGGAGTGCCCAGTGTTCGAAAAGGAGAGGAAGAAGATGTTGCCAAGGAACAGGAGAGCCAGGGAAACATACACGAAGATCCTTATGGAGGAGAAAAGGCTATATGAGCTAGCGGTTTATATCAAGGAGATGGCCAGGTTTGAAATGGGAGAGGAGAAGGACAGGAGAAGAGGACTGAGAGCGGGAAGGCAGGAGGAAGCAGACCAGAGGGAGGGAGAGGACTGAAGCACCCCACAATACAGCAGGCACACAAAGCCCTAGCAAGATACAAAGAGACAACGGATGACAAAGCACACGCGAAACTTACGGAGGAGCTGGAGAGTCAATTAGGACCTTCAACACCAACATCCAGCCATTGCAAACTTTGCCCCTTCGCCTTGGCACACCCAAGTGCCCCGATAAACTCAATGCTTGACGAATTGCATGCTGCCCCACACAAGGCAGGGAGGTGGTATAATGCATAGGGATCATATTATGGGAAGGACAATCGTACTGGCTACATAGAAGGAGGAAGTGCTACATAGGGTGATGTACCCCAAGATGCACAGAAATGGAATCTAAAAATAAAAATAAAAAAAACATGAGCCACTGCTTTAAAGCTGTAATGGCAGAACTTTTGTCATGCAGGAGTGTAATCCAAGTGAATCCTGTGTAATCATCTAGAAAGATGATAAAATATTTATATTTGTAGTAAGACACCACAGGAAAGCTTTTTAAGTCTGAATGTATCTGTTTAAAGGGTTGTGTGGCCCTTGTATTGGAAGGAGGATGAGATGAAGCAGGCATTTTGCCATCTGCACATCCTGGGCAGATCAGGGAATGAGAGGGGATCTTAATTCCATCTGGAAAACCCTTAGTATGATCTTTAGTATGTCTCAAGACGTCCTTGGATGGGTGACCAAGTCACCTATGCATTAGATCATAGTCCACCTTGTATATAGTAGGTGAATGTAAAAATTGCACTTCTATATTTGTTGTAGAGGCTTCTAACCAATACAGTGTATGTCCAGGTACAATGGGCTTGCACTGGATAAATGGTTGAATCTTATGAAGCAAGGTAACATGGTGTTTATTGCCCATTACGTTCATTCCTTGCTGTAAGAAATCTCTCATGGAGAATAACCACGTTGTCACTTGAGGAATGTATAAGACAGGGTAGACTCGAGTTGTAACAAGAGTTTTATTAAGGTAGTGCTTAAGAAGCACTGTACCATGTCCTTCAACATATATCGTGTGCACAGCAGTTTTAACAGGTATTCTATCCTGTTTACTGGCTGGTATGAAGTGTACAAAGTCACTCTTTTGATGCATAAAATCAGCCGAAGCTCCAGAGTCAAGTAGCCACATGGAGCCTACTTTAACTTGACACTTAGCACACTGTAGAAACAGTTCATGGTGCTTGCATTTGAGTACATCCAAAGCACTTAATGTCATACTGTACAAGTTTTTTACTGCTGCTACAGACATATATTTACAATTCCCATCCTTTAAACCTTTTGGAGGATGGTGCAATACTGTCGAAGTGTCAGCATGAGTTGCTTTAGATGAAGT
>WNFR01005299.1_pt1 | contig 13179 bp, 12 predicted proteins | sample 5400221 | NCBI WGS metagenome assembly WNFR01 (sample SAMN13153357, study PRJNA577476) | soil metagenome | isolation source: 40 cm soil under Madrone tree | place: USA:California | collected 2016-06-14
GTAGGTCGAAAAGATCTGCGACTTGCGAGTCGGAATCGTCGTATTACGCGGAATCATCGGTGTGGCTACTCCCCCGGCGGTTTCAATCGCCAGCGTGAGCGGAGTCACGTCTAAGAGGAGGACGTCTTTCACGTCGCCGCGAAGAACACCTCCTTGAATTGCTGCACCGATGGCAACCACTTCATCCGGGTTCACACCTTTGTGCGGCTCTTTACCGATCAACCCGCGCGCTGTCTCAACAACTTTCGGCATTCGGGTCATACCGCCGACGAGCACGAGCTCGTTCACTTCGCGCTCGGAAATTTTCGCGTCTTTCAAACACGCTTTGACCGGCGGAATCGTCCGCTGCATCAAATCGTCGGTGAGCTGCTCGAGTTTCGAGCGAGTCAGTTTCTTCTGGATGTGTTTCGGACCGCTCGCGTCCGCGGTGACGAACGGCAGATTGATTTCGTATTCCTGCGAGCTCGAGAGCGCGATCTTCGCTTTCTCAGCTTCCTCTTTGATCCGCTGGAGCGCGTCCGGTTGCTTGGTGAGATCGATGCCGGAATCCTTTTTGAACTCCGCCACGATCCAATCCATCACTTTCGCGTCCCAATCGTCACCGCCAAGGTGAGTGTCGCCGTTGGTCGCTTTCACTTCGAAAACGCCATCGCCGATTTCGAGAACTGAAATATCGAACGTGCCGCCGCCCAAATCGTAGACGGCGATCTTCTCGTCCTTTTTCTTGTCCAAACCGTAAGCGAGCGACGCCGCGGTCGGCTCGTTGATGATGCGCAACACTTCGAGGCCCGCGATTTTGCCCGCATCCTTGGTTGCGTTGCGTTGCGAGTCGTTAAAATATGCCGGGACGGTGATGACCGCCTGGGTGATTTTTTCGCCGAGCTTCGCTTCCGCGTCGGCTTTGAGCTTGGACAAAATCATCGCCGAAATTTCCGGCGGCGAAAATGTTTTGCGTTCGCCGGCGACTTCCACTTGAACGTGAGCGTCGCCATTGGCGGCCTTGACGATTTTGTACGGCACGCGGTGCTCTTCTTCATGGACCTCGTCGAACTTGCGGCCCATGAAGCGTTTGATTGAAAAGACTGTGTTCTGCGGATTGGTCACCGCCTGACGCTTCGCGGCCTGGCCGACCAGTCGCTCGCCGCTTTTTGTAAACGCGACGACGGACGGCGTGGTGCGCGCGCCTTCAGAATTTTCCAACACTACCGGGTCGCCACCTTCCATCACGGACATGCAGGAGTTGGTGGTGCCCAAATCGATACCTAAAACTTTTGCCATAAAATTTTGTTCCCTTCGGTTTCCTTTCGTTGGTCACTCGCCGCGATACGACCTCCAGCTGCGGCGAGATTTGTGACCGAGCGGGTCTTTAGCAAGGGCTTTGCCAGAATATTCGATGTCGATCTAAACCGCTGTTAACGAGGCAATAGTCGTCGAAATCGTGGAATTCCATTGCCCCCAAAACGAGACAAGCCGTCTCTAAATCGAATTTTGCGAGGGGACGATGTGTGACAGCGAGGCATAGCGCCTGCTCGTTTCTTTGGGATGCATTCCGTCCGCAAAGTCGAATCCGATCCCGATATTTTCTTTCACTGCCAGCACTGCAAAGCGGCGCTGGTGGCGAGCAAGTCCGCCGCCGGAATGAATTTGGCCTGCCAAAAATGCGGTCAGCAAACGCTGGTGCCGCAACCAGAGGGACCAAGCGAGACCGCTGTCGCCTACGCAGAAGAAATTCGTGGGAAGCTGAAAGAGAACGAATCGCAACGCGCGGAGATCACTGGTAACATCAACCAACTGACGATCCAATTACATCGCTGGCAATTGCGTTTGCAGACGTTGGACGAACGCAAAGCGCACCTCGAGAAAGACCTCGTGCAGCGGTGACGTTGCCCAAAATTTGTGGAGGCAGGCGTCTCGCCTGCTCTGAGTAAACCTGATACAAGAGAGGGGTGATCAAACGCCGCCCCCAGCGTCTGGAGATAATCTTTTCGACTGATCCAGTCTATTTTGTCACGTTTTGCACTCGAAATCGGCAGGCGATTCCAGATTTACGGAAAGCACAAGCCGCTGTCGAAACCTATGCTCGACGTGGCATCAAGGATTTCGGCACTGCGCTTGGTCGCTACGTGATCATGCCAGACCACATTCATTTATTTGTCTCTGGTGACGTCGAGTTTGTGCTGTCGAAATGGGTCGCTGGATTGAAGCGAGCGATTTCAAAGGAACTTTGTGTGAGCGGAGAGTTTTGGCAGCCAACTTTCTTCGATCACGTTCTGCGAAGTGAGGAAAGCTACTCCGAAAAATGGGAATACGTTCGTCAGAATCCAGTTCGAGCAGGATTGGTGAAGGAATCTGATGATTGGCCGTATCAAGGTGAACCTGTTGTGATTGATCGGGTCTAATCGGATGCAGCCGAGGACGGCTGCCGCCACAGAAGAATTGTTTTGCGAACGCTGATCGCGCGATAACTTTCCGCGTGCGGCAATATCAGGATCTTCTCCGGCTCGTTCTCGAAGAAGGTCAGGCGCGCAACGATCGCACCGGCACCGGCACATTGTCGATCTTCGGGGCGCAAGCGCGATTCGACCTGCGGCCGAGCGGTCTGGGATTTCCGCTACTCACGACGAAGAAGCTCCACATCAAATCGATCATCTACGAACTGCTCTGGTTTTTGCGCGGCGACACGAACATCAAATATCTCAACGAGCACGGCGTCACAATTTGGGACGAGTGGGCCGATGAAAAAGGAAATCTCGGGCGCGTTTATGGCGCGCAATGGCGCGATTGGCGCGGCGCGAATGGCGTTCGCGTTGATCAGATCGACAATGTGATCGAGCAGATCAAAAAAAACCCGGACAGCCGGCGATTGATCGTGAGCGCTTGGAATCCTGCGGAAATCGAGAAGATGGCGCTACCGCCTTGTCACGTCTTGTTTCAATTTTATGTGCAAGACGGCGAGCTAAGCTGCCAGCTTTATCAACGAAGCTGCGATTTATTTCTCGGCGTGCCGTTCAACATCGCGAGCTACGCGTTGCTGACGATGATGATGGCGCAAGTTGTCGATCTTACGCCGGGCGATTTCGTCCACACTTTCGGTGACCTGCATCTCTATAACAATCATCTCGAGCAGGCGCGCGAACAGCTCACTCGTGAATGCCGGCCTTTGCCGCGGTTGAAAATAAATCCCGCGGTCAAAAACATTCGAGATTTCAAGTTCGAGGATTTCGAGCTGGTCGACTACAACCCGCACCCGTCGATCAAAGCGCCGATCGCGGTTTGAATGGCGAGTTGGAAACTTGCGTCCAATTCCCGGGTTTAAGACGGAGTGAGGGCATTCTGGGGATACTTTCTATTGTTCGCCGCGGCGCCGCTGTTCGGGCAAAGCGAAAGTCCGTACCGCGTCGAGATCGATCTCAGCCAGCAGACGGCATATTTGATCAACGGCCGGCGGGTGGTGATGCAATCGCCGATTTCAAGTGGACGCTATGGCCATCTCACGTCGACTGGCTCGTTTAAAGTGATCGAGAAGGAACGAAGTCACTCCTCGAGCATCTACGGAAAGATCGTCGATCGTTACGGCCGAACAATTGTGGCCGACGCTGACGTCGACATGCACGTGCCGGCCGGCTGCAAATTCGTTCCTGCGCCGATGCCGTACTTTATGCGGTTCCACGGCTCCGATGGAATGCACGCAGGATATTTGCCCGGTTATCCTGCATCACACGGCTGCGTTCGAATGCCCGATCAAACTGCGATTGCGTTTTACAATGCGGTTGAAGTCGGCACGCCGGTGACAGTTTTCGGCCGGACGCCGCGAACGGGTGGATATTCCAAGTTCGGTCCGCAGCCGCAGCGCGGGTTCCAATGGCCGTGGTCTCGGCAACCGATTGGTCCGCAGTACGAACCGCAGCCTAGAATTTATCAGTCGCGACCGGTTTACCCCTAGACCGCCAGTCCGGCTCGGACTTACGGCCGATGCTCGGCCGATTTCTTGACGTTGGTCGCCGCGGTCTTAGGACCTTTGGAAAGATCGACAAGGTCGGCGAGAATGTTGAGCGTTTCGTCGCGCTCGGGATCGATCGCCGGCTCTTTCGCGTCGTCGGCCGCGCCGATCGTGTCGGTATCATCATCCGGAGCTGCTTCCGGCGAAACTTTGGTCGCGCCGTCTTTGGCTTTCGCTTGCGCGAGTTTTCCCGGATACATGATCAACTGGAGATTAGGTTTATCTACGTTATCGAGAGTGACCCGATAAATGTTCGGTTCTTCTTCGTGGCGAGCGAGCCGCTCCTTCCCGCGAGTTTCCTTTCGCGTTTTGTCGTCCTGAATTTCCTTGCGCCGCACGTCTTCGTTCAGACTCACACGATTGTCATCGAGCTTGTGGCGAAGCCGGTCCATGTCGTCCATCACGTAGTGAAACTCCGGATCTCTCTGCACTCGTTCGGACGAGCGGCGCTTCAATTCCTCGATGAACAATGAGCTCGGCCACTTGCTATAGCGCGCTTTCGGAACTTCGTCGTAGCCCAACGGGTTCTTCAATGCGCTTTCGCCGAACTCCGGCAGATCAGTCAAAGTCGGCAACACAATATCTGAAGAGACGCCGTGAAGTTGAGTCGATCCGCCGGCGACGCGATAAAATTTTTGGATCGTAAGCTTGAGCTCGCCGTCATCGTCTGAGCGACTCCCGAGCAGTGAGGTGAACCGACCAATCGGCAAAATCGTTTGCACCGTTCCTTTGCCGAACGTGTTTTTGTCGCCGATGATCACGGCGCGGCCATAATCCTGAAGGGCCGCAGCGAAAATTTCACTGGCGGACGCGCTTTGACGACTCGTTAAAACAATAAGCGGACCGGAGTACGCGATGCCCGGGTCAGGATCACTCGAAACGACGATGTTTCCGTTGGAGCCCTTCGTTTGCACGACCGGTCCTGATTTCAAAAACAAACCGGTGAGCGAGATCGCTTCCTCGAGCGAGCCTCCACCGTTGCGGCGAAGATCGACAATCAGGCCGGAGATATTTTCCTTCTTTAGTCGCTTGAGCAGCGCGAGCACGTCGCGGGTTGTGCTTTTCGAGTGGCGATCCATGTCGGCGTAAAACGACGGCAATGTGAGCCAGCCGAGTTTTACCTGATCGCCGTTCTCGTCCTTCTTAATAATAATGTCGGCGCGTGCTTCCTGGTCTTTGAGCTTAATCTCATCACGGACGAGATCGACACTCTTGCGCTGAGACGGATCCGGCGCGTTCGCGGGTATCGCGAGCAAACGGACTTTCGTTCCCTTCTTGCCGCGGATCATTTCCACGACTTTGTCCAACCGCATGTCGCGAACATCGACAAACTCGCTGCTGCCCTGCCCGACGGCAGTGATGCGATCGCCGACTTTCAATCGGCCATCGACCTGGGCGGGACCACCGGGAACAAGGCTCTCAATTTTTGCATAGCCATCTTCGGTGCGAAGCATCGCGCCGATGCCAACGAGCGACAGGCCCATCTGAATGTTGAAATTCTTGAAGTCGGCTTTGCTCAGATATTCAGAATGTGGATCGTAAGTTTGCGCGAGCGCATCGAGGTAAAGTTTCACCTGCTCTTCGCGATCTTCTTCGTGGACATTGCGCGCGATGCGATCATAGCGGCGCGCGATCAGCTGCGGTCCGGGCTCGATCGGATGCTCGCTTAATTTTTCCTGCAACAACTCGCTCGCGATGCGGCCGCGCCACAGCTCGTTCGCTTCGGCTTCATCCTTTGGCCAGGGCGCTTTTTCGCGACGAACATCGACGGTCGCGTTCGTCTTGAAATCCATCGACTCCTTGAGCAACTCCTTCACTTTCGCGACGCGCTCATCGACCCGCTTTTGATACAAATCGTAGATCTCGTAGGCCGGTTTCAAATTACCGAGCAACACGTCGTCGCCGAGCGCCGTCCCGTATTTCGCAGTCAGCGCGTCGACGTCTTTTTGCGTGAAGAAGAGATGGCTGAAATCGAGGAGCTCTAGATAGTTCTTCAGGAATTTCTGCGATACATCAGCGTTCAGTTGCTGATGCGTGTAATGGCCTTCCTCCAGCAAGCGACCGACTGAAACGCAAATCTGCTCGGCATCGGACTTGGCGTGGAGCGGCTGCGGAAGAACGGCGAGAAATGCGACCGAAGCAGTCGCCACGAGCAAAGTAAGACGTCGTTTCATGAAAAAAGCGCGGCCCCCATGTTCGCAGACTTCCCTGGTAAAAGCAAACCTTGCGCCCTGGACCGACATGTAAGCACTTGAGACAATTCTACGCCGAGAACATTCAAAATCTTTCAAACTTTCACAACCTGAAATCCGGGTCGGTCTAAGTCCGAGCCGGACGGGCGGTCGCAGCGGCTGCTGGCTCAGCGTAATGGTGTCATTTAGAGTGAGAAATGATGACTTACGAGTCGTTCTGCGGCGGTATTTTCGAAACGAACTGCTACCTCGTCTCCGCGCCGCAGGGCTGGATCTTATTTGATGCTCCGCAAGGCGCGTGCGACTGGGTCCGCTCCCGCGATGTCGATCTAAGGTTGCTCGTGTTGACCCACGGTCACATCGACCACGTTCAGGACGTCGCCGCGGTGAAGCGGACATTTGGCTGTCAGCTCGGATGTCATCCCGCGACCGCGCCGATGATTTCAGACGCGAACTTCTTCCGAAACTTCGGTTTCGAATTGGAAATCGAGCCGGCCAAAGCGGATTTCCTCATCGAGGAAACGCCAGCCCGCGATTTTCTCGGCGCTGAATTTCAAGTCCTGGACGTTCCGGGGCACTGTCCGGGCAGTCTTTGTTTTTTCTCGCGCAAAGATCAATTGCTGATCGGTGGCGACGTGCTTTTCGCCGGCGGCGTGGGACGCTGGGATTTGCCGGGCGGCGATGTCGATCTTCTGTTCAGCGGGATTCGCGAGAAATTATTTCCGTTGGGCGATGCCGTGACCGTTTTACCCGGCCACGGCCCGCCAACGAAGATCGGAACCGAGCGGTTAACCAACCCCTTTGTCAGTTAACGCTGCTCGCGTCCAAATTTAATCCCAACGAGAGAAATCGCCGCCGCGCACATGCAATCGCACTTCGATGTTGCGCAATCGCGCGCGTAGGTTGTCGATCTCGGCACGCAAACGGTAGCTGTCGTAACCACGACGGTAACGCCAGTTGACACGATTCACGTCAGCCGAGATGCGATCGACCTCGCGGCGCAATCGCCAGTCGCCGCGATAGCGGCTCAGCTCCCAACGCACGTGCGAGAGCATCCGGTTCAGACGCTCAACGCGCGAATCCAGTCCACCGCGACCAAACGCAACGTAACCGCTGCGATTGTCGTGACGATAATCATAAGCAAAAGCAGAGGCGCCCCCGAAAGTCAGCGCCAATGCGAGAAGTAAACTTAGTTTTTTCATAACAAGCTCCTTTCTTTCGCTCGGTTCGACGTAACCGGCGGCCGCACATTCGACCTGCGTGCGGAATTTAATTCAACTCAGCGAGAAGATTTTCGAATAAATCGAGACCGCCGATTTCGGACACGACTTCACGAAGCGATTCGATGGCTTTTGGGATGTGCTGAAGGAAATGTTTGTGATCTTTCACCAGGCCGAGATATCCGTAAGCGCCAAGCGCCTGCATCAATCGTTGCATTGCGCAGAGTTTCAGGAGGTGGAGGAATTCTTCGGTCGGCTTCTCGCCACAATAATGCTCGAGCAATTCGTCGCGCTCGGCGGCGCTTAGATCGACATAAGGATCGAAAAGGAGCGACGCAAGATCGTATTGCGCGAGGCCGGGACGCATTCCCTGAAAATCGATCAGATACGCCTGGCTACTTCGAACCAAAATGTTTTGCGACTGAAAATCGCGGTGAACTAGAACGCGCGGCCGCGTTGCTAAATTCTCAGCGATCTCCGCGAACGCCGACAATGCCGCCAATCTGTCGATTGTAGGTTGATCGACTTTGAAATAACGGCCGAGACAGTTTTCGAAAAAGTAATTTTGCTCCCAGGAATAAAGCGCGGCGTTGAATTCAGCCGGCAAATGCTGTCGCATCTCGATACAGACGGACTCCGGTAGCCGGTGAAGTTTGCGAACTTCGTCGAGCGCTGATTCGTAAAACGCGCGTCTCACCAGCCACGACTCGTCGCGGTAGCCAAAGAGATCCCGCTCACCAAGGTCTTCGAGCCAAACTAAACCTTCGTCTGCATCATGATAATAAATGCGCGGCGCGCGGATTTCGTGCTTCTCCAAAAATTGCGCGATCTCGACGTAATGACGGTTCTCTTCGCGCTCGAGATCGTACTTTACCAAAATGAGCGATTGCTCCGCTGAACATCGGACACGATAAAATTTTCGATCCGAGCCGCCTTTTTCAATCGGCGCGATTTTTATCTCATCGACATTGAACCGCGGAAAATGAAGCCGAGTCTGGCGGAGAAGGGCGTCGGTTCTCATGAGTTTAGATGTCGACGTTGCGATGGGGACCGGTGACGGTTTTTCGGGCGCGGACAATACAGCGAATCAGCTCCGCATGGGAAGCAATTTGTGCACCGGGCCACAAAATTGCGTCCTCTAAAATGGCGTTCGCACCGACCCGGCAATCTTTCCCGACCACAGAACAGCCACGCAGTTCCGCACTTGGATCGACAACTGCGCTCGGATGGACCGGCGCGGTCCAATCGCTTCCCTTCACATAGCCAGGGCGCCAATCTTTCAGAATGACGCGGTGGACCTCGAAGTATTCGCCACGCGAGCCCAGGTTGAACCATTTGCCTTCTCCGAGCACAACGCCGCCAATCTTTCCGCCGGCTCCGATCCAGTCGCCGACAATTGGGATGAACGAGATTTTTTCTTTGGGCGGAATCCTCGCGAAGATTGTCGGATTCCAGACCGCGACGTTGGCGAAATCGAATTCGCCCGGAACGCCGTAACGCTGTGAAATATCGACGACCCGATGTTCGCGAAACGCAATCGATGGCGCGAACTGGGTCTTGCGCAGAGCCAGGGTCACGTCATTTCCGCGCTCGAAGTGTTCGTTAATCAGCGGCCGCAAACGAATGTCGGTCAACAGATCGCCGCTATAAGTAATGAACGGCTCAGCACCGAGCTCGGCTTCGATATTTTTGATGCCGCCGCCAGTTTCCAGCAGAACGGGTTCATGGACGAAATTGATCGAGATCTCGCGGTAGCGATTTTTCGGAAACGCCTCCGCAAACTTTTCCGGCAGCCGGTGAGTGTTGATGAAAATCTTTTCAATGCCGATGTCGATCAAATGGTCGAGGGCAAAAGTGATCAGGGGCTTTTGGAAAATGGGAATGAGCGGTTTCGGCAATTCCTCAGTCAAGGGGCGTAATCGCGTGCCTAATCCGGCGCCGAGGACGAATGCTTGTTTGATCGCGGCCATGGAGCTAAAAATTCCGAATGGCGGAAGAAACAGTCTGGCGCGGCAGCGTTTCGCAGTGGAAGAACTTCGGCTTCTTTGTTCTGCAAATTCTCGTTGCGCTGGCGATCGTCGCCGCGTTCCTTGCCCTTCGTCGGAGCTCCGCGGTCCAGAATTTCAGTCCGTACATTTTACTGCTCCTCGTCGTGCCAATCTTTATCGCCGCCAAGCGTTATCTCCAAACGAAATGCACCGTTTACGAAATCACGACGGAGCGGTTGAAAACGACGGACGGAATTCTGAGCAAAGTGACCGAAACGCTCGAGTTCTACCGGATCAAAGATATTGAGAGGCAACAGCCGTTTCTTTATCGCCTCTGCGGAATCGAGAACGTGCAACTGAATACGTCGGACACATCATCGCCATTGGTCGTGATCGAGGCGGCACCGCGCGCGGCCGGATTGGCTGATGCGATCCGAAACCACGTTGAGACGATTCGCCAACAAAAAGGCGTTCGCGAGATTGACGTTGAGTGATGGGGGTCACTCATCCATTGCCCCGAGCGCATTAAGCCCAGCGGTCAGATCGTTCAATGCGCGGCCGCAGGCGCTCTTGTGTTTGTCGATCCACCGTTCGGAGATTTGTTTGAGCGGCGCCGGATTCAAGTAATGGAGCTTTTCGCGTCCGCGCCAGAGTGGGACAACTAGGTCGGCCCTAATCAGAACGCCTACATGCTTTGTAATTCCCTGACGCGTCATATCGAGATGGCGGCAGAGCTCATTCAAGGTCTGGCCGTTATGTTGGTGAAGTTGGTCTAACAAGGCGCGCCGACTGGGATCGGCTAAGGCTTTGAAAACGGTGTCCATTAGGATACGCAACCAAATGGTTGCATAATGAATCCGCCCAGGCAAATCCTATTGTTTCCCGCTTATTGGGGATCGGGCTCCCTGGCCAGATCGCCCGAGCGCCTCAGGTCTTCTTCAGGTAAAGAGTACGTGTCCCGAAGTCAATGATTCCGTGGTGCGAGTTCAGAATCTCGGCGCCGAGCAGGCCAACGGCCGGGGGAGAAAGCTGCATCGCGTCGTGCAGAATTCCGCCAAGATCGACAACCCCCACTTCCTTGCCAACCATGTCGAACTTGCCCACGGACAATTTACGGATCCGGGCGATGTCGAGTCCCTCTTCTTTGAGGTTAATCGCTGCCGATTGCATCCGCGTTTGCTCTGTTGGAATATGCAAACGTCTGACGAACGGCCTATGCAACAGCGTCGCAAATGCGCCGGTGTCGACCATGAGCCGGGCCTGCGAGCCGTTCACGAATCCGTTCACGTAGAGGTTAAATCCTTCGCTGACAAACATCGGCACCTTTTGGAATCCGTGAAAATCGAGGCCGGGGACGGCCGCAGGGACGTCAGGCTGCAGATTCAAAATGAGCAGCTTTTTCTGACAATCCAAAACGGCCCTGCTCGCAAAGAGCACGTCGGTCCCAAGAATTCCATCCGCTTCCGGCTCATGGAAACTCCGCGCCGCGCGCCGCGCGCCGCTGAGGTCCGCGGAAATGGCGGGTACGTCGGCAATATTCAATCCACCGAGCCGCAACCTGTGAGCCATGACCAACGTGCTGTAGCCACCGTTGACTCTGACCCGCGAAGGATATTTCGAATCGGTCGGAACCTGGGTCACACCAAAATGGCTGCGCCGTTTGGAAGCGATGACGGTGCCCGGTGAGCCGCTATCGACAATCAGCAGAGCCGGTTTCTCATTGATCCACGCGCGAACGAGCAAATGATTTTGTTGTGAACGGACAAGCGGCAACGCTTCGAATTGAGGATCTTGATGAAGCGCTGAAGACGCCGGCCGCGGCGCCGCGCCATCGGAAAGTAATGGAAATGACGCGCTCGCTGCGCAAAGGATCGACAATCCAAGACGCGCACAACCCCAAACAAACCGGCCCCTAGAAATCACGCGCCCGAGAATAGCATCTTTCCAAAATTGCGGAAATGAATTCTACAGCCAATCGCGTAAATTTTTTGCTAGAGGCGCTTTTGGCGTTGCCCGATAGCGTCCGGTAAGGTTAACTCTCGCCGACTCCGAGCGTCTTTAGACCGTGGATACATCGACCACTTCGCCGCCCGCTGCCGATCAAAAACTCGTAAGGGGCCTCGGGCTCCTCGATTCAACGATGCTGGTGGCCGGCTCGATGATCGGCTCGGGAATTTTCATCGTCTCGTCCATCATCGCGCGACAGGTCGGATCGCCCGGCTGGCTGCTCGTCGTTTGGATCGTGACTGGCGCCCTTACGTTGATGGCGGCGCTTTCCTACGGCGAACTGGCGGCGATGATGCCAAGAGCCGGCGGCCAATACGTGTATTTGCGAGAAGCGTTTTCGCCGCTCTGGGGATTCCTTTACGGCTGGACGCTCTTGCTTGTCATTCAGACGGGAACGATCGCAGCGGTCGCGGTTGGTTTCGCCCGTTACACTGGCGTCCTTATACCCTGGTTTTCGGAATCGAATTATTTGATCCCGCCGATTCGTATCGGGGGTTACGCGGTTTCGTTGTCTACCGCGCAGCTGCTCGGTCTCGCAATGATCGCGTTGCTCACTTACATGAACACACGCGGTTTGCAGCTCGGCAAACTGGTGCAAAACATTTTTACGACCGCGAAAACGGGCGCATTGATCGGTTTGATTGTGCTTGGGATCATTGTTGGTCTCAAATCGGGCGCTGGTGCGGAAAACTTCAAAGACTTTTGGAGTCTGCGCGGCGGCTTGCAGGACGTCGGTGCGGGATTGACCGCTGCAACCGCGTTTGGCCTTTTTGTCGGGATCTGCGTGGCTCAAACGCAGTCTCTGTTTTCGGCCGACGCCTGGAATAACATCACTTTCACGGCCGGGGAAGTAATCAATCCACGTCGTAATGTGCCGTTGTCGCTGGCTTTCGGAACTTTTCTCGTGATTGGCCTTTATTTGCTGGCGAACGTTGCCTACCTCGCCACGCTCCCCTTCGCTGCGATCCAGAATGCGCCCAGCGATCGCGTCGCGGTCGCGACCGCGAATGTTATTTTCCCCGGAGCCGGGGCCACCATTATGGCGGTCGCGATCATGGTTTCGACGTTTGGTTGCAACAATGGTCTCATCCTCGCAGGCGCACGCGCCTATTACGCGATGGCGCAGGATGGTTTGTTTTTCCGACGTGTCCGGGAGCTGAATAAGAATCACGTGCCGGCCTGGGGCCTTATCATTCAGGGATTTTGGGCCGGCTTTCTTGTTCTTCCGCGCGTGGTAAAGGCAGACGGAACTTACGGCAATCTTTACGGTAATCTTCTGGATTGGGTGATTTCAGCCGCGCTTATTTTCTACATTCTAACCATCGCTGGAGTATTTTTGCTGCGCTGGAAACAACCAAACGCCGAGCGGCCATACAAAGCATGGGGTTACCCAATCGTCCCTGCCCTCTACATCGTTGGTGCCAGCGTGATCTTAATCGTTCTTTTCATCTATCAGCCGGCAACCAGCTGGCCTGGGCTGATCATCGTTCTGACGGGCGTTCCAATTTATTTTTTGTGGAGCAAATCGCGCGATCAGAGGATCGACAAGGTGAGTTAAAACCATGGCAAATCTATTCAAGAGAAAACCGCTCGACCTCCTGATGCATGAAGCCGCGGAGGTCGGCGAACACACTCTCAAGCGTTCGTTAGGCTGGGTGAATCTGGTGGCGCTCGGCATCGGCGGAATTATCGGCGCCGGTCTGTTCGTGCGCACCGCCGCCGCCATCGCCGACCGCGCAGGTCCATCGGTCGTGCTCGCGTTTATCGTCGCG
>WNFR01005301.1_pt1 | contig 13177 bp, 5 predicted proteins | sample 5400221 | NCBI WGS metagenome assembly WNFR01 (sample SAMN13153357, study PRJNA577476) | soil metagenome | isolation source: 40 cm soil under Madrone tree | place: USA:California | collected 2016-06-14
GACCAAGGTATTTCGATGTGGGTCCAAGGCTCACTACCATGAACTTCGGGCGTCACGGCCGCAGAATTGTCTGGTGCTCCTAGAGAGCGCAACTGGAATCGGACGCCTTGATCCGTAGTGACCGCCCTCGTTTTCACCCACGCCGAAAAAAGGTAGGAGGTCGAGGATGACACTGGAACGTAATGGCAGATGTCCATGGAGGTGACAATAGACTTTCCGTCAAACCCCAGCCGCAAGGAATGATTCCCGGAATGTTTCTCCTGAGTATCTATGCCTATCTGCACACCGCGGAATCCCTCCGGAAAAAGCCAGGAAAAACCGCCGCCGGAAACACCTGACTCGAATCCGCCATCCCACAAAACCGAGCCTGGAGGACCTTGCAGATCTGCCAGGCCCGCAAAAAGGACGGCCTGGTCCCAGACCCGGCTCGCCTCCGCAATGCGTTTTTCCGTCATCAAGGCACCGACAAGGGAGAAAGAATCCTGCAAGGATAGATGGGGATGAAGCGAGGCGAGCCGGTCCCATACTTTGAGGGCATTCCCGGTGTGTCCGTCAGTCGTTTGGTCCCAAATCACATCGAGGTAAGCCTCGCTAATGGGTGGCAAGACGTGATCGATGGTGGTTTCTATGTTGGAGCCGACGCGGAGGGAGCGCGAGAACGCTTCGGCAGCGCGCTTCGGGTCAACTTCGACGGCACGGCGCATTTCGGCGAAGGCCGACTCGAGCTCCCCCTGCCGCAACAGGAAATTGCCGTATCGCCAGGACACCTCGGCGGAAAGAGGGTAAACCTTTTTGGCGTGCAGAAAGGCGTCACGCGCAGCAACCAGATTGGCTTCCGATTCGTAAGCGGAGGCAAGATCCAGCCAGATTTCCGAAGATGCCGGATTCAACGACAGAGCAGAAACGTAGGAGCGAATGGCGCGCCGGACGTCGGGATTCTCGAGGTTGTACTGCCAGTAGCGGCCCAACAGATACCAGTTACGAGCGTTGTCCGGCTCGAGATGGGTGGCGTGCTCGATTCCTTCGAAGGTCTGCAAGCCAGCGAAGTGAACGGCGCGGGCATTACGGATGCTCGAATAGGAAAGAGTTATGGCAAGCGCGAAGGCGGCGACAACAAGTGTTCCACGGTGCGCGGAGTTGGAGAGACGCAGAATCATTCTCCGGTACTGTGCCTAGACCGTTCCGGAGTTGCAAGGCAATTGTCGATCGCGACGCGCGACAAACACAGTTCTCTATCATTTCGCAAAAATCCGATGCCGCTTTGCCGAGGGAATCTGGCGAATACGAGGCGGTTGCTGCAGGACAGAGGTGCCGGTAGAATAAGACTACAGTTTAGCAGCGATTAGGAATGCAATTCTCGTTGCGGAGAACTCCGCTTCACGGTGCACGCCCGGGTGGATTGGGGATGCCGTTTCGGACGAAGATGACGGCCGGCGCCATCGCTTTTCACCATGCCAATTTCATATGCCAAGCACCAGCTACCAGGATAGAAAGGCAAGCTGATTGAGCGGCATCATCGGCATCTACCACCAGAACGGTGCGCCGATGGAGCGGGCGCTTCTGCAGTCCCTCGTAGATTTTCTCTCTTACCGTGGCCCAGATATCCGCGAGTGCTGGATGGATGGTTCGATCGGGCTGGGTCATGCGATGCTGCGGACCACGCGCGAATCGCTGGGCGAACGCCAGCCTGCAAGTCTCGATGGGCGGTTTTGGATTACCGCGGACGCGCGACTCGATGGCCGGGCGGAATTCATCGCCGAGCTGCAACGCTCTGGCCGCGTGGTTCCGCCAAACGCTCCCGATTCTGAACTGATTCTGCAAGCTTATGCCACTTGGGGCACGCCGTGCGTGGAGCACCTAAGGGGCGATTTTTCCTTCGCTATCTGGGATGCGCGCAACAAACAACTGTTTTGCGCGCGGGATCATTTCGGTATCAAGCCGTTTTACTACGTCCATCGGGAAAATCTTTTTCTATTCAGCAACACGCTGAATTGCGTTCGAATGCACCCGGAGGTATCGGGCGAACTAAATGATGCGGCCATTGGGGATTTTCTGTTGTTTGGGTTGAATTACGACAATGCCACGACGAGCTTTCGCGACATTCAACGCCTGCCGCCTGCGCATTCCCTGAGTATCTCGCCAGAAGGTTTGAAGATCAGACGCTACTGGACGCCGCCGACGGACGGGCGGACACGCTATTCGAAACCCGAGGAGTACGTCGAGAATTTCCAGTCGCTCCTGAAAGCCGCTGTCGCCGACCGACTTCGCACAGACCGAGTCGGAATTCTTATGAGTGGAGGACTGGATTCTTCCTCGGTGGCAGCGCTGGCAAAGGAAGTGTCGGCAAAAGGCGCCCAAATCACGGACATTCGCTGTTACACGCATGTTTTCGAATCGCTGATTCCTGACCGAGAAGGCGAGTACGCGCGCGAAGTGGGCGAATTCCTGCGCCTCCCGGTCAAATTTATAACGTCGGATCAAACGCAGCTTTTTGAAGGCTGGGACGATCCCGAATTCAGTCTGCCGGAACCGGTGGAAGATCCCCTGTTTGCGGGTTTTCTTGATTCCTGCCGCAACGTTTCCGCAGACTGCCGTGTTCTATTGTCTGGGGAAGGCGTCGACAACCTGCTGAGCTTTCAAATGTGGCCGTACGCGGATGACCTGCGGCGAATCGGAGAATGGCGGCGTCTTTTAACGGAGGTGGCAAATTACTTCTGGATTAGACCTTTTCCTTGGCGCGGCATTCGCGCGCGAATGAAGAGAATCATCGGCAAAGATCCGCAGATGCCGATTTTCCCGGAATGGCTCAACCAAGAATTCCTCGATCGAGCAAATCTCAAGGCGCGCTGGAAAGAACGGTGCGAGCATCCTGTGATACCCAGCAGACATCCTATTGTCCCAAAGGCGCACGCTTCTCTCTCCCTGCCACACTGGACGAAAATGTTCGAACAGGAGAACGCCGGGATGACGCCATATCCCCTGGAGGTACGGTATCCGTTCCTGGACTTGCGGATCGTGAATTATATTCTGGCCATTCCACCGTTTCCCTGGTTCTTCGAAAAGATGCTTCTGCGGGAGGCAATGGCCGAGCGCATCCCGGAACGTGTTCGAATGCGTCCAAAAACGCCATTGCAGGGCGATCCGGTTTCTGCCCAACTGCATAAGACCGGGGCCGAAGGACTAAATCGGACGGATTGGAACAAGGATTCAGATAGTTTCATTGAACGCTCCGCTCTAGTGCCAGTGCATGATAAGATGAACGCCGAGCAAATTCGCACTCATTTACGGCCCTACTGCCTTAACATTTGGTTGCAATCGGCGCGAAGGGTTCGATATATTCATTCGGAGGCTGGTAATGGGTAAGCCCGTCAAACGGGAACCAAAAAAGCCGTACTCGAAGCCCACGTTGACCGTTTATGGGACGGTGCGGGAACTCACGCAGTCAGCTGGATCTCGTGGTAGCCCCGATGGCGGATCGCGATTCACGCCGCGGACGGCTGTGTAGCAAAAACTTTGGATAATTGAGCGATGAAGTTGCGAGCTAACCGGAACGCATCTGGTTTCTGGCCTCAAGATGGGGGTGCCAGCGTGCGAAGGAAGAGAAAAAAGGAAGATAAAAAAGCAATACAAGCAAGATTTGAGTTAGCGCGCTGAACCTCTTGCAGTCAGATTGTTTGGATGAAGTGGATTCCACTTACACTGTTTTCGGTCTGACCATCCGATCCAATGTCCCCATTCCTGGGCTGGCCCCGTTAGGCACTTTTTCCCACGCAGCTGATCTTGGAATTCATCTGGGGGGTTCGCCCTACGGCGAGTGCGCAATTCCGGCCAGTTCCGAAGAACTTACATACGTCAGCTCGTACACGGATGAAACCGGCAATCCCGCCCTGCGAATTTGGAAGACCCCAGACGGCGTTTATCTCCACGTGGTGTACTACGACGGAATCGAATTCTGGCTGGATCGTAAGGGGAAAACTCTCTGGGCGGTTTGGCCCGAGACGTCGACTCTCAGCGACGCGCTCTCTTATCTGCTCGGGCCGGTTCTGGGACTTTTGCTGCGATTGCGGGGTGTGACGTGCCTTCATGCGAGCTCAGTGGCACTGGAATATTGCAGTGTAGTTTTCGTGGGCTCAGAAGGAACCGGAAAGTCGACAACCGCGGCCGCGTTCGCACGACAAGGCTACGGAGTCATTTCTGATGATGTGGCCGCGCTCGCGGAAAGTGAGGGCGCTTTTCACGTCATGCCGGCCTATCCCCACGTATGCCTCTGGCCTGATTCGGTGGAGAAGCTTTATGGTTCTTCGGAGGCGCTCCCGCGGCTCACCCCGGGTTCGGAGAAGCGACGTCTCGCTCTAGGGGATCAGGGGACACGCTTCGAGAACCGTCTGCTTCCGCTTGGCGCCATCTATGTCTTAGGTGATCGCCGTCCTGATCCAGCGCCGTATGCGGAGGGAGTCCGGCCAAAGGCTGGCCTTCTCTCCCTTGTAGCCGACACCTTTGCGAACAAGATTCTTGACCGGGAGATGCGGGCGCGCGAGTTTGCGGTTCTTGGCCGGCTGGTGGCGGCGGTGCCGATCCGGCGGATCCATCCTCATAAGGACGCCTCCCGGCTTGAAGAGCTTTGTGCGGTGATCCGTAAGGATATTGCGCTGCTACCCAGCCCGACCAGTGCGCGGCTCTGACTGGGAAGGGATTTCTTCCCAGTTTGGCACTGAAGCCTACGAGTTATCTGATACGATACAGCCTCGAATCCAGACTTAGAGCCGCCCTTCCCGATTTGGGGCACTATGTTAGGTGCATGTAGCACATGATTGTCCCTTTCCGAGAATTCCAAGATCAACCGTGACTCGAAGGGTGTTGCTACGTTCCAAATTGGGAACACCGGGAAGGTCAGGCGGGATCGAGGACCGGTTCCGAGGCGGCTTGCCGCAGGGATGAGCAGCGAAGAAAAAGATTCAGGAGGATTGCCAAAATGAAGACGCGGGGTTCTTGGGTGAGAGTAGTGAAGTTCGTGGGACTGACCGGACTTGTTTGCGGTCTCTTGCTGGTTGCGGCTTTTCGAGGTGCAGGGAAGCGTTCTCCGCAAACTGCAGCGGAACTGTCAGTTGCTGCGGCGAGCCAAGCATCCAAAACTTCCGCCGCGACAGATGATCCCAGATGGGGCGAAGCCTATGGCAAGTTGCCCTTGAGCTTCGAAGAAAACCAGGGACAGACGGCCCGCGAAGTCCGTTATGTCTCTCATGGCAACGGGTACGAGCTGTTTTTGACACCTCAGGAAGCTGTTCTCGCGTTGCGTCCGAGCACGGACTATGATCTATCACCACTTCATCGTGCAGCTTATGTCCAAGCGACCCGTGAGGCGCGCCGGACCGGCCAGATGACTGTGATTCGCATGCATCTTGACGGAGCGAATCCTGAGCCGCAGATGATCGGGACCGATCGCTTGCCCACGAAAGTGAATTATTTCATGGGGAACGATCCCAAAAATTGGCACACGGACTTACCTTCCTATGCCCGAGTGAAGTATGCCGGAGTGTATCCCGGAGTGGATTTGGTCTTCTACGGCAATCAACGCCGTCTCGAATATGACTTCGTGGTTTCGCCCGGGGCTGATCCCAAAGCGATCGCCCTAAGAGTGGACGGCGCGCGCAAGATGCGCATCAACTCGCACGGCGATCTGGTGCTCGGCGTATCTGGTGGCGAAGTAGAGCTCCAGAAACCGGTTGTATACCAAATTATAAAAGGAGAACGGCGCGAGATCGCAGGCAGGTATACCATGGCGGGGAATCATCGCGTTTCGTTCGCGGTCGGTTCCTACGACCGCAGCGAACCTCTCGTTCTCGATCCCGTGTTGAACTATTCGACGTACCTCGGGGGCACTGGTATTGGTAACGACATTGGCTATGCGATCGCGGTGGACAGTTCGGGAGACGCTTTTGTCGCGGGCCAAACAGTGACCGTAGACTTTCCGACGACAAGCGGAGCCGTGGTTACTTCCAAGAATCCCAATTCCGGAGCTGCGTACGTTGCCGAGTTGAACCCTGCTGGAACGCAACTGCTCTACTCTACCTACCTGTGCGGGACGATAACCAATTCTTCGGAGAGTGCATTCGGCATCGCCGTGGATTCCACAGGGAAGATCTACGTGACGGGACTCACCTTTGCAATTGACTTCCCGACGACCCCCACTTCTCTAAAGCCAGGGCTTGCGACAAATCCCAACGGGACCGGATTTCTAACGAAACTCGATCCCACGAAGAGCGGGACAGCCTCGCTCGTGTACTCCACCTATCTGGGTGGGACGGGAGGCGATTCTGGCAACGCCATTGCCGTCGACGCGGCGGGGGTCAATGCTTATGTCGCGGGAAATACGACCTCAACTGATTTCCCCACGAAGAATCCCTTTCAGAGTGCTCCAGCCACAGGCAACACCACTGGATCAGCTTTCCTTACAAGAATTGACACCACGCAATCGGGGGCTAATTCCCTAATCTATTCCACGTATCTAGGTGGAAATGGCGTACATATTGGTGGACTTTTCCCAGGAGACCTGGCGTTAGGAGTTGCAGTAGATTCCTCGAATGTCGCCTATGTGGCCGGCACAACCGCTTCAACGGATTTCCCAACCACTACCACCGCATTTCAAACAGCTCCTCCCGTGGGGAACATCCATGACGCTGTTTTTGTCTCCAAGATTGACACGACAAAAACGGGAATCCCATCGCTGGTTTATTCTACCTATTTGGCAGGCTCCACGCTGGACACTGGAATCGCTGTCGCGCTGGGACCAAACAATGTCGTGTACGTGACGGGATCTACGAATTCGACTGATTTCCCTGTTTTCCCACTGCCCGGAGTTGCGGGACCGGCGGTGTCCGGCGCGTTCGATACCACCCCAGCCTCCGGAAAGGCGTTCATAAGTCTGGTGGACACCACGAAAACCCTGGCAGCCTCTCTGCAGTACTCAACGTATCTGGGAGGAGGCGGCGGAACAACGGGCTTCGGGATCAGAACAGACGCTTCCGGGAACGCCTACGTAGGGGGGACGACTGGTTCGTCCGACTTTCCTGGCACTAAGACTCTAGGTGCCTTTCAGGGGAGTCTTTCCAATACGATTGGCAACGCATTCATTGCGAAGTTGAATCCAGGAGCTAACGGGCAAAAAGACCTGCTCTATTCGACATACTTTGGAGGAAGCAGTGACGGCACACACGCCGATCAAGGTTTCGCGATTGCGCTCGACTCCTCGACTCCACCCAATGCATACATAACCGGCCAAACCAACTCGGCAAATCTCCCTGTTTTTCCGACGACCGCCCCGGCTGCGTTTCAGCCGACCCTGCATGGGAATTCCGACGCCTACGTTGCAAAACTTACCTTAATACCGACTCTGACGGTAATGCCGACGAGTCTGAATTTTGGGACGGTAGTCATTCCCAACACCAGTGCGGCAATGACGGTAACGCTGACGAACAACACGAGTGCGGCGATCCCGTTCACGAGCGCCGTAGTGAACGGAAGTACGGCCGCAGCCAATACGGACTACACGGTGACCAACTCGTGCAGCGGCAGCATCCCCTTTGGCACTACCAATACCTGCACTGTGAGCGTAACGTTCAAGCCCACAGTGGTGGGGAGTGAAACGGCCACATTGCAACTGACAGACAGCGCCAGCACCAGCCCACAGAACATTGCGCTAACTGGGACAGGGGCAAATCCCGCTCCGGCCGTAGGGCTCGCGCCGACGAGTCTCACTTTTGGCAACCAGCCGCTGAATACGACCAGCCCCGCGCAAACCGTGACGCTCACTAATACGGGAACGGGCCCTCTGACGATCATCTCCATTGCCGCATCCGGTGATTTTGCGGCGAGCGCCGGTGCTACCCCTTGCCCGATCACGCCGCCGGCTACGCCGCTGGCAGCGGGCGCAAACTGCACTATCAGCGTAACGTTTACGCCGACTGCGGCAGGTACGCGCATGGGGACCTTGACCATCACGGATACTGCCAGCGGCAGCCCACATACCGTGTCGCTGACTGGAACGACCACGCCACCGGATTTCGGATTGACCGGGCCGACATCCGTGCAAAACGTAACGGCCGGCAGTACCCTCAATTTCAACGTGACCATGACGCCCGTGGGCGGTTTTACTGGCACCGTGGCGTTGGCTTGCACGGGGGCGCCAAGCCGTTCGACTTGCACCGTGACTCCGGCATCCGTCGCCGCGGCGAACGGGACAACCGCGCAGACCGCGCAAGTGTCACTCGCAACGACGGCGCTGATGGCACCGCCAGCGAGAATTCCGACCCCGCCGGTTTCGATACGGCAGGTTGTTCCGGTCCTACTGGCGATGCTGCTGATGTTCCTCATGGCGAAAACGCGGCAAATGCGTATGCGGCTCGGGATGATCACCGCGATGGTGCTCTTGCTCGTGCTTGCAGGGTGCGGCGGAAGCTACAACGGAACCACAAAGGGACCGACGACGCTGACGATCACGGGCACTTCCGGCACGCTGACGCCGAAAACAGCTCTGGTGCAAATATCAGTTAACTAGACTCGGGAATCCGAGCGAGGGCCGCGCGTGATGTCTCCATCACGCGCGGTTTTTTTTATTTTGAAGCCGCTGCGTCCTGGAAGGTTTGTTGGTGGCAGCCGCAGAACTCCGAGATCAACTCTTGCCGTCGCGGCCATATTTGCGGGCGAGTCGAAATGGGCGGCGGAGGGCATCGAGGAACCGATGATGTTTTTCTTCGGCGCCGTTTTTCCAGTCTTCCTCGGTGGGGGAAAGAGAAAGGCGCAGGAGATAGGCAGGGCCGGAAATCAAACCTCCGCGCATGCCGAGCCGATACGCGGCGCGTTCCAAGAGGCCTGGCGGTGCGGAACCCGCAGCGGGAAGCCATTTGAGAGTCCGTTCAACAAGGCGAGCGCTCACCGCATCTGCCTTCACCATCTCTAGAACTTTGTCCGGCAAACGCGCCTTGAGCAAATCTGAGGCGAGGCGCAGCCCGGCGTGCAGCATGCGCTCCGCTTCCACTGCTTGCGCGGAATCCGCAACGCGCTGCCAATCGATGCCGGTTTGGCGCGAGACCAGCGCCGCGACGTCGGCAATCCACATCAATCGTTCCCAAAAGTGTTTTGCGCCGTGGATGCAGATCAGCACGAGTTCGTCTTCCACCGAAAGGGCAGGAGCTTCACGGGCATCGAGGTGCACGCGGATTTGCCGCGCGAAAAATTCCTCGATGGGGAGCCGGCGGGGAAAATAGCGCAAGGTGAGATCGTTGTGCAGCTCGACGATAAGCTTCGAATCCGGCTTGGAGAAAAGATACTGGCCGGGGATTTTTCCGGCGTCGATGGCGCTGAGCGGGACTGCGGGCGAGAAACCTGCAGCGCTCAGCAATTCCGTGGCCCGGCGAACGTCCCGCTGGCGAACGAGCAGATCCAAGTCGCCATAGCTGCGCACCGCGGAGTCGCCATAGGCTTGCACGGCGAGTACCGGCCCTTTTACGACCAGGGCGCCGATTCCCTCCGAGGTGAAGCGGTCCAATATGCGGAACAGCTCGGCAGTCAGCTTCAAAGTAAAAAAAATCTGCGCGCGCCGGCGATCGACAAGCGTCTGTCTTATTTCCGGGGGGACCACATCCTCGTCCAGGCTGCGCACACATGCGGTGAGATGGCCAGCCACGCCGTGCGCTTCCGCGAGGACGAGCAAGCGAGCCCAATCCGCAGAGCGGAGCAAACCTGTAAACCGCTGACGATCGTGCGCTGGAGAAGCGCACTCGAGCAGCGCGGGCCATTCGTTCCTGATCGAAGCAACGCCGGCTGGGTGCGAAGGGGATATCGGCTTGGCCATAGCGATCCAAGGTTAGTGTAAGCGATTGGACAGAGTAATTCGCGCGCGAGGATCTGGAGAAGAAATCTTCGTGCGCCGCCGGCCGCTATTTTCCTATCGAGGCGGACAACGGCTCATCACCGCGGCCACGGCGGCGCACATCAATTCCCAGCCGTTTGATTTTCTGGTTGAGCGTTGAAAGGGGAATGAGAAAACGCTCGGCGGCTTCGGTCTGATTCCAGCCGGTGCGCTCCAGCATATCCATGATGATGCGGCGCTCGATTTCGTCCATGATCTGGAACAAGGACGGCTGCGGATGGTCCGCGGAGGAACGCGAACCGGGTTCGCCGGGAAGCGGCGGCAGAAATTCCGAGAGCTGCAGGCGCACGCCGCGAACAATTTCCTTGCTGCGAATGCTTTCCGGGAGCAGGTCCGCGTCAACACGCTCCTCGGTGGAAAGGACGACCGCGCGCTCGACTACGTTTTCGAGCTCGCGCACGTTGCCGGGCCAGTCGTAATCCATCAGAAGCTTCATCGCCGCCTGCGTGAATCGCCTGAGCGGCTTGGCGTTTTCCTGGCAATACCGGTCCAGGAAATGCGCCAGCAGAAGTGGCACATCTTCGCGGCGGTCGCGCAGCGGCGGAATCTGCAGGTGGATCACGTTCAGGCGGTGGTACAAATCCTCGCGGAAGCGGCCCTCGCGCACGAGAGTAAGGAGGTCGACGTTGGAAGCGGCTACGATGCGCACGTCGACTTTGAGTTGCTCGGTGCCGCCGAGACGCATGAATTCGCGCTCCTGAATCACGCGCAGAAGCTTGGCCTGCGTTTCGGGGCTGATGGTGGCAATTTCATCAAAGAAAATAGTGCCCTGATCGGCGACTTCGAAAAGGCCCTTCTTGGAAGCAACGGCGCTGGTGAAGGCGCCCTTCACATGGCCAAAGAGCTGGGACTCCAGGAGATCCACAGGGATCGAACCCGTATTTACGGGCACGAAGGCCTTGTCCGCGCGGGTGGAGGCCGAGTGAATCGCCTTGGCGATGAGTTCCTTGCCCGTCCCGCTTTCGCCGCTGATGAGAATCGTGGAGCGCGAAGGCGCGACCTGCGTGACGAGGTTCAGAAGCACCTGCATTTTGTCGCTCTTGCCGACAATGTTCGGGAAATTGAAGCGCTGCTTCAGGGCGCGCTTGAGCTGGACGTTTTCATCGCGAAGCCGGCGCGATTCCACGGCTTGCGCCACTTGCGCTAGCAATTCATCGTTGGACCACGGCTTGGTGATGTAGTCCATAGCGCCATTCTTGAAAGCGGCGCGGGCCATATCGATGGAACCGTAGGCGGTGATCAGGACGATGGAGAGCTGCGGGTCGCGGCGGTGAATCTCCTTGAGCATGTCGAGACCGTTGCGGTCCGGCAAGCTGACGTCCAGCAGGAGAAGGTCATAAGGGTGCTGTTCCAGCTTCTCGAGGCCGGATTCGCCCGTTTCCGCACTGGATACGCCGTAGCCTTCACCTCTCAGCAGGAGTTCAAGGCCTTCACGGATTTCCGATTCGTCGTCGACTACCAGGATCGAACCCTTAGACATGGACCGCTTTCCTGACCGCCGGGAACTCGACGTGGAAGGATGTGCCTTTGCCGGGCGTCGAGCGTACATCAATCTTTCCGGAATGCTCCTTGATGATGCCGTAACTCACGGAAAGGCCGAGGCCGGTGCCGCGGCCGTTGGCCTTGGTGGTAAAGAAGGGGTCAAAGATGCGGTGGATGTGTTCGCGGGGGATGCCGGCGCCGGTATCCCCAACTTCGATTTCGACGCTGCCGTTATGCGCCGTGGTTCGGACTTCCAGCATTCCCCCGCCGGGCATGGCATCGCGCGCGTTCAAGAAAAGGTTCAAGAAGACTTGTTGCAGTTTGTTGGCTGAGCCGCGAACCGCCGGCAACGGTTCGCCGAGTTGCTTCACCACCTGGATATGCGAGGTCTTCAGAGGATGAGCCACGAGCGACAAGGTCTCTTCGACGACCCGGTTTACATCAATGTCCGCGGCTTCCGCGGCACCAGTCCGCGAAAAATTGAGCAGATTATTGACGATTTCGCTGGCGCGGAACGTCTGTTTGACGATTTTGTCAATGATTGACTGGCGCGGATCGCCCTCGGGCATCTGCTTCGCCAGCATCTGGATGTAGTTGGAGATGACCGCGAGCGGGGTGTTTACTTCGTGCGCGACCCCAGCGGCGAGAAGCCCAAGAGACGTCAACTTCTCCGTCTGCGACATCTGCTCTTCCAGGCGTTCGCGCTGAGTCACGTCATCGAAGAGCAGGAGACGGCCGATGCGCTCATTCGATTTGCTCACCAGCGGAGTGATGGAAACGTTCAAGGTCAGCGATTTTCCTTGATGCTGTAGTCTCTGTTTATAGATGCCGGTAATTTGTTCCTGGTCACCACGGGCGTCGATTTCACGCGCCAGTTCTTCCGGCAAGAGGGAGCTGAGCTGCCGTCCAACGGCTTCCTGGCGCGCTACCCCGAAAAGCTGCTCCATGCGCGTGTTCCAGGATTCGACGATGCCTTCCAGGTCAACGGAGAGCACGCCAACGTTCAGGGATTCAACGATATTTTCGCTGAAGTCCTTGAGGCGGACGATTTCGAGGGCTTTTTGTTCAAGCGAGCTGTAGAGCTGCGCGTTGTCGAGAGCGACGGCGACGTAGCCGGCAATGGTCTCGACCAGCTCGACGTCATCGCTGGACAGAAAATCTCCATCGACTGTCTTGCCGAGGCCGAGTACCGCAACGGTGTGCTCGCGAATACGGCAGGGGACAAAGTAGTTGAGGTCCAGCTGCTCGAGCGTGCGGCGAACGGAGTCGCTGCCGTCTCTTGCCGCGCGGGGCGACTCGAAAAAGAGCGCCCCGCGGGCAAACTCGGGCCGGGCCGGCTCGAGGAAACTAAGATCCAAAGACTCGGAGAGGCGCACGCCCATGGAACGAGCAAGGCGCATTTGGCCGGGTTGCACGGCGTTCTCCACAAAAATCGCGAGACGGTCGACCAATAACGTCTGGGAAATGCGATCCATGACCGAGCCCAGCATGGGGTCGAAACGCACTTCGTTCGTCAGCGTGCGCCCGAACTCGATCAGCGTACGGCGGTAATCGAGACGATCACGGTAGAAGAAGCGATCCAGGCGCGCCTGAATCCAGGCGCGGAAAGGTTGGAACAAAAACGCGGCCATTACGATAGCGATCATGCCGCCGGCAGGGCCATTCGTGGGCGTATGGAAAATCTCGGCGATGAGCGCGACCATCGCGAAATAAACAGCGGCTACCCCGGCAGTCGCCGCCGTATACGCCAAGCCACGCTTAAAGATG
>WNFR01005306.1_pt1 | contig 13174 bp, 7 predicted proteins | sample 5400221 | NCBI WGS metagenome assembly WNFR01 (sample SAMN13153357, study PRJNA577476) | soil metagenome | isolation source: 40 cm soil under Madrone tree | place: USA:California | collected 2016-06-14
CCATCCGCCGTCACGAAGTTGCTGCCGCTGCCGGTAGTCAAGGGAGCTGGATCAGAATCGCCATAGGTTTTGCCAGCAGGATTCGTCGTCCAAGTGGCATCTCTTCGGTTGACGTTTATCGTTACGTCCTTCGAGGCGGTAGTGTAGCTTGTCGTGTCCGTGGGTGTGAAACTGACGTGCAGCGTCTGACCGGTGCCTGCGTTCAATACCGTCCCTGTCGCTGGCGTGTAAACGAAATTTCCCGGAACCGACGCGATCGCGTTCAGTTGCGTTGCACTCAATGGCGTGCCGTAGGTGATGTCCGCCGGATTGGCCCAGGTAATCATCGGCGTCGCTTTGCCCACGGTTAGCAACAGCGTGCCGCTGGTGCTTGCGCCAAACTGCGTGCCACTGATAGTGGCGGCTGAAAACGACGACGCCACATTGTGCGTCGTTACGCTGAGGGCCGAAGGATTGTAAGTAGTGAAAGTGGCCACGCCGCCCGTGCCAGTAACGGCTGAACCGACCGCGGCCCCATCGACCGTGAAGTTCACCGTGGCTCCCACCACGCCCGCGCTCGTGTCATTCCGCGTAAGCGTGGCGGTGAAGGTCACAGGCCCAGATGATCCGAACGCAACGGAGTTGGGGCTAACGCTATTCAGGACCAGCGTGGTCGGCACCGTGGCGGTGACGGTCAGGGTGCTCGAGGCAGTATTGCCGGTCAGTCCAAACCCGCCGGTAGCGGTGGCGGTGACGGTGTTCGTGGTGTTGTTTTTGCTTCCGGCGGTTGTCGCGGTGACGTTTACGGAGAGGATACAACTAGCATTTGCCGCAATGTTGCCACCGGTAAAGGTGATCGTTGTGGCTCCAGCAGTAGGTGCGAAGGTGCTCCCACAGGTGTTGCTTGCCGAAGGGGATGCGGCAACCTGCACGCCGGCCGGTAACGGGTCGCTGAACGCCGCGCTGGTCAAGGTTGTCGCATTTGCGTTGCTCAGCGTGAAGGTAAGTGTTGAAGTTCCGCCAACAGTGATGCTCGAAGGCGAGAAGGACTTGCTTATCGTGGGCGGCGCGAAAATGCCCACGGTGTATGCGGCGTTGTCAGTACAGACATTGCCACCGGCAGGTGTACACGACGGAGTCGTCATGTTAGATGTGAGCGTTATGGTGTCGCCGGTCTCCGCAGTGGCGGGCGCCTTGAAGTGGAAAGTAAGCAACACCCCCGTAGGGGAGCTTGAAGCGAGATTGGTGAAAGAGCCGCTCGTGGCGTCCACCGTGGTAATGTTGCCGGATTTTGTTAATGTCCAGTTTCCGCTGATGTTGGAACTGCTGTCGCCACCGTTGCTGGCGTTTTTGATCGCGAATGTAACTGTAAAATTCGACCCCGTAACTTCGCTAATGCTGGTGGCAGTCGGAGTGTCTCGAGATACGGCGATCTTGAGATTGTCGGTAAACGTGGTTTGCGCCTGAGACTGGCTGCCGGTTGCGGTCAGATAGAAGCGAATGCCCACGTCATGTAGGTCAGGAGAGAATTGATTATTGAAAATGTTGCCTTGGGCATCGGCGACTGCTGTCAGTACCGGATGGGTGTCGAATAGCGGCGATTCGACGAGCGTCAGCGTGACCGTTTCGCCGGGCTTCCAGCCGGACCCGGTGATGGTGACGATGCTGCCTGGCGCGTAGTCTTTGGCGTCCGTTTTTACCATAGCGAATCCGTAGAGTTCGGCAGAAGACAGAGCTCCGGTGGAATTCGAACCGCCTGCCAGAAAGAAAATTCCGTCCAAACTGAGCGGCGTGCCCGTAGCATGTTGCCGCGCCACCGAAGGCGAACCGGTTGCCGCGAATGTGCCCGTGGAAGGAACGAACATTTCCGCCGTACCCACTTCGTTGCCCGCCGAGGTGCCGCCTACAATCAAGACCGAAGCGTTGTTGGGCAGCAGAAACGCTGCGTGATCGCGTCGCGGAGCTGCCAGCGACGACGCAGAAACAGAAAAGCTTCCAGTCGCTGGATCGTAAATTTCCGCCGACCCCAAATCCGTGGGGGTAGTGCTTCCGTCAGGATTGGTTATGACAGTGGTACCACCAACCACCAACACCCTGCCGTCAATCAGAGTGGTGGCGGAGTGTGCCATGCGCGGCGTGGAAAGTGCCGGACCGGCTGCAACCAAGTTCGTAGTCGGATCGAAAATTTCCGTGGAGGCTAAAGGAGCAGTTCCATTCGAACCGCCGATCAATATCACTCGCCCATCGGAAAGAACTGCGCTAGCGAAAGAAGTTCTGGAAGACGTTGTCGTTCCCGCGGAAGAAAACGAATTGGTCACCGGGTTGAAAATTTCCAGTGAGGCAGTCGGCGCTCCAGCATTGTCTCCACCAGCGAAAAGTACACGGCCATCGGCGAGCAAAGATGCCGTGTGATTCGAACGCGCCTGGATCATGCCGCCCGCAACCGGGCTCCACGCATTCGTCGCCGGATTGAAGATTTCCGCTGCGTTCGTAGCTGCCGCTCCCGTCGATCCGCCCGCCACCAATACTCTTCCATCGATCAATACCGTCGCCGAATGCGCGCTCCGCGCCATGCCCATCGGCGCAATCGCCACGAACGAGCCTGTCGTATCGAAGACTTCCGCGCTGGCCACCGGTCCGGATCCGTCGTCGCCCCCGGTAATTAAAATTCGCCCATCTTGCAGGAGCGCGGACGCCGCACCGCTCCTTGCCGCCGTCATCGAGCCAGCGGGCAGCCAGGTCCCAATTGACGGCTGCGTGATCGACCCTTTTAGGAAAATTCCAGCAGTAAGAATCAGAACGGCGATGAGGGCAGGCACGAGTAAACGACGCATTGGTACGCTCCCGGTAGTCGCGGGCTGGGGCGCCCGGACAAGCTCCAACTGCGGCTGAAAGCCAAGCGTTACCGCCTGAGCGATCAACTTCGCTGATTACAACTTGAAATGCGATGGACCTACGGCGGCGGGGAGTCGCCCATACGACTTATGCCAATACGACTTACTGGACACTAGAGCACGCGGCGAACCATAAAGAATTCGCTAGGACTGCCTGGCAGTTTTGACCTCGCTATTAAAATAAATGACTTATCGCTAAACAGTAGACCGATGGTACTACCATCGGAAGTCACCTTTTTGTTTCGCGACCGAGCTTCGCGGGTACGATTCGTAGACACCGCGCCATGGAAGCGATGTTCTGAAACTGCGAATAGAAGCCCGTGAAGGGCGTCTGGAAGGATCGAAAGCTGGTTAAATTGGCGCGGCGTTTGCAAAAACTGAGGGTTGGGGCTTTTCGTTCAGGGCTGTGAACTCGCTAGATTTCCGAATTCACTGGCATGCCTCATACCGCTTTGTCTCACGAATGAGACGATCTGACCAGCGCTGCCGCATTGGAGACCGAATCAAGGACAACAACGTTTCCACGCACATCGCGCTACGCGTACTTCAAAAGACTGTCCACCTGCTCGACGAGAACGGACATGCCGCGCATTTTGGAAACGACCGAAGCGACCCCGGCAGCGTAGGCCTCTGCCGTGGAAATCGAGTCGGCATGCAGTGTAAACAAAATGATCGGAACGTCGCTCTTTGTCGAGTGGAGAATACGCGCCGCGTGCAGGCCGTCCATGCGAGGCATGGACTCATCCAGAATAATGAGGTCGGGATTCAATTCCGAGGCTTTTTCAATGGCATCCAGGCCGTCTACGGCTTCTCCACAGACCCGAAAATCCTTTTCACGGTCGAAGTATGTTCGGACTAGTTTTCGGATCTGCGGGCTGTCATCAACAATAAGAATATTTTTTGGCATGTGCCCCCTTAATGGAGGTGACAGCCAAAAAGCTGGAGAGCACCTGAGGTACGCCGGTACGGTAGAGTTCAATTACGTACGCTAGCGTACCCAGCTGGGGGCGTAAGCTGCAATACATGAATCGCTGTAACCAAGGAACTTGATGGTTCCGGTGGGAGGGAAAAAGTGTGCGTGGCGGCGAGCTGCGGCTATTCAGATTCGGATTTCCACGCGCCAAGCTGGCGCGTCAATGTTGCGTAGCACTCACACGACGCATGTTCGAGGCGCTCGCGATCTTCGATTTTCAGTTGCCCGCGAACGTAGCTAATCAATCCGGCTTTTTGCAGCATGCCTGCGGCGACGGTCACGCTGGCTCGCCGAGTGCCAAGCATGTGCGCAAGAAATTCCTGCGTAAGAGGAATCATTGAGCCGCCAATGCGATCCTGGCTCATCAGCAGCCAGCGAGCCAGGCGCTCGTCTACTTCGTGCACGCGGTTGCAAGCAGCAATCTGAAAAGCTTGCAGAGCCAATTCCTGGGAATATCGCAGTAAGCTTTTTTCTAGAAGCGGAGAAGTTTTGAGCGCCGCCTGCAAATCCTTAGCCTGGATCCGGTAGCCGGCGCCTTCGATCTGCATGATTACGCGCGTCGGACTGGTCATAAAGCCGGCAACCACAGAGACGCCAACGAAGCCTTCGCGGCCGGTCAGCCCAACTTCGACGCTTTTCCCGTCCTGCAAAACGCTTAACACCGAAGCGAGACCGCTGTTGATGAAATATAAATATTGAATCGGCTCGTTAACTTCATTTAGAACTGAATGGATAGGTAACTTAACGAGTTGCGCTTTGCCGATCAGGTTGTTGGAGACATTGCGGGGAAGCTCGAGCAAGATTTGATTCGCGAGTTCCTGGCCGTCTCGACTGGCGCCGTCTCGACCGGCGCCGTCCCGACCGCCCAAGCCGACCCGCGCAAAGTTTTTTGCACGGCGGATATCAGGCGGCTTATTCGGCAATCAGCGGTCCTTCCTGGAGAAAACAATCGCTTTGCGGGACGCCACGTAGAGATGTGAGGCGAGAAAGCTCCTTAAACATACTCCTTGCTAACGCCAATGACTAGTAGATGGTGATAGATTATTTATGAACCGCCGCTTGCCAAGATACGTACGGTGGCGTACATTCAAAATGAGAGAACAGCCCCAGAGGACGGAAAGGCAGATTGCGGAGTGACGATGCGTTCGAGGCGCAAATTGAGCCGTCCAGCGCAGCCGGAGTGGGCGGAGTCAATCGTCCGTTTGCGTACGGCACTGGTTCTGAGTCAGGTCGCATTTGGCAACGTGTTCCACTGTTCCGCCATGGCGGTGTCCAGATGGGAACGCGGAATATCGGAGCCGCCTTCGCATATCTACATAGGGATGGGCAATCTTGCCGGCGATCCACTCTGCTGGTATTTCTGGGGACGAGCGGGGCTGAGCAAAGAAGACCTGCTGCGCGTGATGCCGCAGTTGCAGGCGCGTTTGCGAAAAATACGGTTGCCGCACCTGGAAATGGTAGCCGCCGGCAGCGGTGCAAAAAAGCTGGAGAAGCAGAGCAAGCTACGGCTGGTCGCGGTACCCTTGCTGAACTCAGTTGCCCTAGCGCACGGCGAGAAAGGCGAAGGCGCGGCATTATTGGACGACGCCGCGGTTGAGAGCATGATCGCCGCACCGAAGGACTGGTGCCCCAATCCAGCCACCACAAGTTGTTTACGGGTTCGCGGCAGCTCGATGTCGCCGCTTATTCACGATGGTTATATTCTGGCCGTTGATTCCGCGCAGACCGAAATCGGTGAATTGAATGGCAAAATTGTGATTGCCTGGCATCGCGACAAGGGACTAGCGGTGTCTCGCTTGAAACGGTTTGACCATACCATCGTGCTGCAATCGGAAAACGCCAGCTACGAATCGATCACGCTGAGCGGCAAACAGAAATGGAAAATTGTGGCCAGGGTATTGTGGTGGATCGGCAAGGCGCCTTAAGTTCGCGCGCCAGGCGATTCGCCAAATCCCGCACCACATGTACCGAGCGCGCCACGCCGCTTGGCTAGAAACTGGCGGCGGCTTGCTCCGTGGTGGGGTAAGTCTCAATAAGTTTATCAACGCTGGTGATTTTCAACGTGTCTTCCACGAATCCGGTGGCCCCTACAATTCGCAACTTTGCGCCGGCCTTGTTGATCTTGCCCTGGCTTACGACCAAAATTCCGATACCGGTACTGTCCAAAATCGTGATCCGGCTGAGATCAAAGATAATTTTTTTGGCTTGATCGGCGAGGATTTCCGCAAGTTTCAATTCCACATCCCGCGAATTGTTTCCCAGGATGATGCGCCCAGTCATCTCCAGGACTGTGATATCCGGCGGAATTTGCTTGCGTTCGATGGAGAGAATCATTTCGCACCTCGGCACTGGGCTATAGGGTGATCGGTTAGAGTGCAGTGAGCGGGATTCTACCCCACGAACGTGCGTGGGGGAACGAAATTCAGCGCACCCATCAACTATTTGGCGGAAGAAGTTTCAGCGGGCGTCACTTCGCGAGCGTGAACCAGGAGCTTTTTGAGCTTGCCTTCGATCGCAGCGTCGCCGATGTGTTCTTCCTGCAGGACGCCATCGGCGTCAATCGTAAAAGTGTGCGGAATGGCAGTGACGTTAAACATTTTGGCGATCGGCCCCGTGAAACCGCCATCGCGATATTGCGGCCAGGTCATTTCGTTTTTGCCGATGAATTCTTTCCACTTTTGCTCGTCGGAATCCAAGCTCACGCTTAAAATCACCAACGGCTGTCCGCGAAATTTCTTTGCAACATTTTGAATGTGCGGCAGCGCTTCACGGCACGGTCCGCACCAGGTGGCCCAGAAATCCAACAGCACAACTTTGCCCCGCAAGTCGTCCATGGAAACGCGCTGGCCATCGGTGGTAGTGATGGAGAACGGCGGCGCCATTCTTGCGCGCGCCAGCTCCGGGCGCTCCATGTAGCGCAACGCACGCTGCCGATCAGGATTGTCGACGGGTTTCATTTTTACGAATTGTTCGAACTTTGCTTTCGCTGCGTCGTCCTGCTTTAGTTGCGCGAGCGCTTTTCCATCGAGAAGGACTGCGTCCGGCGTATTGGGATAAGCGGTGAGCACCTTGCTGACTTCATCGTGGGCGCGAGTGAAGTATTCGTCTTTGTGTTTTTGTAGACCTTCCTGCATAAAGACAATTGCGCATTGATAGTGTCCGATGGCTTTGTCCTGTTCACCTTGCGCTTCCGCGACCATTTCTTGAGCGGCAAGTTCGGCGGTTTTCCACTGGCCTAATTCGACTCCGTACGTGATCATTTGCCTTTGGCAGGCAAAGCAGTGTCCACCATCCTGTTTGTCAGCTTTTTTGAACTCATCGAGAGCGATGTCCTGCCGGCGATCGTGCAATGCTTCCAGAGCGTGCTTATATGTTTTCTGAGCTTTTTCGTCGGATGGCCCATCTGATTTTTGTTGGGCGACCGCAGGCGCAATGGCGAATAGCAAGGCCAGGCTGGTTGTGGCGATGCGCATCGAGTCCTCCCGGAATTAAGAAAGCATCGAAACTGTTGCAGGTACGAAAGTCTAAAACTCCGTAAATCACAAAGGTGTTGGTAATCGAACGATAGCTTAACCGCATTCTAATATGCGAGGCGTCTTGTAGCCAAATAACAATTTGTGAGTTTTGCGGAAAATAAAACGCGAAGCTGATTAATGAAAATCGTGAGCGGGCGCGGCTGCGCGGGAAAGGAGAAACGGCTTGATGATGCCGGCTTTGACGGAGATGACGCCGTCCTGGTTTTGCAGGATGCCTTCAATCATGAGAAATGAATTGTGTACGACGACGGTGTGATCTGTTTCGAAAAGTTGCGGCGTGATGATGATATTCGCGACGCCGGTTTCGTCTTCGAGGCTCAGGAATACGAAGCCTTTCGCGGTGCCAGGGCGCTGGCGAACGATAACCGCACCGGCCACGCGTACGAATGATCCATCGCGAAGCGCAGCCAGACGTGACGCAGGCGAAACTCCTTGGCGATTTAGGTGTGCGCGATGTTGCTTCATCGGATGATGGCCTGTTGTGAGCCCGGTGCCGTGAAAATCGGCGGCCAGACGCTCTTCATCGTTCATGGGATCGAGCGGCGAGAAAAGGGAAGATGGGTCGGAATCGTCTGTTCGGGCGTGCGTTTCGAAGAGCGCGCCTGCTGGACGGCCGGCGCGTTCCACCTGCCACAAAGCGCTGCGTCGATGGATGCGCGTTTTATCAGAGATAAAATTCAAAGCGCCGATGCTGGCGAGAACGCGCATTTCATCTTTTTGAATTTGCGGCACGCGTTGCTTTAAATCTTCAATCGAAGTGAATGGCTGAATGTCGCGCTGCGCGATAATTTGCAGCGCGGTTTCTTTGCGCAGTCCTTTTACATAACGGAGTCCGATACGTACAAGAAGGCCTTCGGCGGATTCTTCGATGGTACACAGCCACTGCGAACGTATGATGTCGATGGGCTTGAATTTCAGGCCGTGGCGCTGGGCGTCCTTTATTAAGGTTGCCGGCTGGTAGAAACCCATGGGCTGATTGTTGAGCATGGCGGCTGTGAATGCAGCAATGTAGTGGCACTTCAAAAAAGCGCTGGCATATGCGATGAGTGCAAAGCTTGCCGCATGCGATTCGGGGAATCCATACAGCGCGAACGAAGTGATGGCTTGCACGATTTTGTTCTGCGTTTCTCCGGTGATGCCTTTGCTTTCCATTCCGCGGCGCAGCTTGATTTCGACTTCCTTCATGCGTGCTTCAGAGCGCTTGAATCCAAACGCGCGGCGCAACTCTTCGGCTTCGCCACCGGAAAAACCGGCCGCAATCATGGCAATACGCAAGAGCTGTTCTTGAAATAACGGCACACCAAGTGTTCGGGAGAGCGTGGACTCGAGCGACGGATGCAAACTGTCTACTGGCTCGCGTCCCTGACGGCGGTTCAAATAGGGATGAACCATTTTTCCGACGATCGGGCCAGGCCGGATAATGGCCACCTGCACCACAATATCGTAAAAACATTCTGGCTTAAGACGCGGCAGGCAGGACATTTGCGCGCGGCTTTCCACTTGGAACAAGCCAATGGTGTCCGCGCGCTGGAGAGCAGAATAAACTTGCTCATCGTCCTGCGGCAGAAGCCCGAGATCGATTTCTTTTTTGTTGTGCGCGCGAATTAACTGGATGGAATCTTCCAGCACCGCCATCATGCCCAGCCCGAGAAGATCCACTTTTACGATGCCCATGTCGGCGCAATCTTCTTTGTCCCATTGCACGACCACGCGGCCGGGCATGGTGGCCGGCTCGAGCGGCACCACGGAATCGAGTTGTCCCTGGCAAACGACCATTCCTCCGGAATGCTGGCCGAGATGGCGTGGCAGATCCTGCACTTTCTGGCAAAGCTCAAAAAATTTGAGAATGCGATGATTTGTGAGGTCGAGTCCGGCATCCTTAAATTGCCGCGTGAGCGTGTCGTTCGAATCGGTGTATTCCCAGGCGCTGACAAGACTGGCGAGGCGATTTAAAGTTTCCGGGTCGAAGGAAAGTACTTTGCCGATTTCGCGAGCGGCGGATTTGCCGCGATAGGTGATCACATTGGCGGTCATCGCGGCGCCAAGTTTTCCGTAGCGTTCGTAAACGTATTGAATTGCGCGTTCGCGCTGGTCGCCGCTGGGCAGGTCGAGATCAATGTCCGGCCATTCACCGCGTTCTTCGGAAAGAAATCGCTCGAAGAGGAGATTCATTCCGACCGGGTCGACGGCAGTGATTCCGAGTGAGTAGCAAACCGCGCTATTTGCGGCCGAACCGCGCCCCTGTACCAAAATGTTTTTTTCGCGGCAGAAGCGAACGATATCCCAAACAATCAGGAAATAACCGGCGAGATCGAGTTTTTCGATGATGGAAAGTTCTCGCTGGATTTGCAGCGTTGCGCGTTCATTCTGTGCGCCGTAGCGGTGAAGCATTCCTTCACGCGTGCGATCGCGAAGAAAATCCATTTGTGATTGGTGATTGGGTGTGGGATAGACGGGAAATTGGTAGCCGAGATCCTTCAGCGTGAATTGCAGACGCGAGGCGAGGTCCGTGGTGTTGGCAATCGCTTCGGGCAAATCCGCAAAAAGCGCGCTCATCTGCAAAGGAGATTTCAAGTAGCGTTCGCTGTTGCAAGAAAGCAAGCGGCCGGCATTGGCGAGTACGCGGTGATGCCGCAAACAGGTAAAAACATCCAGAATTTCGCGTTGCGCAGGGAGCGCGTGGCACACGCCATTGGTGGCAAGCAGAGGGAGATGCAAACAGCGTGCGAGTTCAATAGCGACCTGATTGCGGCGTTCCTCTTCGATGGAGAAGTGGCGCTGTAGTTCGACATAAATATTTTCGCGGCCGAAAATGGCGCACAGTTGCTCCAGACATTTTCGCGCGGCTTCTCTTCCGCCGGTGCGGAGCGAATAAGCGAGCGGACCTTCGTCTCCGCCGGTAAGACAAACCAGGCCTTTGTCGAAGTGTTCCAACTCGTTTGTTTCGATGGCTCCTTCGCCTTTTGCTGCACGAAGTTTCATCCGCGTAATCAGGCGGCAAAGATTTTTGTATCCTTCGGGAGAAGTGACCAGCAGCGGATAGCGCCAACCCTTCACGCAAGAGACTTCAGCGCCGATATGCGCACGAATTCCGATTTTTTGCGCGGCCAGATAAAATCGTGGCGTGCCATAAAGGCCGTCGCGATCGAGCAGCGCCATGGAGGACATGCCGAGCGCCGAGCAGACATTCGCCAACTCTTCCGGCGTAACAGCGCCTTCGAGAAAACTGAAAGCGGAGCGGGCGTGCAATTCGGCGTACATCAGTCATACACTCCGCGCACAAACCATTTTTCCTGCAGCCCGTCATAACAAAAACGATAGAAGCCATGTATGGCTGGAGATTCATCGGAAAAAACAATTTCCAGATCCCAGGCGTCTTCCTGCCAAGGTTGGTCCTCCCACCATTGCCCCGAAGAGCGCCATGGCCCGGATGCGTGAACAACTTTTCCGGAGCAGCCTTGAAATGACGCAAATACCGGCTTATTTCCCTGCAAACGGACTCGCGCGGGCACAGGCGGACGAAAAACGTGCAGAGCGATGGCAGGAGCTTCTGCTGTCGAATGATGATTTGAACTGTTTTGTAAATTATTTGTCGCAAAGCGTTTTGAAGGGTTTCGCGAAGCGTGTACATCGGCGGTCACAATGGAAAACTTCTGCATATGAAATGCGTCGGGCCGGTGCGAATCAAGCAATTGCGGCGAACCGACATTTCCTTCTCCGACCACGGAAGCGATTCGCGCGATGGTGAGTTCGAGTTTGTCCGGATCGGGCGCGGTGGGAACGAAAAGAGAGCCTTGCGTGACGCGTGCCAGCGAAGACTGCGCCGCCATGTGAATTTTCTGGATAGGCGCATCCGGCGGACGCGATTGCAGCCGCAAGCGAAGCAATTTCAGCAAAAGCTTGCTGTCGCGTGTAGGTACCGGCAGCTCCAAATTGCAGGAAAAGGTGCGAGCTGTCGGCTTCACGCGCAGCAATTCACGCGAGGTGTCGAAAGCATTGTCAAAAGCGGGCTGCAATTCGAAATTTACTTGTACCGCGGCGATGGAAAGCGCGCGCGCGGAGAGCCGTGCGCTCAGTTGGTCGAGCAACCGGCCGAGAAGAAACGAAAGAGCTTCAAGATCATCCACAGCTTCGTCTAATTCAAACCATTCTTCGAAATGCTGCGCAGGTTCGGCGAGCAGCAGCTGGCGCATGCCTTTTCCGCTGGCGATGGCCTGCAAGCGGATTCCTTCCTGCCCCACACATTCGGAAAGAGAAAGCACCGGCAGGGAAGCGAGCGCTTTGCAGGTGGTCACACCCCAGCGATCGAAAATGTCAGAAAGTTCCCGGCTCGGAGATAACATGCTGACCGGCAGCGTTTCCAAAAAACGGCGCTCTTCGCCTTCGGGAACGATAGTGGGCCCCGGCAAGGCGCGCGCGACGATGCGTGCTGTCTCTACGTTTGCGGAAACGGCGACGTGGACATGCATGCCAAATGTGGAAGCGCGCGAAGCGATCTCATGCGCGATGGTTTCTGCATTGCCGAAGAGCGATGACAGGCCGGAGATATCGATCAGCAGCGTGTCCCGCGCCGCATCCTCAACCCGCGGAGTAATCGACCAGGCCACATCGAGCAACGCAGCGTGCGCCGCTTCTTCGCGAACTCTGCAACGCGTTCGAATCGTGACTTGTACAAACTGGCTGACGGCGGCCTTGGTCATTCCGCACGCGACGCCGAGAATCTCCGCCAGCCGGTTCAATGCCACAACCTGATAAGTGGGCGGCGACCCATCGATGATGGCGAGTGGCTGAGTGCGAAGTTCGGGCTCGCAGCGTGCGATGGCTTGCAAAATAAAATTGGGAACGTAAACGGCACCAAATAAAGCAGCGAGCAACATGGCAACTTGCGGCGAACACGGCGAGTTGGGAAGGCTCAGCCAAAGTTCTGCGTCCTTTCGCTTTCTAAGGGATTTTTCTGTGATGGCAACAAGGAATTGCCGCCGGAAGAGTCAACGGAAATAAAATGGTTCGACCGCAGATCGAAGCGGGCGGTCTCCGCGTCCTGATTTGCAAAAGTTTGTGCACCGCCGATCATCGCAACATTATTTTTGCGTCGCGCTTTGGAACGAATCGTCTCGGCTGTGGTTGTCCATCCATCCAGCATGGATGCCGGAGTGTGAAAATCGCGCGATGGATACTGGCGATCCTTCAGCGACCAGCGCGCGGCTGTTCTTTCCATACGCAGGACCAAAGAAGCGCAAGTTTTTGCATTCGACTCGCGAGAAAGAACCAGCAGGATGGTCGAAGTATTTTCCACCGTACGACGCAAACGGAACCAAAAGCTCAGCGGAATCTGGCGAACCAGACGCGCCGGCGCACCGCTCAGGTCCACTGCAACCAGGCTGAAGCCGCCGCCATGCAGCAGCAAATCCACGGAACGCAGCGCCTGATCCACATTGCGGCAACGCACCCAAAGCAGTCGCCGCAACGAGACGCCGGCGAATTGCGCGCAGCCAGGATCAAACGAATCTTGCGCATCCACCAGCGCGCAGACCTCCGCATTCGCCGTGCGTGCAGCCAAAGCAGCTTGCAGCAGGGAAGTGATTCCCGACGAGATTCCGCCAAAAACTTCCGTCAGGCAACCGCGCGGCAAACCGCCGGCAAGTTGGTCCACTGCGGAAATTCCCGTTGAAGCCGTAATGGGCTGCGGCTCCTGAAAACGGAACGGTGAGGCGACGCGTCCGGCAAGCGCGGACTCGACATGGAGACGAAGAGCGTTGGAGGTGGCCAGCATGGCGTAAAAGGCGAGGCAG
>WNFR01016750.1_pt1 | contig 13172 bp, 12 predicted proteins | sample 5400221 | NCBI WGS metagenome assembly WNFR01 (sample SAMN13153357, study PRJNA577476) | soil metagenome | isolation source: 40 cm soil under Madrone tree | place: USA:California | collected 2016-06-14
CTAGTGGCGACCAAACCCGCCCGAATCAATGAACCCAATTTCATCCCGCTCTCCCTGCTGATTACGACGACGATCTCCCCCGTCGAAATCAATAGAAAGCAGGACCCGTGCCAAAAACCTGAAGCTGTGATTAAAACGGTCACAGCTCACTGCCTCAGCAGAGGGCAATTATATGCCTGTAAATTCGGCAGCTGCCCGTTGGGGCGCTCCTGAAAGACTACCGCGCCGGCAACCCGCCTTGGCGGACGATAAAGGCGGCGATCTCATCGACGCCCCTGAGCTCCTTGAGATTGCTGAACACGAAGGGCCGCTGACCGCGCATCTTGCGGGCGTCGCGGTCCATCACGTCGAGATTGGCCCCGACCAATGGCGCGAGATCGATCTTATTGATCACCAGCAGGTCCGACCGCGTGATGCCCGGCCCGCCCTTGCGCGGGATCTTCTCCCCTGCCGCCACGTCGATGACGTAGATGGTGAGGTCGGCCAGCTCGGGGGAGAAGGTGGCGGCCAGATTGTCGCCGCCCGATTCGACGAAGACAATCTCGAGCTTCGGCCATTTGCGCACGATGTCGGCCACGGCGGCCAGGTTGATCGAGGCGTCCTCGCGGATGGCGGTGTGCGGGCAGCCGCCGGTTTCGACGCCGACGATGCGATCGGGCGCGAGCGCGCCAACCCGGGTCAGGAATTCCGCGTCTTCCTTGGTGTAGATGTCGTTGGTGACGACGGCGATGTCGTAGCTGTCGCGCATCTTCTTGCACAGCCGCTCGACCAAAGCGGTCTTGCCCGATCCAACGGGGCCGCCGACACCGACGCGCAGGGGGCCGCGCAAACTCATCTTCAAATCTCCCGCTCGAGCAGGGCCATGAAACCGACGGCCAGGGTCAGACAGAGCGGCGCATAGAGCCGTTTGTCGTGCGTGGCAAACGGCTCGGCCGGAAAATGGGCGCGCCAGCGTGGGCTATAGGCCGCCAGGCAGCGCGCAAAGAAGACGCCGGCAATGGCCACGGCGCCCGTCACGACGACAGGGCTGGCGGGCGCCAGGAGGATCAGCCACGGCCAGACGGCGATCACCGTCAGAAGGATGGCCACGGCGTAGCATTGCCAGGGCGGCGGCATGCGCGTGCGACCATCGCCGATCACGGCGAGCGCCAGTTCGCGCGCACTGGGCGCTGGCCAGATGCCGCCCAGTCCCCACCAGGCATGCAGACCGGCCAGGAACAGCAGCACCAGTGACAGCAGCAGGGCGAGCAGGATCATGAGCGGAACAGCCGTGTGTATTGCGTTTCGTGACGCATCGAGCACCAGTCGAGCAGCGGCGTCGCGGTGCCGACCTCGTCGAGCGACTCGACCGCGATGGCTGCGTCGGCGGTGGCCTGGACGATGGGCTGCAGGGCGGCCAGAGCGAGCTGGCCGTCGGTCTGGCCCAGGGGCACCGAGCGCAGGGCGGCGGAGATGAGGTTGGCGGTGAAGGCGTGCAGATAGCCGATCAAGGCAGACTCAAGGGGCACGCCATGCGCGGCGGCGGCGAGGGCGACGGCCACGGGAAGGGCGATCTCGCCCGCCAGACGATCGTGGGCATCGTCGAGAGCCGCGGCCGGCCAGGCGAGGCGGGTGATCGACAGGAACGAGCCCCCTTGCTGGCGCTGCTCCAGGGCCATTTCGGAGGTGCCGCGCCACGCGGTCGCGCGCTCGGCGAGGGCATCGAAAGCAGGCCAGTTCTCGGCCTCAGCAGCGCGCCAGGCGGCGGCGAACAAGGCGCTGTCGACACGGCCGGTGCCGTCGCGCAACACGCTGGCGATCCAGCCGATCAGCGAGGCGTGATCGCGCACAAACCCCTCCTCGACCGCCATCTCGATGCCGTGGCTATAGCTGAAGGCGCCAATCGGATAGGACGGCGACAGCCAGGCCAGCAGTCGGTAGAGCGGATCAGGCATGGCGGTCATCGTGGACATGGCCGTGCGGATGACCGAGATCATGATTGTGCTGGCCGTAGGCGCCGCCCTCCGGATCGAACGGTGCCTTCACCGCCCGCACCTCGGCGCCAAGGCCTCTCAGCATGTCGACGATCACATGGTCGTCGCGAATGAGGATGCGGTCGGCGCCGATCTCCGCCGGCAGATGGCGGTTGCCGAGATGCCAGGCGAGCCGCGCGAAGGCCGCCGGGTCGCGGGCGCGGATCTCGACCAGCTCCTCTTCCGCCGCCTTCACCTCGACATAGCCGCCCTCTTCCAGCCTCAGCCCGTCGCCGCTGCGCAGCACCACCGGCTCGGCGAGGTCGAGCAGGAAATCGAGCCCGTCATCGCCCAGCATGCGCAACCGGCGACGATAGCGGTCGTCGAACAGCAGCGTGACGGTGTCGATGCGTTCGGCGACCGGCCAGTGGCCGGCGCGAATTGCTTCTATGGCACGTTTCATTGCCGCAAATCCGGTGTCATCCCGAGCGCAGCGAGGGACCTTTCGCAGCACTTGATTAAAGGTCCCTCGCTGCGCTCGGGATGACAGCTTTGGCATAACATCCATCGTGCCCTAAAATAAAAAATACCGCTGCGCCATCGGCAGCAAATGCGCCGGCTCGCAGGTTAAAAGCTCGCCGTTGGCGCGCACCTCGTAAGTCTCCGAATCGACCTCGATCTTCGGACACAGGCCGTTGTGCACCATGTCCTTCTTGCCGATCTTGCGCGTGCCCTTGACCGCCAGCATCGGCCGCGTGACGCCCCATTTCTTGGCCACGTCCTTGGTAAGGGCGGCCTGCGAGGTGAACAGCACCGAGCTTTCGATCAAACTACGCCCGAAGGCGCCGAACATCGGCCGGTAATGCACCGGCTGCGGCGTCGGGATCGAGGCGTTGGGGTCGCCCATGGGCGCGGCGGCAATGGTGCCGCACTTGATCACCATGTCGGGCTTCACGCCAAAGAAGGCCGGCGACCACATCACCAGGTCGGCGAGCTTGCCCACCTCGACCGAACCCACATGCTTGGAGATGCCATGGGTGATCGCGGGATTGATGGTGTATTTGGCGACGTAGCGCTTGGCCCGGACATTGTCGTTGTCGCCTGTCTCTTCTTTCAGGCGGCCACGCTGCTTCTTCATCTTGTCGGCGGTCTGCCAGGTGCGGATCACGACCTCGCCGACCCGGCCCATGGCCTGGCTGTCCGACGACATCATCGAGAAGGCGCCCATGTCGTGGAGAATATCTTCCGCGGCGATGGTCTCGCGCCGGATGCGACTCTCGGCGAAGGCCACGTCCTCGGGAATGCGGGCGTCGAGATGATGGCAGACCATCAGCATGTCGAGATGCTCGTCCACCGTATTGATCGTGTAGGGCATCGTCGGATTGGTCGAGGACGGCAGCACGTTCTTCTCGCCGCACAGGCGGATGATGTCGGGGGCATGGCCACCTCCGGCGCCCTCGGTGTGGAAAGTAGCGATGGCGCGGCCCTTGAAGGCGGCGCGCGTGGTTTCGACGAACCCCGATTCGTTCAGCGTGTCGGTATGGATGGCCACCTGCACATCGTAGCGGTCGGCCACCGTCAGGCAGTTGTCGATGGCGGCCGGCGTCGTGCCCCAGTCCTCGTGCAGCTTCAGCCCACAGGCGCCGCCCTCGATCTGCTCGCGGATGCCGGCCGGCTTGCTGGTGTTGCCCTTGCCGAAAAAGCCCAAATTCATCGGAAAGCCTTCGGCGGCCTGCAGCATGCGCCCCATATGCCAGGGGCCCGGCGTCACGGTTGTGGCGAGAGTCCCATGGGCCGGCCCCGTCCCGCCGCCCATCATGGTGGTGACGCCGCTATAGAGCGCGTCGTCGATCTGCTGCGGGGCGATGAAATGGATGTGGCAGTCGATGCCGCCCGCCGTGACGATCTTGCCCTCGGCGGCGATCGCCTCGGTGCCCGGACCGATGATGATATCGACGCCGGGCTGGACGTCGGGATTGCCGGCCTTGCCGATCGCCACGATCACGCCGCCCTTGATGCCGATATCGGCCTTCACAACGCCCCAGTGATCGAGGATCAGCGCATTGGTGATTACGGTATCGACCGCGCCTTGCTGCCGCGTGCGCTGGCTCTGGCCCATGCCGTCGCGGATCACCTTGCCGCCGCCGAACTTCACTTCCTCGCCATAGGTCGTGTGGTCCTTCTCGACCTCGATGAAGAGGTCGGTGTCGGCCAGCCGCACGCGGTCGCCCACCGTCGGGCCGAACATGCCGGCATAGGCCGAGCGCGAGATCCGCGTCGGACCCTCGTTGGGCGCCGACACGCGCGCCACCGGCCCGAGCTTGCCCGAGACGCGGGCCTGGAAGCCGTGCGCCTCGCGGCCGCCCATATACGGCGTGAGCCGCACCGTGCGCGACTGGCCAGGCTCGAAGCGCACGGCGGTGCCGGCGGCGATGTCGAGCCGCATGCCCTTGGCGCGGGCGCGGTCGAATTTCAGCGCGTCGTTGGTCTCGAAGAAATGATAGTGGCTGCCAACCTGGATCGGCCGATCGCCTGAATTGGCGACCTCGAGCGCGATGGCCCGGCGCCCCGCGTTCAGCTCCAGCTCGCCCGTGTCGGCAACGATGATCTCGCCCGGCTTCATCGACGGCTCCTCAGCGGATCGGATTGTGGACGGTGACGAGCTTTGTACCGTCGGGAAAGGTGGCCTCGACCTGGATGTCGTGGATCATCTCGGCGATGCCTTCCATCACCTGCTCGCGGCGCAGCACCGTGGCGCCGTCGCGCATCAGCTCGGCGACCGCCCGGCCGTCGCGCGCACCCTCGACGACATAGTCGGAGATCAGCGCCACCGCCTCGGGATGGTTGAGCTTCACGCCGCGCTCCAGGCGCCTCCGGGCCACGATCGCGGCCATCGAGATCAACAGCTTGTCTTTTTCACGAGGCGTCAAGTTCATCGCCCGCGTTCCTCCCTCTGTCGGCCGCCCCTGCCATCGTCTGACTATAGCGTGGCCTATGCAGCATCAAGCGTGCCAAATGCAATTTGCCTTACAAGGCTCCAAAAACCAATAAATGCTCGGTCTTTCGGTCGTCATATCTGTCGACCGTCAACCCCCGGACGAATTGCAGACCGGACGCCGTGCACAGCGCCGCCTGTCGCCTTCAGCCCCCTCGTATCCGCTGTCGCTCGCATGCACGAATGCCTGATAATTTGCAGACCCGGTGTCGGCAACGGTAGGCGGCCGACGGCGTCAGTCGAGTGTTGAGAACCGAAGAGGATTTGCCGTGACGAAGATACCAACGATCATCACTCTCGCGGTTGCGCTTTCCGGCTGCGCTGAGCTTGGGCTGCCGGGCAGCTCCGGCAGGACGGGCGCACCGTCGAACGCGAGTGTCGGAGTGACCGGCAGCGCCAGCGACGCCATGAGCAACATGAGCGGCAGCACCTCGAGCAGCATGGAGGAGCAAAGGATCAAGCAGCACTCTCCCTCTTAACCGCGGAGGCGCCGGCGGCTGCGGCTCCTGGAGCTGCCCTCTGCTTTATGAGGGTGACTCCGGCCAGAGGATCGCGGCGGCAGCCGATACTTTCGGCGAAGAGCCGCGGCCGTCGCGCCACAGACCGCCGCCGTGTAAGCTCGCTTACCGGGGCGCGATTGGGGGATCACGATCGGTGGGAACATCAGCCAGGAATCGGCGCATCGCTTCCAGGCGGTTCAAGTAGGCGCCCTCGAAGCCCGCGACGAAGGAACTGCTCGCCTCCGTCGCACGGGTGATCTCGTAGAGATCCCAGACGCCCGGCCCGTCGCGGCGCAGGAATGACACGACCTGCAGCGCGCTCGGCTGGAAAAGGGTCACGATCGCCACGCGGATGGGTGTCACGTTTTCAGTCGCCAGCACCAGGCTGTCGGGCGTGTGAACGAGCACATGCAGTCGATAGACGGTGCGGCCGCCGACCTCCGGCTGCTCGGCATAGTAGAAGTCGCGGCCCGGCACGAGCGCATCGGCTGTCGGATCGGGACGGCGCACATTGCCGTTCGGGTTGACGTGACACCGCCGTCAGTCGCTCCGAAAGTTCGTCGAGCGACGCCGGCGAATGGAAGCGCGACGCGAGGGCGGCGACGACACGGCTGTCACCTTGCCAACCGAGACACGCAGGCGGCCGCCAGCCGTCACGTTTCAGATCGGCGTCCTTCCACGCGCCCACCGCCGCCAGTCCGTCGACCGCGCCGTAGGACGGGACGGGAGCAGCCTCGCATGGCGGTTGCGGCCCGGCTGCCTGCGCCGGGACGAGCGGCAGCGCGAGTAGGAGAAAAAGGACAACACCGCGGAACATGAAAAAGGAGGATATCGCTCCGGGGGGTCGCCCGGCCAGACCGCTGCCGCAGCGTCAAACATGCCAAACGCGCGGCATCTTATGACCGCGGAAAGCCGTCAAAAAGCCGATGGTCGCCGCCCGCACTGAAGTCGCCTCACCGAGCAGGCGGGCAACCATTACGCCGTTGACCAGGGTGACGCCGGCGCGCACGCCGGGCGTCTCGTCGAGTAACGCCCGCGCCGTCTCGAACCGCGGCTGGGGCGCGTTCCAGACGCCGATCACGGTGGCAAGCGCATTGGCCGCGCCAAAGCCCGCGCCGTCGGGCGTCTCGCCCTCGACCCGCAAGGTGTCGGTCCAGACCAGCCGCCCGGCGCGCCGGACCGACCATGCGTCCAGCAGCAGCCCCTGCGTAAAACGCTCGCCCGAGGCTGCGCGGCCCAGCACGACCATCTCGCAGGCGAGCAGATCCGCCCCCTCCCCGACCTCGGCCACCGTCCTGCGCTTAAGCCGCGCGCCTTGGAACAGGATGGTTTCCTGGGGCAGCCAGTCGAGCCTGGCCGCTGCGCCCACCACCAGCTTGATGTCGATGCCGCAGGCATCGCCAGTGAGCGTGGCGCGATAGATCTTCTCCGCCGCCTGGGTGGCCACGATCGCTTGCGTGTCCGGCCCGGTCTCGACATGGATCGCGAGTGAGTCGCCGCCGGTAACCCCACCCGAGGTGGTAAGCAGCACGCCCTGCGGCGGCGCGCCGGGCTCCGAATCGGGAAACAGCACCCTGCAGGGATCGCGCTGATACAGGTCCGCCAGCCGCGTCAGGCCGTCGCGCCGGGCAAACACCAGCCGGCACTCGCCGGCGGCGCGCTGGAGACGGGGGATCGTTTCCTTCATTGCCTCCGCTTTGATAGGTTGAGCCATCATGAGCAAGGCTTTTACCAAAGAAACCGATGGCGGCGACGAAGACGACCTGCCCGAGGACTCGGACGCGTTGCCGGCCGGCACCAAGAACTACATGACGCCTGAGGGCTTCGCCCGCCTGCGCGACGAGCTCAATCAGCTGATGCGCAAGGAGCGGCCCGACGTGGTGAAGGTCGTCTCATGGGCGGCCGGCAACGGCGATCGCTCCGAGAACGGCGACTATATCTACGGCAAGAAGCGCCTGCGCGAGATCGATCGCCGAGTGCGCTATATCAGCAAGCGCCTGGCCAATGCCGAGGTGGTCGACCCGGCCAGGCGCCCGCCGACCGACCAGGTGTTCTTCGGCGCCACCGTTACCTACGTCAACGCGAAGGACCAGAAGCACACGATCAAGATCGTCGGCATGGACGAAGTCGATCTCGACAAGGGTCATGTGAGCTGGATCTCGCCCATCGCCAAGGCGCTCATCCGCGCGCATGAAGGCGACGTGGTGAAGATGCGGACGCCGGCGGGAGTGGAGGAATTGGAGATTGTAAAGGTGGTTTACGCTTAGCGCGTTTTGCCGCCACCAATCTAGATTTCCACAATATCTTCTCCCCGCATACTTCCGCGTTTCGGGAAGGCAATGCACAAAGTCGGAAGAGCGCCAAAAGAAATTTCGCCCTCGGCGGCGCTTTTCGCGAGCCAACGCACCGCCGATTCTCGTGTCTACAAGTCCCCATACCTAGAAGACACGAAGCTATTTACCAACAGAATATGGTTGTAATTCACGATCTGCTCTATCCTAGACGCAACCGCAAGGCTAGGATGTACAGCAATCGGGGGGCCGCAACGAATGATTGACTTTCTAAACAACTATCTGTCGCAGATAATGAGCTTTATTGCCGGTGCAATAGGTGGCTCGTTCATAACCGTGCAAATCAAAAGCAAAAAGCAATACAAGCATACCGGAGATGTCGTCGATCAAAGCGACTCGACAGCTGGCGGTGACATTGTCGGCCGGGATAAGAAGACTTCGACGCGGAAGTAAGTTCTCGAACTTGAAGACGTAGATGCCCAATCTGGAACAAATCCTCCAGCCAAAGTCCACGAGCGACGAAAACGCCGAGAATGATCTTCTTGGGCCTGACGGCATGGAGTCAAATTTACCGGTAGCCGGCTTTGGAGAAATTACAAGTGCGATTGAGATCAACACCGTTGTCCAAAGCGGCGCGAGCGCGGGCGGCGATGTAATCGGACGAGACAAGTATAAACTCCATCAGCCTACCTTTAATGTACAAAATTATCCCGTTGCAGCTCGAGGCAGTCCGATAGAGATACTGCTACGAAAACTTCAACAAGAGATTGCCACCAATGAGCACGTCAGGATAAAAATCGATGAGCTTATCGAATCAAAGCGAAATTGAGCATCAAGTTATCTTCGCAACGGCAATGATCGCACCTGACTTGGATGATGATACTTATACGATTGGAAAATATTCGACCCGTGATGAACCAACACTCGCAATAGATACGTGAAGGTACGGGGTACTGGAGAGCGAATAGCGATTTTTCCATCATTGCTGGATAGAGACGTGACAATCATGAGAAGAGCGCGACTGGTGTCACGAGCGACGACGCTCTTTTCTCGAGAATCTTAAATTTAGGTTGAGGCATTCCTGAGCAATGCAAACCTCGAGCGTTGCCGCAGGGAATTGCGCTGATTCCCCTCCGCCCCGGGGGCACCCCTCCTCAGTGCCTTCTGAGGCGCGGGCGGGGAAGGAATCTGAAAAGCGCGCGGAAGTCGAATAAGATCACAAGCTCTCCAGCGCGGAGATTACTCCGCGCGAGGTGAGGTTATTGTGAATCCAATAGCTCCGTGTCCTGGCGAGACCGTCGTCTGCATCACGGGATTTCATAGACCGCCATTGCGGTCGACAGGCCGCGCACGGCGCGGTGCTGCGACAACAGCTTCCGTCCGCCATTCTCGAGGAGGGCCGCGCTCAGCGGATGCCCGACCACCGGGCCGGTGGCGAGGATCGACTGCGACTCGGCAAGCCCCTGCACGCGCGAGGCGATGTTGACGGTCTGGCCGAAATAATCCTGGCGCTCGTTGAGGGTGACCGCGAGACATGGTCCCTCATGGATGCCGATCTTGAGTAGCAGGTCCTCCCGCCCGCGCGCGCGGTTGAGCCCGCTCATCGCCTCGCGCATGCGTAGCGCGGCCGCGATCGCGCGATCCGGAGTAGGGAAAGTAGCCATCACCGCATCGCCGATGGTCTTGACCACGGCACCGCCCTCGGCGGCCACAATCTCGTTCAGCGCCCTGAAATGCTCGCGCACCAGGTCGAACGCCACCAGGTCGCCGACGCGTTCGTAGAGTTCGGTCGAGCCCTTGAGATCGGTAAAAAGAAACGTGAGGCTGGTGATCTTGAGCCGCTGGTCGATGTCGAGCGTGTCAGTGCGATAGATGTCGCGGAAGCTCTGGTTGGAGAGCAGGCGCTTGGCCGTCAGGAACGGCTTTCGCTTGCTGATGAATGCGTGCATCGCGTCGTTGGCGATCCACACGCCGGGCAGGACCCGCCGGTCGGTCCGGTTTTCCAGCGACAGCCGCAGCGGTCCCGGACGCAATTCCATGGTGCCCGTGGGCGCCCGCAGATTGTTGTACACGAGCGTCAGGTTCTGCCGCTCGCGCGTTGGCTCGCCCTTGACGTCGATGAATTGCGCCGCATGGGTCACCGGCTCGAAGACGATGATGAACTCCGCCGGCAGCTGCAGCGACATGATCGCCTTCTCTCCGGGTGGCAGCTCCACCATGTCGAGCGTCATCTGCCCTACGGCCGCTTCGAGCGAGTCCTCGGGCAGGACAGCGCCGGAGCCCCAGAAGATCTGGCGGTAATATTCGCAGATCGGCAGTTCGTGCGGATTGTGTGCCGCGATCCGGCGCACGCGCGGGCTCACCGTGAACGTCACCTCGACCATCTCATCAAGCGTCGGCTCGTATCCGGCGGCGCACAGCGCGCAGTGGTAGTCGTCGGCGCGCACGCTCTTCAGCGAGGTGTTGGCGTCGAGCACGCCGCCGCAACCGGGGCAAAGAACATTCCACGACAGTTCGAATAGTCCGATCCGCGCTGCGTGAAGGAAGGCCGCGATCACGCGTTCCTCGTCGAGAGCGGCGCGTGCCGCGAAGTCGAGCGCATTGATTCGGCTCAGCCGGCGATCCGGAGCGTCCCGGACCAGCTGCTCGATGGCGGCCACGGCGTCGGCGTCCGCCGACTGCCGCAGGACTGCAAACAGGGCTTGCGCTTCGCTCATGACCAGAGGTTACGCCCAAACGCGGCCAGACGATATGCCAGCGCAACGCGTAGAACCTAAATATCATGGTTGAGGCATTTGCCGCCGATACAAGTCAGGGGCGTTGCCGCCGAGCGCAACTGGGGCTAGCCTTTCGCTGCGTACAGTCGATTCCGTCACTCCCGTGGGAATGTCGGCTCTGTCGTCTTGCCGCAGTGTTCCCACCGTCGATAAAAACCGCGCGTCCATCCGGCGCAAAGAATCCTTGGGAAGGAACGCTCAATGATACGCCAAGCACGCGACCACGATTTGTCCCGCCGCGGCCTGATCAAGGCAGCCGGCATCGGCGCCGTTGTCCTGACGCCGGGCATTGCACTCGCTCAGGCGCCAACGCCCGCGCCGGTGGGGCCGCCGACCACCATCACCAACCCGCCGCGCGACTTCGGTCCGCACGGCGCGCCGACGACGTATTTCAGTGATCCCGACATCATTTCCCTCGATCCGAAGTTCGACACGATCACGCAGCCCAACACCGCCATCAAGCGGCTGTGGACCGGGGCGCTGTGGTCGGAGGGGCCGGCGTGGAACGCGGAAGGCCGTTACCTGGTATGGAGCGACATCCCGAACAACCGGCAGCTCCGCTGGATCGAGGATGACGGCCACGTGAGCCTATTCCGCTCGCCGTCGAACAACAGCAACGGCAACACTTTCGATTTCCAGGGAAGACAACTGTCCTGCGAGCACCTGACGCGGCGCGTGGTGCGCTACGAGCTCGACGGCTCGGTGACGGTGCTGGCCGACAGTTACAACGGCAAGCGGCTAAACTCGCCCAACGACGTGGTGCCGCATCCTGACGGCAGCTACTGGTTCACCGATCCGCCCTATGGCGGTCAACTCTACGAGGGTGCGCCCGACGCGGCGGGCGGACCGAGCAACGCCGCGGGCAAGCTCAAGCCCACTTTGGGCCAGGCCGCCGGAATCGGCACTTCGAAGCGCGAGCTGCCGACCAACTGCTACCGCATCGATCCGAGCGGCAAAGTGGACCTCGTCATCACGGAGGAGCAGGTGCCCGACCCGAACGGCCTCTGCTTCTCGCCCGACTACAAGAAGCTTTATGTCGCCAGCACCGGCAAGGGCCCGGGCGACACCGGACCGGGCGGCAAGGGCAACATGTATGTGTTCGACGTCGGCGCCGACAACAAGACCAGCAACGGCAAGCTGTTCGCCGACTTCATGGTGGACGGGGTGAAATGCGGCCCGGACGGCGTGCGCGCCGATGTCGACGGCAACCTGTGGTGCTCGAGCAATGCCGGCCGGGCGGTCGGCTATAACGGCGTCACGGTGTGGACACCGGACGGCAAGCTGATCGGCCGCATCCGCCTGCCCGAAGTGTGCGGTAACGTCTGTTTCGGCGGGCCCAAGCGCAACCGCCTGTTCATGGCCGCCAGCCAGTCGCTCTACGCGGTCTATGTCGGCACCCAGGGGGCGACGCCGGGTTAGCGTTTGAGGTCGGCCAGCAGGCGATCGACGAATTTGGGCGAATAGCCGAGCAGGGCGGCCTCGTCGGCCAGCTCGGTTTCGAGCTGGCCGAGGGCATCGACGAACGAACCGCCCTTGGCCAGCGCCTTCTCGACCATGGCGCCGGCTTTGGCCTTGCCCATGGTCGCGGCGAGCAGGAAGGTCGCGCGCTCGGCCAGCACGGCGCCGTCGGTCGCGTCCATGTTGGCCTGCATGGCATCGGCGTCGATGGCGAGACCAGTCGCGACTTCGGCCATCGCCTCGACCGCCGAGCCCAGCGCCTCGATCAACGCCGCCAACGTCGGCCATTCGGCCTGCCAGCCGCCGAGCGCGCGCTCATGCTCCTGCGGCATCGCCGCCACGATGGTCGCGGCCAGCAGCGGCGCGCGCTGGGCGGCGGCGAGCACCAGGGCGGCGCCGACGGGATTGCGCTTGTGCGGCATGGTCGAGGAGCCGCCGCGGCCGGGGCCGGAGGGCTCCGCGGCCTCGCCCACTTCGATCTGCATCATCAGCGAGATGTCGCGTGCGGCCTTGGCCAGGGCGCCGATGACCAGGGCTGCGTCCTGCGCCAGGGCAGCGACGCGGACGCGCTGGGTGAACCAGGGCGCCGGCGGCAGCATCAGGCCAAGGCGTTCGGCGAGGGCGATCATCACCGGTTCGGCCTTGTCGCCCAGCGCCGACAGGCTGCCCGAGGCGCCGCCGAACTGGACGATTTGGGTCTCGGTGAAGCTGGCGCCGAGACGGCCGGTGGCGCGCGCGATGTCGGACGCCCAGCCGGCGATCTTCTGGCCAAGCGCCAGCGGCGTCGCCGGCTGCAGCAGGGTGCGGCCGAGCATCGGCGTCCTGCGGTGCCGGTGAGCAAGGTCGGCGAAGGCCGCGACGATGCGGTGCAGTTCTTTCAGGATTGGCGGTAGCGCCTCGCCGAGTTGCAGGACCATGGCGGTGTCGAGGACGTCCTGGCTGGTGGCGCCCCAATGCACATAGTCTGCAGATTCGGGGTCGCGCTTGCGGACCTCGGCGGTCAGCATTTTGACCAGCGGAACCGTAAGCGTAGCGGTGCGCCGGGCGGCGGCGGCAAGCGACGGCGGATCGTAGAGACCCGGGTCGCAGCATTGGTCGACGATGGCCGGGACCCTGGCCGGGATCAGGCCGGACTCGGCTGCGGCATGCGCCAAGGCGGCTTCGAAGCGCAGCATGTGGCGCAGGGTGGCTTCGTCGGA
>WNFR01005310.1_pt1 | contig 13170 bp, 11 predicted proteins | sample 5400221 | NCBI WGS metagenome assembly WNFR01 (sample SAMN13153357, study PRJNA577476) | soil metagenome | isolation source: 40 cm soil under Madrone tree | place: USA:California | collected 2016-06-14
GATCCTCGACCTGCAGGGTTTGCGGGAGAGCCAAGGATACGACGCGCGCGAACGTTTAGCTTGAATAGCTAGCCGCGAGGAGTGGCTGGAACAACGACGGGAAGGAGGTCCGGCAATGCCCAAGCTGACAAGAAACGGCCAGGATATTTTCTACGAAGACAGCGGCGGACGAGGACCGGCTCTCGTATTCTCGCACGGGTTGTTCATGGATCACGAGATGTTCCGGCCACAGATCGCCTTGCTGAGCGGTCGTTTCCGGTGCATCGCCTGGGACGAGCGCGGACATGGCCGTACCGCGAGCGGACAGCTTGCTCCATTTACATATTATGACTCTGCCGACGATCTCGTAGCCATCCTTGACCACCTTGGAATCGAGCGCGCAGTTTTGATCGGCATGTCGCAAGGAGGATTCTTGTCGCTGCGTTGTGCGCTGACGTATCCGAAGCGCGTGGCCGCGCTCGTCCTCATTGATACCCAGCCCGGTCTCGACGACCCTGTCGCCGTCAAGGGGTTCGCGGAGATGATGCATCGGTGGATCGACAGCGGCTTGTCGGACGAGATCGCCGATGCCGTTGAGCACGCGTTGGTCGGCGACGGTTGGCCCGGGGCCGCAGCATGGAAGGAAAAGTGGGCGACCATAAAGCCCGCGGACCTCAAGCAGTGCATTCACACACTGACCACCCGAGATGACATTACCCACAAGATGTCGGCCATCGGTGTCCCGACTTTGGTCATTCACGGACGGGATGACCACATCATTCCGTCGGAGAAAGGCGAGCGTCTGGCAGCCGCTGTCCCGGGAGCGAAGCTGGCGCTTATCGAAGGAGCAGCTCACGCCCCCAATCTTACCCATGCTCAAGTCGTCAACGAAGAGATCGTTCGTTTCCTCGACGAGCAGTGGTCGTCGCTCTGCGTCGATCCCGGCAACACCAGCACAAGACCGGCCTGAAGGCCCAACCGCGACCCTCGAATAACTGACAAAGGAGATAGCCATGAGCCAGCTCAAGATCACCGTCGAGAATGCCTTAGCCGTCGTTTCGTTGAACAATCCTCCACAGAACCGATTCGGCCTCGAGATGCTCGGCGAGTTCGAGAACATGTTTGAGACCGTCGCGAACAAAGGCGCGCGCGCCTTGTTGGTCCGATCGGAGGCACAAGATTTCAGCTTTGGCGGTGACATTCGTCCCTGGCCGGAGATGAGCCGTGACGAATTGCGTTGGATGTTCGAACGCTATTTGACCGCGTTCAATCGGTTCGAGAAACTTTCCATTCCAACCGTCGCGGCGGTCCGGGGCATATGCTTTGGCGGTGGGTTCGAACTGACCCAGCGGTGCGACATCGTGTTCGCGGCGGCTTCGGCCCGGTTTGGGCACCCCGAGCAGACGCTTGGACTGACCACGCTGATTGGAGGCGTTCAAAGGGTCGCGGAACGCGCAGGTCGGAATTTTGCGGCCGAGCTTGCGTACGCCTTCGAGCCTTACACTGCGGAAGTCATGCACCAACGTGGTCTGGTGAACCGCGTCGTCGCTGAGGAGGCGCTCGACGAGCAAGCGTTGGCGATGGCGAAACGGCTTGCGTCCGGTCCGACGCGCGCCATCGCGGCCAACAAGGCGCTGTTGCGGCTCTGGTCGCAAGGGGGCGTAGACGCCGCAGATGCGGCCCTAGTCGATCTTTCGATGCCGGTCGTCGAATCGGAGGACGCCAAGCGAGGATTGAAGTCCGCGCTCGATGCGATGGCGAAAGGCATCAAGCGCCCGGATCTGGAGTTCGAGGGACGCTGAGGCGTGCTTGCTGATGACGTTTCGCGTTAGTCGTCAACGATAACCGTGAAAAGTGGACCCTGGTCCGGTCAAAAATAGAAACGTCGGGTGCGCATAACCGACAAACAGCCGGACCAGGCACCGAAAGCAAAGAGGGAGGAATTCATGAGGCGGATTGAATTAAGCAGACGCAGCTTGTTGCGGGCGGGAGGAGCTTTTGGTGCGCTATCAGCCGGATTGCTGCCAACCTTCGCGCTCGCGCAGGCAAAGCCCATCAAGGTCGGGTTCGTAGTCCCCCTGACAGGACCCTATGGCGTCGATGCGCAAGCCGAGGTCAAAGGCGCTGAGCTTGCCGTCAGGCAGTTCAACGACGAAGGTGGCCTGAATGGCCGCCGTGCCGAACTGGTCGTGCGCGACGACAAGTTGAACCCCGGCGAAGCGGCCAGCAAGGCGCTCGAACTGGTCGAAAAGGATCGCGTTGATTTTCTTGCGGGTCCTTTCGGCGCAGCGGTGTTTGCGGTCAACAGCATCGCTAAGCAAAGGGGCGTGGTGTACAATTCGGTCGGTAACTCCGATACGATCAACGAAGTCAAGGACCGAAGTGAATTCACCTTTCATGAGGGGCTGACCTGCCATGTCACGGGCGGAGCGCTCGCCCGATACCTGATCCCAAAAGGCTTAAAGCGGGTGGCCGTGCTGATGGCCGACTACGTCTACGGGCAAGAGACCTCTCGCGGGTTCGTCAGGGCCGCCCGCCAGCTATCGGCAGAAATAGTGACCGAAGTTCGCCACCCGATCGGGATGAGCGACTACTCTCCGTTCTTTTCGAAAATCCAGGCGGCAAAACCGGACCTGCTTCTCGTCTCGAATTTTGGACGCGATCAACAGATCGCGCTACGTCAGATCACCGAGTTCGGTCTCAAGAAGCAGATGAAGGTCGCAGTCCCGATCCTGGTCCACACGGCGCGCCTGGTCGAAGGGCACGAGACCTATGACGGCGTCGTCGGATGTATGAGCTATTACTGGAAGCTCGAGGATACCATACCGTCGGCAAAAGCCTTTAACGCCGCTTACCGATCACTTCATGGTGGGATCGCGCCGACGGACTATTCCGCCCTCGGCTACAGCTGCGTCCGTACACTGCTTTCTGCATCCAGGGACGCCGGGAACACGGATGCTGCTTCCGTCATCAAGGCGCTTGAGAAGCTTGAATATGATTTCACGAAAGGAAATCAGTATTTTCGTCGATGTGATCATCAATCGGTGCAGTCGGTCGTCGTGCTAACGTCGAAAGTCCCTGCGCCGGGCGTCGCGAAGGATGACATCTTCGAGATACTAGCGGTTGAGGCGGCGGGTGAGAAAACCCTCAGGACATGTGAGGAACTAGGTTACCCAGCCAATTGACGAAAAGCCAGGAGAAGCGTCGGTGGAATACACATTCTCATTGCTGCTCCAGCAGGCTATGACCGGCCTGGCGCTTGGAGCGATATACGTCCTCTCGGCGCTCGGCTTGTCGTTGATCTTCGGCATGCTGAACATCGTGAGCTTCGCACATGGGGCGTTCTTCATGGTAGGAGCCTACGTCGGAGCCGCGGTACTGACGCAGACAGGGAGCTTCGCCGTGGCTGTGATCTCCGCCTTTGCCGCGGGCTTCGTCGCCGGTGCGCTTTCGGAGCGGCTCCTGGTGCGCCGCTTGTACGGACAGGGGATCAACTATCCTCTTCTTCTTACGTTTGGTCTGGCGTACGTGCTCGTTGACGTCGTTCGAATGATTTTCGGGCGTGAGGGGACGACAGTTGCGACGCCGGCAGTGCTTCGAGGAGCGGTCGATCTCGGATTCGGCACCTTCCCGATCTACAGGGTATTTCTGATCGCTTTTACCGCGTGCATATTGTCGATCACGTGGTTTGCGATCGAGCGCACCAATTGGGGGCTGATCATCAGAGCCGGGTCCCGCGATTCCTCCATTTTGCGAATCCTTGGCATCAACGTCTCGCGCGTCTGGCTTATTACGTTCGGCGTCGGAACCGCACTTGCCGCCCTGGCCGGAATTCTTGCCGCCCCCATCCGGGGGGCGAATCCCGAAATGGGCGGAAGCGTCCTCGCCGAGGCCTTCGTCGTCACGGTTCTCGGTGGAATGGGATCTCTCGCAGGCACCGCCATGGCCGGGTGCCTGGCGGGACTGGTCGTGAGCATGACGACGCTGTTCGCGCCAGAATTTGCTGATCTCTCCCTGTACATGCTGATGGCGAGCGTTCTCCTTTTCAGCCCTAACGGTCTCTTTGCGCGAGTGAGAACAGCATGAAAGCCGAGATGACGAAGGGAAGAGCACCCAGCCGGATTGGCTCCGTGCGTCTCCATGCGCGCGCCTGGCGGGAGGTAGTTCAGCGCCATCAGCTGCTGCTGTTGGTGATTTGCCTGGCCATCGTGCCGATATTGCTGCCGTTCACATCCCTTGCCATCTTGATACTCGTATTCGGCCTTTTCGCCGCTGCATTCAACGTCCTGTACGGTTATGCTGGGATCTTATCGCTCGGGCACGCCGCGCTTTTCGGAACCGGCGCCTACACTTGCGGGATATTGGTCGTCCGCTTCGGCCTGACTTGGCCGCTGGCGGTAGTCTGCGGCGCCGTCGCTGCGGGATTGCTGGGGGTCGCCTTCGCGTTTTTGAGTCTCCGAGTTCGCGGTGTCTATTTCGCGATGATTACCTTGGCGCTTGGCCAATGCGTGTTCTTCGCGGCGTTCCAAGCCTCCTCATGGACCGGCGGCGACAATGGGTTGCGCGATGTGGTCGTGCCGCCGTTCGGGGTCGGAGGACTCACCGTCAATATGGTTGATCCTCTCGTAAGGTACTACGTCATTCTGCTGTTCGTGGCACTCGCTCTCTGGTTTTTGTTTCGTGTGTTGTCTTCGCCTTTCGGGCTGACACTCGAAATGATCCGCGAGAACGAAACGCGCGCGCGATCCTGCGGTATCGACGTTGTCGGCGCCAAGCGACTCGCGTTCGTGATCTCAGGCGTCATCAGCGGGATGGCTGGCGCCCTATATGCCATTCACCTTTCCACGGTACCACTGGAAACGCTATCCCTTAACACCTCAGGGCAAGTAGTCATGATGGTCCTGCTCGGCGGCATGGGAACGTTCAGCGGGCCCTTTGTCGGCGCTGCCGTCTTTCTCATCGCTGAGCACGTCCTCAGCGATGTCGTTGCCTATTGGCAAACGATCGTAGGTCTCTTGTTCATTTCTGCTGTGCTGTTTTTTCCCAAAGGGATCTGGGGAAGCTTGCTCGCATTGGGGGAACGACGATGATGCAGGCGCCCCTCCTGGCAGCACGTTCGCTGACCAAGTCGTTCGACGGCTTCGTAGCAAACCGCGAGATCAGCTTAGACCTGAACAAGGGAGAACTGGTCTCCATTATTGGTCCGAACGGTGCCGGAAAATCGACCTTGTTCAACATGCTTTCGGGCTGTCTTTCACCGGACTCGGGCTCGCTGATGTTCAAGGGCATCGACCTGATTGGCGTACCGACCCATCGGTTCGTGCGTTGTGGAATTGCGAAATCGTTTCAGATAACAAGCGTGTTTCCTGCATTATCGGTGCTCGAAAATGTTTGCGCGGCGGTCCAGGCTGTCGACCGGTCCTTTGACATTTGGACGCGGCGGTCGTGTTTGCGTCAGCATGTGGAAAAGGCGACGGGCATTCTGACCAACGTGGGACTGCTCGATAAACGCCATGCGAGGGCAGATTCGATTTCGCACGGCGAACAGCGCAGTCTCGAGATAGCGATCGCGCTGGCGAGCGATCCCGAGCTTCTGCTTCTAGACGAGCCTACTGCCGGCATGAGTCCGGAAGAAACGCGCTCAGCCATCTCGCTCGTCGAGAGGATCCGCTCATCTCGCACTATCGCTCTGGTGGAGCACAAAATGAAGCTGATCATGGAGATCAGCGACCGGATCATCGTGTTGCACCAGGGTGAAGTACTAGCCGTGGGCACCCCGGCCACCATTCAAATGGACGAAAATGTCAAGCGGGTCTATCTCGGTACGGGCCGGGGAGGACGACAATGACGGCGCTCCAAATCGAGAAGTTGAACGCCTGGTACGGACGCAGCCATGTTCTACAGGATGTGAGCCTCACCGCAATGAAAGGTGAGGTGGTCGCACTCGTCGGGCGAAATGGCGCAGGAAAAACCAGCCTTTTGAAAAGCGTGATGGGAATGCTCGCAAAGACGTCGGGTTCGGTCAGGCTTTTTGACCATGAGGTCATGTCGTTGCCGACCCATCAACGGTTCCACGCCGGTCTGGCTTACGTCCCTGAGGAGCGTCGAATCGTTCCTGGGCTTACGGTTCGCGAGAATATCAGGCTTGGGATACTTGCGTCCGCACGGAAGTCTCAGGAGCGCGAGGTTATCGACGAGATCGAGGGCCTGTTCCCCAGGCTCGGGGAGAGGCTGGACCAAATCGCCGTGACAATGTCGGGAGGCGAGCAGCAGATGCTCGCTATAGCGCGCGCAATTGCTGCGGATCCAGCCCTAATCATGCTGGATGAGCCCTCGGAAGGCATCATGCCGGTCTTGGTCGACGAAATGTTCGACCTTTTCTCATTACTCAAGAAGCGGGGGAAAACGATTGTCCTCGTCGAGCAGAACGTCGAGCTTGCGCTCGAGATCGCCGACAGCGCCTATGTCCTGGACCAGGGAACGATAGTTCACGCGTGCTCCGCAGCAGAGCTGCTGGCTGATCCGGTCACGCGGGACCGGTATTGCGCGATCTAGCCGTGTCTGGTGACCGGTTCATTTTCGCCTGGGCGAAAGACCGGCAAAAGCCCAATCGACCAAGTCATCTGCAAGGCTGTCCGCAAGCGGGAGATGGCCCGCAAGCAGGCGGTGATAGATTGGGCTATAGATGAGATCTATCGCCAGTTCGACGTCGATCTTGCGCGAGATTTCACCGGTTGCCTGTCCGCGCCGTATCAGCTCACGCGCCGCAGCCCGCCGGATTTCAAGAAACCGTTTCCGAAAGCTCTCAAGTACGTCGGGATCTGACTGGCCTTCGGCAATAATTTCGGCCATCAGACGACCTTGCTTTCCGCGAGTGAGCCGCAACACTTGATGCAACTGGGGCTTCAGCGAGTCTGCGACGCTGCCCGCTTGTGGATAGTCCATGTGCGGCGACATCGTATCGAAGAAGGCGTCGATGACCACAGCCGCCTTGTTCGGCCACCATCGGTAGATCGTCGGCTTACCGACGCCGGCCTCTTTTGCGATGCTCTCGATCGTCAAATCCCGGACAGTTGTCCGCTCAAGCAGACTGCTCGTTGCCTCCAAAATGGCTCGATGGGCTTCCTCGCTTCTCGGCCGGCCCTCCCGGCGTTTCGTAAGTGTCGTCATTCCATATTCCTTGTCGAAGTCAATCCGTTCGCCCGGAAGGCCGTCGACTCTTGCGTTTGCGAAGAGTTGGTACAGGCCGGAATAGGTTTGCGACTTCTATCCGTCGTCCCAACGCGGTCCAGCCGTTACTATTTTGACAAACATAGCGGACATTCGGCTTGACCTTGCAAGCACATTGTAGCAAGTTATAATACGTAACGTCACGTAATGTAAATCCCGGCCAAGCGATTTTCCTTGGATGGTTGATGGCTTTCAACGCGTTCTCGATCGCTCGCAAGATAGGGAGGTCAGTATGAACAGTCCAACGAAGCGGATTGCGTGGATTACCGGAGGGGGCACGGGCATCGGACTAGCGGGGGCGGCCAGCCTTGCGAAAGAGGGCTGGCAGGTCGTGATCTCCGGACGTCGCTCGGATGTATTGAGCGGAGCCGCTGATGCCATTCGCAGCCAGGGCGGCGCAGCCGTGGACCAGATTGTCCTCGATGTGGAGAACGTCGAGCAAGTAAACGAGACCGCCACCCAGATACTGAAGAAGCACAATCGGATCGACTTATTGATCAACAGCGCAGGCCTGAACGTTCCCAACCGAAGCTGGGAAAGCGTGACCACCGACGCTTGGGACAGCGTCGTCAAGGTCAATCTGAACGGTCTCGTATACTGCATAAAGGCAGTTCTGCCCGCAATGATCGAACAAAAGGATGGATGTATCATCAACGTCGCGTCCTGGGCTGGAAGGCACGTCACCGATCTGGTCGGGCCCGCCTACACGGCCTCGAAAACTGCGGTCGTCGCGCTCACGCATGAGCTCAACATCGAGCAATATAAGAACGGAATTCGGGCGTGCGTGCTATGCCCGGGCGAGGTCGCGACCGACATCATGAAGCAAAGGCCCGTGCCTCCGAGCGAAGAGGTCATGTCAAAAATGCTTCAGTCGGACGACCTGGGCCGCACGATTTCCTTTGTTGCGAACATGCCGCCGCATGTATGCGTCAACGAGATCCTGATCAGTCCTACCTGGAACCGGGTCTTTCAATGATCCGCCGGATCGGGCAGCCGGGGCCAAGATTGGACGGCACTGGCCGCCCTCGGCCGGGATCCATTGGCAGTGCGGCGGCCCAGTCTGTTCCATGACGCGTACCGCGTGCGGACAATCAGCTTGCGCCCTATTCAGAGCAAAGGGAATTGCTAGGAGGAATGAGTGAACGACAAAGTCAAACTCGACCGTCATGGCGTCATTGGCGTCATCACGGTTAACAGCCCGCCGGTAAACGCGCTGAGCGCCGCCGTGCGCGGCGGTATCCTCGAGTGCATGAAGAGGGCAATTGCCGATCCCGAGGTGAAGGCGATCGTGTTGACTTGCGGCGGCCGCACGTTCATCGCCGGCGCCGACATCACCGAATTCGGGAAGTCGCCCAAATCCCCTGACCTGGACGAAGTGTTGACAGTGATCGAGAACTCGCCGAAGCCGATCATTGCCGCGATCCACGGTACGGCGCTCGGCGGCGGACTCGAGGTCGCGCTGGCATGCCATTATCGCGTTGCGACCAAGGATGCGAAGCTCGGTCTGCCGGAAGTAAAACTGGGTCTGTTGCCCGGCGCCGGTGGCACGCAGCGCTTGCCGCGCGCCGTTGGTCCTGAGCTTGCTGTCAAGATGATCGTGGGCGGCGATCCGATCAGCGCCGAGGTGGCGCTCAAGAATGGCCTGATCGAGGAGATCGTCGAGGGGCCGGCCGCAGGCGGCGAATCCTTTGCGCGCAAGGTGCTGGACGAGAAGCGTCCCCTACGCAGGCTGCGCGATGACGACCACAAGCTTCAGGCCGCGAAAGCCGATCGTTCGATCTTCACCAATGCGGTCGCCTCGATGACCAAGAAGTCCCGCGGCCTGGAAGCGCCGTTCGCCGCGGCTGACGCGGTCGGCTGTGCCATCGACCTACCGTTCGATGAAGGGCTGGGGAAGGAGCGCGAGGCCTTTCTCAAGCTCGTGTCCAGCGACCAGTCCAAGGCGCAGCGCCATGCGTTCTTCGCCGAGCGTGAAGCCGCAAAAGTCTCCGGCATTCCGGAAGGGACGAAACCGCGCAATGTCGACCGCGTCGCCATCATCGGTGCCGGCACCATGGGGGGCGGCATCGCGATGTCCTTTGCCAATGCCGGCATTCCCGTCACCCTGATCGAGACCGGCGCGGAGCAGCTCAAGCGCGGCATGGGCGTGATGCAGAAGAATTACGAGGCCACCGCTGCGCGCGGCGGCATCGCGGCGGATGCGCCCGCCAAGCGCATGGCCCTGATCACCGGCGTGGTTGGGCTCGAGAACGCAAGGGATGCTGACCTGGTGATCGAAGCCGTGTTCGAGACCATGGCGGTCAAGAAGGAAGTGTTCACCGCGCTCGACAAGTTCGCCAAGCCGGGCGCGGTGCTGGCCTCCAACACCTCCTATCTGAACATCGACGAGATCGCGAAGGTCACCAACCGTCCGCAGGACGTGCTCGGCATGCACTTCTTCTCGCCGGCGAACGTGATGAAGCTGTGCGAGATCGTGCGCGCCGCCAAGACCGCGCCCGACGCGCTGGCGACCGCGGTTTCGATCGCGCGCAAGATTGCAAAAGTTCCGGCCGTGGTCGGCGTTTGCGACGGCTTCGTCGGCAACCGCATGCTGGCGCAACGTATTCAGGAATCGGACAAACTTCTGTTCGAGGGCGCGCTGCCGCAGCAGGTCGACGCCGTCGTCACGAAGTTCGGTATGCCGATGGGGCCGTTCGCGATGGGCGATCTCGCCGGCCTTGATATCGGCTGGCGCTCGCGTAAGGACCGCGGCATCAAATCGGAGATTGAAGACGCGCTGTGCGAGGCTGGGCGCTTCGGCCAGAAGACCGGCAAGGGTTACTACAAATATGAGGGCGGATCGCGCGCGCCGATACCCGATCCGGAAGTGGAAAAGCTGATCGACGAGACACTGACCCGGCTTGGCCGCAAGGGGCGCGCGATAAGCGACGAGGAAATTCTCGAGCGCATGATGTATCCGATGATCAACGAGGGCGCCCGGATCCTCCAGGAGGGAATCGCGACGCGTCCGGGCGACATCGACGTGATCTGGCTCTATGGCTATGGCTGGCCGATCTATCGCGGTGGACCGATGTTCTACGCCGACCAAGTCGGTTTGAAGCATATCGCCGACCGGCTGGCGTATTACGCCAAGGAAACTGGCGATCCGAGCCTCGAGCCAGCACCTCTGCTGGGGCGGCTGGCGGCGGAAGGGGGTAGTTTTGCGTCGCTAACGCGGCCCGTGAAAGCGGTTTGATGAGGCGTTGCTCTTACATCGCGTTCCGGAATTCGCCGTGCGCAGATTCGCGTGAGTTTACTCGCCTCGCGCGAGTGCCCCGGAATGTTGTCCGTTCTGCTCGTGAAAGATGCTCATGACCCATCCCGGCGAGCAGTTTTATCCGGAAGGCGTGCATTGGGGCGACCCGATCGCGCGCGGCACACTGCCGGACCTGTTGTCGACCGCGGCGACGGAACACGGTGCGCGCACAGTGATCGAGTTCCGCGACCGTCCGATCAGCTATGCGGAGCTGGAGGCTCTGGTCGAGACCGCGGCGTCGGCGTTTCTCCGCGCCGGCTATGGCAAAGGCAGCACGGTGGCGTTGTTCCTCGGCAACACACCGGACCATCCGATCAATTTCTTCGGCGCGCTGAAGGCGGGCGCCCGCCTCGTGCATCTGTCGCCGGTCGACGGCGAGATCGCATTGTCCCACAAGCTCTCCGATTCGGGAGCGCGTGTGCTCGTTACCAGTAATCTGTCAGCGCTGCTGCCGACCGCGTTGAAGCTTTTGGAGAAGGGCCTGCTCGATCGGCTGATCGTTTGCGAGGATGATAACTGGGGCAAGGTCCAAATACCGCAAGGCTCTATCCCAAATGATCCCGCCGTCGTCACCTTCCGCCAATTTGTCGATGGCGTGATCAAGCCATCCCAATGGCCTCTGGTTTCCCACGATGAAATCGCGCTGTTGCAATTTACCGGTGGTACAACCGGCTTGGCGAAGGGAGCGATGCTCAGCCATGGCAACCTGACTTCGGCCGTTTCCGTGTACGAAATCTGGGACAAGAAGGCGCGCGCCGATCGCAGCTACCCGATCGAGCGCGTGATCTGCGTGTTGCCGTTGTTCCACATCTTCGCGCTCACCGTAGTGCTCCTGGGCTCGATCCGGCGAGGCCATCTGATCTCGCTGCATCAGCGTTTCGATGTCGAGGCCGTAGTGCACGACATCGAAGTGAAGCACGCCACGACTTTTCCCGGAGTGCCGACGATGTGGATCGCGATCGCGGCGTTCCCGGACCTCGACAAGCGCGATCTCTCCTCTCTGGTAAGTGTTACTTCCGGCGGCGCGCCGCTGCCGGTCGAGGTGGGAAAGATGCTCGAGCGCAAGGCCGGCATTAAGCTGAAGAGCGGCTGGGGCATGACCGAGACCTGCTCGCCCGGCACCTCACACCCGCAGGAGGGGCCTGATAAGCCGGGTTCGATCGGATTGATGCTGCCTGGCATCGAATTGGATGTAGTGTCGCTGGACGATCCGATGAAAGTCCTGCCTGCCGGCGAAGTCGGCGAGATCCGCATCCGCGGGCCGAACGTCACAAAGGGTTACTGGAACCGGCCGAAGGAAACGGCGGAAGCCTTCGTTGGCGACCGTCTTCTGACCGGCGATATTGGCTACATGGACGCGGACGGCTATTTCTACCTGTCCGACCGCAAGAAAAACATGATCATTTCCGCCGGCTTCAACGTCTATCCGCAGATGATCGAGCAGGCGATCTACACCAATTCCGCGGTGCAAGAGGTGCTCGTGATCGGCATTCCCGACGAATACCGCGGCGAAGCCGCCAAGGCGTTCATCAAGCTGCGCGCGGATGCCAAGCGGTTCACGATCGAGGAGCTACGTGACTTCCTCACCGGCAAGCTCGGCAAGCATGAACTCCCAGCTGCGCTGGAGTTCGTCGAAGAGCTACCACGCACGTCGGCGGGAAAATTGTCCCATCAGGAGCTGCGCGATCGACTGACAAAAGCGCGAACCGAGTAGCCCAAACCACAAATCGCAACAAGGCGTTCAAGCCCGATGTCGTTATCGTTTCCCCGCGCGCGCCCTCGGCAAAGCCTGTCGTGTCTCGCCGCGAAAGGTGCCATCTGGGATTTTGCAGGTTATGAATGCAAGCGTCTCCTGCCTCGAATCCGTTATTGCAGTGGTGAACTAGCTCGCCACGAGTACAGGCAGCGGGGCTCAGGCCAAGCGCGAGCCGTCCGAATCGAGCTTTCTGACTGAGCAGGCAATGCCTCGCAGATGTGGTATTCCCTGTTCGCGATCGAGATAGTCCGGGTCATCCGGACAAATTTGGGCGTCGGCGTGCAGCCAAGCGGAACTCAGGTGTTCCGCGCCTTGGGTTGTTTCGGGCTTCCACCAGCCGTGCGGAAAGCGCACCAAACCCATCGGCAGGTCCGGCCTGACTGTCGCTTTCCCGATACTGCGGCCTTGTGGTGTCTTGACTTCGACCAAGTCCCCGTCTTTCACGCCGCTCTTGAGCGCGTCACCCGGATTTAGAAACACACGTGGTTCGGGATTTCGGGAGCGCAGCGACGGGATGTGTCGATGACCAGTCTGAAAATATTCCGGCTCCCGAATGCCGGTGAAGACCATCAGTGGATACTCATCCGTTGGGGGCGCCGGTTCTCGATAATAGGGCAGGGGGTCGAAGCCAAGAGAGTCGAGAATGCTGGAATAGAGCTCCACTTTTCCGGAGGGCGTGGCGAAGCCGGTTTCTTCGTACTTCCGGTACCGTATGTTTTCCATGTGCAGCGAATGTTTGCTCGCAAATTCTTCGAACGAGCGGCCGTGCCGGTCTAGACGATAATCCAGCAGCCCCTCGACATTCGGCCAAGGGAAATGCCCGCCCAAGTCCATTCGGTCCGCCAGTCCCTTCCAAAGATCGTAGACGTTGCGACACTCGCCCTGGGGCTTGGTTACCTGTTGCGAGGTC
>WNFR01005313.1_pt1 | contig 13168 bp, 12 predicted proteins | sample 5400221 | NCBI WGS metagenome assembly WNFR01 (sample SAMN13153357, study PRJNA577476) | soil metagenome | isolation source: 40 cm soil under Madrone tree | place: USA:California | collected 2016-06-14
TTGCGCTGCTTGTCGTTCATGATGTCGTACACCATGGAGTGCACTTCCTTGTGCGACAGCGGCGGCATATTGATGCGCTTCATGTCGCCGTCGACGCGGATCATCGGCGGCACGCCCGAGGACAGATGCAGGTCCGAGGCGTTGTTCTTGACGGCGAAGGCGAGGAGTTGCGCGATGTCGACGGCCATTGATGCTCCCTGGAACGGCGCGGCCTAAGGTGCAGGCAAGGGACGTGCGAGTCTGCACCTTGAGTGCGGCGGCAGTATAACGGAGGGGTCACACCTCCAATATGTTAATGAGTCCGCAGAATTTGCCCGAGCGTATCGCCGCCGTGCGAGAACGAGTGGCGCGCGCCGCCGCCGGAGCCGGACGGAATGCGCAGTCGGTCACACTCCTTGCCGTCGGCAAGGCGCAAGCCCCGGAATGGCTCGCCGCCGCCGCCGGCTGCGGCCTGCAGCACTTCGGCGAGAGCTACCTGCAGGAGGCGCTGGCCAAGATTGCCGCGCTACACGATCGGGAGCTCACCTGGCACTTCGTCGGGCGGGTGCAGGCCAACAAGACCCGCCCGATCGCGGAAGCCTTCGCCTGGGTGCACGCACTCGACCGGCTCAGGATCGCGGAGCGCCTCGCCGCGCAACGCCCGTTCCACGCACCACCGCTCAACGTCTGCCTGCAGGTGAACCTCGCGGCGGAACGCACCAAGGGCGGCGTCATACCCGCCGAACTCCCCGCCCTCGCCGCCGCGGTCGCGGGGCTGCCGCGCCTCGCGCTGCGCGGCCTGATGTGCATTCCACCGGAAGAGAGCGAGCCGGCGCGCCAGCGCGCGTGGTTCGCCAGGCTGCGCGAGCTTCTGGACCGGCTCAACGCCGCGGGCGCCCGGCTCGACACGCTGTCGATGGGCATGAGCGGTGACTTCGAAGCGGCGATTGCCGAAGGCGCGACCATCGTGCGCCTCGGGACGGCGCTGTTTGGCCCAAGACCCGTACAATAGCGGACGCATGACCAACAAGCGCCTCGCCATACTCGGAGCCGGCAACATGGGCCGCGCGCTCATCGGCGGGCTGCTGCGCTCGGGTACGCGGCCCGAGCACATCAGCGTCGGCGAGCCGATCGCTGGCGCACGTGAGGCGCTGGCGCGTGATCTGGGCATCACGGCCAGCGCCGACAACGCCGCGGCGGTCAGCGGCGCCGCCGTAGTGGTGCTCGCGGTGAAACCGCAGGATGCCGCGGCGGTGCTCGCCGCCCTGGCGGGCCAGTGGGGCGCGCCGCGACCCCTGCTCATTTCCGTGGCCGCCGGCTTGCGCGTGGCGACCCTGCAGGCCTGGTGCGGAGCGGGCGTCGCGGTGGTGCGCGCCATCCCCAATCGCGCGGCGCTGGTCGGCGCCGCTGCCACGGGCCTGTTTGCCCCGCCACCGGTAGCGGCGCCACAGCGCGCCACCGCCGAACAGGTTTTCAAGTCCGTGGGCGAAGTCGTGTGGGTTGCGACGGAAGACGCGCTGGATGTCGTGACGGCGCTCTCGGGCAGCGGCCCCGCTTACTTCTTCCTGCTGGCGGAGCTCATGGCCGCGGCCGCCGAGCGGCTCGGGCTCGAGGGACCCGCCGCGCGCCGCCTGGCCGCGGCCACGCTCCACGGGGCGGGCCTGCTGGCGCACGGTGGGGACGCGGACCTCACGCGGCTGCGGGCCGAGGTCACCTCACGGGGAGGCACGACCGAGGCGGCACTGCGCGTGCTCGAAGACGCGGGCCTGCGCGCCAGCGTGGCGCGCGCGCTCGAAGCCGCGGCGCAGCGCGGCCGCGAGCTGGCCGCATCGCACCAGACCTGATCCAACCGCCGGTGACTCATGAGCGCGATCATCTTCATTGTCGAAACGCTGCTGTCGCTGGCGCTGTTTGTGATTCTGGCACGCCTGCTGCTGCAGTGGACCCGCGCCGACTTCCGCAATCCGCTCTGTCAGGCGGTGGTGCGGATCACGAATCCGCTCATCCTGCCGCTGCGCCGTGTGCTGCCCCCCATGGGCAAGGTCGACACCGCTTCCGTGGTCGCAGTGCTGCTGATCGCCACGGTCGACGTGGCCTGCATCTTCGCTCTGCACGGCCTCGGCTTCCCGCCACCGCTGCTGTGGGTACGGCCGGTGCTCACCGAGATCGCGCGCGCGCTGCTGTGGACCTATCTGTCCGCGATTTTCCTGTACGCGCTGCTCAGTCTCATTGCCCCGGGCGGTTACTCGCCGCTGCAGTCGGTGCTCACGACGTTGTGCGAACCGGTGCTGCAGCCGATCCGGCGGCTGATCCCCGCGGTCGCGGGGCTCGACCTGTCGCCGCTGTGGGCGATCATCGCCATCCAGGCGGTTCTGATCCTGATGCGCTGAAATCCTCCCCCGCTTGGTATCGCTGCCACACCGGTCCGTTGCGCTGATGGAACACACGCTTAGCGCCGACTTCGCAACGAGAATCGCAGCATTGGCGCGCACCGCGGTGGTGCGCGTCGCGGCTGCGCCGCTCACGCCCGCGCGCGCTGCAGCCCTCACGCAACGGAAACCCTGAGAAAAAAGGCACTTTCGCAACACCCGGACAGAAAAAAGCGCTTGCGAAAGCGTGCGCATGTGCTATTTTTCGCGCCGATTCTCATCGCGCGGCCGCACGGCGCCGCGTTTCGCAACGGTAAATTCTCGAGGAGTAGCGAAAAATGGCGAAAAAGGGTGGCGCACCGACGAAGTCGGAAGTACTGACACACATCTCCAAAGACACCGGGCTCTCCCGCAAGCAGGTCGGAGGCGTCTTCGATTCCCTTGGCGGTGTGATCAAGAAGAGCCTGCGCGGTAACGGTCTGTTCACCATGCCCGGGCTGCTGAAAATGAAGGTCGTCAAGAAGCCGGCGACCAAGGCACGCGAAGGCATCAACCCGTTCACCGGCCAGAAGATGATGTTCAAGGCCAAGCCGGCGAGCAAGAAGGTTCGCGTCATGCCCCTCAAGAGCCTGAAGGGGATGGTCAACCAGTAACGGCTCGGACTTTTCCGCAACCGCGGGCAAAGGCCCGGGAGGAGCGCCGCTCCTGCCGGGCTTTTTGTTGTCAGGCGCTCATCGCCCGCGGAAGGGTGGCGCACGGGGCCGGCGATCCCGCCGATCGCCGCTCCGATCAGCGCGTTCTGGAATTTGTCGGCGATTATCGCTTTAACAAACCAAAGGGACAGATAGCGAAGACGAGGTGGTGCGACAGGTGGAAATGAAGCGCTCGGATCATAGACCTCGAGAAGTCACGCTGAAGGATGCAGGCGAATTGAGGACTTTCCAGTTAAAGACCCCCATCTGCTCTTGTTCCCATTGGGTCTCTGTCAAGCAGATTGCGATATGAGAGCCCATTGGCGCTTCTGTGGGGCAGAACCTCGTCTGGCCATTCTTGCTGATGACCTTGTAGCCTGCGCCTTCTGCCGCCGCGATATTGGCAGCGTGTCTTCGCGCCGTTGCCTCTTTTGTCGGGGGTTGTGTAGCACACCCGACTACTGTCACTGCGATTATCATCGTCAAGAGATATCGCATGGTGAGCCCTCCAAATAGGATCAGGGGCGGCTTGATTGTGCGCCCGGGAAATGGTCAGGTGCAAATGCGCGCGCGTTATATCCGATGTAATGTCCGCACAAAACCGATGACGCGGCAGTCTAGGCTGCCATGAACTCAAGCACCACATCGCGCAGCTCGTTGAGGCGCCCGTGAAAGAAGTGGCTGGCGCCGGGCAGCACTCTCATCTGCGGAGCCGGTGACAGCGTGTCAGCCCAGGCCCGCACCGCCTCCAGCGGCACCACCTCATCGGCGTCGCCGTGCACGATGAGCCACGGACAGGCGGGCGGCGCGGCATCCGTTACCGTGATGGTCGTGATACCGGGCGCCACGGCGATGAGACGCTGCGGACCGGCTTCTCCCGCCGCGCGCACGGCCACCGCGCCGCCGAAGGAGAATCCCGCCAGCCACAGGGCCGCATTCGGCCAGCGCCGCCGCCCGTAGGCGACGGCCGCCAGTGCGTCCGCCGTCTCACCGCGACCTGCGTCGTAACTGCCCGCGCTCGCGCCGACACCGCGGAAATTGAAGCGGATGGCGGGTGCCCCGAGCTTTTCGAGGGCGCGCGCCACCGTGTACACGACCTTGTTGTCCAGCGTCCCGCCGTAGAGCGGATGCGGGTGGCAGACCACGGCGAAGGCGCTGACGCGTTGCAGCTCCTCCACCTCGCTTACCGGGGTCTCGATGAGCGCCTGCAGAGGTCCGGCGGGACCTGGAAGGCTCGTGCGCTCAGCCTGCGGGGGCTTCTGAACCGCCATCAGGACGCCGCGCGCGGCGGCGCGGCGAGGCGCACCAACAGGCGATTCAGGCGCTGCACGTACTGCGGGGCATTGGCGAGAGTTGCGCCTTCGGCGAGCGAGGCCTGGTCATACAACAGCTGTGCGAGCTCGGTGAACTGTTCGGAATCTGTGATGCCGTCCAGGTAGCCGACCAGCGGGTGGCCGACGTTCACTTCGAGCACCGGACGGACTTCGGGGGTTTTCTGACCAGCGGCGGCGAGGATGCGCCGCACCCGCTCGCCGAGATCGTGCTCGCCGAGCACCAGGCAGGCCGGGGATTCCTTCAGGCGCTCGCTGACGCGCACCTCGAGGACGCGCTCGCCGAGCGCGTCCTTGATGCGCTTGAGCAGACCCTTGCTCTCCTTCAACTGCGCATCGTGCTCCTTGCGGTCGGCCTCGTTGACGAGGCCGCCGAGCTCCAGGTCCCCGCGCGAGGCGTCTTTGAAGCGCTTGCCCTCGTAGCTCTGCGGCTGCCCCATCACCCACTCGTCGATACGTTCACCGAGCAGCAGCACTTCCAGCCCGCGCTCCCTCAGGCGCTCGATGGCGGGGCTGCCGCGCGCGGCCTCGAGGCTCTCGCCGATCACGTAGTAGATCCGCTCCTGCCCCGGTTTCAGGCGCGCGAGATAGTCCGCGAGGCCCACCGAGGGGGTGTTGTCGGTGTTGTGCGTGCTGGCAAAGCGCAGCAGCGGCAGGATCGAGCCCTGGTTGGCCTGGTCCTGTGCGATGCCCTCTTTCAGCACCGCACCGAATTCCTTCCAGAAGGTCGCGTACTTGTCCGGTTCGTCCCTGGCCAGGCGCGCCAGCAGATCCAGCACCCGCTTGGTGAGTCCGCTCCTGATGGCCTCGACCTCCGGGTCCTGCTGCAGGATCTCGCGCGAGACGTTCAGCGGCAGGTCGCTGGAGTCCACCACGCCCTTCACGAACCGCAGGTACTGCGGCAGGAACTGCTCGGCGTCGTCCATGATGAACACCCGGCGCACGTACAGCTTCACTCCCCGCGCCCCCTCGCGCTGCCACAGGTCGAAGGGGGCGCGCGCGGGCAGGTAGAGGAGACTGGTGTATTCGCGCTTGCCTTCCACCTTGTTGTGGCTCCAGGCGAGCGGATCGGTGAAGTCATGTGCCAGGTACTGGTAGAACTGCCGGTATTCCTCGTCCGCAATCTGCGTGCGCGGCAGCGTCCACAGCGCCTTGGCCTGGTTGACCACTTCGTACTCGAGCGACGCCTCGCCTTCCTTGCGCATGCGCACCGCAAAGCCGATGTGGTCCGAATAGCGCCGGATGAGGCCGCGCACGCGCATGGGATCGGCGAACTCGCGGGCGTCGGCTTTCAAATGCAGCGTGACGGATGTGCCGCGCGCCGCCTGGCTCACCGTCTCCACGGTGAATTCTCCGTCGGCCCCGGATTCCCAGCGCACCCCCGCCTCGGGCGCGGTTCCCGCCTTGCGCGAGCGCACCTCGACGCGCTCGGCGACGATGAACGCCGAATAGAAGCCGACCCCGAACTGCCCGATGAGCTGCGAGGCTTTCTGCTCATCCCCCGACAGCGAGCGGAAGAATTCCGCCGTACCCGAGCGCGCAATGGTGCCGAGGTTGGCGATGGCCTCCTCGCGCGTCATGCCGATGCCGTTGTCGGTGATGGTCAGCGTGCCGGCGCTTGGGTCGGCATCGATGCGGATGCCGAGCTGCGGGTCATCGGCCAGCAGCGCGCTGTGTGCGATCGCTGCGAAGCGCAGCCGATCGCAGGCGTCGGAGGCGTTGGAGATGAGCTCACGCAGGAAGATCTCCCGGTGGCTGTAGAGGGAGTGGATCATGAGCTTCAGCAGCTCGCGCACCTCGGCCTGGAAGCCGTGCGTCTCCCGTGTGTTCGCGGGTTCGGGGTTCGGTTGCCGGTCGTGTTCGGATTCCATGGTCGCCATCCGCGGAACCTCAGACAGGGGTCCGCAGATGGAGGATTTTGGGAACGGCTGTGGAATTTTCAAGCGCCGCGGCCGTAACCTGAGCACTTACGGCCAGGAGGCGGACCGCGTGCGCCGAAGCGACGGCCTAGGCGGCGAAGCTCAGCAGGTGCCGGTGGGCGAGCAGCAGTGTCGTGGTGCCGGCCAGCAGGACCTCGGTGGCCGCGGCAATGAGCGGCGCTGCGGCGGTGGCGATTTCGACCGCCGCCGACGTCGCCACGTGGCGACAGGCGCCGGCGACATCGTCGAGCTCGTCCCACAGATGCAGAAAGACTTCCATCGGCGCTGACTCTACGGAGCCGCCGTGCGCGGCGGCGTGCTCGCGCTCACAGTCGCGGATACTACGTATCGGCTTGCGGGAGCTTCGGGGCGTGCGTAGGCTTGGCTGCGAACCGCGTCACCGCGCGGATGTGACAAAACAAGGTCCTCATGCAGCGCATCGTCGTCCTGAACCCCAAGGGCGGGTCCGGCAAGACGACCATCGCTATCAATCTGGCGAGCTATCTGGCTTCTCGCGGGCATACGCCGGTCCTCATGGATTTCGATCCTCAGGGTTCCTCGCTCCGCTGGGTCAGGAAGCGCAAGCCCGCGCAGGCGCCGATTCACGTCATCGCCGCCTTTGAGAAAGACACGCGAACCACGCGCGCGTTCCAGTTACGAGTGCCCGATGTGGCCACGCACGTCATCGTGGATACGCCCGCGGCGCTGGATGCGCGCCAGCTGGCCGACATGACGCGGGATGCCGGCAAGATCATCGTGCCGGTCCTGCCGTCGGACATCGACATCCATGCCTGCTCGCGCTGCATCCGCGACCTGCTGCTGGTGGCCAAGATCCGGCGCGACGAGGACCGCATCGGCGTCATCGCCAACCGCGTCCGCCGCAATACGCTCGCCTACCAGGCGCTGATCCGCTTCCTGCACACCTTGGGGATCCCGATCGTCGCGACCATCCGGGACTCGCAGAACTACCTGCGCGCCGTCGAGCTTGGCATCGGCGTGCACGAGATGAAGAGCTATGTGGCGCAGGAGGACGTCGCGCAATGGGTGCCGCTGGTGGAGTGGCTGGCGCGGCCCGCAGGCGCGGCGCCAGCCCCGCCGGGGACCTCCTCGCAGGATGCCGGCAAGGCGGTTGGCGACGGGGAGCCCGTCGACAGCGGGGGCGGTGCGCAGGCGGTGGCTGTGCGGGCGGCGTCCCAGAGGCTCATCAACGCCTGACCGGCGCTGCGGCGCGGATCGTAAGCTGCGTCCTCGGAACGCTATTTTTTGGGTTTGCTGGCGCCGGTGCTGTCGGTCGCAGCCCACGAATCCCGCACTTGATCCGCCCAGTTCTTGTAGTTCGACCAGGTGTAAAGGTTGCGGGTGATGGCAGCCTGGCGCGCGCGCGCGCGCTGCATGCGATCCAGCCAGTTCGCGTACGCGTCCGCGCCTCCCGTCGGGTTGCCCGTGGGCGCCACCGGTTCGCGTTGCGTCCCGGGCGCGTCGTCTCGCCCCCTGTCGCTCGAGCTCATTGAAGAACTCCTGTTCGTGTGCTTGCAGCGTAACGGCGTTGCTGCGCGCACCGCAGGAACTGGTTCACGGGAATGTCGGCGCACACCTACGTACTTATGGCGCATACACCCCGCTGGGACGCAGCTCTCGCAGCGACGCGAGCAGAGTGTGCGCCTTGCAGAACGTTATGTAATCGCGCGCGTGGGATAACGGCACGGTGACTGCGGGTTTACCCGCATTACGCGACCAGCCGATACACCGGACGGTAGGTGCTGCCGGGCAGGCGCATGCGCCGCTGCGCGACGAAGGCGGTCAGCAGCTCATCGAGCAGGAGCATGATCGACGGATCGCCGGCGAGTTCGTACGGACCCTCGCGCTCGATCGCCTGGATCCCGTACTCCTTGACGTTGCCGGTGACGATCCCCGAGAACGCGCGTCGCAGGTTGGCGGCGAGCTCATGGGCGGGCTGCTCGCGCTTCAGCTGCAGCCCGCGCATCGCCGCGTGGGTGACTTCGAAGGGCTGCTGGAACTGCGGCTGAACCGACAGCAGCCAGTTGAAGTTGTAGGAGTCGCTGTGGTGGCGGCGGAACTCGCGTACCGCGTCCATGCCGCGCACCAGGCGCCGGGCCACGTCCGGCGGATCATCGATGATGGTGATCAGCCGCCGCACCGCCTCGCCCCCTAAGGTGCCGGAGATGAAGCGGGTGATGTGCTCGAAATACGCGGCGCTGGCGCGCGGACCGGTCAGCACGATCGGAAACGGCTGCTCGCGGTTGGCGGGATCCAGCAGGATTCCCGTCAGGTACAGGATCTCTTCCGCGGTACCCGCCCCGCCGGGGAACACCACGATGCCGTGCGCCAGGCGCACGAACGCCTCGAGGCGCTTTTCGATGTCCGGCATGATCGCCAGCTGGGTGACGATGGGATTGGGCGGCTCGGCGGCGATGATCCCCGGCTCGGTGATGCCGATACAGCGGCCGTGCTCGATGCGCTGCTTGGCGTGACCGATGGTCGCGCCCTTCATCGGGCCCTTCATGGCGCCCGGGCCGCAGCCGGTGCACACGTCGAGCGCGCGCAGGCCGAGCTCGTAGCCCACGTTCTTGGTGTACTGGTATTCCTCCGCGGCGATCGAGTGCCCGCCCCAGCACACCACCAGGTTCGGCCGCGCCTTGTAGTCCAGCAGCCGCGCGTTACGCAGCACGTGGAACACGGCGTTGGTGATCGAGGCGGAGTCCGTCAGATCGAAGCGGCCGCTGGCGATGATCTCGTTGGAGATGAACACCACGTCGCGCAGCACGGCGAACAGGTGCTCCTTGATGCCGCGGATCATCGCACCGTCGACGAAGGCGGCCGCCGGGGCATTCTGCACCTCGAGCTTCACCCCCCAGGGGTGACGCACGATGCGGATGTCGAAGTCGCGGTAACGGTCGAAGATCTCCTTGGCGTTGTCGGTGGGTGCACCGCTGTTGAGCACCGCCAGCGCGCAGCGGCGGAACAGCGGGTACAGACCCCCCTGCCCGGTGTCCAGGAGCTTGTCGATTTCGCTCTGCGAGAGGTTCTCGAGACTGCCGAGCGGACCGACGCGGGCGTCGACGAATTCTGGAAGGTCGCTGCTCACGCTAGGGAAGGATGTCTATCGGCACATCGTCGGGTGTGAGCATCCAGATCTCCACCATGTCGGCGTTCGACACGGCGATGCAGCCATCGGTCCAGTCGTGGTTGCGATAGTAGTCCGGGTCGTGCCTCAGCTGGTTCGGCAGACCGTGGATCATGATCGAGCCGCCGCTGTCCCAGTGCCGTGCCCGCGCGCGCTTCAGATCCAGCGGGTTCGGGTACGACACCTTGATGGAGAGGAAGTAGTCGCTGCGGGGATTGCGGCGCTCGAGCCGGTAGCTGCCTTCGGGCGTGCGGAAGTCTCCGGAGCGCTCCTTCTGTCCCACCGGGCTCAAGCCGAGCGCGACGTGATATGAGCGTACGACGTTGCCGCCATGCATCAGAATCAGGCGCCGCTCGGCTTTGCGCACCAGCACGCGGTCCACCACGGGGAGGGTCTCGACCGCCGGACGCAGCATGACCGGCTGAGCATCGGGCAGCCCGTCCCCGTGCGCCGCACCCGCCGCGCAGGCGAGCACCAGGGTCGCAACTAAGGTCCTGAAAATCATCGTTTTCCGCTTCTGCACCGGGGCGAATCAGGATGATTATAGGCACACGTCCACCTGCCGGCATGTGCGCCCGTCACAGCGCCTCGGGGATCAGCCGCCGCTGCCCACTTCCTCCACCCGCGGCATCACGATCTGGGTGCCGGCGTGCAGGTCGGCGAGGTCCACATCCGGGTTGTACTGCTGCACCAGCCACATGGGCATCTGCGCCGCGTGCTGAGTGAGGGTCCACAGCGAGTCACCGGGCCGCGCAATGTAGACCTCGGTGCCCACGATCCGGTGTGCGGCGAAATAGGCGGCCTGTAGCTGGCGGTGATACTCGCGACGGCGCGTTTCGAACGCCTCGCGCGACACCTTCCTGAAATCCAGCTTGATGCGCTGGCCGATGAGCACCGGGCGGCGAAACTTGAAGCGATTGATCTCGCGCACGTGCTGCGTGCTCACGCTAAGCCAGTCGCTGTAATGCCCCAGCGTCTCGTCCCCGGCCACCCGGATCGTGTCGTCGTGCCCGACGCTGTAGTCGTTCGGATCGGCGCTCTGCTCGGCCTCCGCCGCCGGCCCGAGCGCAGGACTCAGCGCCTCCGCCTGTGCCGCCGACACCGGTTGCGGGCTGGTCGCGGCAGTGCGTGATTTCGCGGCCGCGGCCGCGACGGCCGCGTCCTCGGCGCTCTCGCGCTGCGCCACGTCCTGCGACACCGCGCCGCCGGGCGAGGGGAGCGCGAGCGCCACGGGCGGCGTGGCCGCGGTCGCAGCGGGAGGTGCGGGAGCGGGAGCTGCGGGAGCGGGCACCGCGGCGGCCGCGACCGTGACCGGCGCCGTCTCGGGCACGGTGATCGTGCGGCCGACCTGCAGGCGCGCGCTGCTGCGCAGGTGGTTCAGCCGGGCGAGCGTCTCGGCCGACACCCCGTAGCGCTCCGCCACCTGCGCCAGCGTGTCGCCGCGTTGCACCCGGTAGCGCGGCGGCCCGCTTTGGCCGGCGAACATCTCAGCGGGACTCAGGCGTTGCGCGAGCAGGTCGCGGGTCCAGGGCGAGCCCTCGAGGGGCAGCCGCAGGTGATAGGCCTTGGGCACGCGCTGCCGGCCGTCCCACACCGAACGCAGCAGCGCCGGGTTCAGCACCCGCAGCCTGTCAGCGTCGACCTTCAGGGCGCGCTCCAGCGTCGCCATGGGCACGTAGGCCGGCACCTGCACCTCCTGGAAGCGGGTTTCGCTCTGCTTCTGCAGCGCGCCGAAGTACTTCTCGGGATTGCGATCGATGTCGAGCGCCGCGAGGAACGAGACATAGAAATTGCGCGATGCGAAGCCGAAGGTGCGGCTGTTGTAGCTGCGCACGATCCTGACGATGTCGTCGGTGCCGAGCGTCTCCTTGGCGTGGCGCACGCCGGCGGTGCCGTGGTTGTACGCCGTCAGCGCCAGCGGCCAGCTGCCGAGCACCCGGTAGTTGTAGGCGAGCAGCTGTGCCGCAGCTTCGGTGGAGCGGAACGGGTCGAGGCGATCGTCGACTGCGCTGTCGATGCGCATATAGCGCCGCCCGGTCGAGCGCATGAACTGCCACAGGCCTGCGGCGCCGACCTTCGAGTACGCGGCCGGGTTGAACGACGACTCCACGTGCGGCAGCACCGCCAGCTCCGCGGGCAGCCCCAGATTCGCCAGTGTCTCCGCGATGTGCGTCTCCCAGGCGCCGGAGCGGATCAGCCCCGCGCGGAAGCGGTCCGCCTGGCCCAGCTGGAAGCGGATGTCGTCGGTCGCCGAGCGCAGGCGGACGGGTGTGCTCTCGGCGCCCCACAGGTCCCTGATCCGCTGATCATCGTCGGACAGCGGGGCGTCTGCGGCATCCGCGATGCGGTGCAGCGCGGCACCGTAGCGCTCGCGCGCCTGGTCCACCTGGCGTTCGCGTTCAGCCGGCGTGGTGTTGGGGGCGAAGTGCAGCGTGTCGTAGACCACGCCGAGGTTGTACTGGTCGTGGAGCAATCCCGCGTTGGTGTCGATCTGCGTGTAGACGCGGATCCAGAACTGCACGTCGCGCTCCAGCTGCGGCGGGCGCGGCATGGGATTGTCTTGCGCCAGGGCGGGCGCGAACGCGAGCCACGCGCTCAAGGCCGCGAAACCCCACCCGCACGCGGTGAGTGGCCACCGGGTCACGCCGCGTGGGCCCGCTGGGCCCCCTGTCGACTTCATTTACACTCCTGTAAGGACTAAGTTCCCATGTGAGTTCAAGGGCTTGTGGCACATCTGCCCCTCGCAGCACGCCCGCGCGCACCCATGAAAGTGTCGGGTATTTTGACACTGCCGGGCGCCGCGTGCCGATTTGGGGCCCGCGAGAGGCACGCCGCCGCTGGACGGTGAGCGCGCGGACGGTCCTCACAACGTGCCGTGCGTCACAGTTGCGACAGCCGTGGCGGACAAGATGTCGAACCGCTGCCGTAAGCGGGAGCGTTGGCACGGGTGTTGCTAATCCAACAGTATCGGCAACCCCTGCCGGGACGGAAGCAAGGCCACGGGATTAACGAACAAGAAAGCGCAGATCTGGAATGCAGTCAGGATGACTCGTCGGATATTGTGCCTTTGACCGGATAATAATAACGATAAGAGACTCCTCCGCACACAAGCAAGCGACCGACACCCCGCGAAAGCGGGGTTTTTTTTGCCTGTGCAGCGCGGCCTGGTTTTATGAAAGACAGGCAAAGACAGGTGAGGCAGCAGGCCGGCTGCCTCCTAAGTTCGCGTGGGGTCTGTCAGCTTCAGGTTCATCCGCATTTCGAGTCGCCGCAGTTCAGGCAGGTCATGCAGCCGTCCATCATGACGACCGCGGCGGTGCTGCACCGCCCACACAGCTGCGCGCCCTCCGGGAAGTGCGACTTGGCAAAGGCGTCGGCCTGCCGGGCGCGCGCCTGGAACTCGGCGCGCTTCTCGTCGACCAGCTTCTGCTGGTGCGGATCGAGCTGCGTCTTCCTGATGAGGCCGATGCTCTGCAGGTGCTTCTCGATGACATAGCCGAGCTCGGCGATGATCGAGGGCATGAACTTTCCGCCGGGCTGCCAGTAACCGCCGCGCGGGTCGAACACCGCCTTCAGCTCATCCACCAGGAAGGTGACGTCGCCGCCTTTGCGGAACACCGCCGAGATGATGCGCGTGAGCGCCACGATCCACTGGAAGTGATCGAGGTTCTTGGAGTTGATGAAAACCTCGAAGGGCCGGCGCTGCTCGTACTCGGTGCCCTCGTTCAGCACG
>WNFR01005314.1_pt1 | contig 13167 bp, 11 predicted proteins | sample 5400221 | NCBI WGS metagenome assembly WNFR01 (sample SAMN13153357, study PRJNA577476) | soil metagenome | isolation source: 40 cm soil under Madrone tree | place: USA:California | collected 2016-06-14
CGGCCGGTGATGTAATCTTCAGTCACCTTTTCAGCCGGAGCCGTAAACATCTTTTCAGTCGTATTGACTTCGATCAGTTTGCCGAGCAGAAAAAACGCGGTCACATCTGACACTCGCGCAGCCTGCTGCATATTGTGGGTCACGATTACGATCGTGTACTGCCTTTTAAGATCCACGATCAGCTCTTCAATCTTCGAAGTGGCGATCGGATCCAGGGCCGATGCCGGCTCGTCCATCAAGATCACTTCAGGACGAATGGCCAGTGCGCGCGCAATGCAAAGCCGCTGCTGCTGTCCTCCGGAAAGGCTGAGTGCCGAGGATTTTAGCCGATCCTTCACTTCCGACCACAGCGCCGCATCCTGCAAGGCCTGTTCAACCCGACCGTCCAGATCCGTTTTGCTTGCACTGAGGCGATTAATCCTTAGCCCGTAGGCAACATTATCAAAAATGGACTTGGGGAAGGGGTTCGACTTTTGAAAAACCATTCCTACTTTGCGGCGCAAATGGACCACGTCCGATCCGGGGGCGTAGATGTCCTGGCCGTCGATCAGGACGCTGCCCTCGACTCGAGTCCCCGGGATAACGTCGTTCATGCGATTGAGCGTGCGCAGAAAGGTGGTCTTGCCGCAACCTGACGGTCCAATAAAAGCCATTACCATCTGTTCGGGGATATCGATGGAAATGTTTTGCAACGCCGGGGTGCGGCCATAATAGAAATTCAGACCGGCGACCGCAATCTTGGTAGCGCGCTCAGCCGATGAGGCGCGGCTCGGAATCGCAAACTTCGGAGTTGTCAGGGGCCTGGATGTCGACATTTCGTTAACTAAACTTCTTGCGTGTCAGGAATCTCACTCCGATGTTGATGCTCAAAATAAGCGCCATTAGAACCAGGGTCGCCGCCCAGGCCTGCGCGTGCCATTCGTCATATGGAGAAATCGCATAGTTATAGATCTGCACAGTTAGCGAAGCGATCGGCTCGTTCAAATTTCTCGGGAAGAACCGACTGCCAAATGCCGTAAAAAGCAGCGGCGCAGTTTCTCCGGAAATGCGGGCAACCGCCAGCATTGCGCCCGTCGCGATTCCCGACGCTGCGGCCGGAATCACGACGCCCAGCGTCACTCGCCATTGGGGCGCCCCCAGAGCCAGCGCGCCTTCGCGCAAACTATGCGGCACCAATCGGATCATTTCTTCAGTCGTACGCGCCACGATCGGGACCATGATTAGCGCGAGCGCGATGCCACCGGACAGCGCGGAAAAATGTTTCATACGGAGCACCAGGACCGCATAGACAAAGACTCCGGTTACGATTGAAGGAATGCCGGTCAAAGTGTCGACCAGAAACCGAACGACGCTCCCGAAGAGGCCGCCACCGAACTCTGACAGATAGACTCCAGTACCAATGCCTGCGGGTATGCCGACGACGCACGATAGCAGAAGCAAGACGGCAGAGCCGACAATAGCGTTGCCGATGCCGCCGCCCTCGCCGACGGGGCGAGGAGGATCAACCAGAAACCGAAGGCTGAGTGCGCCGATCCCGCGCATGGCGATGTAGGAGAGAATGACTACCAGCGTGCTGACCGCCAATAAAGTGCACACCGCCGTGAACGATGTCATAACAGCGCTGGTGGCACGTCGCGATCGATCTGTTCGTGAAAAAGCTCTCATAACTGAGGCGCACGTAGTTAACTTGCGCGCGCAAATTTGCAATTAGCGCTACACCGCCATTCCAGCTCCGGCTGTCCTGCGCGTCACCCTCCACACCAGCACGCGCGCGACGGCGTTCGTGACAAAGGTCACCAGGAAAAGAATCAAGCCCAACTCGACCAGCGAGCTCAAGTAAATATCAGCGGTGGCTTCGGTGAACTCGTTGGCTATCACCGAAGCGAGAGTGTATGACGGTTCAAATAATGAAGGACTTATTTGCGGTCGATTGCCGATTACCATAGTCACGGCCATCGTCTCGCCAACCGCACGGCCCAGGCCCAGAATTACCGCCCCCGCAATCCCCGGCGCACCGTTCACCAGGACTACCAATGTGGTCTCCCACTTTGTTGCGCCTAACGCAAGCGCGGCTTCGCGTTGCGTATTCGGCACGGCGGACAGGACGTCGCGCACCACTGCGGAGATAATCGGCGTCACCATGATAGCCAGAATTACTCCGCCGGTTAGCAAGCCGATACCGGTGATCGGGCCCTGAAACAGGGGCAGCCAGCCGAACCAACGTGCCAGTAAGGGCTCGACATGCTCGCGCAGAAACGGAGCCAGTACAAAGATTCCCCACAGTCCATAGACCACTGAAGGGATCGCCGCAAGCAGTTCCACCAAATAAGTAATCGGCCGGGAAAGAAAGGGCGGCGCCTGCTCTACTAGAAAGATCGCAATACCCAACGAAAGCGGCACACTGATTACCAGCGCAATCAACGAAGACACGATCGTCCCATAGACAAAGGCCAGCGCGCCAAACTGCCCCTTGATCGGATTCCATTCTCGGCCAGTGAGAAAACCAAAACCGAACTCGCGAATCGAGAGCATCGAGTGCGCCGCCAGCGCTATGATCATGGCCCCCACGATCAAGACCATCGAAAGCGCGACGCCAAAGATGAGGACACGAAAAATCGCATCGCCGGTATTACCGGTAGGCGACAACCGACGCCGCCAGTGCGCTAAGGGCAAACGGGAAGCGTATAGAGGCGGGCGTTGCCTGCCGGCGTGTTCGTCCATATCCGGTGACCTTGAGACGGCAGGCGACACCCGCCTCGAAACAATAGAATCGTGACTTATCGCAGGGGTTTTCGCCCAGAGGTTATCGAATTGATTTTCGCTTCGGCCCGCTTCACGACTTCGTCAGGAAGCGGCGCGTAGAGCAAGTCCTTCGTAAACTTTTCGCCGTCATGGATTCCCCACCACAGAAAGTCAACCAGCGCTTTGCCTTTCACCGGGTCCGGCTGTTCTTTGTAAACCAGAATGTAGGTGTAACTTGAAATCGGGTATGCATTCGGTCCAGGCGCATCAGTGATCGAGACGCGCAAGTCCTCCGGTGTTGCGGCTACAGCTGCGGCCGCCGCTGCCGTCACTGCATCAATGGATGGTGCTACAAAGTTGCCGCTCTTGTTCCTGATCAGTCCGACGGGAAGCTTGTTCTGCGCCGCGTAAGCCAGTTCCACATATCCAATCGTGTTCGGCTGTTGTTTGACTTGCCCTGTAACTCCTTCGTTCCCTTTGCCGCCTTGCCCCACTGGCCACTTGGGGGCCTTGTCAGCGCCAACCTTTTCCTTCCAATCCGCACTGACTTTAGCCAGATAATCAGTGAAGACGAATGAGGTGCCGCTACTTTCGGCGCGATGAACCACTGCGATGTCGGCGCCAGGCAGAGTTGCGTCGGAGTTGTCCGCTTTAATCCGAGGATCGTTCCACTTCGTGATCTTCCCAAGAAAGATATCGGCGATCACGTCGGATGAAAACCGCAGCGGCTTTGAAACTCCTGACAGATTGTAAGTAATCACAACCGCGCCCATGACTGTGGGGATGTGAACCAGTTCACTGGGTGAGGCTTTCAATTCAGCGTCCGTCATCGGCGAGTCTGAAGCGCCAAAGTCGACCGTCCGCGCCTGGATCTGTTTGATGCCACCACCCGATCCGATTGATTGATAATCAATCTTGACGTTTGGATTCAGCTTGCCGTACTCGCTCAGCCATTTCTGGTAGAGCGGATTTGGAAATGTAGCGCCGGCGCCCTGCAGCCGGATGTCTTTCCCGGTGTTGCCACCACAGGCCGCGAAGACCAGGGCGACGACCCCGGCCAGAACGATGGGAAACTTCGCGTGTGCGATCCTTCTAAGAGACAACATGACATCCTCCGATTTAGGTGATTCTGGGGTGCCGCGACTTATCGCAGCTTCGGTGTCCAAGCTTGGAGTACCGCCTTCAGGCGGAACGGTTTATGTCACACATTCCGCCTAAAGGCGGTACTCCGAACCAAATCAAAAGTTAAATACGATCTGCTCCTGCAGCCGATATTGCCGCGGCGTAAACGCGTTCAGCGGCACAAAGAAGTTTGGGAAATCTCCGCTGTTGCGCAGTTCCGTTTGCAGATAGAGCAGACTTTGCAGCGTTACCTTCTTTGCAAGTCCATAATCGAAGCGGAAATGGTTCGTGCGAAGGTTCACGCCGCTGCCCGTTCCCAAATCGTCATCGGTAACTTGGGAGATAAGCGAGTTGGCGCCTTTGCTTGAGAACACATACAGAAAAGCCATATCGCCACGCCCCGCGACCTTCCCGATTTGCAGCGAGCCGAGGAACGCATCGCGCTCCCTGATTCCAACGCCGACGTTACGCGCACCCTGGACGTTTACAGCGACCGGATAAGTGCGGCCACCTGCCTGGAAGCCCGTCCAATTCAAGCGATAAGTAAGACGCGCAATCTCAAAATTTCTGGCCGTGTAGATCGCGCCGCCCGGAGTGGTGGTGGCGTTGCCAGTTCCGGTTAGCGGCCCCGACAGCGCAAGACCGAGGCCGTTCTGAACAATTAAAGCGACCCCATTAGTGGTCGACGCAAGTTGGATCTGATTGGGATTGCGATAGAGTTGGACATCACCGCCGAACTGGCTGCTCCAGCGATCGTTGAATTTCTGATTCAAAAGCACGCCCTGGTGAAAAAGATTTGAGCTGCGCCCGGTGGATCCGATGACGGCGCCCGCCTGGGCCAAAGGACTGCCCGCCGTCACAATCGCCACGTTTGGATTACTGAAAATGTATTGGCCGGCGCGGAATTCGAGGCTCGAGACTTTCAATCCGTTCGGCTTGAATGCCAGATTGTATTTTTCGTTGAAGCCATTAAAGCGGACGTCATCGTCAAAAAGAAACCGGGAATTATCGGCAAAGATTTCCTGCACCCGGCCCGCTTGAAGTTGCGTGGCCTTGTTCGGGTGAAAGTCTATCCATGCCTCGCTGATAAAGAACGGGTGACGCGTAGTGGTTTCGCCAAAGTCCTGATCCATTGTGAGCGAATTATTGATTGGCCCGGTCGCCAGTTGTCCGTGAAAGCTGAGCCTGGAATCGATATCCGTGTCGAGATTCAAGCGCAGGCGATAACGCATCCGCGCGTTTTGTTGATGTGTGAGCACCGCAAATCCGGCGGGCGGATTGGGCTCTGCTTTGCGGAAGATGCCGTCGAAACGCAGACGAAAGTCTCCACTAAGACGAAAGGGGCCAATCGCCAACATCTTGTTTTCGAGTTTCTTGACGCGCTCGTCCATTGTGGGAGTTTGGGGTTGCGTTGGCGGCGCAGATGCCGAAGGATCTGACACCGCGACCGCACCGGCCGTCCTCTGCTCTGCTCCGGTTTTCGGTTCATTGGCTTTCGCCGAAAGTGCTTCGATCACACTCTGCTGCCCGGCAATGATGGCCCGCATCTCCGTGAGCGACTTGTTCTGTTGGCGCAGCTCTTCTTCCAGCGCCCTAAGCCTGTCGTCCATATTGCCGGTTGAAGCTTCCGGAGTAGTCGCCGGCAAGGATGAGCGCTCCGGTGTCGGCGCCCGCATCGAGGATTCAGCCGGCGCAGTCGGCATTGATTGAGCCAGCGCTATCGCCGACGCGCCCAACAACACGATGAGCAAAAGCATAAGGCGGAAAATTGCGGGCGGAATGCTGCCTGTTCGTTGAGACATTTTGTCCTCCTCAGACTGCCGCGGAAACCGTCAAACATTCGTTGAGAATGTTCGCCTAAGAGGCTAACGTGGTCACGTTATGTGAAAGTTTCCAATTTGAGACAAGCGGAAGACTCAGCCTAAACGAAAGAGGTTAAATCGACCTTAATATAATCTTAAATCTATGTTAACGAAGCGCACTGCGATTGCGACTGCGAAGCAGCGCAACCTGAGTGAAAGAACAAGAGACGGCTGGGACTGACAGTCGATAGCGCCAGACTTAAGCGAGAGACCGCGACGTCAGACTTCATTCACACGCTCTTAACCTCACCGTGGTAAGATTCGCCGCGCAATGACTCTAGCGCGGCGCGTCACCGCTGAATTAATTGGAACAGCTATGCTGTTGGCGGCCGTCATTGGTTCGGGCATTATGGGTGAGCGGCTGGCCGGCGGAAATGTGGCGGTCACGCTGCTAGCCAATGCGCTCGCAACCGGGGCAGCGCTGGTCGCGCTGATTCTGACCTTCGGTCCAATCTCAGGCGCGCATTTCAATCCGGCGGTTACGCTGGCTGATGCGTCCCAAGGTGGCTTAGCCTGGCGCGAAGTACCGGCGTACATTGCTGCGCAAATATTCGGTGCGTTTGTTGGGGTCGCGATCGCGCACGTAATGTTTGGATTACCATTGTTCTTTGCCTCGGGTCACGCGCGGGCAGGGATGCGGCAGATGTTTAGTGAGTTCATCGCCACGTTCGGCCTGGTCGCGGTCATCTGGGGATGTGTGCGGTTTCGGTCTGCTATGGTTCCGTTCGCAGTTGCCGCTTACATTTCGGCTGCTTACTGGTTTACTTCATCAACTTCATTCGCCAATCCTGCGGTAACGTTGGCACGCGCTGCGAGCGACACCTTCGCAGGTATTCGGCCCGTTGATGCGCCAGGATTCATGATTGCGCAACTAATTGGCGCCGGGGCAGCAACGTTATTATTTCGCTGGTTCACGCCTTGGTTACCAAACAATGCTGAAGCAGTAGTGCTACCACATGATACCGGAAAGAAGCATGAGTAATTCGTCGAGTTCCGATTCATCAACTCCAAAACGTCTTCTATTTGTCTGTGTCGAGAATTCAAACCGCAGCCAGATGGCCGAGGCCTTTGCGCTCATTCATGGCGGCGAGCAGATTGAAGCTTATAGCGCGGGCTCGCGCCCATCAGGCAGGATCAATCCGCAAGCGATCGAGTCGATGAAGGAGATTGGCTATGATCTTTCTCAGCACCAATCAAAATCCCTGTCTGAAATCCCCGACATCGAATTCGATTTCGTCGCGACGATGGGTTGTGGTGATGCCTGCCCGTTCGTGCGCGCCAAACAGAGAGAGGAGAGAGAGGATTGGAACATTCCCGATCCGAAAGAAATGTCGTCTGAAGAATTTCGCGCCGTGCGCGATTTGGTCGAAACAAGGGTCAGGACCGCACTAGCGTTCGTGTCAAAAGCCCGACCGTGAGGAAGGGCAGGTTCCTCCTCCAGTAAGAAACGCCGAAAGGCGCAAACAAATTGGGCCCAAGCCTAACGCGACAGAACCAAATGAGCGAAGTATCAATAGTCTGCAGCCTGACAAATCCTGAACTTCAGGAGCGCAGGGGTAAGCTCCTGGAAAAAGTGCGAGCCGCTGCCTTGGAAGTAAACGAGACGGTGGATGGATTTGCTTACCGCTTCCCATCAGACGATTCTTTGCTGGCCGACTTACTTGCGGTAATTCAGCTTGAGCACCAGTGTTGCCCGTTCCTCCGATTTAGTCTGATCGTCGAGGCGGGCAACGGACCCGTCTGGCTGGAGCTAACCGGCCCGCCGGGCACAAAGGAATTCATTGCGTCTAATTTTGAATAATGACGAACAAAGAAACCATTCTCGCATTTATTGATCGCATCAACGCGCACGACGTTGAAGGACTCGGCGCACTGATGAGTGACGACCACGCGTTCATCGATGCGCACGGCAACCAGGTATCCGGTAGAGAGAAAATGATCGCGGGTTGGCGTGGTTACTTCGAATGGTTTCCTGATTACGACATCAAGGTAACCGACGTGTTTGAGGATGACGACAAACTCGCCCTGTTTGGTTTTGCCGGCGGCTGTTTCAAGAACAAAGAAGGCGAGAACTGGCGTCTACCAGCGGCCTGGAAAGCGATGGTGAAAGACAGTCGAGTGACTCTGTGGCAGGTATTTGCCGATACAATGATCCCGTTTCAGATAATTGAGCGCAATAGCTAAGAAAAAAGAAGTAAGCCGTTGCTAACGGTCGGGCTACTCCCCATGAGCTTTCAGGCCAGGAGGAGTTGCTGGACTTCCGGCGGCTCGTCTCCCAACCACTCCGGATGCTGCGCCGTGCCGTCAAAGAGCGATGTCGTCTTGAACGGTTCGAAGCGGCCGGTCAAAGCGGCTGCCGACGTTTTCGCCAGCAACGCATCGATCTCTTCCTGGCTGAGCGGATGAAATGTGTGGACCGCCTCGAATGCCTGATCAAGAATTTCCATGCTTTCGATGCCGGTGATGACAACGGACGTCGGCAGGTTAAGCGCGTAATGCAGGCACTCAATCGGCGTCACTGTGTTCGACTTCAGCAGGATGCCGCTGGCCATGCTCTTCATTCCCAGGATTCCGATATTTTGTCTAACCAGCTCGGGAACGACTTCTTTTGAGAAGCTGCGGTAATGCGCGTCCATCAGGTTGAGCGGCAACTGCACCGTGTCGAACTTGAATCCATTCTGCTCAGCCATCTCAAGCATATATAAATGTATCCGAGGATCTTTGTGTCCGGTGAATCCGATAAACCGAAGCTTGCCAGCCTTGCGGGCTTCGATAAGTGCGGCGTTGGCGCCGTCTTCAGCAAAGATGCGATGCGGATCTTCAAAGCGAATAATCTCGTGATGCTGGACTAGATCGATATGGTCGACCTCGAGGCGTTCGAGCGATTCATCCAGTTGCTTCGTCGCTTCCTGCTTCGTCCGGCCGTCGATTTTTGTCATGACGAATGCCTTCGCACGATAGCCGTCGCGAAGCGCTTTGCCCATGCGCGTCTCGCTCTGGCCTTCGTTATAGTCCCAGCAGTTATCCAGAAAGTTTATGCCGCCATCGATAGCCGAGCGCACAATGCGAATCGCCAATTCCTCATTAACGTGACTCAATCCAAGATGCCAGCCGCCCACGCCAATCGCCGATACTTTCTCGCCTGTGCTGCCCAGTGTCCGATAGATCATTTCGTCACTCTCCTTCCAGGTTCGGTGTTTCGATCTGCGAGCGATCACTTTACCTCAGATCGCGCCTTTGGCGCTTCACATTGATTGACCCCTTGCCTGCCGTGCTACCCTTCTTCAGACAGCACCTTCTTCGCCATGGCACATTACCTGGACATCGCAAGCTGGGCCCGACGCGAGGTATTTGAATTCTTCCGCGGCTTTGACAAGCCTTACTTTAATATTTGCACGCGCGTTGACGTTACCAGGTTGGTCGAGCTCCTGCGCGAGCGCGGCGGCATTAGCGTGTCGTTGGCCTATCATTATTTTGCGCTTCGGGTCGCAAACGAGATCGAACCATTTCGTTATCGCTTGCGAGCAGGCAAGGTCTTTGTCCACGACGTTCTTCACGGAGGCACCACGGTGTTTCTGCCAAATGAGGCGTTCACCCTGGCGTACTTTGATTATGTCGCGGACTTCGCAAAATTCATTAGCGGCGCCGGGCATGCGATCGAGAAGGCGCGAACCGGCGACGGAGCCTTCCGGCCGCGCAACGACGACGATGGCAGAATCCATTTTACGGTCCTGCCGTGGACATCGTTTACCAGTTTTTCCCACGCTCGGAATTGGGGCACCGAAGATTCAATCCCCAAGATTGCCTTCGGAAAATTTACCCGAGAGAACCAGCGGATTCTGCTGCCCATTTCCGTGGAGGTACACCACGCGTTAATGGACGGATTTACGGTGGGCCGTTACCTAAGTCGATTGGAAGAGACGCTGTCGGATCCTGAGCCTTATTGGTGAAGGACTTTTGGCCGCCGGCTAAAGCCGGAACACTTAGCTTCGTTATGGGGCCGGTACCACCCGCGTGAACGAGTGGGTGTAACACCCAGGAAATGAGATTTCGGGTCGACGTTGAATGGCTGACTTACCCGTTGACGCGGGTGGTACTGACTATGCCCTACCCGTTGAATGCTGACGTGATTTCGCTCGTTGGAAATTAGCGCGACGAAACAATTGACAGCCTGCAAAGCCTTGACTAAGATGCGAGCGCGCGGAAAAAGTCTTCCCTTGCGTACGCTCGGAAGAACGTTCACGTGTTCTGAAAGTAAACAACTCGACTCAACCTGCAATCCCTTAGCGACGAGGAGAAACCATGCATAGGTTAATGTTCCCTTCCTTTGCCCTCCGGGTCAAAGGACTTGGTATTAGTTTGCTTGTGATCCTGGCCCTTACTCCCCTGGTTAGTGCCCAAACCCAAATAACAACTGGAACGATTCAAGGCACGGTAACGGATACGAACGGTGCGATCGTGCCCGGGGCCAATGTCGAGATCAAAAACCTCGACACAAACCTTTCGCGCACGCTGACGACAGACGATGGAGGGCGCTTCGTTGCTTTGGGGCTGCCACCTGGTCCGTATTCGGTCGCAGTTTCCAAGCAGGGCTTTGCTACTTCCGTCGCGGAAAGATTAGACCTAACCGTGGGCCAGGCGCTCAATCTTCCTGTGGGTATGAAGATTTCCGGAGTTCAGGAGCGAGTCACGATTACCGCGTCGCCAACCGTCGATACAGTAAAGACAGAGTCCAGTTCCACACTGAACGAAACGACCGTCAGCACGACGCCGATTCTGGGAAGGAAATTTGAAGACCTGCTGACCCTCACTCCGGGCGTAAGTGTCGTACAGGGTCCGGACGGAGACGAAATAACTTTTTCCGGTCAGCGCGGCGTCTTCAACAACGTCAGCCTGGATGGCGGTGACTACAATAACGGATTTTTCGGCGAGCAGTTGGGCGGCCAGCGCGCGGCGATTGATATTCCCCTGGACGCCGTCAGAGAATTTCAGGTGGTAGCGACGGGGGCCACCGCTGAGTTTGGCCGCACCGCCGGCGGCATTATCAACGTCATCCCCAAGTCGGGCACGAATGAAGTTCACGGCAGCGTCTTCTATTTCCAAAGGCTCGAAGCGCTGACGGCCCACACGTCCGACGGCAAGCCGCTCAAGGATTTTCGCCGCGAGCAGTTTGGCGGCACGGCCGGCGGACCCATTCGTAAGGACAAAGCGTTCTTCTTTTTGTCGTTCGAAGGCATTAAAGAGAACCTGACCCGTGCGAACCTGAGCGACCCGATTGGTACTCCCTGCACGGTTGCGGCACCAACCATTACCGCCAACGAGGCTCTGATTAATTCCAGCGCCGACTGTCAGCGTCTGGCGCTGATCAACTTCATTAAGGCCACCCGAACCCAGGACGAAGGCTTGCCGGTAAAGCACCCCATCACGAACTATGCGTTTCTGCTGAAGACGGACTTTAATCTGACGAAGTCAAATCAACTGGGAGTGTCTTACAACTTCGACTATTCAAAGAACACTAACCAGACTTTTGACGTCGCCACTTATGGCAATTCAGCAAACGGGATCGAGGGTCCGTCGAAGATCAACAACTTCAACGTCAACCTGTTCTCAACGGTATCAGCTACAAAACTGAACGAAGCGCACTTCTCGTACACGCGCGAGTTGCGCCCGCGCGCAGCGGTCACTTCGAACGTGCCGGCCGATACGGCGATGGGCTTTGCCACGACTTTTCGCTTTGGCGCCCCGTTCTTTCTTGGGCCAACGATTGATGAACTAATCTGGCGGACCGATCTGAAGGACAATTTTTCGATCGTTCACGGCAGCCATACCCTCAAGTTCGGCGGCGAGTGGTTGCACACCCTCAACGATCAAGTTTTCCGCGGGTTCTTTCAGGGGCGATATATCTTTGACGGCGTAACCGGTTTTTTGCGGTACGCATCGCCTGCGGCGGCGGGAGGATTCGGACCCAGAGCGCAGGAATGCTTCAGCGCGGCCGGGGTCGTAACCTGGGTCACTGCCCCCACGGCATGCCCGGATGGAAGTTCGGTGGGCGGCCCTTTGCTTTTGTATCTCCAGAACGGAATATCCACCGGCATCGCCGGCGTTCCTCCGCCAGGCAAGTCAACCATCACGAATCAAGACTACGGACTCTTCGCCCAGGATAAATGGCAGGTGCGGTCAAACTTCACTTTGAACTATGGCCTGCGATGGGAAGCACAGATTTTTCCCAAACCCGTGATTTCCCCGACTAAGACGGCCTACGCGTTGCTGTTGTCCAATCCGAATTTCCCCTCAGACGGCACGTTGCACAGTCCGAAAAAAGAATTTCAGCCGCGGCTGGGGTTTGCCTGGGATATTTCCAAGACAGGGAAGTCAGTCTTGCGGGCCAGCTATGGCATTTATTACGGGCGCCAGAATATGTTGTCGCAGGTGGGATCAATCACAGACAATGGCGCTCAGCAATTTGGCATAGTTTGCGCATCGACTTTCGCTCCTACATGTTTTGGTGCCTCGACGCAACCACCAACGTGGCCCAACATCGTACCCGTCGCACCTGGTGGCGGGATTCCTTTTGGCGCCAGTGTGCGCGTCTTCAGTAAGAACTACGCCAATCCACGAATCTACACCGCGAACGTAGGTTTTGAGCAGGAGATTTCCAAAGACTGGTCCCTGTACCTCGATTTTACTCATTCGAAGGGCGTTCATCTGACTCGCTTCCTTAACTTTGCGCGCACCGGATTGTTCCCCACGCTGGGCGACGTGTACGTTACCAGCGCGGTTGGTAAATCACTCTACAACGGTTTTACCGCCGGAGTCAGGAAGCGCATGAACAAGCGTTATCAGCTTGAGGCGAACTATGTTTTCGCGAAAGACCGAGATGACGATTCGAATGAGCGCGATCCATTCACGGATCGTTCCTTTGACATCAACAATCTGAGTCTCGACTATGCTCTCTCGGACCGCGACATCCGGCACAAGTTCAACTTCTACACGTTTGTAAACATGGGTTGGGGGCTGGAAGGAAACTTCCGAGTGCAGGCACGTTCGGCTCAGCCCATAACGCCGGCGGTGCGCACGGCGACTAATCGCAATTCGCTCCGCAAGGACAATCAATACTTCTCGCTTGATTGGCGCATCCAGCGGCCCTTTAAATTCGGCGAGCGCTATGCACTGATACCCATCGTCGAAATGTTCAATAGCTTCAACAACAAGAACAACATCAACCCGCTGAGCACGCCGGGGCTATTCAACTTTGACGGCTTTCTGCGCCAGGGCGTGGGCGATCCCAGGCAGTTGCAGTTGGCGGTGAAGTTTACTTTCTAGCCCGTGATCCAAAAACCGGGCTGACAAAGAAGCGAAGGCGCAGAGGCATTACGTCCCCTGCGCCTTCCTGCTTATAATTTATGGCCAGGTTGTTTGGAGGCGGCCACCGCCTCGCCTT
>WNFR01019742.1_pt1 | contig 13166 bp, 9 predicted proteins | sample 5400221 | NCBI WGS metagenome assembly WNFR01 (sample SAMN13153357, study PRJNA577476) | soil metagenome | isolation source: 40 cm soil under Madrone tree | place: USA:California | collected 2016-06-14
TAATAGCTTCGCAGCGCGGCATGCCCTGACGGCAATCGCTTGAAGTCATTCCCGGGAAATATCCGCTGCATCTCGCGGCGCACCGCCTTATCAAAGCCGTAACCCTGCTGGCCGAGCGCATCGTCGATCAACAAGAAGCCGCCGTAGGTAAGGAAGCGGCGCAGCGTTTCGATTTCCTCCTGACTGAACGGATCGAAGTGACCCCCGGCCAAATAGAGAAACGGATAGTTGAACAAATCGCCATCGCCGAGGGTCACTTCGCGCCGGGCGCTGGCGGCTTCGACGCTGGTGCGCGCCATCAACTCCTCCATCAACGGTGTCACCGATAACGGATGAGGATTCCAATCACCGCCGCGATACTTGATCTGCGCAAAGACGAACTGCAGGCGTCGTTTGTCGTCCGGCTCGGCGGCCTCGATCAGGGCCGGCATTAGGCCCGCGCCCAAAAGACCTTGTGAAAATAATCGGATGAATTGGCGGCGATTCATAAAAATTCAAAGTTAAAAATCAAGAGTTAAAAAAGAAAGACTCCGTCGTCATTTTTTAATTTTTAATCAATCAAAAGCGCTGTCCCAACCAACCTTCTATCAGCAGGGTTACAATGAGCAACGCCAGCAAGGGAAGGGCGAGGTCGGTGCGCTTGCCGCCTTCTTTGAGCGCATCGACGGGAATGACTTCGGCGCGGATCGGACTGAGCTTGGCCTGCAACTCGCGCGCGCTGATTTCATCCAAGCGCGATTCGAGCAGCGGCGGATTGACCGCGTACATTTGCGGCGCGCCAGCGTTCTTCTCGCCGCCGACCGGCAGAGATACGCGGTAAATGCCGGCCCGGTCGTTTTCCTCGATACTGGCGACGGCGCGGTTTTTCTCGGCGGTGATGGCAACCTCGGCGGTTTGCTTATCCGGCTTGGTGACGCGCAAGTTCTTGCCGACGAGAGTCGGCGGCAGGGCAATTTCCTTGGCGGCGCCGACCGCGATACCGCCATCCAGCGCGCCGCGATTCCCGCCGGCCAGATATTGCGCAAGCGATTGGATCAGAGGCAGATAGACGGTCTTCAAGGGCAGATCGGTCCAGTCGCGATCAGCGGAGGAGGTCATCATGAGGATTCGTCCCGCGCCGACGTTCTGTTCAAGCAACAAAGCGTCGCCGTTCGCCAGCGTGATCAACGGCGCCTGACCGCCGGCAGTGGTGCGAAAGTAGCCCCAAACGCGCGCCGATTTTATGGATTCTTCGAGGATCGGATCGGCAAGGAACTGCAGCGCCGGATGCTTGGCGGCGAATTTGCCGATTTTATCAGCGTTGGCTTCCGGGCCGAGTTTTTTTTCACCGAGCTGGCCGGGAAGATCTCGAGCGATTTTCTGATTGTAGCTGTCTGCTTGAAACTTGTCTCCGGCAAAAATCAACACGCCGCCGCCTTGGCGCAAAAAACTTTGCAGTTTCGCCGTGAAGCTCTCCGGCAGCGCCGCCACGTTGCAGAGAATCAACACTTGGTAGCCGTCCAGAGTCGCCGTGTTCAGTCCATCGGTGAGTATCACCGTCGGCAGGAAGATCGACGCATCGCGTTCGCCGGAGGGATTGAGTGCGCGGCTCAGAAAAAAAGTCTCGCTTTGGACCACTGACGTTTGCGGATCGCCGTCGACGACGAGAACCTTCAGCTTCTCTTGCGCGTCGAGAGTGAAATTCGTCGTCGGGTTGCCCGCGAGGCCGGCTTTTTTGAGCGTGACCTGGCCCGCGTGCGCGCCCGGCTGACTCAGCCGGGTTTGAAATCTCAGGGAAGATTCCGACTTCCCCGGCACGGAAATGAGTTTTTGTTCTTTGTTTTGTCCGTCGATGCTGAGCTGGGCGAGCACGTCCTTGAGCTCGCTCTCGCCGAAGTTTGCCACGGTGACGTCGATCTGTAGCGGCAGATTGGCGCCGATGCCCGGACTGCCCAGGCGGATTTCTTTAATGCTGCCGTTCGGCGGCGTTTGTTTGCGGCCGACGTGTATCAATTTAAACGGAATCGATGGGTCGACTTGTTTCAGCCCGGCGAGGGAAAACTGGTCCCACCCGGTGAGACCCATATCGGTAATGAAGCGGATTTCCTTTTGTCCCGCCGGTACATTCAATAATTCGTATGCCTTGCCAAGCGCCGCCTCCAGATTAACCGTGCCGTCGGCGATTTCGATGGCGTCCAATTCTCTGAGCAAGACGTCTTTCTGGGCTTTCAGGCGAAAGGGCTCCTTGCCGGTGATATTGGTCGGAACGATCGCGGCGCGGTCATCGTCATTCAGCGCCGAAATTAACAACCGCGCGGCGTCCTTGGCTTGCTTGAAACCGTTGCCGTCACCGCTCCAGGTCATGCTCAGCGAATTGTCGAGCAGCACGACCAGCGAGACGGGACCGCCGCCGGCGAACAGCCCCGCGCCGGTCTGGAAAATCGGATTGGCGAGCAAAAGCGCGAGAAACACCACCGCTAAAGTTCGCAGCGCCAGCAAGATCCAATGGCGCAAGCGGTAACTGCGCGAGATGCGCTTTTGCGAGAGCAAGATGAAGCGCACCGCGGGAAATCGAATTCGTTTCAGCTTGCGCCGGTTCAATAGATGTATAAGAACCGGCAGTGAAGCGGCCAGGAGGCCTAACAAGAATACCGGGTAGAGAAAAAAAACCGACATCGGCGCCTTAGCCCCTCCAGCTCAGGTAACTGGCCAAGGCCTGGTCCAGCGGCGTCGCCGTGGAGATGACTTGATAATCGATCGTGTTATCACGGCACTGTTTGCGCATGTCGTTGATAAATTCCTGCACGACTTGTTTATAGGTCGTTCGGATGGCGCGCGGATCGGCGATCACCTGCAGGTTCGCCGCTTCCAGATCTTCGAACAAGATATTGCCATCGAAGGGCAACTCGAGCTCGGCCTGGTCGAACAAGTGAAAGACGATGACGTCGTTGCCCCTGAAACGAAACTGGCGCAAGCCATTGAGGATCGACTCGGGCTCATCGAGCAAATCGGAAACCAAAACGATCAGGCCGCGCCGCTTCACCTGGCCGGCGATATCTTCGAGGATCTTTCCAACGTTGGTTTCGCCGGCGGCTCCGCGCTTTTCCAGAGCGCCGAGAATTTGCGTCAGATAGTCGCGCTTGGCGCGCGGCGGAATGAAGGACTCTATGTGGTCAGAGAAGGTGACAAGACCCGCGGCATCTTGCTGTTTAAGGATAAGATAGGCCAGCGACGCCGTGAGCGTACAGCCGTAATCGAACTTCGTAATGCCATCCGAGGCATAATTCATCGACGCGCTGGCGTCCATGAGCAGGTAAGCGCGCAAGTTGGTTTCGTCTTCGTATTCTTTGATGAAATAGCGGTCGAATTTGCCGAGAGCCTTCCAATCGATGCGGCGAATTTCATCGCCGGGCGAGTATTCGCGGTGCTCTTCGAACTCGACGCTGAAGCCTTTAGCGCGGCTGCGGTGGATGCCGGACATCAGACCTTCGACGACCCAGCGGGCGCGCAGAGCGAGATTCGAGATCCCGGCAAGAACTTTGGGATCAAAATAGTTTTTGTCGCCGTTGGGCATGGCTTTATTCTATCGTCGAGGACCGCGAATCGGAAATCGACAATTGCGATCCTCTATGCTCATCCCTCGAGTGTTTCTTAGTCACCAGTCTGCCAAATTTCTACCACCGGCGTTTCAGATAATCTAGCCAACTGCGCCATCCCTTGTTGTGCCCTTGATAAGTTGGATTGCGCGCACAGCGCTCGACATAGCTGATGATTGCCTCGCCCGCGTTGATCGCCAAAAGCACCTGGCGTTGAAAGGCCAGACATTTTTTTTCCGCCTCGGTGCCCGTCCAACAGTCGGCTTGCGGCTCCTTGTCCGCGCCGCGCTGCTTGGCGCTCGAATAGAGCTCGGCGTGATAGGCGTCGTGGGCGATGGCGCCGGCATACCACGCCGGGGAATGGCTCCATGTCGGTTTGCCGACGAGAAAAGTGGGTTTCGCCACCCACGCTTTCATGCCGCTGCGCCGGCCCTGACGGATGATCGAAAGATTGGCGCGGATGATTTGAAATTGTTCGAGGGGAAAAAGTAAGGCGAGGGCTTGCTGGGTTCGAAGGCGGAACTCAGCGTTGCCGCGCACTTCAATCCCGTAGACGAAGTCCGAGCTAAAATGCATCGCAAGCTTACAGATTCCAGATCTCATATGGAATTTGGAATCTGGAATTTGCAATGTGAAAATGGCGGCTTTACCGACCCGCTCTACCGTCCGCGGAGGGTTTTACGTCGCTCAAGAGGCGATTGATAATATCGACGGAGGCGAGCCCTTCGCCTTGAGCCTTGAAGTTGGGCACAATGCGATGGCGCAGCACGGAAGGAGCAAGCGCCTGAATATCTTCGATCGATACGGCGTAGCGGCCCTGCAAGATCGTGCGCGCCTTGGCGCCGAGGATCAAATATTGCGAGGCGCGCGGACCGGCGCCCCATTCGACGTAGTCTTTAACGTACTGCAAAGCATCGGGGTTCTGCGGGCGCGAACGCTGCGCCAGCGCGACGGCGTAGGAAACGACAAATGGCGACACCGGCACCTTGCGCACGAGCTCTTGGTAATGCAGGATTGCCGGGCCATCCATTATTTTCCGCGGCGCCGGCTTGCCGGTCGAGGTCGTCTGCATGACGATCTGCACTTCGTCTTCAAAGTTTGGATAACGAATCTCCACGTTCACCATGAACCGGTCCAGCTGCGCTTCGGGAAGCGGGTAGGTGCCTTCCTGCTCGATGGGATTCTGCGTCGCCAGAACAAAAAACGGCAGGTCGAGTGGAAACGTGGTGCCGCCGGCCGTGACCTTGTACTCCTGCATCGATTGTAAAAGCGCCGCTTGCGTCTTGGGCGGCGTCCGATTGATTTCGTCAGCGAGCAAGATGTTCGTGAAAATCGGCCCTTTGAGAAACTGAAAGGCGCGTCGGCCGGTGGCGGCGTCTTCCTGTAAAATATCGGTCCCGGTGATGTCGGAGGGCATCAGGTCGGGCGTGAACTGGACGCGATTGAAGTCGAGATCCAAAATCTCGGCGAGCGTGCTGATCAACAAAGTCTTCGCCAATCCCGGCACGCCGACGAGCAGACAGTGTCCTCTCGCGAACAGGGCAATCAGAACTTCTTCGATGACCTGGTCCTGGCCGACGATGACCTTGCGGATCTCGCCTAACATGCTGTCGCGCTTGACGGCGAAATCTTCGATCTCCGCGATCTCGTGTTGCTCCATCTCCGTTGCTTCCATGGTCTTCCTTCTCAATCGATTAGTTATTGCCGGTCATGAGCTTATCGAGCGTCGCTTTGGCGAACCGGGCTTTCTCCTGCTCCCCGAGAGCGGTGTAGGCATCGCCGAGCAAACGGTAGATGAGGGGATTGAACGGGTTGATCTGAATGGCTTCCTCAAGCGCGCTGCGCGCTTCCTTAAAGTTCTTGGTCGCAAGCCGGGCTCGGCCCAATTGGACGTAGGTGTTGACGTTGTCCGGATCGACGTCGAGAGCTTGCTGGAATAGCGGGAGCGCCGCATCGGGGCGATTTGTTTCGATCATGACGCGGCCGAGTTTGTTCAAGATGATCGGCGAGTGCGGGCTTGCCTGCAAGGCGCGCTGATATTCACTGGCCGCCGCGGCGGTGCGGCCTTTGCCGAGCAATTGATCGGCGAGATGGGTGCGGTTGCGCGCCACCGCCGACTGGATTTCGCGCAATTCCACCACTTCCTCATCTTCGCGCTGGTCTTTCTTGACCTTCAATTTGCGCACGCGACTGCCTTCGATTTCCTTGAGCCCCTTGGCTTTGAGAAACGTTTTCCATTTCGCTTCAAACGCGTCGAAAGACATGCCGTAGACTTTCTCAATGGCTTCGGGAGTGGGCTTGTCATTTAAGGTTGCCAGGAGTTCGCGCACGCCGGCCGAGCCCTTGCTCTGGTTGATGAAGTCGATCGCCGACGCGGCCTCGGCATAGGCCAGCTGGACTTGCTCGGGAGTCTCCAAATAGATTAAAGAGGGCTCCATTTTCTTGAAACCGACGAATTGATTCTTTTCCAGGGCTTGTACCAGGAGCGTCTGATTGGCCGGCGTCAGATAATCCTCGGCGGCGTCTTTGGACGGTGCCGGCTTGCGCCAGCGGGTTTCATAAAAGCGCGCCATGCCTTCGTGCAGCCAAATGGGAGCCTGATTGTTGCTTAGACTGACAATGGCATAGTGCTGATACTCGTGGCTGAGGGAATCGAGCCAACGATAGCCGAAGCTCAGCGCCCGCGGTGAAATGATCATCAGTTTGTTGAACTTGCAGATGCCAACGGCGCCGGTTTCCTCGATGTCGCGCAGCGACAGAGTCGAGATCGCATTAAAGCTCGTCGCGTCCGGAGCGATCTCGATGCGTACTTTTTCTTTGGGATAGAAGCCGAGCGCGGAGCCGGTCGTTTCATAGCTTTTTTCCAAAGTTTCGAGCGCGAGAGGCACCAGAATGCCGTCGCGCTTATCGTCGGCGAACAAGACGAAATGAGCGCTTTCGTGGCGCTTGAGCGATTTGTGAACGTCGACGGTGAGCTGGGTCAGCAGCTTTAGCGCTTGTCGTTTTTGGTTCGACGAATCGATGGCCAGGGCACGGTCAAAAACGGTCAACGCTTGGGTCAAACGCCCTGCGTCCAACAGCTCTTCGCCGGCCTTGAATTTCGGATCGGCCTCGGCGGCGGGCGTTTGCCTTGCCAGCAGGAAAAAAAACACCAAAACGGAAAACAGAGAAACTCGGTACTTCAAATCGGAATCACTCGGAGAGATTTTTGAAATAGCGCTCGATCTGGTCTTTCATCTGCGGCGGCACGCCTTGCTTGAGCGACTCGAGAATTTCTTCGCGGAAATTTCGCGGCGCCTTATACTCGTCTTTACCGGGGAGGTGGAATTTCTCGGTGTCCAGACCGGTGAAGCCGTTTTCGATATCGAACTGGGGAAACTGGGGCATACCCGGCAGCGGCGTCATTTGGCCATAGGGGAGAAAACGGCCCTGGCGGAACAAGCGGGTCACCGGCATATTGCCAAGCTGGCCGCGCTGAGCCATCTGTTGCATCGAAGATTGCATCTGTTGCTGCGACTGCGACAGACGATCGAGCGCCGATTGCTCCGGCGGCACGGCGCCGCGGGAATCGAGCTGGCCCAAACGATTTTGCGCGCTGCCCATGGACTTCCCGGCTTCACCGATATTTTGCACGATTTTGGGGTCCAGCTGCGGAAAGAGCTGAAATAGCGATTCCAACTTCTCGTGCAGCTCACCCGTGCGCTCTTTCAGGACGTCTTGCCGGTGCGCGAGGTCGCGCAATTCGCGCTTGTCAGAATCGGAGAGAGCGCGCGCCGGCTCGTTGAGCAGGGCTTCGAGATCCGATTTTATGTCATCGAGACTTTTCTCGGCGCGCTGCGCACGGCGTTCCTGCGCGGGTGTGCGTTTTTTTGCCAGTTCTTTTCGCGTCCAACCGTCCCCTTCGCCGTAGCCGGGAAAATCCTTATTGCTGAGCTTGGCGATGAGGTTTTTGAGCAACGAGTTCATCGTCGCGTCGTCCATATTGGTCAGTAGGTTCGGATCGTCGGGGCCTTCACGGTCGGGGAAGATCTCGGTCAATTGGCCCAGCTCGGCGACCGCCTTCTCAAGGAAACGATCGAGTTTGCTCTTGAGCGCCGCATCGCGCTGGGTGAGCGCCGAGTTGTTGATCCCTTCGGTTTTGCCGAGGATCTCTTGTTGCTCGCGGGCGATTTCCTGAAGTTCGTTACTCTGGCGCTGCATCTCTCCTTGCATGCGTCCCATACCCGAAGCCATCGCGGAGCGTTGGGCGTTTTGCATGGCGGCAACCATCTGTGCCATCTGGTTAAACAACTCCCGCGCCAGCTGGCGCGCGCCTTCGACATCGCCCTCCATTAGTTTTTTGCGAATCTCTTCCAGGGCGCGAAACATGTCGTTAAAGCCCAGACCCTGCATGGTTTCGGCATTCATGAAGTCGTCCGGCATCTGCTGCGCGAGCTGCGAGACGGCTTGCTGGAGGCTCGCCAAGGTTTTCGCCAGGTCAGAAATCTGCTTCATGATGGCATCGAGATTTTTGTCGCCGCTCTGGAGCTTCTCCAAGGAATCCATCAGCCGTTCCTGGTTGCGCGCCAAGTCCTGCGCGGTCGACGCCAGTTCCTGAGCTTTCAGGCGTTTGCCGATATCTTCGGACAAGAGCGACATACGCTCCAGCTCCGAGGAGATATCGTCGCGCGCCTTGAGCCTTTCGTCCGTGCCGGACGCCTGCTGTTGTTTTTGCAGAAGCTCGTTCTTGGTGAATTCAAGATTGCGTTTCAGCGCCTCGAGATCGGTCCAGGTGGCGAAATCGGACATACGATCTTTCTCCGTCTGGCGCATCACTTCTTCGGTGCGCTTCAGCGCGTCGGCGAGATTCTGCTCGAACTTCTTGTCTGACTCTTGCGTCGGCGCAGCAGGCTTTTCACCCGGAGGCGGCGTTTCGAGATGGTCGGCCAATAGATCAACCATGCGCTGATTCAAATCGCGGATCATGTCGGCGACTTGTTGGTGCTCGCCTTTCAAATTCTTTAGCTTCAATCGAATCGAGCGGGAAGTGCCGATTTTCGGACCCGAGATCGTGTCGTTGTCAAAAACCTGCAGGAAAAAGACCGCTTCCTCACCATCGCGCAAGCCGAGTTTGCCGAGATCCCAAGTGTACTGATCGCGCACGATGAGACGCTTTGCCTCCTCTTTTTGGAGCGAAATTTTTTCCTCGCGATCGCCGATTTTCGTGATCAACGCGATTTCGCTGATGCCAAAATCATCGCGCGCGCTGTATTCCAGCGATAACGTCTCGTCGCCGTTGATTTCCAAGTCCTCCGTCGGACGGAGTAGGTCAACGGTGGGGAAGCCGTCCGGTTTGACGCGCAGCTCGTAGCTGATCGGCGTGTTGCGAAAACCATGCGTGTCTTCGACTAAGATGCGATAGGATTGCGCTTGAAACAGCACTAGGTTCGCCTGCAGCTTGCGCCCGTCGATTTTGAGCGGAATCTTTTTACCGTCGTCCATGACGATCTCAGCTTTGACGACATCTTTGGTGGTCACGGCATCGAGACGGAGAGTCGATCCTTTGAGCCCTTCGATGCTGCCCTCGGGGACGGCAACGGAGCCAAGACCGCTGTAGGCCGGCGGATAAAGGATCAACTGAACGTTGGCGATTTCCGGCGGATCGACGGCTTCGGCGGTGTACGTCGGCGACGAGAAGGGACCGGTCGCAACGCGATAGCGCAGGGTATTTGCCAGATGCGTCACCCTGGCGGAGAATTTTCCCGCGCCGAGCTTTTCCATCGGGATTTTTTCCATGCCGATCGGTTCGCCGCGTTCATTGGTTCCGGTCCATGTGATCAAATCCAGCGATGCCGGGATCGCGCCCCCAGTGGCCGCTTGGATCGCCACCGGAGCGCCGCGCACGACGCGAATCCCCTTGGGCTCGATTTCCACCGTCGTCTTCGTCGGCGGCAAGTGATCGAGCGGGCGGGTCAACATGCTGATCGTGCCGCCCACCCATGCGGGATCAAGCAACACCATCGCCGACACCGGCACGACAAGAAAGCCGAGCAAGCGCAGACTGGTGATTAGGCGCCGCTTGTCGAGCAGCTCATCGACTTGCAAACTGGCGATCTGTTTTCGGGTCGCGCGCAAAAGCGCCAGAACCATTCCGGCAGAAAAGCCTTGGCTGTTTTCGGCGCGAACGACCTGCGGATAGAGTTGCAGCGAATTGATTAAATTATTGCGCAGCTTGGGTTGTTTCTGCTCGATGTAGAGGGCCGCTCTTTCTTGAGAGAGCCGGCGTAGGAAACGAAACAGCGACCAGCCGACCGCTGCCAATAACACCAGTGCCGTGAGGAGGCTATAGACCAGCGGCGCGTAAGGGAAAAAATTCGTGAGCTGGACAACGCCTGGACCGAGCGCGAAGAGCAGGAGCGTGCAGATCGCCGTCAAACACAGTCCTTCCGCCCCTTGGAGAAGTTTCAGGCGGCGGATAAAGCGCCGTAAAAACGATGACAGTTCTTGATATTCTTCTTGTCCCATGACCCGGCAAGCAAGTTTCATATTAGCCCCGATTAGGGGCGCTTGTCTATCCCGCCAAGCACGCTTTCGAACGGTAGCAAGACGGAACGCGCTGTGCTATGCAATTTCGATACACAGAAGTCAATCAGAGAAAGGATTCGATCGCGAGCATGGATAATTTGCAGACCGAGAAGCTTGAACTACATGAGGGACATGAAGATGATTTCGATGAAGACGGCGAAGAGGTGATGGATGAAAACCATCCGATGTGGCGGTCCGAGCGGATCACGCTCAATTCCGTCGGCATCGACATCGGTTCGTCCACGTCGCACTTAATTTTTTCCCGCCTGACGCTGCGTCGCCAGGGTGTGGCACTATCGAGCCGATTTGTCGTGATCAACCGGGAAATTATTCATGAGTCGCCGATCCTGTTGACCCCTTACATCGACAAGACCACGATTGATACTAACAGTCTCGGTGACTTCATTCATGAGGCTTACCGGAAGGCGAATCTGACGCCCGAGGATATCGACACCGGCGCGATCATCGTCACGGGCGAGGCGACGAAGAAAAAAAACGCCGAAGCGATCGTCGCGTTGTTTTCCGCGGAAGCTGGGAAATTCGTCTGCGCCACGGCGGGGCATAATTTAGAAGCGATCTTGGCCGCCTACGGCTCCGGCGCCGTGCATATGACCTATCACGAGGGCGGCGATTTCACGGTTATGAACGTCGACATCGGCGGCGGTACCAGCAAGATCGCTATTGTTCAGGGCGGTAAGGTGATCGACTCCTGCGCCGTTGAGGTCGGCGCTCGGTTGGTGGCGATGGATGAGAACGGTGTGATCAACCGCCTGGAAGATACGGCGCTCAAGTTTGCCAAGATGTCCGGCATCGATGGGCTTAAATTGGGTGGCACGATGACTGACGCCGAGAAAGACAAGTTCTCGCAAGCACTCTGCGATTCGCTTTTCGAGGTGATGGAGCGCGGCCCGCTTTCGCCGCCGGTGCAAGATCTCTTGCTGACGCCGAACCTCGACTATAAGGACCCGATTCACGCGGTGATGTTCTCGGGCGGCGTTTCCGAATTCGTCTACGGCTATGAGAAACGCAATCTCGGCGACCTCGGCGTGCAGCTTGGCAAAAAAGTCCGGGCGCGGGCGAACCAGCTAGGCGGCGGCAATATTCCGCTCCGACCGGCGGATGTGCGGATTCGCGCGACGGTGATCGGCGCTTCCCAGTACACGGTTCAGGTCAGCGGCAATACGATTTATCTTTCTCATCCGGACTTGCTGCCGCTGCGCAATTTGCAGGTTGTGACGCCGCAGTTCGAACAAACCGAAGCAATCAGCGCAGCAGAAATTCGGGATTCCGTAACCCGAGCGTTGCAACGTTTCGATGCCCAGGATACCGAACGGACAGTGGCGCTGGCGATACGCTGGGAGCTCGGCCCGGCGTATCCGTTGATTCGAACTCTCGCGGAGGGTTTGGTTGGCGCAATGAAGGGCCATATCGACCATGGGCAGCCTTTGGTGCTGGTCTTCGACGCGGATATCGCCAAACTGATGGGCAATATCATCGAGCGCGAGTTGGTTCCCGGCGCCGGCATTATTTCCATCGATGGCATCGATCTTAAGGATTTCGATTTTATCGATATCGGTCAGGAACTGCCCGACGCCAAGGCTGTGCCAGTCGTGATCAAATCATTGATTTTCCGGCACACCGAACATGGCCGCGGGCATCATCAGTCGCACTGATAGTGGGGCGTAATGAGTACCGAGATTTGAGTCGAAACCTCTTCTTCGGCGCTCGGCTCGCAGTAGTTTAGCGGGTTGTTTCAAATAATTTATTCCGGTATGTTAATGACATAAGAATCTGAATTTACAGGTGCTTACCTTTTATGGAAGAGCCCAGCGGACTGCAAAATTTTCTCGAAATCGTGACCAAACCCGACAATATCCCAATTGTCGGAATGTTGATTCTCGTCATCTTCTTCACTTGGCTGGGGCTACGTGAAGCGTTCAAAAACGACAAGCTGATCGAAGAAGACAGAGAAGACGAGATCCCCAACGAAATGTGGAAATAGTGGGTGTGAGGGCATGGCTGGCTATTTTAGCCGTCCTCGCGGGGATTGGTTTTTCTAGCGCTGCCGCTAGCGACACTGCTCTACTTAGCGATCAACGGTGGGAACAGGCGCGCAAAGACTTGGCCCAGGGCAAAGCCGCAGAAGCGAAAGCGGAATTTGAGTCTTTGCTCAATCGTTATCCAAATGAGGCTGACCTGCAATTGTTTCTTGGCATGGCGCTGCTCCGCTTGCGCGATCCGCGCGCAGCGGAAGCGGCGGTCAGAAAGGCAATCGCATTAAATCCGCAACATGTCGACGCCCGAACTTTCCTGGCGTGGATCGAGTTGGAAGTGCGCGGCGATGTCGACGCCGCGATTAGCGAATATCAAAAGATTATCGAGTTGCACCCCGAATTACCGGATGCTTACAGCAATCTGGCGGTGGCGCAAAAACGCAAAGGCGAGCTCGACCGCGCGGTCGCTAACTTGAACCGCGCGCTGGAACGAAAACCCGATTTCGCTTCGGCGCTAACGACCCGCGGCGGCATTTTGGCGGAACAAGACAAGTGGGCTGAAGCGCGCCGCGACTTCGAAGCGGCGCTGAAGCTGGACCCGCGCGATGACGGCGCGCTTTACGGGCTGGCGCAGGCGCGGCGCGAATCACGGGACTACGCGGGGGCGCAAAGCGCGCTAAGCGAGCTCATTTCGCGCTCGCCTAATTTTGTTTACTGGCTGGAATGGGGCAGAATAGGATTGATTCGTTACTGGTGGGCGCTGCTATCGGCGGCGATAGCGCTTGCCCTTCGAGGGCGGTTTAAGAAAGCGAGGTTGGAAACCAATGGCTGAAGCGAAAAAGCGCAAGGGAACGGCTCTTTTGGCCGTGATGAATGAGAATTGCTCGAGCTGCGCGGGTTCGCCGATCTGTGAAGTCCACTGTCCGGTGGACGGTTGCATCAACCTGCTTTACGAAGAGCTGCCTCAGGGCGGGCTCAAACCGTATCGAGTTTTCGTCGACAACGATAAGTGCATCGGCTGCCAGATGTGCTA
>WNFR01005996.1_pt1 | contig 13165 bp, 9 predicted proteins | sample 5400221 | NCBI WGS metagenome assembly WNFR01 (sample SAMN13153357, study PRJNA577476) | soil metagenome | isolation source: 40 cm soil under Madrone tree | place: USA:California | collected 2016-06-14
GGTATGCGGTCGATGCCCATGTATGGGCGCAGCACGTCTGGAATGACGATAGACCCATCCGCCTGCTGATAATTTTCCATGATGGCGATCCAGGTGCGCCCGACCGCCAGGCCCGAGCCGTTCAGCGTGTGCACGAACTCGCTCTTTCCGCCGCCTTTGGGCTTGAAGCGAATTCCCGCACGTCGCGCTTGAAAGGCTTCGCAATTTGAGCACGACGAAATTTCGCGGAATTCATTGCTGGAAGGCAGCCAAACTTCGATGTCATAGGTTCTAGCCGAGGCAAAGCCCATGTCGCCAGTGCACAGAAGCATCGTACGGTAGTGCAGACCGAGTTTCTGGAGCAAGGCTTCTGCGTTTCGGGTTAGTGCTTCATGCTCTTCGTAGCTCTTATCCGGATGTGTGAACTTGAAGAGCTCGACTTTTTGGAACTGGTGCTGGCGCAAGATTCCACGCGTGTCTTTTCCGGCTGCACCCGCTTCGGAACGGAAGCAAGCAGTCCACGCAGTCACATGGATTGGCAATTTCTCCTCGGGGAGGGTTTCGTCGCGATAAAGGTTGTGGAGCTCCACTTCGCTGGTGGGCGTTAGCCAGAAATCGGTATCCTGGACCCTGAAGAGATCGGCGGCAAATTTCGGTAATTGGCCGGCGGCAAGCAAGGAGGCGCTGTTGACTAGGAAGGGTGGAAGGATTTCGGTGTAGTCGTGCTCGCGCGTGTGCACATCGAGGAAAAAATTGGCCAGGGCACGTTCCAATCGCGCTCCCCAGCCCTTGTAAACCGCAAAACGCGCTCCGGCAATTTTCGTAGCCGCTTGCAAATCGAGAATCCCGGCGCGCTCACCCACTTCCCAATGCGGCTTCGGGGAAAAATCGAACGTCGGCGGAGTCCCCCATCGGCGTACCTCCACATTTTCCGCGGCACTGTGTCCTACAGGGACACCGAAGTGCGGTACATTGGGAATGGTAAGCAGCAAGCCGCGCTGAGTTGAGTCAAGCTCCGCAATCCTCTCGTCCGCTGCCTTGATTCGCTCTGAGACCTGCTTCATTTCGGCGATCAACGCGTCGGCGTTTTGCTTCGCTTTTTTCAGGCGCGCAATTTCGTCGCTGGCCTTGTTGCGCTGAGCCTTGAGCTGCTCAGTTGCGGTAATCAGTTCGCGCCGCTCTTTGTCCAGGGTACGAAATCCATCCAGATCCAATGCGGCGCCCCGCTTTTTGGCCATTTCAGCGAAGAGGTCGAGATGCTCTCGAAAATAGCTCAGGTCATGCATAGGGTTGGAAGAATAGCGGAAGAGAAGCTTTGGAGTCGATACCGGAAAGAGAAGCGCGGCCCTTTGGCAATCACCCTTTTTTCAGCGTTGCTTCAATGGTCGCATGGGGTTCGTCCACGGGCAGGAAGACCGTGCCGGGGTTATCCATGCCGAGCGGCGCGAGATCGGCCAGATGGAAGTGCCTGCTGGGCAGTGAGAGATGAATTTCGCCGATGTTCTCGAAATTATTGAGGATAGCATCGCCCATCGCGTAGAGCGTGTGCTGGAGCGATTGACTATGGTGCTCGGCAAAGGTCTCGAGCAGCATCTGTCTCACACCGTGCCACAACGGGCCGAACTCGGCTTCCTCCTCGGTGTACAGCCAATCAGCACAAATTACCGTGGACAGGATGCAGTCGCCTTCGTCCTGCAACGTTGTATAGGGATCCTTCTTGAAATCCTCAAAAGCCGAGTTCGTCGTTTTCAGAACGGTCAAATTATCTATGCCCGCGCGAATCTGCGTGCCTTCGCCGGTTCCGCTTAGGAGGGAGGTACGCTCTTCGTTTCCGGCGCGCGCGAAGGCTGACGCGTGTGGCTTGCCGCCATGCGGAAGCCGGGCCCAAATGTTCTCACTCGCTTGGATGAGCACGCGCGCGACCTGGGAGTTGTAGGTCAGGAAATGCTCGATCAGGTGCAGGCCAAAGTCTTCCAGGGGCTCCATAGAGTGCTGGCGAGCCAGGGCGTAAACAGTGTTTTTCATGGTGTCGGCTGGGAGGATCTTGCGATTGTCGCCCTGAATATGCGCGGCCTCAAAGTCACCTTCAAAGCGTATTGACAATCGGATCTCGCGGATGTCGTGGCGGCCCTGCTGCTTGGCGACGCGCAGCAAATGAATTCGCGAACTCCCGTAGTTGTTTTCAGCGAGCCTGATCGCCATAGGTTAGCTCCCAAGGCCAATAGAATGGGCGAGGAGATTCTAGCGCAGCCGGGAACGCTCAAGGGACAAGCGAACAGAAAACGCAGCTAGAGGCGCTCTGGCGTGAGAATGGCGGTCATCTCCAGCACACGCTGGTAATACTCCTGCTGCTTGAGTTGCGCGCCTGCTTCTCGATCGACAACAAAGGTGACCTCGCCATGAAGCTGTAGTGCGGAAGCAGTGACCGAAGCTGTGAGCGGTCCTTCGATGGCCTTGGCTATAGCCGTTGCCTTGGAGGAGCCACTAGCGAGAAGCAGAATTCGCTTTGCTTCGAGGATGGTGCCGATGCCCATGGTGATGGCGCCCTGGGGAATTTCTTCTCCCGCAGCAAAGAACTTACGGTTGTCTTCGATGGTCTCTTTGCTGAGAACTTTCAAACGGGTTCGCGAACCTAGGCTGGAAGTCGGTTCGTTGAATCCGACGTGGCCGTTGCGGCCGATGCCCAGAACTTGCAGGTCGATACCACCAGCTTTGCGAATGGCCTCCTCGTAGGATGCGCAATACTGCTGATACTCTCCTTTGATGGAGCCGTCCGGGATATGAATGTTGCCGGGTGTTACGTTCACATGAGCGAAAAAATTCTGCTGCATGAAATGGCGAAAACTCTGCGGATGGTTCGCGGGAAGGCCCAGATATTCGTCCAGGTTGAATGTAACAACGCGAGAGAAGTCCAATCGCTCCTCGTGGTGCAGACGAACGAGCTCCCGGTACATTCCGAGCATGGTGTTTCCGGTGGCTAGCCCCAGGCGCAGCGCAGGATTTTTTCGAACGGCATTGCCCACCACGCGCGCAGCTTCGCGGCCGAGCTCTTCCGAATTTGGTTTCAGTACCAGCAGCATCTTTTCGCCTTTGAGAAGCGCGCACTACGCATAGGGCGCCGGAGCGCGATGAATCTACCGGAACCGCCGGATCAGGAGCTTGTGGCGGTCCGAGCGATAGAAACCCAGGACATACGTGATAGCTTTTCCCTTTGTAGAGTAGATCAACTGGCGGATGCGCATGAGTGGCTCTCCTCGCGGGACAGAGAGCAGCTCGGCAGTCCTGGCGTCAGCGGCCGTAGCGTCGACTTCCTCATCGGCGTAGCCGAGCTCCACCTGGTATTCGCGCTCGAGCACTTTGAAAAGCGATTCGCGGTGGAGAGGTGCGGAAAGGAGGTTTGGGAATTCCACGGAAGAGAAATAGCAGGTTTCCAGCGCGAAGGGCTGGTCGGACGCGTGTCGAAGACGTTCCAGCTTGATGATTCCGGTATTGGGAGGCAGGGCCAGGCGGGCTGCGATTTCCTGCTCGTCATGGATAATTTTCGCGAACAAGATTTTGGAACCAGCGGTGAGACTGCGACTGGCCATTTGTTCGGTGTAGCTCATCAGCTTGTTGAAGTGAATCTTGGGAGCCGCTACGAACGTGCCGATGCCCCGGCGGCGCTCTACGATACCCTCGCGCTCCAGGGTAGCCAACGCATGGCGCGCGGTCATTAAACTGACCTGGTGAGTCTTGGCGAGGTCTCGTTCAGACGCAACAGGGTCGCCTGTGCGCAACTGTCCGGATTCGATACGCTTGTGAATCGCGCCCCTAATCCGCTGGTAGGCCGGCATACCATTGCGATGCTTCTGCTTCTCGGCCATTGGTCTCCGGTCGCGGTGTTATAGAGCGCTAGCGGCGCCAGTCGTAAAGTGTAGCGCTTAATACGATTTAAGTCTGTGACAATTTGTTGACAACCTGTTTGCAGAGCTATATAGCTATCTCGCACACGAATCGGCCTCGACCGAGCGAGAGCAAAAAATGACGCTCACCGCAACCGATTGGATCGTTATCGCTGTCTATCTGGCGCTGAACCTGCTGATCAGCCTGTACTACCGCAGACGTTCTTCTGGCAGCACCGAGGAATTTTTTGTTTCCGGGAGAAACGTGTCGTGGTGGCTGGCGGGCACGTCGATGGTGGCCACGACATTTGCGGCGGACACACCCTTACTTGTAACAGGACTGGTCGCGAAGAATGGGATTTCGGGGAACTGGCTGTGGTGGTCGCAGTGCCTTTCGGGGATGATGACCGTCTTTTTCTTCGCGCGGTATTGGCGGCGTTCGGAAATCCTTACGGATGTGGAATTTGTGGAGTTGCGCTACGGAGGAAAACCCGCCGCTTTTCTCCGCGGCTTTCGCGCCCTCTATCTGGGAGCGCTGATGAATTGCCTGATTCTCGGCTGGGTAATAAAGGCCATGATTAGCATTACCACAGTGTTGCTTGGTGATGCCATCGCGCGAGGCCGTGTACTGGAAGTGGCCATTGGCGGCCATGTACTGATGCACTACACGCTCGGCGACCCCGCGCACACGGCGTTGCTGATTTGTGTGCTGATCCTGGTTCCGTTCACCGGCATATATACATTCATCGGCGGGCTCTGGGGCGTTCTAGTAACCGATTTGTTCCAGTTCATCTTGAAAATGTCCATGATCATCGTGCTTGCATGGGTCGCGGTTGCCAAAATCGGTGGGATGACGTTGCTAAAGATTCAGTTGTCGCACGTTAACGATGCCGCGCGGCATAGTGGCCAGCCCACGGGTTCGGTGCTCTCTTTCTTTCCGTCGTTTCGCTTGGGCTGGACGACGGATGCGATTTGGACGCTGCCGGTAATTACCTTCGTGCTGTACTTGGCGATGCAGTGGTGGGCAAGCTGGTATCCGGGCGCGGAGCCAGGCGGCGGTGGCTACGTGGCGCAGCGAATGTTCAGCGCGAAAGACGAGAAAAATTCGCTCGGCGCCACGCTATGGTTCAACATCGCACACTATGCAATGCGCTCCTGGCCTTGGATCGTCACCGGCCTCGTCGCGGTGGCTGTGTACTCGCCCATAGGAGGATTGCACCCCAGCGCGGAGTTCGCCGCGGAGCCGGAGAAAGGCTACGTGATGGTGCTTCGGGATTTCCTCCCGCCGGCGCTGCGCGGCTTAATGGTAGCGGCATTTCTCGCGGCATTTATGTCCACCGTTGGCACGCAACTCAATTGGGGCACGTCGTACCTCATCAATGATTTCTACCGCCGCTTTGTGGTGCGCAAGGGCAGCGAGAGGCATTATGTTCTGGCGAGCAAGCTGTTTATCGTGCTTCTGGTCATTTTGAGCGGCTACACCGCGGCCCACATCGGCTCCATTCAATCCGCATGGCAGCTTTTGCTGGGCATGGGCGCCGGAACCGGCGGAGTGTTGCTGCTGCGTTGGTACTGGTGGCGGATCAACGCGTGGAGCGAAATTTCTTCGATGACCGCGGCGTTCATTGTCTCGATGTCGCTGCAATGGGTGCACTTTTCGGGAAACAGTTCTGTGGTGTTCGCCAAGAGCACCATGATCACCACCGTGGTCACCACCGCCGTTTGGTTGATTGCCACGCTTCTCACACGGCCCGAGAGCGATGAGCGCCTGGTGAAATTCTACCGGCGCGTGCAGCCGACAATTCACGGTTGGAAGCGCATCGCCGCGCTCTCGCCGGATATCGCGCCGGTTCGCGACTTTACCGCGAATGCGTTTGATTGGGTGATGGGCTGTACGTTGGTGTATTGCGCGATGTTCGGCATCGGCGAATTGGTGCTGCAAGCATGGCTCGCTGGATTTCTGTTATTCGCTTGCGCAGCGATAGCCGGTTATCTGATCTACTGGAGTCTCTCGCGACGCGGATGGGAAACGTTGTCCGGAGGAGCAAGTCCAGTGCCAGCTGTACAGACCAGGCCAGGGACGGACTAGGTTGTCTTTCCTAACGTGTCGCCTCGATCGGGTGATCGTATCCAGTCATTTCCAAATATCCGACGCCGCCGATTGGCGACCGCCCTTTAGTTCCGGCGAAGAGGACGGCGCCTTCCCAATAGGCAGGCACGAACCCCGTTGACGACACGAGTTCCTGCGAAGGCAGCAAGGTTGAACACTCCAACGCAACGCCAAGCCTCGGAACGGAGATTTTCCACCGTACCGGATACACCGCACGCGTGACCGAACTGACCCACGTATCCCCCATAGGTTCCAAACTGAATTCTTCTCGGCGCAGATGCGTGGTGTCCCCACGCGCATCCACGAACGTTCCCGCGGAATACGGATCGATCGACCCGTCCTTGCGGCGAATGTCGAACAGCATCAGTTCGCTGTGGTCTTGGAGCTGGATGCTCATCCAGTCCCATCCCACCTGATCGGCCTCGAGCTGGTGCGTGAAAAATTCATGGTCCATCCACGCCGTGCCTATCACTTGAAACTTTCTGCTGCCCAGCTCGATTTCGCCCTGAGTATTCAGCCGCGTGAGCGAAATGTAATGAGACGCGTGTCCCGGCCCTTCGGCTTTTTGGCTGACGCCGTTCTGTCCGTGCGCGACCGGCGCCTTTGCCGATCGCAGCGTGAGATGCAGTGCAAAGCGCTCGTCGATGGCCTGCAGGATTTGCTCGTTGTCGCGCCACGCAATCTGCCAGTTGCTGTTCCAGATTCGCCTGTCCCCCTCGCTTACGCCGGCGATACCGGGGCCTGCGCGGTTAGTGCGCTCCGCATGAAGAAATTTGCCGCCGTTCAAATCGCTTAGCGCGAGGTGAGCGAAATACAGGTCGCGCACTTCCCAGATGCTGATTGTTTTGGCGTCGCGATTCACGCCCTGCCGGAAAAAGGTCAACTCAAATCCAAAACGATGCCCGTCTGCCGACTTGACGTTGCCGGTGTAATACCACCACTCCGTCTGAAAGTCCGGATGATTGAAATAGTCCTGCGGAAATTTGTAGCGATACCCGGGAAGAGCAACCCTGTACTGTGCCATTGCCGCGGCCGAGAAGAAGAACAGCGCGGCGACACATGGCAACCTACTCTTCATGGACGACCTCGACCGGATTGAGGCGCACGGCAACGCGAGCGGGATATAAGCCCGCCAAGACCGTCGCGGCATACACCAACGTCAAGGCTCCCAGCAGCACAGCCACCGGCCAGTGAAAACGAATCGTCCAGCCGAACGACTGCTTGTTAATGACATAAATAAGAATGAGCGAGAGCGCGAAGCCCAGGGCAACGCCGGCAAAATTGGCGAGCAGGCCGATCAATCCCGCCTCAATGACGATAAGCTTGTGAAGTTGCCCGCTCGCAGCGCCCAGAAAGCGAAGCAGCCCCAATTCGCGGCGCCGGTCGATCACCAAAGCCAGCAGAGCGCCGGCAACGCCCATTACAGCGATGAGGACGGCAATGGCCTCCAGCGCATACGTAATCGCAAACGTGCGGTCGAAGATGCGCAGCGCCTCGATGCGCAGGTCGCGATTGGTGAACATCAGCACGCGATGCCCGGCGGCGATCCTTTCGATTTCCTTGCGCACATCTTCCATCCGCGCATTAGGGGCCACATAGATGGCCAGATTCGATGCGGCGGGGTCCGGCAAATAACGCAGCATGACAGTACGGTCCATCAGAATGCTGCCGCGCTCGCTGGAATAGTCGTAGTAAACATCGACGACGCGAAACGCAGCACGGTTCTCGCCCAGCGCTAGCGCAATGGAATCGCTGGCGCGCAGATGATGCTTATTCGCAAATGGTTCGCTCACAAGAACTGCGTTGGAATTGTGCAGCTCCGCCAAGACTTCACTGGTCCTGCGCCCGGACAGGAAATCCGCGTTGTGATACTCACGCAAGATGTTCAATTCGATCGATCCCAATCCCGCTGGCATGCCCTCGTAACTAATCTCGTATTCGCGAAGCCTGTCGATTGCGGCGACGCCCGGAAGTCGCGCGATTTTCTCCGTGAGCTCCACCGCAATTGTCGGATGCCGGTCCGCCGCGGGATTTCCCGCAGGCCGCATGTACAGGTCCGCCGGGAGCTGGTCGCCCATCCACAGCAAAACCGTCTCGCGAAAGCTGCCGACCAAGATGCCGACGGCAGTCATCATGGCAATGGCAGTGGAGAGAGCACCAACCAGCACGGAAGTGCGCCGCAGCGAAGACGAAAGACTCCGCGACGCAAGCAGTGCCTCAACTCCCAACACTCTCTTCAGCAATTGCGAGGCTACCCCGGCAATCGCGTCGACCAAGGCGGGTATCGCAAACGCCGACGCGCAAATCAGCAAAAGTGCCGCGAAATAGCCAAACAGCGGCTTGCCGCGGACAGCGGGGGCGCGCGACGCTGCCGCAGCCGCCAATCCCATGGCGACAGCAATCCAGACGTCGCGAGTTTTATGGACTTGAGCGGTGTACTCCCGCCGCCCCTGGGCCATGGCCTCGACTGGCGGAACAAAAGAAGCCTCACGGGCTGGAGAGTATGCCGAAGCGGCCGCAACTCCAACGCCGAAGAGCACCGCGAGGAAAACCGAAACGGGAGTCAACGCAATCACTCCCGGCCGGCTGCTCACGTACAACGCTTCTACGGTCGCGCCCATTAATCGAACTGCTCCGCTGGCCATCAGCCGGCCCAAAGGCATACCGATCAGAGCGCCGAGGAAACCGAAGCACGCGGCCTCTCCCACAAAAGCCGCCAGAACCAAGCCGCGGCTCGCGCCCAATGCGCGCACGATTCCAATCTCCGCGCGCCGCCGCACCACGGAAACGGAAATTGTGTTGTAAATCAAAAACGCACCGACAATCAGCGCGATATAGCTTAGCAATTGCAGGTTCCAGCGAAACGCCGCGAGCATGCGGCGATTCTCGTGCGTTCCCGCGCCGGCCGCTCGTACTTGCACGCCCGGCGGCAGCGCTTCCCCAAGGCGTCTCTGCCACTCCTCCAGATTTGGAGGCTGCGAAACGCGAATCAAGATTCGATCGACGCGGCCGAAACGCTTGAGGGCATATTGCGCGGCGGAAATATCCATCACAATCGCTGCCGTGTTGCCATTTGCGTCCGGAAACACACCCCTCACGGTGTAGTTCGCAACTTGATCGTTGATCAGCAGCGCGATGGTCTGGCCCCTCTTCCACGCCAAACTCTCGCCAACCCAGACGCTATCCATCGTCGACAAATATTTCCAGGCATCCTCGGCGCCGGTGAAACCGGAGGAAGCCATGCCCTTGCTAGCTTCCGCCACAAGGTCCAGTCCGATCAGCGGGAGCGTTTGCTTGCTCGCTATCACCACGGCATAATCCTCGACTCGCGACGTGATGCGCAGCGAATATGGCAGGGCCTCTAGGGTTCCCACCACATTTTCCGGCACGCCGCCCGCGGTCACGATTTCCAGATCATTTTCGCCGGCCAGCGTTTCCATGGATGAGCGAAACGAGCCCGCTGCGGCCGTGCCAGCCAAATCGATGGCCAGCACCACCGCAACGCCCAGCGCAATCGCCAACAACGTCAAAGAAGCACGCACCGGCTCGCGAAACACCGGGCGAACAATCAAGCGATAGAAAAGAAGCAGTCGTGACATCATTAATTATTGCCGCGTCATTTCCGCGATCTGCCCGTCCCGCATCTTCACCACAACGTCAGCGAGCGCCGCCGCTTCCACGCTATGCGTGGCCATAATCGTCGCTGTATTTTGCTGGCGCGTGAGGCGCTGCAGAAGTTCAAGAATCAAATTTCCGGTAGATGTGTCCAGGTTGCCGGTCGGCTCATCCGCCAGCAGAATAGCTGGACTTTGCGCCAGCGCTCTTGCAATCGCCACGCGCTGCATCTGCCCGCCCGAAAGCTGGTGCGGATAGCGCCGGCCGAGTTCGTCCAGCTCCACCCACGAAAGGCGCTCGCGCGCAATCTCTCGCGCGTTCTGCTTCCCCGCCAGCAGCAGCGGCAGCTCGACGTTTTCAAATATCGTCAGCGTGTGAATCAGTTGAAAAGACTGAAAAATAAATCCGATTTTTTCCCGGCGAACCCTGGCCAGCGCATCATCTCGCAACGATGTTGTTGCCACGCCATCCACCAGCACCGCGCCGGAAGTAGGAAAGTCCATGGCGCCCGCCAGGCTCAGCAATGTCGACTTGCCGCACCCGCTGCGACCCACCAGCGCAACGAACTCCCCGCGCGAAACCTCCAACGACAAATTGTTAAGCGCCCGGACCGGCTGATCGTCCGTGAAATAGTCCTTGGTGACGTTCTGGAGAGAGAGAATCGGCATTGGGGAAATGATGGCCTAAACGATTGTGGCGCAGCAACCATTGCTGCGCCACGAAGGATACGAAACATTTCAGAATCGCAGAGATGCGCTTCGGCTTAGTGTTTGAGCGAGGCCAGCGCCTTCTCGATTGCCGCCGTGACTTCCGGCGAGTCGGGAGTCACCGCAGGCTCGAAGCGTGTGATGATCTGACCGTCCGGCCCGACCAGGAACTTCGTGAAGTTCCACTGGATGTCGCCGCCGGTCTTCGGATTCACAGACTTGTCCGTCAGGTACTGGTAGAGCGGCGCTTTGTCGTCGCCCTTCACGGAAACCTTGGACATCATGGGAAAGGTCACGCTGTATTTCGACTGGCAGAATGTCTTGATTTCCTGATTCGTTCCCGGCTCCTGGGCGCCAAAATTGTTGGCCGGGATCCCGATAATCACAAAGCCGCGGTCTTTGTACTTTTCATAAATCGCTTCGAGCGCCGTGTATTGCGGGGTGAAGCCGCAGCGGCTGGCCACGTTCACCAGCATCACCACCTTGCCTTTGTACGCGGAGAGCCGGGCGGGCTGCCCGTCGATCGTGTTCAACGTGTAATCGAAAACGCTTTTCTCGCCGCCAATTACTGCCGCGGCGCAGAACAGCAGGCAAAGCACTGCCGGAACCAGTAGCTTGTTCATTTTTCCTCCGTCATCTTTGTACATGGAATTGTCCCGGGCTGCAAATTGGCCGCGCCCCGGCATAACGTGCAAGACCTCGCAAGCGTGAGCAATATTCCGCGTCGATTGACTAGATTGGCGCATCGGGCGCCTCACTCCCGCATTTACCCTGCCCATTGAGCCTGCACCCTCAGTGTTATAGACTTCGCGCGCCTTGTGTAAACGCCGCCGGCGGGATTCGGCGCAGGATAAGCGGCAGTGGCTAGGTTAGGGGAGGCGTCGATGCTCTATGCGTCTGAGGTTGCGGTCGCTCACCGCAACCTGGCAACGGTAGACCTCGTCATCATCGGAGTCTATTTCGCCATCGTGTTTGGCATCGGTATGTACTTTGCGCGGAAGGAGCGCACCTCCGAAGATTATTTCCTTGCCGGCCGCGATATCGGATGGTTCTTCATCGGCGCATCTTTGTTCGTATCCAATATCTCCACCGAGCACTTCATCGGTCTGTCCGGCACCGGCGCTTCATCCGGACTGGCCGTGGGCCATTTTGAGTGGCTGGCGTGCCTGATCCTGCTGATTCTTGGCTGGGTTTTCGTGCCCTTCTACCTGCGCAGCAATGTTTTCACCATGCCCGAATTTCTGGAGCGGCGCTTCAATCGACAGTCTGCTGTGTATCTCGCGGCGATCTCCATCATCGCCTACATCTTCACCAAAATCTCCGTGCAGCTCTATGCCGCCAGCGTGGTCCTCGAACGCGTTGCCGGCTGGTCGCTATGGAAGACCGCCGTGGTTCTCGTCATCGCCACAGGGATTTACACCGTCGCCGGCGGCTTGGCCGCGGTCATTTATACCGACACCGTTCAAACTCTGATCCTCATCACCGGCGCGGTCGCACTCACGGTTATCGGTTTGGGCCGCGTCGGAGGTCTCGAACATCTCCGCACTATGGTCCCGCCCGACTACTTCCACATGATCAAACCGATCTCCGATCCAAACTTTCCATGGACCGGCATCTTTTTTGGCGCGCCAATTCTCGGCATCTGGTATTGGTGTACCGACCAGGTCATCGTGCAGCGCGTGCTCTCCGCGCGCGACGAGGGCCACGCCAAGGCAGGCACGATTTTTGCCGGCTTCCTGAAAATCCTGCCCGTCTTCATGCTCGTCCTGCCGGGCATCATCGCCTTCGCGCTTTTCCCCGACCAGGTCAAGAAGCCGGACTTCGCCTATCCAACCCTCGTCCTCAACCTCCTCCCGGTCGGCCTCGTCGGACTGGTGATGGCAGCATTGCTCGCCGCCGTAATGGGCGCCATGAGTTCAGTCTTCAATTCCGCCTCCACGCTGGTCACCCTCGATTTCTATAAGAAGATTCGCCCGCAAGCCTCCGAAAAGCAGCTTGTCAATTTCGGCCGCGTCGCCACCGGCATGATGGTTCTCCTCGGCCTCCTTTGGGTTCCTTTCATCGGGTACATCAGCAGCCAGCTCTACATTTATCTGCAAAGCGTTCAGGCCTACATCAGTCCGCCGATCTCCGCGTCTGATCGATATGAACTTCTTGCATTACGCGATCTTCATGTTCGTGGTCTGCTCTGCCGTGCTCATCGGCGTAAGCCTGACGACCCCAGCTCCCGACCGCAAACGCCTCGCTGGTCTGACCTTCGCCACCGTCGACGAGAAAATGGAAGCCGTCGCCGTGGGCACGCCCGTGCGCAAGCCTGCGCACGAAACTCCGACCGAGCGCCGCGTCAACGTCATCTTTAGCCTCTTGCTCCTGGCCACCGTCATTAGTTTGTGGATTTACTTCCGGTAAGGGCTTGGCGGCAAGCAAATCCATGCGCGCAATCTACATCCAGACTCTGAAGGCGAATGTCACCCAGCAAGAAGCCCTGCGCGCATTTTCCGGCGTTGGGCCCTCTACACTGTACTGGAGGATGCGCAGCGGCCCGTTGCGGCGAATTGCCGACGTCTACGTCCCGTATTGGCTCTATCGCGTGCAGTACAACTTGGGTCGCGCCGCGCACGCGACCCTCTTCGCCATAGACGCTGTCAACGGTTCCCTGGACCTCTTCACATTTCCGCGCATCCCCCCTGCGGAGGACCTCGTCAGTATCCACACGCGAAATCGCATCGCGCCCTCGCTGCAACACTCCTCCGCCGAGGCCTTGCTCCGTCAAAAAGTGCTGCGCGTCATTTTTCAGCAAGGCTTCTTCAAAGTGCGTGATCTGAACCTAGAAATTGCGCTGCAGCCACTGGAATTGCACGTCCCGTATTGGC
>WNFR01022301.1_pt1 | contig 13165 bp, 13 predicted proteins | sample 5400221 | NCBI WGS metagenome assembly WNFR01 (sample SAMN13153357, study PRJNA577476) | soil metagenome | isolation source: 40 cm soil under Madrone tree | place: USA:California | collected 2016-06-14
GGCGCTGATGAAGCGCTGTGCGTCGTGGTGGACTACAAATCCAGCCAGAAACGGCTCGACCCCGTGCTAATGGAGCATGGGATGCAATTGCAACTGCTGGCCTACCTGGCCGTCCTTCGCCACTGGCCCGATCCGCGCCAGCTTTTCGGCGTCAGCCGGCTTCTGCCGGCCGGCGTCTTTTATGTCAACTTGCGCGGCAAATATGGCAATCAAGCCAACCGGCGAGCCGCGCTGCGGGAGGCCGAGCAGGCCCGCAAGCGGGCCTACCAGCATACGGGCCGCTTTGACTCCGGCGCGCTTCGTCAACTGGATTCGCGCCCGGACGCGAACGAGGGCGACCAATTCAATTATCGCCTCACGCAAAGAAGGAGAATCAGCAAACTGTGCCGTGACGCCCTGCCCGCAGCCGGGTTCCAGGCGCTGCTCGATTCGGTGGAGAGAAATTTGAAAACGATGGGCCGCGAGATTTTTTCGGGCGTCGCAAGGGTTGATCCGTACCGCCGAGGTTCGGCGACCGCCTGCGACCAATGCGATTATCGAGCGATTTGCCGGATCGATCCTTGGACCCATAATTTTCGCGTGCTCAAGAGCAAGGAACGAACGGGACCAGCACATTGATCTCGAGACCTATGAAATACCGCCGCTTCGGCCGCACCGAACTCCAGATGCCCGTTCTCTCTTGCGGCGGGATGCGCTACCAGTTCAAATGGCAGGACGTTCCGTCGAACGAAATCCCGCCCGAAAACCAAGCTAATCTCGAAGCCACCATCCATCGCGCCCTCGAACTGGGAATCAACCACATCGAAACCGCCCGCGGCTATGGCACTTCCGAAATGCAGTTGGGCAACATCCTTCCCCGCCTGCCGCGCGACAAAATCATCGTTCAAACCAAAGTGACGCCTCGGGCGAGCGCCAGGGAGTTTCTCCAAACTTTCGACCAGTCCATGAGCTATCTGCGTCTGGATTACGTGGACCTGCTGGCGCTGCACGGCGTCAACAATCGCGAACTCCTCCATTACGGCCTGAAAAGGGATGGTTGCCTTGCCGCCGCGCGCAAGCTCCAGCGGCAGGGCCGTGTCCGCTTCGTCGGCTTTTCCACCCACGCAACCACGGACGTCATCCTGGAAGCCGTCAACAGCGGCGAATTCGATTACCTCAACCTCCACTGGTATTTCGTCAATGAGTTGAACTGGCCGGCCATCGAAGCCGCCCGCGCGCGGGACTTGGGCGTCTTTATCATCAGCCCGAACGACAAAGGCGGGAAGCTTTACGAGCCGCCTCCGAAACTGGTCGAGTTGTGCGCGCCCCTCACGCCGATGCAGTTCAACGATCTTTACTGCCTCGCCCGTCCGCAAGTCCACACACTCAGTTGCGGCGCGAATAAACCGGGTGATTTCGATGAACACGTCCGCGCGCTGGAGCACTATCACCGGGCCGCGGAAACCATTGGGCCCATCGAGCTGCGTTTGCGCGAGGAGATGCGGCGGGTGCTGGGAGCAGACTGGTGCGCGCGTTGGTCCGAGGGCTTGCCGCAGTACTTGGACGTCCCCGGCCGGATCAACGTGCTCGAAATCCTCCGTCTGTGGACCTACGCCAAATCACTGGACCTGATCGCCTGGGGCAAGATGCGCTACAACCTCCTGGGCCAGGCGGACCATTGGTTCTCGGGAGAAAACGCCGCAAAGCTCGAAAGCCTGAAACTGGACGGCAGCCTGCGCCGCAGCCCCTTTGCGGACCAAATCCCAGCCATTCTGGCCCTTGCGCACACGATGCTCTTTGAGCAGCCGGTCAAAAAGCTCAGCGAGAGTTAACTGATTGCGCCTCTCTCCCTCTCCCGCCCTGGCTCGGAACGGAAACATTCATGGTGGGTTTTGCTCGGCGAGGATCTTTTCAAACGCCTCATAAATCGTCGAACGCGTCCCGGCCGCAAGCAGGGTAGCCTAGCACCTCGCTCCTCGGCGCTCACGCTGTAGATCACGCGGTAGGTCCGCACGCGCAGGCGCATGTCCTTGCAACTCGCCCTCCAGAGCACGCAAGTCAAGGCCAGCGGTTTTCCCGTCCGCCAGTTGTTCGATTCCCTGGCACAGTGCGCGACGCGGCTCCGGCGCCAAGGACTTGATGAATACCTCAGCCTGAGGCATCCAGAGGGTTCTAAATCTCATCCGAGTCAAAGGCGCGTGGCCTTGCTTTTCCAGATTCGTAATCCCGGATGGATTTCATCATTTTCCTGTCAGACACGATTTCAGGAGTTTCCAGAATGGCCTCCATCCGGGCCCTGGAGACCACAAAGGCTACGGTGCGACCGTGACGGGAAACGGCGACGCTCCCATTTTGTTCGGCGCGTCTCACGACCTTGGGAGCCTGGTCCTGCAACTCGGTGATGGTTACAGTAGAATCCATAGGAATTCTCCCTAGTCCAAATCGCGGCGATTGTCAAAAGCTCCCCTGCTTCTTCTACTTCTTCGTGCTCTTCTTCTTGTCGTCCTTCTTGTCGTCCTTCTTCTCCTCAGCTTTGGGGGTTTCGGCTGGGGCGCCGGCGTTGAGTTGCTTGAGCACCTCGTCCGTCAAGTCATTCTCGTTGTTGTTGAAGAGCACGATTTTGGTGCCGAGGGGCGTTTGGGCCTCCGTGTCGAGGATCATGGAATAATTTCCGGCTTTGGCCTTGGCGGTCAGCACGGTGGTGATGTCGTTCAGCAGATTGTCGCGCACCCGCTTGCGCCGTTCGTTTCGTTCTTCCGCTGCCTGGCGATCCATCTTCCGGAGGTTGTCTTCCATCTCCTTAAGCTGCTTCAGCTTGTCCTCGGCGGATTTCTTGCGCTTGTCCCGTTCGTCCGAGGAGACGGCCTGGTCGTTGGCGCCGGTGAGCAATTTTTGATATTCCTCCTTGCCTTTGTCGAAATCGCTCATCATGGACTGCAGTTCCTTTTGGATGTCGGTCTCGCGGTCCTTGAGCGCCGTCTCCGCGTCCTTTCGTTTCCAGTAATTATCGAACACCTTGGGGAGGTTGATGGTGCCGATCTTGGTTTGCGCCCAGGCCGGGCCGCTCAAAAGACCCATCAGGAGCAGCCCCAGGACAAACGGTCGTAAAAAGCATTTCATGCAGGGAGACAACCAGAATTTGGACGGATCGCCAACTCAAAAGTGCAACCCCTTGCCATTTTGGGCTTTTGGTTGACTATTTCGTAAGCCCCAGGGATCGCCACGCCTCGGCTCGCAGAGAGCAGCAATGCTTGAGCTCCATTTTGGCTTCGCGCAAGGTTGCGGTGTGCCCGGGGTAGCGGAAGTCCACGGCATAGTCGGTCATACCATCCGCGACCTTGGAATAAGCTGACCAAAGAGGCTCGACCGGCAGGCAAGCATTGAGCAACTGCAGCAGGTCATGCGGGCGAGGGAAGCCAATCCCTGCCTCAAGCAGCCGCGCCTTGAGGTATTTCTCAACACATTGCTGGCAGTGAAAGCAGGGCACGATGTCTTTTCTTCGACGAAGAATTTGACAGGCAACCTTAAAGTCGTTCTCTGCCTTCTTTACCCATTCACGCGTTGTTGGCTTCATAAAGCACCTTGCCCTTATCAAGCAACTCACACATGAATGGGTCGCGCCACCGCAGGCGCTTGGCCACATCGGCCGGGGTCCTCACCAGCAGGTCGAGCGGGAAGTCGCGGGGAATAGCAAGCCGGATGCGCACGGACATCCTCTCCCCTTTGAGGCGTGTGCGCTTCATAAATCACGAGCAAATCCACGTCCGAGTGCTCGGTAGGCTTTCCGTAGGCGTACGAACCAAACAGCACGATCCTCTGCGGATGAAATCCACGCGCGATCGCGTTACTGAAGGCGCGAATTTTTGAACGCCTAACCACGCTGAAACAGTGAACGAAAAATGGCGTGCAGGCAAGGTGCGTCCGCTGGCGCCGTTGAAGCCCTGATCGTGGTCAACTGCGCGCTGTGACATTCCGCGTTTCCGGGCTATTATGAACATAGGCGGAATCGTTTCAACCCTAAGGCCGCCACCCGTATGAACGTTCGAGTATTAAGATGGACAGTCGCCGTTCTTTGCTGTGCGCTATTGCTTGTTGGCTGGCGAGCCTTTCTCCTCTCTCTCCAGGTACGAACGGCGAGTGGAATTTCAAGCGTGTGTGAGGAGACCGAGCATATCGCCGTTTCTGAGTCTGATCCTCAGGCGTTGGCGCTCCATATTCAGTGGCTGGAGGTTTACTATCGCTTGAACAACGGGAGGGTTTCAGGATCGCCGCTTCACCGAGTTGCCCGGAGGGACTATGAGCACACGGTTAAGAATTCGTTTTCGGCGCTGAGGCGTCTCGCGACGAACGACTTCGGCAATGATGTGGGGGCTTGGCTGCAAAAGCATGAGCACTGACCGGCAGCCTAACTTTTGCTGCAGCGAAGGCGCCGATTGCGTCTCGTTCGAGTCCGAGCGTCTTTGGCGGCGCGCCTCTGGGGTTGACCTCGCGGACCTCCGCCACAAAGCCTTTACGCGTGACCCGGTCGCCCGATTTTCAGGTCCCACCGCGAAAGAGGAAGTCGTACATGGTTTTGCTGGCGTAACAGATATGGATTGGCGCGCGGGGCGGGCATTCAAACAGGTCAGTTCCTTTGGCCTTGAGGACCAGGGTGGAAGCATCCGGCCGGTGTACCTCCAAACCAGTCAAACCCGGGGCCAGGATCCGGACGGTTCGGGGCAAAGGTTGGCCGCGATAAGCGCGATCGAAATGGACCATGGCGGGGAGGGCGGCCCGCTTTAACGTCTTCCCAGTCATCACAGCGAAACGACGCCACATCGTATCGGGTCTGGCCTGCTTCGCATTCTACAAATACGGTGTCAACAGCCGGGCGACGCCATCGCGCAACCGCGCGGGCAGGGGCCGGGCATCCACCTCCTGAAGGGTCACTCGGCGGCCGGCTGCTCTCTTGGTTTCGATTAGTTGCTCCAAACGCCGGGCTAGTTCGCCGTCGTAGCATTCCAGATTGTACTCAAAGTTGAGGCGCAGACTGCGCGCGTCCCAATTGGCAGAGCCGAGCAATACCCAGCAACTATCCACCAGCATCAGTTTGGAGTGATCGAAGGGCGGCGGCGTCAGCCAAATCCGGCATCCGTGCTCCAGCACCTGCCACCACATCGCCCGTGAAGCCCATTGCACGAACGGCAGGTTGCTCTGGGACGGGAGGATAATATCCACTTGCACGCCGCGCATCGCGGCCAGGTTGAGCGCGGCCACAATCGCCGGGTCGGGCAAAAAGTATGGCGTCATCACCCGGACCGAATAACGGGCGATGGACAGCGCCCCGAGCAGCGTCCAGCGCAGCTTCTCGAAATCCTCATCCGGTCCGTCGGGCACTCCGCGCGCCAGCACGGGTCCAGCCATTTCGGGCTTCGGAAACCACGCCTCACCGCGCAGCGATTCGCCAGTCGTGAACAGCCAGTCCTCCGCAAAGACCTCTTGCAATTGGCTGACCACCGGACCTTGCACCCGGAAGTGCATATCCTGCACGGGCCGCTTTGGATGCCTTTGGAGGCAATGGCCAATGCGGATATTCAGCCCCCCGGTGAAACCCAGGCGCCCGTCCGCCACCAGGATCTTCCGGTGCGTGCGCATGTTCAGCGACATCAATCGCCACAAGGCGAACACAGGCAGGAACCGGGCATGAGTAACTCCCTCGCGCCGGAGCGTACGCAGAATCGTCGGCCACGAGTAACGCGTGCCCGTGGCGTCAATCAGCACTCGCACCTCGACGCCGCGCCGCTTAGCCTCCCCCAGGGCGCGCGCAAACTCCAGCCCAGCTTCGTCCCGGTCGAAGATATAAGTCTGGAAAGAAAGTGTGCGGCGGGCCTGGCGGATGGCGCCCAACATGGCGGGATACGTTTCATCGCCGTTAACCAGCGGCTCGATCTGATTCCCCACAAGCAAGGGCCGCTCCACCACGCCGCCCACGACCCGCGCCAGCATGTGCAGATGTCCGGCGTGGCCGGGCAGGTGGCGATGCAACTCTTCCGGCGGGCACGCCGGCTCCGCCGCGTGGGCGCGATAGCGCTCAAGGTTCTCGCGCAGCAAGGCGGCCTGGCGCCGAAGCCGGTTGACGCCAAAGATGAAATACGACAAGGCACCAACCAGCGGCACCAACCAGACAAAGCCGACCCACCCGATGGCAGCGCGCGAGTCCCGCTTGTATAGCACGGCATGCCCGGAGGCCACGACCGAAAGCAGCAGAGCCAGCCCGGCCACACCGAGGTGCCAGACCTCATGCGCTAAATCCCACCGCATGGTCGCCAAAGCCATTACAGTAAAAACAGAGAACCACGAAATACACGAAACACACGAAAAAAGAATCCTTTCGTGTGTTTCGTATATTTCGTGGTTCCTAGAAAATGCTTTGGGCGAGGATCAGCTTGAGGCCGTCACTGGTCGTTGGCGCGCAGCGGCATCCAAGGCCTGGCGCACTACCTCGGCCAGGCGCGGCGCGGCATAAGGCTTTGCCAAAAACGCGGTGTCACCTCGCGTGGAGTCCCGGCCGACTATGTCGGCACTGTAGCCGCTGGTATAGACAACCTTCAGTCCTGGCTTGCGCTTTCTCAGTTCGGCCGCCAACTCCTTCCCGTTCAGACCCTCCGGCATGACGATGTCCGTCAACAACAAATCCACCTCCCCCTGATGCTTGTCCCAGACTTTGAGCGCCTCCACGCCGGAGCCCGCCTCGACCACCTGGTACTCGTGTTGGCGCAGGATTTCGCCCACGAATTCCCGCACGACCGCTTCGTCTTCCACCAGCAGAATCGTTTCGTTCCCACCGCGAACGTCGGTGGCCGGCGCCCCGGCCTCCGCCAGCGCCTCAGCCTTTTGCGATACCGCGGGAAAATAAACCTTAAAGGTTGTGCCCGCGTCGGGCTCGCTGCTGACTTCGATCCAGCCCTGATGCTGCTTGATGATCCCATAGACCGTGGCCAGCCCAAGCCCGGTTCCCTTGCCGACCTCCTTGGTCGAAAAGAATGGCTCGAAAATCCGCTCCTTCGTTTTGCGATCCATGCCACACCCGGTATCGGTGATGATATCTTCGCCCAACAATCGGGGCAACATGTTCCCGAAATTTTGCAAAACCAGGTTTAAATCCAACGCCCTGGGCTGCATCATTTGCTTCCGGCTGAACATCAGCAACTGCCTCGTCAACGCCGCCGCCCGGTGAGAGGCGTCCGAGATGCGCTTGAGCGGCCCGCTTAGTTTGCTGTCCCCGTTGCACTGTGCCAGCAGACAGTCCGCAAAGCCCTGGATGACCGTCAGGATGTTATTGAAATCGTGCGCGATCCCGGCGGCAAGCTGCCCAACCGATTCCAGTTTTTGCGCGTGCCGGAACTGCGCCTCCAGGTTCAGCCTCTCGGTTACGTCCGCGCCGTAACAGTGAACGACACGGCTGGCCACCACGGGGAAGAACGACCAGGTGATCGTGCGCCCGTCTATGGCCACCTCTTCGCGCAGCTTTTTTTGCCCGCTTGCCAGGCAATCGCAAGCGATCGCCCCCGCTCGCGGCGGAAGAATGGAGAGCAGATTTTCTTTGGCCAGCGACCTGGCCATTTCGCGGGCAGCCTCGTTCGCGTAGGTCAGCGCGCCGTCCGCCGCAAATTCCAGAACCGGATCGGGATTTACCCGCGGGAATGCCGCCAGCTTTTGGATTTGGATTTCCGCCTCCTTCCGGCTGGCGTCCAGCGCCTCGACCGAGCGCTTTTGCTCAATGCACAACGCAATGCCGTTCGCCACCGAGGCCATCTCCTGGCAGATCTGTTCGGTTAGCGGATGGTCCGCCACCACCGACATCAACCCAACCAGCTTGTCCTCCAGCAGGAGCGGATACGCCGCATAGGAGACCGCGCCGGCTCGCCTGACCCAGCCTTGGTCCCCCGCCCGCTCGTCGTTTGGCAGGTGCTTGATCAGCATGGATTTGCCTTCCGCCAGCCCTCCCAACTCCAACCGCACGGCGGGCAGAATTCGTTCCGAGGGATTTAGCTCCCAAATCCGGCCCGCATTGGCCCGTGGCTCAAACACCTGCTTTTCCCGATCAAAAGTCGAAATCTGCGCCAGCGCTGCATTTAGATACTGCGCCATGGCCTTGGCGCATCGCTCCAGGATCGTGTCCAAGGATTCGCGTCGTGTCAGGGCCAATCCTACCTCCGCGCCGAAGGCCGCCAAGCGCCCTTGCTCGAAGGCCGCCAGCGCCGCCGCTCGTTTGCGTTGCACCGCGTAACGGATGCTTCGTTCCAACAACTGGGCTTGAAGCTGGACCTTCACCAGGTAATCGGCTGCTCCGGCCTGCATCGCCTCCAGGTCCACCTCGTGCTCCCCCGCGCCAGTCAGCAATATCACCGGCAACTGGCAGCCCTTCTCCGAGGCCGCGCGCAGCAATTCCACTCCGTTGCGCGCGCCGAGCCGGTAATCCACCAGCGCCACGTCGTGCTGGTTTCGGCACAGCGCTTCCAGGCCCGACTCGAAGGTCTTCACCCAATCCAACGCGAAACGCCGACCCGGGATTTCGGAAAACAGTTCGCTGGCGAGGATATAGTCATCCTCATCGTCCTCGATGAGCAGCACTCTGACTGGTCCGGTATGAATCATAGGCGTTTATTTGGGCGCGGGCAATTCCACGGTCTTGAACCAGTATTGACCGAGGGCCTTCATGACGTTCACCAGCGCCTCGAACTGGACCGGTTTGGAAATGAAGGAATTGGCCCCCAGATCGTACAGGCCGCCAATATCCGTATCCGCCTTGGAGGTCGTGAACATCACGACCGGGATGCGCCTCAACTCCGCGTCGCTCTTGAGTTCGCGCAACACCTGGCGGCCGTCCTTCTTGGGCATGTTCAAATCTAGCAGGATCAGGGCCGGTCGGGGCGCGTTGTTCCGCCCAACGTACTTGCCCCGGTGCTGCAGGTAATCCAACAGGTCTTCGCCGTTTTCAACGAACCGCAACTCTCCCTTCCAGGGACATTCCGCCAGGGCATCCTCCACGAGCAACCGGTCATCGGCGTCGTCCTCCGCCATAAGAATTACGCTTGCTTTGCCTGGCTCATTCATCAGACCGCTTTTGGTTTCGTTTGATTCACCGGCAACGTGACCATGAAAGTCGATCCCCGCCCCAACTGGCTGCGAGCGGTGATCGTTCCGCGATGCCGATCCGTAATCCGCCGGCATACCGCCAAGCCGACCCCGGTTCCTTCATATTCGGTGCGCCCGTGCAACCGCTGAAAAACCGCAAATATCTTTTCCAAATATTTCTCCTCAAACCCAATCCCATTGTCCTCCACGCTCAACTCGCACAATTCCTCTCCGGCGACGTTGTGGAAGGCGCGCGAATGGATCTTCACCACGGGCACCGAGCCTTCCGGCTGAAACTTCAACGCGTTGGCGATCAAATTGAGCAGCAATTGGCGCATCTGCATCGGATCGGCTTCGATGGTCGCCAGCGTCCCGAACTCAACCCGCGCGCCGGTCTTCTCGATGCGCAGCTCCAGATCGCTCAGAACCTCTTTGGTGAGCGCCCCCAGATCCACCGCCACAAACGGCTCGGAGCTGCGAATCACCCGCGAGAAGGTCAACAGATCGTCTATCAGCTTCCTCATCCGCGCGGCGGCATTTTGCATCCGCTCCAGGTACTGGTTCGCGTCGGACGGCATCGTCCCGACGCATTTGGCTCTGAGGCGATCGCCGAAAGCCTGAATCTTTCGCAGCGGCTCCTGCAAGTCGTGCGAAGCGACGAAGGCAAACTGCTCCAGCTCCGCGTTCGAGCGCGCCAGTTCATCGGCCTTGGCCGCCAGGCTCTCCTCCACCCGCTTTCGCTCGGTGATGTCCTTGAACACCAGCACCGAACCGACTATCTGCCCGTTCTCGTCGATCGGGGTCTTCACCAATTCCGCCGGAAAGCTGCTCCCGTCCTTGCGGAAAAAGATTTGTTGGTCCAGGCTCTGGCTCCCCGCCTCGGTCTGGCCGCAGGTTCCGTTGCGGCGAAAGATTTCCTCGTCCGTTTTGCCGATCAATTCTTCCAGCGACCAACCCGTGATCTTGGCCACCGCCGGGTTTACGAAAGTCGTTCGGTTTTCCAGGTCCAGGCCGCAAATGCCTTCACCGGCCGAGTTCAGGATCAGCTCATACCTTCGCTGAAGTTTCTGCAACTCCTTGGTCCGCGTTTGAACGTGCAACTCCAGCACTGCCTTGGAGCTTTCCAACTCCTGCCGTCGTTGCGACAGGTTCTTCTCGGCTCGCTTCAACTGGTCCAATTCTCCCTGCAAATGCGCCTTCCCCGCCTCCGCTTCCGCCGCCCGTTGTTCGGCTGCCGCCCGCGCTTCCTCGCTTTGCGCTTCGTTGCGCCGCCTTTCGGCCAGTTGAATCTCCAGCCGGGCGGCTGTCTTTTGCCACTCTTCGCTCGAAACTTGCAAATCCCGCGCCCGCGCCCGCTGCCCGGACACCATTCCCCAGAGCAGGATCATCAGAAAACCGGCGCCGCCGGCCGATGTCCAAACCAGAACCCGCAGGGTCCAGAAATCGGCGGCCTTCAACAAAACACTATTGCGGTCCAACTCATATTGGCCACTGGCCGTCCTCCCAAGCCTTGAGATTACCGAAGGCGCGCTGGCCGCCTGGAAGTACATCCATCCCGTCGCGCTCAGATTCAGCGCCAGAATGAAGGCAGCCAAAAGCACAATCCGTCTCACCACGGACGCTTTCCAGTGCGCCCGCTGATTCAAGATCTCATCGGTCCATGTGGCTATCCGTTCCATTCGCAATCGTTCCCGACGCCTGACCAAATTCCAGCCCGCCTGTTTCGTCGCTGGCTGAAACCTGCTTAGATGCCCCTTGCGACAGCACGACCTAAGCCATACGCATCAGGGGTTCTCCCTTCGCCGCCGCCAAATCCAAGCGCCCGTTAGGCCCTTTCACGACGGTTTCCCAACTATTGTCTCAGCCCCGCATTTACAACCCCCCACTTTTGTCATTAAATCAACCGAATGTGTGTGAAAACCAGACGCTCTCCGGCCGCCTGACCGAATGGAAACCCTCGGAATTATCGCCGGCAACCGTTCCCTCCCCTTGGTCCTGGCCCGCCAGGCCCGCATCGTGGGCGTAAAGCGTTTGGTCGCGGTCGCCTTTGAGGGAGAGACCGACCCCAACCTGGCTCCGCTCGTGGACGACATCGTCTGGCTCAAGGTCGGCCAACTCTCTAAGATGATCGCCGCCTTCACCGAGCGCGGCGTAAAACATTGCGTCATGGCTGGTCAGATAGCGCCCAGGCACCTTTACGAAGTGCGCCCCGATTTGCGGGCTATAACCGTTCTCCTTCGCCTGAAAGAAAAAAATGCCCACACGGTCTTTGGCGCCGTCGCCGACGAGTTGAAGAAGGACGGCGTGGAACTCATCGAAGCCACCCCCTGGCTCCAGCCGCTTATGCCCGCCAACGGGTTTCATCTCGGGCCAAAGCTCTCCGACGAACAACGCGCCGACGTCGAGTTCGGCTTTCGTCTCGCGAAGGAAATCTCCCGCCTTGAGATCGGCCAGACTGTCCTGGTCAAAGGCGGCGCCGTCCTGGCCGTCGAGGCCTTTGAGGGCACCGACAAATGCCTGGCGCGCGGCGGCGAGCTCGCCGGCAAAGACGGCGGCGCCGTCGCCGTCAAAGTTGCCAAGGAGCGCCACGATCTGCGCTTCGACATCCCCTGCCTCGGCCCGCAGACACTTGAAACTTGCGCCGCGGCCCGAATTGCCGTCCTTGCCTTTGAAGCCGGCAAGTCTCTCCTCCTCGAACAAGACACTTGCGCCCGCCTGGCCAGAGAAAATAAGATTTCTGTAGTAACTGTCCGCTAAAAGCAAAATGCTGACCTCGCACGAACTTCTCGGTTTCATGTCCCCGGCGCTCGCGCTGGAAATCCTCACCTACGCGGACGAATCGGACAAGCCCCTCTACCGCGCGACGCTCAAAGCCGTCGCCGAAGCCCGCAAACTTCGCCCGGTCTTCCTCGAACGCGAGCCTCGGACTAAGCGTCACGCGCTGATGATCGCCACCTTGGGCCGGCCGACTCTGGACCTGGTCACCGCCAATTTGATCCGCACCTGGCTGCTCAAAAAACACACTGCCATGCTCGCGGACTTCCTCGACAGCCTGGCCATCCCGCACAAAGAAGGCATTGTCGAGGACCTGCCCCCCTCCATGGAGGAATCCAAACTCCGTGCCGCCGTGGACACTCTGCTCGCCAAATATCCCCCGGAAGCCGTCTCGGTCTATCTCCACGCCTTCAACGACATGAACGAAGCCAACTGGGAGAACCTCAAAACCCTGCTTGAAGCCGACAAGCGCCTTCAACTCGGCGGCTAAACAGCGCAGACGACGCCGCGAAACCTGAGCGGAAACCTGGTGGAACCAATAGATGCCGATTGGTGCACCCATGCCTCAGCGCAGACTGCTGCTGATGATCTGCCCGAGCAACAGGTGACCGGCGTCGTTGGGATGGAGGCCGTCACCGCTGTCGTAAGCCGGGTTCAGCATATAGGTGCTCCGCAACAGCGGCGTCCAGGTGTCAATCACATCCTGGGCGGGATAGTGATTCAAAATCCAGGTGTTCAGGGGCCTCAGATCAGTGCCGTTTCGAGGCGTGTTCAGGCAGTGTTTAACCTTCACGCCGCCGGCCTGTAACTGCGCCACCAGGTTTGAATACTGCGACTGCCACTGCGCCGCTGGGTAGCCAAAGAGCAAGTCGTTGCCGCCAATCATCAGGATGGCGGTGCCGGGTTGGTGGGCCAGAATCTCGGCCAGCACACTGATCGAATTGCTGGTGCTGTTATACGAACTGGAGTCGTTGCAGACGGTTTCGGTGAAGTTGCTTTGGATGATGCTGGCGTAGCTGTGGGCATAATCGGAGGCGTTGTAGCCATCGGAAATGGATGCGCCCACGATGATGAACCGCGCGGGCTTGCGATGGTTGATCGTAAACGAAACATCATCCACATAGACCGTGCCGCTCAAGGGATAAAAGCACATCCGCGAAACCGTCGGGGCAATCAGCTTGGCCGCATCCGAAAACGTAATGCTCGCGGTTGAAACTTGCGCGTTGGCCCGGTTGCTGGCTGTGGCGGTGATGGTCCAACCGGAGCGCGTCAGCGAGCAATCCACGATCTCGCC
>WNFR01012813.1_pt1 | contig 13164 bp, 10 predicted proteins | sample 5400221 | NCBI WGS metagenome assembly WNFR01 (sample SAMN13153357, study PRJNA577476) | soil metagenome | isolation source: 40 cm soil under Madrone tree | place: USA:California | collected 2016-06-14
ACGAAGCAAAACGTAGGAAAGGTCGAAACATCGCTCTTACCTTTGTGGGTTTGCCGTCTTGAGTTCTCGCCCTTGGTGAATGCTGTTGTCCGAGCAGAGGATGGAGGTTAGACAACTTTCCATACGGCAAAGTGGGCCGGCGGCACTGGTGAGTACCATTCGGGGACGGTGTGCTGAACGAACGCTTCTGCAACGCATCCGCTTCTATTCGGGCCTGATCGTCGGAGGTCAGCGAACACGGGGTGATTAGCAGGATCGTCAACGATCGGCTGTAAACAGTCAGGGTCTTATTTCGGGAAAGTCCGGCCTGCCACGCCGTAACTCAAAGCCAGGTAGGTAATCCGCGGCGTCGCGCACCCATGGCGGCAAAGGCGGCGTTCCTAGTCCCAAAAATTCTCCAAAGTTTCCGCGTAACCTCGTGCCGGGTTTTACGCATTACCTCTGTGAATGGCCAGAAATGAGTTCTCAATGATGAGAGGTCACGGAAGGCCAAAATAATGAAGGGAAAGTAAATAACATGAAAAATCGAAACACCCAATTCACAGCCATATTGTTTGTGCTTGCCTTTGCGCTTGCGCCAATCGTCCAAGCGAGGCCGGGACCTTCCCCTGGTCCTACTCGCCCGCCTGCCAACGAGGGCGTCAGTGGGAACAGCGAGGACATCCTTCCGGCTGTCAGCATTAGCTTCGCTCCGATCGGGCTTACCATGGGTCAGACTGCACGGCTCAACCTCGTCAACCTTAATGTGGCAAATGGCATCACTGTTAATTGCCGATTTATTGACGACGGAAACAACACGCTTGCTCAATCCACAGTGACTCTGTCAATGGACAAGATCACTTCGGTTGATTTCAAGCGGCACCAAGACCCGCTCCCGGGAGCTGAGTCGCCCGGGGCGCTCCGAGCCGAGGTCCGAGCTGAAATCGAAATCGGTACCGTCGGTGTATCGAGCGATAGCCTTCGCCGAAGCCTGGAGGTATTCGATACTGTAAGCGGAATGACCAGCGTTTTCGTGAGCAGTGCAAACCCATAAGCGGCTGAACAACACTCGACCTCCGACTGATTATTGGGTTTGGCGTGTCACAATCGCGCCAAACCCAAACTATTTGTACAAATCCTGTCTGCGATGAGCGAGCGATTCCACTCGGCTGCGGACTGAGAGTACAAGCTCTTCGGACACGTCGGCGTGAATAAGTTCTTCCCGGTCTGCGGACGCGGCTGCAATCACGACTCCACGAGGATCGATGATTGCGGAGCTGCCACAAAACCATAGGTCGTCGTCCCTGCCGACGCGGTTCGATGCGATTACATAACTTTGGTTTTCAATCGCGCGGGCCATCGCGAGCGTCCGAAAATGTTCTACTCGCGGGAACGGCCAGGCAGAAGAGATAACAAAAGCGCCAACATTCTGCTCGGTGGCGAGTTTTCGGTACATCTCAGGAAACCGAAGGTCGTAACAGATGCTGAAACCAAAATTCAGGCCGCTGAGTGAAAAGGTTGTGAACTCATCGCCCGGAGCGAAACACGTTTGTTCTTCGACAGGCGCTACTGCATACAGATGAGTCTTGCGATATTTCGCCGGAATGTTGCCATCTGCATCGATGAGAAGCTGGGAATTGTAAATTGACTGACCAGTGCGCTCGGAAACCCCGCACACGATTGCAATCGAAAGATCTTTGGCGCTTTCTTGAAGCGCTGGAACGAATCCACTCTTCCAGTGATTGGCACGCTCTCGAATCACCGGCATCGAGTAGCCGGTGTCCGTCATCTCCGGAAAGACGATCAGCTCGGCGCCCAGCTCTTTGGCGCGGCGGGCAAAGTCGCGAACCTTAACAAGATTCGCCTCCGGATCGCCGAGCGAGCATGAAATCTGAGCGACTGCAATTTTCATATGAATGTCATTCTGAGCGAAGCGAAGAATCTCTGATCATTAATGGACCGCTCTCCCACAGCGATACACAGAGATGTTTCGCTTCGCTCAACATGACAGCGCTATTAATGGGACGGGTCCTTAGGCTGCGATCGGTCGGCGGTAACCGAAAAAGTCGCGCTTCTTAATGATGTGCACTACTTCCGGTGGAACCGTTTGCTCCCAACTGCTGTCTCCGGACTGCAATTTCGCCAAGACGTCGGATGGATGAATTCGCAAATACTCGGGATGATATTCAGTGATCTCCTGCAGGTATTGATTGTCGATCAAATACTGGAACAACGAACGAAGATTCGGTGCAACCTTGACTTGCGTTGCGGTGATGACCTTGCCGCTTGTCTCATCAAACATCGGGTAAACATATAGCTTGAGGCCGTCCTTAAACATCCGGCCCAGCGCTTCGAGAATTCCTCCTTCGAGGTTCGTGTAATATTTTGCGTCGAAAATCTCGATCAAGCTTGGCACGCCCATCACCAGGCCGATACTTCCGTTCGTGTAACGAAAGAGATATCCCGCGAGCCGATAATATTCGCGAAACCTCGAGATCAACACGGTTCGTCCGAGGGCGCCAAGAATATCCACGCGGGAGAGAAAATCCGCGTGATCGAGTTGTCCTCCGGCGAGCAAATTCTCAAGCGTCATTTCCATGAGCACGATCACTTTGGCTTCTGAGCAATTGCATTGCTTCAGAAATACGCGGCGCGCGCCGTCCAGCATATCGTTCGTGGCGTAGGTAACAGGTCGAAAACTTCCGCGCTCAAGCAGGATCGCCTTTTTGTAGAAGACCTCGGCTGGCTGCACCGTCTCGCCATCCGCCTTGAACATCACCGCGTTGGTGAGACCCTGGCTGACCAACTGCAAACTCATTAAGCGGTTGTCGACGCTTTGAAATATCGGTCCGGAAAACTTGATCATGTCCACTTCGATTCGTCCGGGAGCGAGATTTTCCTGAAGCGACGAAATCAATTTCTCCGGCTGGCGATGATAGAACGCGCCGAAGAGGAGATTGACGCCAATGACGCCGAGCGCTTCCTGTTGGTCGACGTTGCCTTCGTCGAGCAAGCGAATGTGGATAATGATCTGACTCGGTTGGCCGCGTAGCTCGGATTGAAATCGCACACCGAGCCAGCCGTGAGATTCGCTGCGCTCTTTAAAACTTCGTGCTGCAACTGTGTCGGCAAAAACGAAAAATGTTTTTTCCAGACCGAATTTCGCGTCGAGCCGCTCGATGAGAAGATCATATTCGCGATCGAGCATCGTTTGCAGACGGACGCGGCTGACATACCGCTGCGTCGGCCCATAAATTGCGTCGCTGAACGTCATGTCGTATGCCGACATCGTTTTGGCGATTGTGCCGGCTGCGCCGCCGACGCGAAAGAACCGGCGCGCGACCTCCTGGCCGGCGCCAATTTCGGCGAACGTCCCATACTTGGCTGAATCCAGATTGATCTTCAGGGCCTTCTCGTCGGTAGCGATTTCCATCGCAGGATTCATACAGTTTCTGTAGCGGCAATTGTACGGCACTGCAAACTGACGGTGCTCCCCACGGAGCGACGGCTTGGGCAGCCGTCGATTTCGAACGTGACGGCTGGGAAGCCGTCATTCCGTGAAGTTCGGCGGACTGGAGACCGCCGCTCCTTGCGCGCGCTGGCAGCGAGCTAGAGTCGCACGCGTTCGGCGTTCTTCGCTGGAATCCAACCGCGCAGACTATTAGGTAGCGCTGCGTAGGTCCAATCGCCACGCGTGCTTAGAATCTTGACCTCACTGCCGGGAGGCAACGCCAGGACGCTATTCGCTGTGTCCGCGGTTGCGAGGCGCGCTTGCACATCTTTGCCTATAACAATAGCTAGTGCGCTGCCTTTGCTGCCGCGCTCGAGTTGCCAGGTCGCAAAGATCGCTCCGGCAAACACCAGAAGCATCACAAGCAGCAAGGCGACCATCGCAGTAGATCGGCGACGCGCGAAAATCAACGCCGCCAAACACAACGCTGCGATCCAAAAAGCGACGGCGGCGGTGATCGTGTACTGATTGACGCTCGCAAACTGGAGATAGCGCTCTAGCCAACTCGGGTGCATCTCCAACGCGCGCGCTTCGTCGCGCGCGATCTGTAAATTTGCCGTCGCTTCAGGATGATGCGGCTCCAAAGCGAGCGCGCGCTCGTAATTCAAAATCGCCCGACCAAAATCACCGGCACGAAAGTAAGCGTTGCCGAGATCGTAAAACACATTTGCGGTCCATTGTCCGGCACGAATGAGCGACTCGTAACCGGAGATAGCCTCCTTAAAATGGCCGCTGGCGTATTCTTCGTTTGCCTTCGCAAACTCGATGTCTGCTTGCGCGTACAATGATCCAATCAAGAAGATAAAAGCAAACGCACATGCCGGAACATAGACTTTCAGTCTGTGTGCCCAGCGGGTTTGAAACCCGCTGGATCGCCTGCAGCGGAGAAAATCTCCTCTGGCCGCACAGGCTCGCCGCAGCGAGTCCGTCCTGTGGCGGACAAAATGCCTATGTTCCAAAGCTGATCGCAAAAGTCTCATGCTCGTAGGTTTTCAATCAACTCCAACACCTCGCGGCGGTTTTCCGGCGAGATCGTTGCCGGGCCATTGTGTGCTCCGCTGTATTGCCATTCGTCGCTCTGCTCGAACAGACGGCGTAACTGATCGCGCGAGTCACTGTTGAGTTTGAAAGTGTCCGCCGCAGTTTCCGCATCCACTACGTTCGGATCGATCTCGCCGCGGCGAGACGCCAGCGCTGCTTTTACGCGAACCACCCTGGAGGCTTCAGCATAATATTCTCGTGGTGACCCGGCGTTACGGCGCAATTTGTGCATCAGCTCAGCCGCTTCGTGTTGCAATGCAGCGATGCGCCGCGCCTCGCGATTGTCGATTCGCGCTCTTCGAATTTTCAAACCCGCGAATCCAATCAGCGCCAGCAACGGAACCAACTGCGCAGTCCAAAAAACCGGACGCGTGTAGAGCGGCGCGAATGATTCGGCCGTTGCTGGCCGATCGGTCAATTGATACAAAATATCCTGCGGTTTTTGCGTCTTTTGTGGAGCGACAGCTATCGCCGGGGTGGCTGATGCAGGTTGGCTGGCTGTGACGTTTTGCGTCGCAGCCGCAGCCGCTCCCCCTTGAACCGTGATTGCAATCGGTTCGCTACGCACTGTCACGTATCGCTCTTTCGCGGGATCGAAATACGAGAATGCGAGCACTGGCACAGATTGCTTGTTCTCATTCGGCGCAAGCACCGTCTCGAAAGTTTTTGTGCCACTAATCCCGACCTCGTCATCCTGCTTGAACTTCGAGGACGGCGGATATTTGTGCCAGCCCCGTTCGTCTTCAATCACTGGCGCATTGACGCGGTCGAAATTGCCGCGGCCCGAGATTGCAGCTGTGACGGTGATGGGATCGCCCACCTGCACACTCTTGGGGTTCGCATCCGTCGTCATGACAAAATTCCCAATCGCGCCTGAAAAACTCGGCGGCGCATTTGGGGGCAACGGTTTCACTTCGAGCGCCACGGGGTCACTCTTGATCTCCACCTCCCGTCGCTCCCCCATTTGCGCAAACGGATTACTAAAGGACGGATCCGAGAACGGATCATCCAGATCGAAAAGATCGAACGGCGACCGCGCACGAGATCGCGGCGCACTTCGCGCTCGAGGAACTATAACTTGTGCCTTTGTCTTGACGGGTCCGAGTTCGAATTTTCCGGCGCGCGCGGCAGCAATTGCAGTCTTGTATGTGACCACGTCGTAAGGTCTGCCATTGATTGTTTCTGAGGTTTGCCCGGATTGCTGTAATTTCTGCGCGGTGAATCCTTGCCCATTAATTTCAGGTGGCTCGATGAGCCTTGGACGAATGCGTGGGTCAAATCCCATGCGGATCTGGACAGGAACAATCTCGCCGACGTAGGCAATCTTCTTCGGCACAATCAATTCTGCGAAGAGCAGATCGCTCGCGTTTGCTGGCTGGCTCTGCCGGCCACGACTCGGTCGCGTGCCAGACGAACCGGCCGCCGAGTCGGCGACATTTAGTACCAGCGCGGGCGTCCGGATTATCTTGCCACCGGCCAGAACTGTTTGCGGCGGGATCGTGAACCGCCCAGCTCTGAGCGGTAGGAGTGTATAATTATACGTCACGCTAGAATTGGTCGCGAAATTGTGTATTTCGAACTGCCGCGATGTACCAGTGGCGTGAATTTCCAAGCCATCGATGGAAATTTCTTCTGGTGGCCTCGCATCTCCGGGCCCGGTTACCTTGATCTGCAGCTCAACCGTTTCGCCGACGACCGCCTGCGAATTGCTCAACACTGCGGTGACGCTAGGCGGATCGGCGCGCGCAAACTGCGCACCCGTGATTGCAACGACCGCTACAAATAAAATTCGACAGCGCATCGATCTTTCCATCAGAAATCAACTTTCAACGATACACCCCTGAGCACTCACCAGTCATTATAGACATGGCGCTTTACCTTGCGTTCATCAAGTTGAACCCGCGCCTCTTCGTCTTTCATCGATTCAAGGAGAGCCAGAGCCTGGCGCTCGCTCATCTGGCCCTCTTTTTCTGATTCAGCTTCGGCAACCTGTGCGTTTTGATCCGGCGGCTTCTGCGATTTATCTCCCCCCGCACCTTTCACTTCGCCGGCGAATTTTTTCTGCGGAGACTCGGATGGAGCAGCCGACGGCGTCGGGTTTTCCCCTTCACCTTCTCCTTGTCCTTCTCCCGGCGATGGCGACGCAGTCTCGTTTTCCCCTTCGCCCGGGCTCGGTGATTCTTGGGCAGGGCGCTCCCCAGGTGACGGTGAAGGCTGATTAGCCTGCGGTTTTTCCGCGCCGGGCGACGGAGAAGGGCTCTCGCTGGGCTGTTGCTGCTGTTTCTTCTGTTGCTCGTTCTTCGCCTGAGCTTGCTCGTTTTGCTTTTGTTCCTTTTGCTCTTTGTCGCTAGCCGATTGGTTTTGCGATTGTTGGTCTTGTGATTGCTGCTGCTGATCCTTTTTTTCCTGCTGGCCCTGGCCCTGTTGCTGTTGCTGGTTCTGCTGTTGCTGTTGTTGATCCTTCTGCTGCTGTTGTTGCTGGTCTTTTTGTTGCTCTTTATTCTGCTGCGGCTGGTTTTGCTGCTGTTGGTCCTGATTTTGCTGTTGTTGCTGCTTGTTCTTTTGATTCTGTTTGTTTTTTGGCTGCGGCGATGGGGAAGGGGAAGGCTGTTGTTGTGACTTCTTGTTCTTTAACTCCTCAATCTTCTTTTTGACATAATCGTAGTTGTCTTTGGCGTCCTTATCGTTCGGATCGAGCTTGAGCGTTTGTTGATAATGGTCGAGCGCGTTCGTCCAATCGCTAAGCTTCTTTTCGTCACTTTTTTCCGCTTCGCCGCGCTGATAAAGTGTGTTGCCGAGATTGTAATGGCCCTTGCCTTGCAAACCGGTATCCCGCGTGAGCAAGGCCTGACTAAACGATTCAAGCGCTTTATTGTAATCCTTTAGTTTGTAGGCGGCCGCACCCGAATCGAATTGGAGCTTATCGTCAGCGCGGGATTCGGGATGCGATTTCAACGTCTGCTGAAATTGGCTGTACGCGTCTTCGAATTTGCCGTCGCGATACGCGTCAATTCCTGGGGCGGCGGCAAACGCAAATGAGCTGACAAAGATTAGGAGGGCGGCCGCCGCGCCCGCAGTCCTCACGGGAGCAGGAACGTAACGTCGTTCGCGGGCGCGTTCGCCACGGCGAATCCGTCCGGTGGCGGATTTCCGTTCACGAATCAGAATCGACAACGCGAGAGCGACCAGCGCCCCGCTCAGTGGCCATTCGTAGCGCTCAATTGAGCGCCGCGACAAACGCACATCCATTTCAGCGGCCTGCATTTTCATCAACCCTTCACTTTGAATTTGCTGCATCGTGCGGGGGCCGCTTTCCAAATGAATATAAAAGCCGCCTGTCGCCTCCGCGATTTCGCGCAAACGTTTGTCGTCCAGCTTCGATTTCACGACCTGCCCGGCTGAGTCCTTCACAAAGGCTGTTTGACCATCGTCACCTGTAACGGGAATGAGCGAGCCCTGCGGTGTTCCAACGCCTACCGTGAAGATTCTCACGCCCGCGTCAGCCGCTTCTTTTGCCGTCTTCACAGCATCACCGCTTAATTCCTCGCCATCGGTAAAGATGATGAGCGCTCGATTCCCCGTTGCGCTTTTGCCGAAACTTTGCGTGGCAAGAGAAATGGCGCTGGAGATGTTCGTGCCGCCTTCTGGAATCGTTTTTGTGTCGAGATCATTGATCGCCTCAACAACGGCATCATAATCAATCGTCAGAGGTGCTTGTAAAAAAGCGCGGCCCGCAAAAGCAATCAGACCGACACGGTCGCCTTGCAGTTCGTTGATCAAATCCTGGACCGCAAGTTTGACACGTTCGAGCCGGTTCGGCTGAACGTCGTTGGAAAGCATGCTGCGCGATGTGTCCGAACGTGTAACCCCAGCGCGGTTGCGCGAGGCTGACAAGGGCCAGCGAAAGCCCAAGCAACTGAAGTGCAAATCTCGTTATTCGCCGCGGCCGATTCACCGTTCCGGCGAGCTGCGGGAGCAAGCGCGCTGAAACGAACTCCTGCAGCCGCCTTTGCCCGCGCCGCTCCGCGCGGACAAAGAGCGCAATCAAGAGCGGGATCAGCAACAATCCCCAAAGCCATTCTGGTACGCCGAAGCTCATGGCATTGCCGATTGCCAATTGCCGATTGCCGATTGTGCAGCGGATCCACCGTTGGACGTTGGACGTTGGACGTTGGGCGTTGGACGTTCTCTTATCATGGTAACTTCTTCCAGACAGTCTGTGATAACACGAGTTGCGCGAGCAACAGCCCGCATCCACCCATAAGACACAACGGGAACAGATCGCGGTATTGCTGATATTTTTTTACGCTGACCGTGGATCTCTCCAGCTTGTCGATATCGTCATAGATTTGTTCGAGCGATTTCGTGTCTGTCGCTCGAAAGAACTTACCGTCTGCAATTTTCGCAACCTCTTTTAGACCGGTCTCATTAAACTCTACGCGCTGGTTTTCGTAGAGAATGTTGCCAAGCGCGTCGGTTAACGGGCCTCGGTTAGTGAAGATCGGCGCCGGGGCAATTCCGTTGATACCAGCCCCAATGGCATAGAAGTGAATCTTTAATGCTTTCACTGCCTCGGCAGCAGTGTTTGGTGGAATTTTACCGGCGTTGTTCTCTCCGTCGGTCAACAGCACGAGCACGTGACTCTTTGAGCGTTTATCATTTAACCGATTGGCAGCCGCTGCCATGGCCGATCCAATCGCAGTGCCGTCTTCAACAAGACCTATGCGCACTCGCTCCAGGTTTTGCAAAAGCCAATCATGATCCAGCGTCATTGGGCTTACGACATACGGACGACCGGCGAATGCAATGATGCCGATCCGATCGTTCGGTCGTCCTTCGATAAATTTCCGTGTAACTTCGCGGATCGCATCCACTCGAGTCGCTTCTTGCCCGCCAATTGTAAAATCTTTCGTCAGCATCGACCCGGAGACGTCTAGCACCAGCATGATGTCGATCCCGCTCGCCTCGATTTGGGTGAGACTTTTGCCGAGCTGCGGACGCGCGAGTCCAACTACGAAGATTGCAAGCGAAGCCAGCAGCAGTGTTCGCAGAATCTTCCCTGCGCGCGCCGCGCTTTGTTTTCCGATTGCCCGAAGACTGGCTGTGGACGAATACGTCAGCGCCGCAGCTGGGCCGCGTTTTCCGCGCAAATACGCCAGCAAGGGGATCGCCAGTAGCAGCAGGAGCAGCCACGGGCGCGCGAACGTCAATGCCGTATTCGCTGGCCACCACTCAAACAGTCGCAAGTTGACCTCCTTTCACAAAGCGGGTCGCTTCTTGCAGCAGTAATTCGCTGTCCGCGGTTGTCGCGTCATACCGCGCGAACTTGATCAGATCGCACCGGTTCAAAAAATCTTCGAGCAACGATTTCTCGTCGCTGGAGAATGGGGACGCTTTTGCGAGCGCCGAGAGAAACTCGATTGAAGTTTGTCTCGTCGCCGGCAAACCGTACTGCTGCGTCACGTACTTTCGCAGAATGTCGGAGGCACGAATGCTGAACTGATACGGGGTCATGCTTTCAATCTCGCGGCTAATTCGTTCGAGCTCTTCGAGAGCGATTTCGCGCGGCAACTTTGGCGGCGCGGGCGGTTTGCGCCGCTTCGCGACGAGCCAAACCACGAGGCCGACAAGCGAGAGCGCCGCAAATACGATCACGAAAACTAACCATGGCGGAATCAGCGAATAATCTAGCGGCGGCGCTATGTCGTGGAATTCTTCGGCTGCGAGTAACATCAACATGAACATTTTAAAGTGTTGTCATTCCGAGCGAAGTCGAGGAATCCGGCGGCATTGCCCAGTAGTTCATCGCAGGCTCCTTCGACTCCGCTGCGCTGCGCTCAGGATGACCATACCTTGTTAAGCCTTCCCTTTTCCTCATCGAACACCGATCCGGCGTTCGCGTTGTTTGAAAAACGAGCGGAGCGCCGGCAAATAGTCCTTTCCAGTTTGCAGCTTGATCGCATCAACATTATTCCGCCGGAGCGTGCGGGAAAGTTCCGTGTCGCCCCGTTGGACAAGATCCATAAACAGCGCGCGCGTTTTGCGATCAGCTGTGTTGATCTCGACCTGATCCCCGGTCTCTGCGTCCTCCAATGTGATAATGCCAATGTTCGGCAACGCTCTTTCTCGTTCGTCATTGATGTGAATGGCTATAAAATCATGCCGCTGCCCGCTTACTGCGAGCGATCGCGAAAAATCCGGCGCCTGAAAATCCGAGATAAAAAAAACGACCGCTCGCCGTGTCACGATCTTGTTCAGATAATCAAGTGCCAGGGCTGGGTCTGTGCCGCGCGCCTGCGGTTGGAAAAACAGAATCTCACGAATAAGTCGCAGCGTATGGGACCGGCCTTTTTTTGGTGGAATAAAAAGCTCGACTCGATCAGTGAAAAGGATCAGGCCAACCTTGTCATTGTTCCTGATCGCGCTGAAGGCGAGCAAACAGGCAACCTCTGCCGCCAGCTCGCGTTTGGATTGTGTTGTGCTGCCAAAATTCCCTGAAGCGCTGACATCCACAACCAGCATGACTGTTAGTTCTCGCTCTTCGGTGAATTTTTTCACAAACGCCGTACCCATTCGTGCCGTGACGTTCCAATCGATTGAACGGATCTCATCGCCCGGTTGATATTCGCGCACATCTTCAAAATTCATGCCCCGGCCTTTGAAGACGCTATGGTAATCCCCCGCGAATGCGGTCTCGACCAAGCCGCGTGTTTTGATTTCCAGCGTCCTGATTTTTTTGAGGATCTCCGATGCGGTCGTTGCGTGCTCGTCATCCCGAGCAGAGCGAAGCGGAGTCGAGGGATCCCGTTGCATTACCGAGAAGCCTTGACCGGCCGAACTGCGTACATCTCTGAAAATAGGTCGTGCCATTCTGGATTTCTTCGCGCGATCAGCGCTTCTTTTTTTGCGCGGCTCCAGCGTTTGAGTTGTTTTTCTCTCGCTATTGCACTGGTAGGATCTGAATACGCTTCGAAATAAATGAGTTTGTGAGCATTGTACTGGCGAGCAAACGAGCTTCCGATTCCGAGTGAGTGTTCGCTGGCACGTTGCTCCAAACTATTCGTGACACCAATGTATAAGACAGTGTGGCGATCCGCGTTCGTTAAAATGTAAACGAAATAATTTTGATGCCGCATTGCTAGGTTTTCGGATTCATTACGGGGTCCCTCGACTTCGCTCGGGATGACGAGCCGCTCGTCACGGCACCGGCAATCCCGCAAAGATTCGCTCGATGATCGTCTCGCTGGTGACCGCTTCTGCCTCGGCCTCGTAACTGACAATGATTCGATGCCGCAATACGTCTGGCCCTATGCTTTTTACGTCCTGGGGCGTCACGTAACCGCGCCCGTTCAGAAACGCATGAGCGCGCGCGCCAAGGGCAAGGTAAATGGTCGCACGTGGCGAAGCGCCGTAACGAATGAGACCTTCGAGGCGCAGATTGTACGCCGCCGGCTCTCGCGTCGCCCAGACAACGTCGACGATGTAATCCTTAACGCGGTCATCGATGTAAATGCTGTTAACCACTTCGCGTGCCGCGATGATTTGGTTTGGATCAATCACGGGATTGACTCGCAAATCTGGTGTCGAGGTTGCCATTAGATCGAGAATGTTTCGCTCCTCGGATTTCTGCGGATAACCGATATTCAATTTGAACATGAAGCGATCCAGCTGCGCTTCGGGCAATTGGTAAGTTCCTTCCTGTTCGATCGGGTTCTGCGTCGCCAGAACCAGGAATGGATCTGAAAGAGGATACGTCTTTTCACCGATGGTGACCTGTCGTTCCTGCATCGCCTCCAGTAATGCGCTCTGAACCTTGGCAGGCGCCCGATTGATTTCGTCAGCGAGGATCAGGTTGGAAAAGATTGGTCCGAGTTTCGTTGTAAATTCACCAGTCCGCGGATTGTAGATGAGAGTCCCGATCAAATCCGCCGGCAGAAGATCCGGTGTGAACTGCAATCTTTGAAACCCGGTTTGGATGCATGAGGCCATTGTTTTGACCGTGAGCGTTTTTGCCAGGCCGGGAACGCCTTCGAGCAGGAGATGACCATTAGCGAGCAGACCCAGTAGAAGGCGGTCCACCAGATACTTCTGTCCTATTACAACATGAGCGACTTGCTGACGGAGCGGCGGAATCCATTGTCCCAGCTCCCGCACTTCCTGCGTAATTTCCTGCGTCGATTTCATATGGTCTGGTCAGACACGTACGGCTGCGAGAACGTTCGATCAAGGGTGCCCGCAAACCAGTGTACAGAATTGCCGATCGCTGACGGCACCAAGATAATCCCGGTGTAACTTCCCGTGACATCAGGGAAAGTGTAAGAATTGGATTGGCAATGTTAGTTCTCCAGAAACCGCAGCGCCGAGCCATTTCGATCCTCGCATTTGCAGCCGCGGTGATGTCGATCCTGGCGTGGATCGCGCGGAATGATCCGACGATAAATTTTTTGCCGCGCGATCGAGGCGCAGAGTGGATCGTTTTTCCCGCTGCCCTTGATGCACGCGCGCATTGGTTCGCCAGCTTCGACACGACATTCAGGCGCGAGTTTCTTTTGCCGGTACAGCCGGCAACAGCGCGTTTGAGCATTCGTGCAATGCGGCGCGCCGAAGTAAAAATCAACGGCGCTTCCATTCAA
>WNFR01017985.1_pt1 | contig 13161 bp, 8 predicted proteins | sample 5400221 | NCBI WGS metagenome assembly WNFR01 (sample SAMN13153357, study PRJNA577476) | soil metagenome | isolation source: 40 cm soil under Madrone tree | place: USA:California | collected 2016-06-14
AGCGGTAATATAGGTCATCCCGGAACTTGCCTTCTTTCACTAAAATCTCAAGGAGCCGGTTAGTCGCGGCGACAACTCTGACGTTGGCTTTTAGAGTCTTTTCGCCCCCCACCCGTTCAAACTCGCCGAGTTCCAGCACGCGAAGCAACTTAACCTGAAGCGGCGCCGTCATCTCAGGCACTTCGTCCAAGAAGATTGTGCCGCCTTCAGCCATTTCGAATCGGCCACGCCTATCCGTCAACGCATTGGTGAAGGCACCTTTGACATGACCAAAGAATTCACTTTCGATGAGTTCCTCTGGAATAGCGCCGCAATTAACAGCGACAAACGGTTTATGATTTCTGCGACTATTTAGGTGTATGGCCCGCGCGAGCAGTTCCTTTCCTGTTCCTGATTCGCCAGTCAACAGAACCGTAGAATCCACGAGACTCGCCCTTTCAGTTAACCGCAAGACCTCAATAAGCGCCGGGCTCTCACCGACAATCATCCCTATATCAGTCTTCCTAATCGCTTCCGCTTGAAGATCATAAGACTCGATCGCATTCTCAATTAGTTTCTTTACTTGATCGGGATCTAGAGCATCTTTGAAAAAGTAGTAGTACGCTTTCTTCTGGTCATGAACGAGCCGTAGAGCCAGTTGAGAATCATTCACTGAGGTAAGTATGATTACCCTTAGATCTGGATACTGAGCCTTGATCTTGTTGAGTATTTGCTCGCCTTGCTCGGGCTGGTTTTCGAACTGTAAGTCGAGAAAGATCAGCTTAACTTCAGGATTCTCGCTTAAACGTTCAAGCGCCTTAAATCCAAATTCCTCATACACGGCATCCACGGACTTGGGTAACCAATCGTCGAAGCTTTCCTTCCAATGCTCTTGTCGCCACCGGTCATCCAGGACGAGAATTTTACTAGACATTTCTATTGACCACCTGCTGTGCAGATTCCCTTAGATAGCTAACCCTTTCCAAGATCGTTTTCACCGATGATTGCACTAGCTTCGACCGCTTGAAAGTCTCAGTTGGACTGGGCCTAATTCCAGACTCTGTTTCCTCTATCAAGCGCGACCAGTTGGCCAGCGCCGTCCAGCAGTTATCCAGGACAGGCAAATTTGTCGAGTCATTTAGCAACCCGCAGTTTTCGGCAAGCGCACAAAGTTGCTCGACATCGCGTCGGATGTCTCGTATCTTCTCGCTCGTGAGGCAGAGACTAATATGTCGCACTTCTTTGAAAACGTCAGCCGGCTTTGGTTCGTCGAAATAACTGAGCTTCTCCAGCGTGCGGAGATGTGCGAGCGCCAGACCCAACTTATTACCGACATCGTGTTTCAAAGTTCCCGCTTGATGGACAATCCGGAGCGCTCCTAAGCTCTTTCGAAGATTCTCCATTGAGCAGTCCGAAAGTGGTGCGCGCCGAACGATATGATGGACAAGCTTATTGATATGGCAGGGCAAATGTAGGTAGAAACAACTATCTGTGTCGAGCATTTGATGCCCTGCCAACACAGAAAACTGAACCAGGGGCAGGAATGACAGAATACCCCCTGTCCCTCTGAAACCCCTGTCGAGTCGCAGTTCGATGAAAAAATTCAATGAACCTCCTGGATCTTCCAAGACGTTCATCAATACTATTGAGTTTGTCTTTAATTCGCGGGAGATACTCTCGGCAGAAATATCGGAAATGTCGAAGAATCCGGTTGACAATCCCTTCGCTTGAGCGATGTTGGCAACTGCCTGGCGCAGCGTACCTCCGTTTATTAGTGCAATATCAACGGCCATTTCCTTGATTTGACCCGACCGAGGCAAGAAGTTGATCTCGAAAGTCCTTATATGTCTGATGAAAGCCGATATTCTCAGGTTCTGAGTCGACGTCTTTTAGCTCATCATCGGATATTTGACCACTACCGAATATCTTTGTTAACACCAATTCGTCAATATCCTCCGTGCAGATCCTCTCCGAATGGGACAGCAGGGTTTTGAGCAGCGAGACAGCACCTTGGCCATCGTCGGCAAGTGCCACAGCCTCAATGGCGAGATTTGCCGCATTCGGATCAAACTCAATTCCCAAGGCCTTCCTTATTAGTCTTGTTATCTCCGCACCCTGCTCGCGCAACTCGCAAGCGCGAGCTTTGCATTTTTCTACGTACTTCGCTCCGTCCTTCAGCTGCAGTTCTATATCCAGCGGCAAAAAGAAATAAAGCAGATCCAGAGCCGCTTCTAGCCGGGGATCAATCCCAGCCAGTAAATAAAAAGATTCAGGACAAACGATCCCGCGCCTCGCCACGTCTTCAAAGAACAGTTCGATATTAGTTCTCAGTTTCGTTAGTGGCATTAGTTCGATCTGGCATTCTTCCAAGGCACGAGCGTCGATGGCGGAGGTGCCGCCACTATAGCAAACGAAAGCCTTCCCTCTAACCTTAGCGAGTTCGATATAGCTGTCGCCGGCGGAATACTGCATGTCACTAGAGTGAATGAAAAGTACGTCGTACTCCTGAATGTCGAAAGGGTTACCATCAGCTTCAACGAGGAAATCACCCCGCCGTTCTTGCTTGCTCAGACTGATCTCAATTTGGCCAGTCTGTCTCCTCCTCAGACCTTCCCAGAACTGCTTGCGCTCCAATCGATCCGGTTCGGACTGATCGAAATACTCGATAACAAAGGCTTTCATGGTCAAAGTGTCGTTTACCCCAAAATAATAGAAAAGGTGACCAACGTCCCGCACTTCGTCACGGATTCGGGATTGACCCTTTGAGTTCCCAAATCGCATTCTCCATTGGTCGACCTCACCGTCAAGCTTCCATAACTCCGAAGAAGTTTGCCGCTTTGACCCTGAAGCAGACCGTCGTAGCCAGTATTCGGGGCACATAGATCATTGCAATTAAGACCGATGCCGTTATCCTCAACGACAATATTGATTCGCGCCGGTTCGCTTTCTTTTGTTAGCGACACTCTGATGTTCGGGACGTCAGCAAACCCTCGCGTCGCATCGAACGCCTTATTGACGGCCAAATTATTGAGAATGGTCACCAAAACAGCCTCAATCCAATCCATGTCAGCGTACCACTTGCCTGCCGGCAGGTCAGCTCTCTTGGGTGTAATCTCAACCTTCCAACTGCTATCCAGAGTCCTTGTGTAGGCCTCGATCTTGCCTAGCAGGGCCTTGAACGTCAGTTCAACCTTTTCTTTTGTGCTTTCCCAGTTACGGTATGGGGGCCCTGCATCGAGATAATCCTTAATATACGCTTCCGTTTCATCCAAGAGAACCGAACTCATCTTTAGCTCGTCGAGACGCGTTCGCGCCTTGTCCGCATCGTCCTTGTTTTTATTTAGAGCAGCTTGTTCGATGAAGGCATGGAATGGGGCTGGCTTGCAAAATCTCCGCATAAGTCCACATCCGTTTTTTAGCTTGTCGCCGAACTGAGCACTTATTGCCTCTAAAGCGCCTTGTATCCTAGTCTTATCATCACTCAGTAGATCGCGTCCCCATGGTAAAAAGAAGGACGGCAGCGTATAAGTATCCCTAGCGTCGTCTGCTCTTTCGAACCTGATAGTTCTATTGTTTAGGTCAACACTGCCGCCCAGCGGCAGCAAGTGAGCTGGCAGCTGGAAACTAGGTTCATTAGCTATCTGGATAGTCCACAATTCCAGCGACTCTGAAGTTAAGATCGCACGAGCCAGAACCGTGTCGATTTCATTGCGCTCAATCTTTTGATCGACCATCTCGACGACTCTTTCGACAATGTATGGTTTAGGTGGGGAGATTTTTGTTCTTGCTAAGAACTGGTCATAACGTTCATACACGATTTTGACTTCGCCAATAGTCTCGTACAAGTGCATCTCATGAATAATCATTGCGCGATCACTGTGCATTCGTCGTTGCGCACTTGTGAAATAACCGACGCCAAGAAAATCCTTCTCTCTTTCCACAATGACGTTTTCAAAAACATCGTCCCCCGTCTTACCATTGTGTATTAAAGGAATGTAAGTAATCTTGTTAACACCCTCGAAGCCTCGGTGAGCTAGCTCCGAGTACCTAGCAAAACACGGATCCGTCGTACTCTTAACGTATTCTCGTGGATCGCGTCGGTGGAAAAGCTCAAGCTTATTGCAGATTTCGAGCACTCCGGCAATCCTTAAGAAATCAATTCTACTCCTCACCAAGTCGCTCGCTGAATAAATGATGTACTTTGCTTCGCCGCAGACTCGAATTGCCCAGGACCATACAAACAACCCACCACTCTCAGCCGCTTCTCCTTTGACCTTATCAAGATCAAACCCGAAATGCTCCGTACCCGAAAACTCATTGATCTTGTTCAATTCTGCTTTGTCATCTACATAGATCGGTTTCAAATGTAACGGAGATCCGGTTCCGAAAGGCGTTGTGTCGTCTATCGTCTCTAGCTTTGAAAAATATTGATCTGAAGCGGCAAGGCGTACATCTAGGACGGCAATATCGAATGGTCGAAACTTGCCATTCTTTATCGCGTCAAGTACCTGGAGGGCTGAATATAGGCCGCGAGCGAATGAGAGATCAAATAGCTCTGAAACCTCACCGAAGGCGTGCAGCAGAGATTCCGCGGGCGCTAGGCTCTCATCGTCGAGCCAGAAGAAATAGTGTTTACGGAACGACTTCAGATATGGTCCGGGGTCCATACGCTCAAGTGAGAGTTGGAGAATAAACAACCGGAAACCCGAAGGTGCTTATTACGTGGCGGGAGTCCGGGAGAATCTTAACTGTAAAATTCTTCGCGTCGCCTGTCAGGGTTCGGGATAACTCGTGATTAAAAAAGAGACCCAACCCTTTGCCTCTTTTCCAATCGAGCAAACTTCGGGTCTCGGGGATTTCCCCCTGCGATCCTTCGAATGCGGCTGTGTTAGTAATTCTAAGTATGGCCCAGCCGAGATCGGAGTCGACATTATTATCCATCTCAACCGTAAGATCAATTGTAATTCTCGCGCTGCCTGTTGCGTCCCGCTCGATCTCATTGACGTGCTTGCATGCATTTGAGAGCATCTCATCTATTACGACACCGACGACGGTGTCGTAATTGAAGGTGATTGGGTCGGCGGCCCGAAGTCCGATTTCCTCCCAAACTTCGAAATTCTCTAGTGAGGTCTTTTCGGGCAAGTGCAACTTGAGTTGAACTGAATGATCGCTGGGAAAGAAATCTCGCAACTCCTCAAATGTCACTGGATACTCATCGTCAAATTGCGTCCTGAGCGGTGGCAAGACATGATTGTCACATGCTTCTTTGAAGCTGGGTAGTCGCGTCCTTAGATCGCCATACTTCTGATCTGCGAGCCTCACTTTTGCTGCCATCAAGTGAAAGGCGTCGAGAAGCAAATTGCCTAAACCCCGATTCGATATAGGATAATCGGCGCTGGTAGAATGTCTCAAGGTAATAAAGTCTTCATTCAATCGACTGAGAAACTTTCTCACACGGTTGTAATAAGATAGCGCATTTATCGTTCGCCGGATTGAGCGTAACGAGCCGCCCATATTCGTCCAAATCTCTTGCTGTACAGTGACGATTTGGTCGTCACTTGACTGCGCCGAAAGTCTGTCATAGAGGACTTGCAGTAGGGCCAGTTTGGTCTGCAACGCGTGAGCCCAACTCTCTACCTGCTCTGCGCGGCCTTCAGTATGCGCAGAATCACGAATTAGGATTCCGTAGAATGATGCGTCGATCATCGGGCGCGCAATGCGAAGGAATACCCGTTCAGTACGGAATAAACGACGGTGCGCTTCAAAGAACTTCTTCTCTCTCTCGTCGGAGGGATCAAACTCTGGTAGTTTCATCTCTCGCATCGGGCGGATTGCAATTAGTGCAATACCCACAGCAGGGATCGTAAAGGTTGAGCCCCTACCTTCGCCCTCTGGCACTCTCACCTCAACTGGAAAACGCCACGACTCCCAGATTGGGAAAACGAAATGCTCTTTTGGCAAACCATCTACAGCGGTCCAATAGAAATATGGCAATAAGGGAAACCGCGCTAGACTATGAAGCTCGGAGAGCAAGGACGATATACTCCGAGAGCCATTCATGCCTCTGCGGAGGAACGGTATCACGCTATCTTGGAGCGTCGAGTCTAATGCTTCGAGAGCATCCCAATCCATAAGTGATTTGTTTTGGATTGACTTGGCAACCAAACTCTCTGGTCGTTCAAAATCCGAGATCTGCTCTCTGTTAAGATTGCGGGCAAATCCAAGTAGTGCCAGGAGCGTGGTTGTCGGTTGTGCGCCCCTGCGGTCGTCGTCACTGTTCCTATCTAGGAGTCCCAGGCTAAACCAATCCGTTTTCCAATACTGAGACATACCTAAGGGTTCATTCGCATCCAGGTCGAGTCGTCGGTGCCAAGTGGCCCACTGGTCAAGGACCTTGTCTCGAAATGAGGGGGAGTCTTCGGTCCTCTTCAAACCTTCAATCGTCATTAACCATTCCAATTCTGGCCGAAAACCCGTGTGCCCTTCCCAAACTTCTCGTCGCCAAATATCTAAGCACTTGGCCTCTGGATCCTTATTGAATGATAGGTGGTCTGATATGCGATCCATTAAATTACCTGTCCTCTGAAGGTGTCGCAGCAGCATTCGCCAGGAATACAGAAAATAGGCGACCTCACCTATCGGACAATAGACATACGGTGAACGGTTTCGCTGAAGATACTGACTGAATTGAGATGGTTCGAATCTATGATATTCATCGTAATAAGTCTGAGCCAGTTGCCAGTAGAATTCCGGTGAGAAGGTGTTCTGCCCTCCTCCCATGAGGGGCTGTTTGCCACGCCTTCCCAAAAAAAGAGCATCAACGAGATCCTGATAATCCTCCGTGCTGCGAGGCAAGTAAGGAAGCCTGACCCCCTTAATGTCGTCTGTTTTAACAGCGTCAGTTTGAAACAAGACGAAATTCTTTCGACTGTTATGCGACAAGCCGAACGCGCCGCCATATACACCCAAGGTCTCCCATTGAAAGACTCGATATAGCTCTTCATCGAAGCACTGCCGAATTGCTGCTGGAATCGCGAACGATTTCGGTATCTGCGTCGAAGGCAGATCCCTTTTCCAGTTCCGTTTCTTGTTTCACAAGGTGGCCATTCTGGGCTCAACAAAGCCGGCTTCTACAGGTTGGTCCATTTTCTTCCAAGTATGAGATGGATTGAAAATCTCGTCAAAAATCTTGTCTACTCTCTGAAGTTGCGGTCTTGATAGAGGCGTGCCGTTAGTAGCAGCGAGATTGTCCTCAAGTTCTCGAAGTGTGCGGTGTCCAGGAATCACAGAGGATACTTGATCGTGAGCCAGAATGAACTTCATGGCTGCGTGAGTAGCAGACACATCGCCGCGCTGGTCCAGCGCCCGAAAGGCATTTGCTTTGCCAATCATTCCTTCGACGAGCTCGCGCGGCTTCGAAGCTCGGAAGGACCCCTTCGGATAATCCCCTTCGTTGATATCTTCGTAACAGCGGTACCGACCAGTGAGGTAGCCGTGACCGAAAGGTGAATTGATCAGCAATCCAACTCCCTTATCGGCTACTGTTGCGAAAATCCGCTTAGCCTCGGGAAACAATAAATTAAATCGAATCTGAAGTATGTCGATGCCTTGATGCAAAGCGATCAGCGCCTCTTCCGGCTGAGCCTCCAGGGAAACGCCGACGAAGCGGGTCATCCCTTTTTCTTTGAGCCGATCATTACCATAAGAAGGAGAAACGTCAAAAAGGTTTATCCCGGAGTCGAATGCTCGGCGCAAAAGTGAAATGCATTCTTGGTCCTTCGGTGCAACCCAGCTAATGCCACCGAGCTGCCAAGTGCCAAAGCCGACTTCTGAAATCTCAACTCCAGTTTTTCCCAGTTTGCGGTGATTCATCCAAGCTCCCTAATACTCTCGTCACTCGAACCATTGATCCCAAAAAGGGATCTGGTTAACTCTTCAACCAAATTTATACATCGAGACGAATCGTTTTATCCTCTCGTTAGTCGGGGCATCAAGGATCTCAGATCCGCCTTCCTGCAAGACTGCGCCCTTATCGATAAAATAAATCTTATCCGCAGCGCTTCGAGCAAAGCCCATCAAGTGAGTTACGATTAAGATGCCGACGCCTGTGTCGCGGAGATGTTGCAGATGAGAAAGAATTACGCCGATCTGTTCTACGTCCAAGGCGGAGGTTATCTCGTCGAGAAGTAGGTACTTGGGACTGAGCGCCAACGCGCGAGCGAGCGCGACTCGCTGCTTCTGGCCGAGCGACGCCTCGTTCGGATAGCGGTCGATAAAATGACCCATCCGAAATAATTCTATGATTTCCTCTAAACGGCTTTCACTGCCCTCCATATTGTTTTTCTTGAGCGGGAGATTGATGTTTTCGCGTAGCGTCAGATGTGGCCAGAGAAATAGTTGCTGGAAGACCATGGTTACGCGAGGCCAAGGAGGAGCAAATTTGTGACTCTGTTGTAATGGAAGGCTAAGCGGAACACCATTGATGGCGACCTGTCGGCGAGGTTGGGATAGCTGACGGGTGTCGAAGTTGTAAGGAACACCATCTATGTCGATTGATCCCGCGGTCGGCGGATCTAGCAATGAAAGAGCCCATAATAGGGTCGTCTTACCCCCTCCGTTTGGACCAACCAATACAGTTATCTTCCCAGGTTCGACATCCAGATCGATCCCATGCAAAACCTCCGTGCCATTGAATGACTTTTTGATATTCCGACCCGTAAGCATTGAAAAAGCCCTTCATCGCTCCGATAAGTCTCTAGTGAACCGTTTTCTGAACCACAGCGCGAGACCGTTAAGGGGCAAGCAAATCGCCAAAAACAGTATAGCCAATGCCGTGTAAACTTCGACCGGTCGATAGATCACGGCGTTAATGCGTTGCGCCACCCGAAAAATCTCGTCGACTGATATCAAGCTTGCGAACAGCGTTGCCTGTAGCATGCTGACCTGAATTAATAAAAGGCTGGGAATAACTTGCCTCAGCACGATTGGGAATTGAATGTTCACTAACGTCTCGCTCGGCGAGAGTCCATAAGCCTGGGCCGCCATTACGTACTGCGAGGGAAAGTCTCTGAGTACACCCCGTACAGCATCGGAGACTGCCAGAACATTGATTATCGAAAGTGCGGCGGCAGCTGTGTAGAAAGGATCGACTACTACTTTCAACATCGCCTGAAGCGGATAGTGTAGCCAAAACAGAAACGCGAGAACGGGTACTCCAGATAAGATAAACGAAACGGTCCTCGACGGCAGGCCGACACCATGCTTCCACTTAGCACCCGCTACGCCCAGAATCGTTCCAAGTACCAGGCCAGAAGTCCAAATAATCAGGCAGAGTTGGAGCGTGACGGCAAGCCCGCTCAAGATTCCTTCGCGGTATGTGACAAAAATCCTAAAGACTGACATCGGTCAGGTGACTTCACTTTCCAGGTTGCATCTGACCGGATGACCGATAAGGATAGGCCCTTCGATAGAAGGCGCCAGGGAAGGTCTCGTACTTGTCAACAATTCCGTCAACAAAGCCGCTATTAATTAGCTCTTCAATAGCGGTGTTTAGCATGGTCTTAAATTCCATCTGGCCTCTCCGAAACATCACTGTGTTTCCGAAGACCCTTATGGGCTTTTGGTCTACTACATTCTTGACAGTCCCGGGGTTATTCTTCAAGAACTGATCACCAATATAAGGTTCCACGAATGTAGCATCTGCTCTGCCCTGCGCAACGTTCAATAACATTTGGGAATTGTCCGATAGCTGTGGAAGAGAAACTCGTTCAGCGTTGGGGAACTGGTTCCGAGCGATAATGTCGGACATTTCCCCGTCAATTGTAGTTAACTTTATACCTTGAGCGTTCAATGGTTTTATGTCGCTTGCAAAACGATTATCGTTCTGACGAACGTAAACGCCGATGCCGCTGTAGTATAGCGGCTCGCTAAAGTCTACAAGTTTTGCGCGAGACGAGTTAGGCCAAATTCCCGATACCACCAAGTCGTAACGATTGGTATCCAACCCTTCGATCATCGAACCCCAACCAACTTCCTCTGTCCAATCGATACCGAGGCCCAGGTTCTTCCCAACCTGCTCAATAGTTTCGACTGCGATGCCAGAAAGTTTACCGGTATTAGGATCCTTCATCATTCCCGGCGGGTAAATAACATAAGCACATCTTATCTTTCCTGCTTTGATGACACGACTGTACGTGCTCTCTTGGGCCTGATCGCCACCGCCAACCGAGGTGCCCTTGCCGCAACCGTAGAGCAAGAGACCTGCCACCAACAAGATAGTGACCACGATCGCTGCTATGCTTATTCTTCGATTCATTTCAGCTCCTTTAACAATGCGGTTTCCCATAAGAATGTGCCTTCATCGCCGAACAGGGTCAGCGAATACACGAAGGCCGACGAAGTTTACGGGGCAACGCTCATGCCAGAGACACGCCACAACAAGAACAAGCTAATATGCACGAATAGTGCCGGCGACTGAGACTAAGCAGAGTTGCCAGAACGGGACGAATGTTAGTGAAGAATAAGCTGTGGTGTTACCGACTCCTAACACCACTGGTGCAGTTGGAGGCGAATAGATATCGGGTATTTCTTTTCGAGAGGTCATTCAACTCGAACGTCATCTTTGAGACCAAGCTCGCGGAGCGCGACTTTGGTCTCTTCGACTTTCTGAGATGAGACACCGTCTTCAGGCGAGGCTTCCACACTCACGGTAAGTTTCAATCCCTTACCCGCAGCGAATCGGGACAGAACTTTGGTATAGAAGTTCATCCACTTTTGTGGCGTTACTTCTCCGGTCCACTTCAGAGTCCCTGTATTGGCAGTCGTGTTCGTAAGGGATTCCGTGCCTGGCTCACTTGTTGGCTCCGGTGAGCCCTCGCCTGGTAGAGGCGGATACAGGTCGCCAGACGTTGGCGGACTTGGCTGCTGACCTGAGCTTGGAGCACCGCTAGCTTTGTATTTCAGCGCAGTCTCTTTCGAGACGATGAACATCTCATCCGAGATTTCAACTTCCCCCGGTCTCACATCGCTGGCATAGTTGAATGGATCGTAGGCTCCCTTCGAGCTTTTCCCGACGTATGCAAGGTGACCGCTGGCTACGCCACGCGCGATCATGTCTTTGATCGCATCAGCGTTTAGCAAACGCGGGAACTGAGGCGACGCGAAGAACGCATCCCGCACCGATTTCGTGCTCCATTCAGTGAACGCCGGAGGCCAGTTGCGAAGCAGGAAGTTTGGGCTCACGCCGTCTTCCAAATCGCCATCCTGCCTTAACCGGTTCAAGATGAACGTCACCAGACTGTCAGCCGCACTCGAATGCACGAGCCCAAGATCCACTACTCGCAGTTTGTTGTCCTTGCCGAGCAGCACTATGTTCTTGTAGGTTCGCCAGACGCTCTCTTTGAGGTCTCGCTCCGATTTCTTTAGATTCTCAGCAAGTTGCTTCTTCTGGCTCTCGTCGAGCTTCTCGGAGTCCTCGTCGTCGATGTCTTCCCAGGCCAGAGTCTTGCGAGCATCTTCTTGAAGGTTCGCAGCGGCTTCTGGAACGCACCAGATGAGCGAACTCTTAAAAGTTCGGGATGATGCACCGCACTCACGCGTCATCTTGTCGATCATCGAGAGAGTGTTCTTATCCGCAAGCGACTGCTCAGGAATCAAAACAACCAGGGTGAGAATGGGGCGATCGAGTATCTGGCTGCTCTTCTCGGGAAAGAAAGCGCGTTCCAAGCCGGTGCGCGCCGGAAACACCTTCTGCACGTCGGCTCTTACGCGCCCATCGATTCTCTCCTGCTTAATGGTTGCACGTCGGTCAGCAAGGAGCTTATTCAGGTTTGGTGAGAGGCCGAAGCGATAGCGGTTTTTTTCGACTGAAAGGAAATAGCAGGATGAAGCCAATGCCTCCAAAACGGTTTCGACGTTGCCGATATCCAACCCCGGCTCTGCAACATCCATCCTGATTTCCGGCGCTGTCGCCTCTGCGCGGGCCTGTCCACCATTTGATTCAAAGAACACTGCGGTCGCGACCTTCCGATGCAGCCGGGCCTTCTTGATCGTCTCAACTGCTTCCTTATCCAGTCTCGTCGCGTTCGCGTCTGCTTTCCCACATATGTCGGTCGTCACCGCGCCTTCCAATTTGGATTCCCCCAACTGCTCGAACACGGCAGCCCGAAACATGGGATCATCGAGCGGGGCAGTTCCCAATCCGATCAGCGGATCTTTATGCGCGCCTTCCCACCCATCCTTATATGCTCGCGATACCCACAAAGCTAACAGACGGAGGACGCCACGGGTTCGCTGGAATCTCGGGAGCTGCTGCCACTTGCGTTCGAAAACCGAGAGCACTGTCGGATGAAATGGATAAGTTGCCTCGAACTGCGCGCGAGCATTCTCGACCGGGAAACTCGGCACCTGTTGCCGATGCTCGACTACCCAGTCCGCGTACTCGTTGCACGTCTGAATCGCATCTTTGGAAAGCAGCACGCGCCCGTCCTTATCCATCGCGCGCTCGTCCCACTCAAACAATCGACGGCGAATGATCTCTGATGTTTCAGCTTCGGCTGACATGATCACCGCTTTGCCCAACCGATCCAGCACCTTTTTGAATCGTTCGTAGTCGGATTGATCCTCGGAAGTCATCTCCAGTTCGGAAGCGGGTATCGACACAGCCAGCACTACATTGCTCTGACCGCGCGCAGTCTCCGATAGGTTGTGAAGAAAGTCGTAGAGCTGACCTCCAAGCCCGCTCTTGCGATTCCGGCTGACGTAATTCATCAACTCATCCATTAGGATCAGCGTCGGCTTATCTTCGGGAAGAAGCTTGCGAATCACGTCGCCCGCCGGCGCGATCATTTGTTTCTCGTGTTCGGCAACGATCGCCAGCCCTTCTTCGCCGCCAAGCTGAAAGGCAATCTCACCCCAGGGTGTCTTTCTGAGAGGTGTACCGTCAGTTCCACCACGGCCCGTAAGGGAATCAAATTCGGTTCCGACAAATGTGGCCGTCGCCGCTGCGGGCACAGTTTCGACACCGGCTTTGGTTAGAAGGCTTTTCACTCCCAACCATGCGTTTGCGCTCGGGCCGTTCTGAGCAAGGTGATACAGCAGCGTCAGCGCGTGAGTCTTTCCGCCTCCAAACTGCGTAGCCATATTGAACACCGCTGATGTTTCAGTCTTCTCTCCCGACAAACG
>WNFR01005318.1_pt1 | contig 13159 bp, 10 predicted proteins | sample 5400221 | NCBI WGS metagenome assembly WNFR01 (sample SAMN13153357, study PRJNA577476) | soil metagenome | isolation source: 40 cm soil under Madrone tree | place: USA:California | collected 2016-06-14
TTCCCCTTCCAACATTAGCAAAACCTGATCGCTTTTCTCATGTGCCTCGGCTTTTTGGCCGGTCGATTGACCCGGCGCGAGCGTCATCATTGCGGTCTGGCTCCGCCCGCTGGTTTGTAAAACTTCAAACCAATGTTTCGCTTTCTCGATGTTCGTCACGTTCATGCGTCGAATCTATCAGTAGATCGCACAGATTTCGTACATCAGTTGCATTTTCGTCCGCGCCAGCCCGCGCGATTTGAGAAGAGATAAACGTGCATTCACAACCTTCGATCCGCCTCGCTGCGCGGAATGATGCGATCGGCATTGTCGGTTGAAGTGAGATCGCGATTAGAGCCCTGGGGCACGCTAAAAGCTTGGCTTGGTCCCGGTACGTCAAGTACAACGCGGCCATTATGAAGACGCTTATCTCAATTGTTTGCTTTACCGTCATTTCCTGGGCGACCGCGGCCGCGCAAGATGGTGTGAAGGTCGCACCGGAAAATTACAAGGTTCTGCTAGAAAACAGCCATGTGCGCGTGGTGGATTTCACTCTCAAACCAGGGCAGAAAAGCCCCATGGTGTCGCGTCCAAATCGCGTTATCTATGCGATCACGCCTGCCATTGGCAAGCTCACTGGATCGGACGGAAAGACAGTCCCTATGAACAGGAAGGCCGGCGAAGCGTGGTGGCGCGATGCCGAGTCACTTGCCGTTGAGAATACTGGGAAGGCGGAGATCCACACCGTGGTTGTCGAACTAAAGCAATAAGCCGTGTTCGACATCGCCGCTCAAAATCCAAAATCCGAATCTGCCCTGAGCGAAAGCTCGCGCGGCTATCCGCATCATTGATTGCCTATCTTTTGCCAAAAAAACAGGCTGGATGTTGGACGCTTCGAATGCTCGCGAAGGTGCCCTCGCCTTCGCGAGTTTCGGGCAATTCGCCTCTATCCGGCGTCGCGCGCGTACCAATCCACTTTTCGCGTCACGTACATCACGATCGCCAGAACAACGAAGAGCGCGATTGCACCCATGAGCAAGGCATAATCCTGCTGGCGCAAAGTGATATAAAGGAACGTGTAAATGCCCCCCAGCCCGGCGCCGATCATCAGCGTGCGCACACCGCCCCCGAGGAAAAACCGGCAATACCACGTAATCAACAGAGTCGATGCAACAGCCGCGATCAAATATGCCCAACTAAATCCGATAAATTCCGAAATCGACAGCAGCAGCAGATAAAACAGGCAAAGTGCAGCACCGACCATCAAATATTGGAACGGATGAATCTTCTGACGCGCTGTAACCTCGAAGAGGAAGAATGTCGTAAATACGAGTACGAGGAAGAGGACGCCGTACTTGATCGAGCGCTCGACATAGCGATACGCGTCCAGGATCGACAAGAAATTCGCGCCGAATCTTGAGTTCGTTACCGACTGAACATTGAAACGCTCGTTCCCGCCACGACTGGTCCACCACTGCGGATAATCGCGGCCGTAATACGAAACTTTCCAAGTCGCGTTAAATCCGTCGGACCGCACCGATCGTTCCGCCGGCAGAAACGAACCGCGAAACGCGGGGTCGGGCCAGTTCGATTTCAACGTCGCTTCGTTTTGCACACCGAACGGCACGAAAAAAACTCCGTCGCTCCCGTTAAAATCGACCGGAATGGAAAATGTAATTTCGTTCGCAATCGGCTGGTCGCTGCCGAGCGACGCGGTCGCGCCGGTGGTATAGCCCGGCACTTGCGATCCCGGCAGCATCGGCCGTTTCGTTCCGCCCCAATCGAGCACGAGCCCTTCGCGCGTTCCGCGCAAGTCGTTCACCGCGATCGTCACGAACGCGTCTTTCCATTGCACATCCTTCAAGTCGATCTTGAGTGGGCCGAAATCGGGCGGCGCAAATTTCCCCGATAGCGTCACCTGCGCGCGGAACACTGCCGCGTCATAAATCCCGCGATGTAACGTCTGCGTCTGCACGTCGCCGTCGATCTTAAGCGATTCCGGCAGAAAATACGCGGTTCCGATCGCCGTCTCCTCCACTTCGCGCCGCTCTAGTTTCCCGTCCGGCCCCGGCGTTTCCTTGACCGCTTTGAATTTGTATTGAAACGGGATACCCAGCACCGGCCCGATGACATTCTGTTCTCTCCCCCACGATGAAGTGATATCTGCCACCGCTTCATTCCGCCGCGAGAGTCGATCGCTCAACACGCCGGTAATCATCATCAGCGGAATCAACAACACCAGTACCAGGGCGCCGACTCCGAGCAACTTGATAATCGTGCTCTGCCGCCGGCCAAATGATGGCTGCGACTTCGGCAACGGTGGCGGCGCTTGTATTTCTGCCATGCCGGCAGCTTGAATGAGCTGATTCGGTTAGGCAACAAAACTTGTTTGGTGACCGCTCATTGCCGCGGGGCTAGAGGGGGACCAGATGTCTCCACATCGAACTCGTAGAACCCTAGCAAGCCAAGGGCAATTCTGCTATTCTTGGCCAAAATGGCTGGCCTTTTCAGCCCTCCGCGAGCGAAGGCAAGCGGATTAGGCGGAATAATTCCGTAAAATATTACGCAGTAATTCCATCAAGATCGACAGCTGAGCCGATGTAGTGTCGGCCGTTTGATCCGCGAACGATGTAAACCCAAGCCATACAAAAACTGCCAGGGGGGAGAATCGAACTCCCGACCAAGGGCTTATGAGTCCCCTGCTCTACCGCTGAGCTACCCTGGCATCAAACGTTTTACCCACGCCCGGAATTCCCTCAAAAGTCGACCAACTCCCAATGCGTTCGGGCTGCTCTACCGCTGAGCTATCCTGGCGTGACGGCCAAAAGATTCAATGCCGCGTCCCAACATGTCAACGGCTGGACCTTACTGCTTTGCCTTCGGAATGTACGGCGCCAGATCTTTCTCGCGGCCACGGAGCGCAGCCATGAAACAGACCCCGTTACGTTCCGTAACTGCGCCAGCCCAGCCTTCTTGACGAACATAACGCCACCCGGGAAACCTCAACACGGCGCCCGTCTTGGTGTTTCTCTCCGCTGGAAAAAGAAAGAACTGCATGCGCCTCTCGGCTACCCAGATTTGGGCGACGCGTTGCGATTCGTCGTCCTCGAAAACGCGGCAACCAAGCGTGCGAAAATCTGCGAATTCCGCCGGCACGTCGTAGTGTTCCAGTCCATGTTTCAGAAAAAACAAATCGCTCAATGTTCCCGCATCAGTACTGACCGGATCGAGGAGGACCGATCGCGTGGAACCAGCGATCGTCAATAACTTGCGCGCGGTCGTCGATCCCGGAAAATCATTCAGTCGACCAAAAAACTGGAAGACAAGAACTCCAGCGATCACGATAAGAGCGATCCCGATCGCGAGAACAGCCGGATTGCGGGCCATTTTCTTCCAAGTTCGTCTCGAATTAGAGATCAGGTCCTTGCTCAAAAACCATTCGGCAGTCTCCGGCGGAATCGGAATGATATGGACCAACGCTGCCATCGCGCGATCGAAACTCTCTTGATTTGTAAATTCGTTCGAGCCGCGTGCCCGGGACACCGCTGAGCGCATGGAACGATCGCGGATTTGCTCCTCGCTGATCGGCGCACAATTCAGAAGAGCCAGTTGCCCACGCGATAATCGCAGCGTTTTCATAGACCCGGCTTTTGCGGAAGCATGGCATTCAGCCAAGCTTGAAATTGTCGCCGTCCCAGCGCCAGTAGGCGCGAAAGCTCATTAAGCTTGAGCTCCGTCAAATCAAGAATTTCGCGGTAATCGAATTCATTGAGATAAAAAAGTGCGAGCGCGGTCCGCTGAGGGTCGGGCGCAGCGGAAATCCAGATTGCCAACTGCGTAGGCTCAAGGTGCTCAATTTGTGACGCAGCCTCCGGGGTCAACTCGTGCGCGTCGAGCTGAAGCGGCTCGGCTTGCAAATCGGTCCCACTTGCTTCCAGACAACGCCAGCGCGCGTCCCGGAAAAGCCAGAACGGTTCGTCTGGCAGTTCCCCGTGCGCTGCGCGTAGAGCCGCCTCGCGCAAAGTCGTGTGAAAAACTTCCTGCGCTTTACTCGAGTCGCCCAGCATCAAAAAACAAAAGCGATAGAGTTGCGGTAGATTTTGTTTGGGAGCGGACACGCGGATTTTTCAAAACTTGAATGTTACGTGGCTGGATTGCATCGACAAGCGTTTGTAGCCGCCGAGAGCGGCCGCCACAGCGCGCTCCTGGTGTTGAAAGTCAGCGGCGCGCCTCGCATGGCAAACGGCTAGAGCGTCCCGAGACGTCGCGCTACTTCCTCTGCGTTTTCTCGGCTGTTGAAAGCGGAAATACGAAAATATCCTTCTCCTTGTGCGCCAAAACCGCTGCCCGGAGTGATCACTACGTTTAAGTCGCGTAGCATGCGATCAAAAATTTGCCAACTCGTCAGGCCATCGGGCGCTTTCACCCAGATATAAGGCGCGTTGATTCCGCCAAAAACTCTCATGCCCATCTTTACGCAAGCCTCGCGCAGAATTTTTGCGTTGCCCATGTAATGGGCAACGAGCGCTCGAACCTGCTCCCGGCCTTCAGATGTATAAAGAGCTTCCGCGCCACGTTGCACGGGATAACTGACGCTATTCGCCTTTGTGCTCCAGCGCCGATGCCAAAGCGGATGCAGTGACAGTTTTTTTCCCGACTCCGTTCTGGCAAGCAACTTTTTCGGCATGACGGTGAATCCGCAACGCACCCCGGTGAAACCGCCGCTCTTGGAAAAACTGCGGAATTCCACCGCGCACTCGCGCGCGCCGGGAATTTCGAAAATTGAATGCGGAATATCTCGCTGCGAAATATACGCTTCATAAGCAGCATCAAAGAGCAGAAGTGCTTCGTGCTGACGCGCGTAATCGACCCAACGTGAAAGTTGTTCGCGAGATGCGATCGCCCCGGTTGGGTTGTTAGGGAAACAAAGGTAAACAAGATCGACATGTTCCTTTGGCGGCTCGGGAACGAATCCGTTGTCGGCGGTGCCCGGCAAGTAAACGATCCCTTCGTAGCTGCCGTCCGATTTCGCCGCGCCGCTGTGGCCCGCCATTACGTTCGTGTCGACATAGACCGGGTAAACCGGATCGGGAACCGCGACTTTGTTTTGGTCGCCGAGAATATCGAGAATAAAGCCGCAATCGCATTTCGATCCGTCCGAGACAAAAATCTCGTCATCGGCGATATCGATATTGCGATCGCGATAATCGCGCTGCGCGATTGTCGATCTTAGAAATTCGTAACCTTGCTCGGGACCGTAGCCGCGAAAGGTTTCGCGTCTTCCAAGTTCATCCATCGCCTGCTTCATTGCGTCGATAGCGGCACGCGGCAGCGGCTCGGTCACATCGCCGATTCCGCAGCGGATCAACCGCTTCGCGGCTTCTGGATTAGCATCGCAAAATTCGTGTACCCGCCGCGCGATCTCCGGAAAGAGGTAACCGGCCTGAAGCTTGAGATAATTTTCGTTTAGATAAGCCATCTCTTCTGCAGCGGTGGTCTGTGGCCGCCGGAGCACGTACAAGTTTAGCGGCGGTCATAGACCGCCGCTACAGTTAGAACTCGCCAAGCGCCAATCAGTAATTTTTTGCCACCGCGTCCCAGTTCACCACGTTCCACCAAGCCTTAATGTAATCGGGCCTGCGGTTTTGGTACTTGAGATAATAGGCGTGCTCCCAAACGTCGACGCCGAGTATCGGCTTGTTCCCGTCCATTAGTGGACTGTCCTGGTTCGGCGTAGAGATGACCTCGAGCTTGCCATTTTTATTTTTGATCAGCCACGCCCAGCCGCTGCCAAAACGGCCCGCCCCGGCAGCCGCAAATTTCTCTTTGAAAGCGTCAAAGCTGCCAAAGGTGGATTTGATGTCGTCGGCGAGTTTGCCTTTGGGCTCGCCGCCTGCATTCGGCCCCATGATCTTCCAGAAGAAGGAATGGTTGGCGTGACCGCCGCCGTTGTTGCGCACGACCGTGCGAATGTCCTCAGGCACGGCCTTGAGATCGCTGATCAAGTCCTCGACCGATTTCTTTTCAAGATCGGCCTTTCCTTTGATCGCGTTGTTGACGTTGTTGATATAAGTCTGGTGATGCTTGGTGTAATGGATTTCCATCGTGCGCGCATCGATGTGCGGCTCCAAGGCATCGTACGGATAGGGTAATTTCGGTAATTCGTAAGCCATAATATGTACAGTTAGATCGAATTGGGTCCGGCGACAGGATTTATTTTTCGGGCGATCTGAACTCGCCATCCTGGCTGACCCGGCGGTCAGCGCTTCGAGCTTGACCGGGCAGGGAATTTTCGGCAGACTCAAACTCCGAGTCGGGCTGGAAGCCTAACTTCCATCGCAGCGATAAAAACTCGGGCGATGTCCGAGACCGCTGCGATAATTCACATAAGTCGCGAGCGCGAGCAGCGGAAAATTCTGACGATACAGGTCGTATTTTAAATAAAAGACGCGCGGAAACCCAGTGCCAGTGATCTGCTGTTCATCCCATGAGCCGTCGGGTTTTTGCGAACTGAGCAAGAACCGCAATCCGCGCTGAACGCTCCCCCGCTCGAGATCGCCGCATGCACAAATACCCATGACTGCCCATGCTGTCTGCGATGCCGTGCTCTCGCCGATTCCTTTGGCTCCTGGATTGTCGTAGGTCGCACAGGTTTCACCCCAGCCGCCATCGTTATTCTGGCAGCTCTCGAGCCAATCGCGGCCGCGCAATATCCAGTCCTGCGTCATGTCGTGACCAATCGCGCGCAAGCCGCGCAGCACTTGCCAGGTACCATAGATATAATTCACGCCCCAGCGGCCATACCAGGAACCGTCGTCGTCTTGGGTATCAATCAAATATTGGATGGCATCGCGCACGCACCGCGTCTTGGCATCGAAACCAACGTAACCAAGCAGCTCCAGCGTGCGTGCAGTCAGATCGCTGCATGTTGGATCGAGAATCGCATTGTGGTCGGCAAATGGCATGTCTTCGAGCCACGGCGTCGTCACTTCTTTGTCAAACGCGGCCCAGCCGCCGTCGTCACATTGGAAGCTGAGCTGCCAACCAAGCGCACGGCGAAAGATTTCGTTGAGCGCTTGTCGATCTTTCGGTTGGACCAGTCGCAGCGCCATTAGCACCATCGCCGTGTCGTCAGTGTCGGGATAATAAATATTGTTGTACTCGAATGCCCATCCGCTCGCTTCTGGATGCGGATTATTTACCGCCCAATCACCGCGTCTCCGCACCTCCTTGTTAACAAGCCAATCTGCGGCTTTTTGCAGCGCGGGATGTTCCGCGGACACGCCCGATTCCGCCAGCGAAATGATGTTGATCGCGGTGTCCCAGATGGGCGAAAGACACGGTTGTATGCGAAAATTCTCGGGATCATCGATAAACAGCGCCGCGAAGTCTCTTTCTGCCTTGGCGTAAACCGGGTTTCTTTTCGAATAACCGAGGGCGCGCAAGGCGATCAAACAGTTGAGCATCGCCGGAAAGACCGCCGCCAGGCCATCACTGCCTTCGCCAATGCGTTCGAGCATCCATCGCTCCGCTTCTTCAAGCGCGCGCCGACGCATTGGGCGAAATCCAAGTGGACGCAGAAATTTTAGAACATCATCCACTCGCAAAAAGAAATTACGCCAGGTCCAGAAGCGTTCGCTGCGGGACAGCCGCAAATCGCTTTGCTCGGTTCCGAGCGGATAGAGTTCGTGCAATTGCTTTTCGCCGGGCAAAACGCGAGTCGGTTTGAAATGATTGATAATGGCGAGCGGGATGAGCATGGCCCGGCTCCAGGACGACATTTTGTAGATGTGAAACGGCGCCCAGCCTGGCAGGAGCACCATTTCCACGGGGATGGTCGGCAAGTACTTCCATGGAAACTGGCCGAGCAGCGCCAGGTAAAGCTTGCTGAAGGTGTTCATCTGCGGGATGCCGCCGAGGCGCATGATGTTGGCGCGCGCTTCCTGCATAAACGGCGCGTCGGCCGAACAGCCAGCGAGCTTCAATGCAAAATACGCTTTTGCCGACGCATTAATCTCGCTCGGGCCGCCGTGATAGATATTCCACCCGCCATCCGCCAATTGGCGCTTTAAAATGTGACGGACGCAACGCCGCTGCAGGCGAGCATCGACCTCCCCGCACCAGTGCATGAACAACACGTAATCGGAGCAGAGTGTGCTATCGACGATTAGCTCGCCGCACCAATGCCCGTCGGGCTTCTGTTGGCGCAACAGATTCTCCTGCGCGGAGCTCATGGCTCGCGAAATCTCGGCGTCGCTGGCGGAGTACGAATGCGCGAGATCGGGCCGCGCGCTTGGCAAAGAAATTACGTCAGAGGACCGCTTCACTGTGTCGATCTTGGACCTTCCGACCCATTAACTGCTCGATCTTTATGATGCCTGTGCTGAAGCTTCGGCGCTTTTTCCCGTGAGGTGTCCGTTTCCGGAACTTACCCCGTTAAAAGCAAGAACTTCGCTGCCGCGGCCGGTGGGTTTCGGTTTCGCACCGAAATTGAATTTGATCGTCTTCCACGTATCGCCGCGCTGCGCCTGCAGACCCAAACTTGCAGTCGGCTCGTAACCACAGTGGACCATGCAATTTTCGCAGCGGCTGTCGCGTGCGACTCCGTCCACGACGCCGTATCGGTCCCATTCAGTTTTTTCCAGCAATTCCGCGTAGCTCGCGTAATGCCCGTCAGTCATGAGGTAGCAAGGCCCCTTCCACCCTTTAATGTTTCGGGTCGGGATGGCCCAGGCGGAACACGTTAAATCGCGTTTTCCAGCGAGAAATTCAAAATAAACCGGCGTCCCGAAAAGGGTATAGCGCTGCATCCATTCCTCAATCCTCTGGAACTTTTCGATCGTCATCTTCCGGGTAAGAAAAAAGTTTTCCGGCTGCAAATTCAACCGCTTGATCATGTCCTTCTTCGCCGCGTCGTATTCGTAACCAGGCGAAATCGTGTGGCCGTCCACGCCGAGATCGGAAAGATAATCGAACATCTGCTCGACCTCTTGCATGTCGGTTTCCTTGTAGATGGTCGTGTTGGTCGCGACCTGATAGCCGAGAATCTTCGCCATCTTGATCGCGAGAATGCATTCTTTGAACACCCCTTCGCGCTCGACGATCAGATCGTGAATTCGCTCGAGACCATCGAGGTGGACATTCCAATACATCCAGGTGCTGGGCCCGATGGTTGGCTTTGCCGGATCTTTCGGGCCTTTGCGAATTTCGATCGAGTCTTTTTCGCTGATCAAGCCGGCCGTAAGCAGTTCTGAGATTTTCTCCTCCACGAATTCTGGTTGAATTGACAAGCGCGACGCCAGCCATTCGCGCATTTTCTTGCGCATGAACATGGCGTTGGTGCAGATGTAAACGATCCGGTTTTGCTCGAGCAATCCTTTCGCCAGCGCTTCGATGTGCGGGTAGATGAGCGGCTCGCCCCCGCAAATGGAGACCATCGGGGCGTTGCATTCTTCAGCGGCCCCAAGGCAATCCTCCAAGGTCATCATGTCCTTGAGCGATGTGGAATACTCTCGGATTCGTCCGCAACCGGTGCATGTCAGGTTACAAGTGTGCAACGGCTCGAGTTGAAGCACCGTGGCGAACTTCTTCGTACCACGCAATTTATGGCCGATCATGTACGCCGCGATTTTCGCTGTGAGAGGGAGAGGGAATCTCATAGGAGCGACGATAGTAACAAGGGTTGCCAGTGTGTCAATGGCCCCGAGTTAAGCTCTCAATTTGCTACATTGAATCGGCTCTCGCCTCCTGTTTGGATTTAGTCTGCTGCTGCAAATTAGAACATCGCCGGCTAAAGGCAAAACAGAAACGTCGACCCCGGCGGGATAACTCCGCCAGCCCGGAGCCCACCGGATTAGCCCGCAGCGTGCCAGCCGCGGCGAATCAGACTGACGGCAATCGCGGCAAGAAGGAGTGCGATTATCTTCGACACGCCACGCAGCCCCTGTTTGCCCATCCAACGCGTAAACCAATCCGCGTTGCAAAACGCGATCGCGACCAGGCCCATATTCACCAGAAGGGAGATTAGCGTAAAGACGAGGCCGACCGTATCGACTAAAATGAGGAGTGCGGTCAGCAGTGCCGGTCCGGCAATGAGCGGCATCCCGAGAGGAACGATGCCGAATTCATCGCTGCCGCCGCGATCATGAGGTCCGATGCCGAGCAATTCGCGTCCAGCCAGACCGAGCAGAATCAGGCCGCCGGCAACTTGAAAATCCGCTACCGTGATTCCAAGTGCCGCGAAAATAATCTTCCCAAGGAAAATAAAGCCGATTGCCACGCAGAGGGCAGTGAAGATTCCGAGATACGCCTGTCGTTTCCGATGTTCGTATGAGGCGCTTGTGCCGAGGCCCGTAAAAATCGCGACCAGCCCAATCGGATCGATGGCGACAAAAACCGGAATAAAGGCGAGGAAGAATTTTTCAATCATACGGCGGGCATTTCCGCTTTACCCGAGAAACGTTCTACACAATGTTCGCTGCCTTCATCAATCAAACCTTTCCACATGAAAAACTTGTGCTTGTCGATCTTGCTCCTCTTTGTAGTTGTTGATCTTTCTGCCGTCGAAACGAAATCGGTCGATGACTTTCGCGCCGCGGCCGCTAAAGCAAATGCTGTCTTAACAATCCCTGAATGGGAACAAACGCCGGAAGCGATCGAGGCTTCCATCAAGGATGCGATCGCCAAAGCGAATACCGCGTTGGATCAGATTGGCGCACAGGATCTCGCCAAAGTTACGTTCAAGAGCACGGTAGTTGCGCTGGATGATCTCACGTATCAGGCAAACAACGCAGCAAATAGAGCAACCATTATCAAGGAGACAAACACTAATGCCGCTATGCGCACCGCTGCGGAAAATGCAGTCAAGACGTTTCAAGACTGGGCGGTCGGAATCGATTATCGCGAGGACGTTTACAAGGCGATCAAGGCCTTCGCCGATACGCATCCCAAACTCTCCGGCGAAGACGAAAAATTGTTGAACGAAACGCTGCGCGATTATCGGCGCGCCGGGTTGGAGTTGCCGCCTGACCAGCGCAAGGAGGTCGAGCAACTCCGCAAAGAGCTGTCGAAGCTGGGAACGGATTTCGACACCAACATTGTTAGTGCGAGCGCGCCGGTCATTTTCACAAAAGCCGACCTGGACGGTCTGCCGGAGAGTTTCTTTGTCTCACCCGGCGTCAAAACTGGAGACGACGCTTACACCGTGATGGCCAATGTCACCTGGCAATTCAACACCGTGGAGGAGAACGCGAAAAGTGAGGCCACTCGCAAACAACTCTATCTCGTTCGCGAAACGCTCGCGAAAGACAAAAACGTGTCGGTTCTCAACCAAATGCTCGCCTTACGCAACAAGATCGCGCTGCGGCTCGGTTACAAATCATGGGACGACTTCCAAACCGAAATCAAAATGGCGAAGAACGGCGCCAATGCGGAAAAATATATCAACGACCTGATTGCCGGGATTCAGCCGAAGTTCGCGAGTGAGGTAGCGGAATTGCAAAAAATGAAAGCAGCCGACACGCATGATCCGGCTGCAAAGATCGACATCTGGGACTGGCGCTATTACGGCAACCAGTTAAAGAAGCAAAAATACGCCGTCGATACAGAAGCGCTGCGCGCTTATTTCCCGTTCCAAAAGGTGCTCGAGGGCATGTTCAACATCTACCAGAGCATTTTCAGCCTGAAATTTAAACAGATCACGGCGCCTTACAAATGGATCGACAACCTCCAGCTTTATCTCGTGACCGATTCCACCAGCGGCGAGCCGCTCGGGATGTTTTATCTCGATATGTTTCCGCGGGAAGGAAAATTCAATCACTTCGCTGAGTTTGAAATCATCGGCGGCAAACTGTTGCCCGACGGGAAATATCAGCGACCGACGGTAGCCCTGCTCTGCAATTTCCCACCGGCAAGCGCGGACAAGCCCTCCTTGATGACGCACACCGACGTCGAAACGCTTTTCCATGAGTTCGGTCACGCATTGCATTCGATCACGACCCGCGCCAAGTACGGCCGCTTCGCCGGCACGCATGTTCCCGGTGATTTTGTCGAAGCGCCGTCGCAAATGCTCCAGAACTGGGTCTGGGACAAAAAGGTGCTCGACACGTTCGCAGCTGATTATCGCGATCCGTCGAAGAAAATCCCGGCTGATATCGTTCAGAAGATGAACGACGCCAAAAAAGCCACGGCAGGCGTCCTTTACCGGCGGCAGTTTGCTTTCGCGTCGCTCGATCTCGCATTGCACGAACGGCACGCGGAAGACGATCCCTATGATTGCGTGCCGATCTCGAATCCGATCCTGGAAAAAGTTTTTCTGCCGATCGATCCAAGCACGACATTCGTCTCCTACTTCGGCCATTTGAATGGCTACGATGCCGGTTATTACGGTTATGCCTGGGCCGATGCGATCGCCGCCGACATGGCGACTGTGTTCGAAAAAGCGAAGGATGGTTATCTCGACAAACAAGCCGGTTTAAAATTGCGTCGCGAAATCTACGAACCGGGCGATTCGCGTGATGTCACCGTCTCAATTGAGAAGTTCCTTGGCCGCAAACAATCGATCCAGCCGTTCCTGAAAAAGATCGGGATCAATGACAAGGACACGTCGGTGCCGTCATCGTCGGCAACCAGGTGAGCCCGCGCGACATTTTCCATGTCCGAATCTGCGGAGCAATCGAGGAAAATTCAACGGCTTGATCCGCTGTTAGTCGCGGCCCTGTCGCTCGCGTTTCTTTTTTGTCTGCAGGGCATCACGTGGGGACGGGTGGAAGACTGGAATCGCAGTTCAATCGCAATGCGTAGTTTGCACGCGTTGCGACCAAGTGACTACATGAAGCCGCCGTTTCACACCTACTTAAACTACGTTTTGGTGGTCTGGCCCATAACTGGAGCCCTGAAAATCGCCAATCCGGCAAAGTTAATCGGATCGCGGTTAGTGACGGTTGCGCTTTTTCTCGGCACAATTGCACTCACTTATAGTTTTAGCCGCCGCTCGTACGGAAGATTTTCTGCCGTTATCATCGCGTTCACTTTCGCCACGAGCGCCGGATTTGTTGCCTACGCGCATTTCCTCACCGTCGATATACCGCTCTTATTTTGGATGCTGGCGGCGTTTTGGGCGATGGCGAAACACCACGTGCGCCGACATGGATTTATTCGAGCACGATCGATTTCCTGGATG
>WNFR01005323.1_pt1 | contig 13154 bp, 12 predicted proteins | sample 5400221 | NCBI WGS metagenome assembly WNFR01 (sample SAMN13153357, study PRJNA577476) | soil metagenome | isolation source: 40 cm soil under Madrone tree | place: USA:California | collected 2016-06-14
CCATACAATTTTGCATCAAGATAATGTGTAACCAATGTCATGGCACTTTTGGGTGTAACCAATGTCGTGGCACTTGAGAACTACTGACTACTGACTTCATCTGTGGTTCCTTTCGTCCAATGCCAGGTTCAGCTCAAGCACGTTGACGCGTGGCTCTCCGAGAATACCGAATTGTCGCCCCTCGGCATGCTCACGCACGATCCGCCGAACCTCATCTTCACTCAAGCGGCGCTCGCGGGCGATGCGTGGAACTTGAAACTCAGCCGCCGCCGGGGTGATATGCGGATCGAGCCCGGATGCGGAAGCCGTGACCATGTCGATCGGTACCGGCGAGCCGGGATTCTCTTCCCGCAATGATTCCGCGGCAGCCTTGACGCTGTCCATGAGTTTCTGACTGGTCGGCCCAAGATTCGTGCCGCCCGAAGCCGTCCCGTCGTAGCCGCTTCCCGCCGCGGAGGGCCGCGAATGAAAGTAGCTCGGCCCTGAGAACGGCTGCCCGATCAGGCTCGATCCAATCACCTTGCCGTCCTTCTCTATGAGGCTTCCCGCCGCCTGTCGCGGAAAGATCAACCGCGCCAGCCCGGTTACAGCAAGCGGATAAATGATGCCTAGCAGTACGGTCAGCACGACTGTTATCGCGAACGCCGGATAAATCTGTTTGAGTATGTTCATAACCCATTTTCCTAAGAAAGCAGCTAAGACAGACCAGACACTGCCATCATGCGAGTCCCAGCACGTTAATGATCACGTCAATGGCCTTGATCCCGACGAACGGTATGACAATTCCACCGAACCCATAGATCCACAGGTTTCGCCTGAGCACCGCCGCCGCGCCCATCGGGCGGTACCTTATGCCGCGCAGCGCAAGCGGGATCAGGGCGACGATTATCAGCGCGTTGAAGATCACGGCGGACAGAATCGCCGATTCGGGAGTCGCCAGCCTCATGATGTTCAGCGCCGCAAGCGGCCCGCTCCTGGCGCCCGCGAGCATGTACAACGTTGAGAACATCGCCGGAATGATGGCGAAGTATTTAGCCACGTCATTGGCGATCGAGAAGGTCGTCAGAGCTCCTCGCGTCATAAGTAACTGCTTACCGATCTCGACTATCTCGATCAGCTTCGTCGGGTTCGAGTCTAGATCAACCATGTTCCCGGCTTCTTTGGCGGCCATCGTGCCGGTGTTCATCGCGACTCCGACGTCGGCCTGCGCGAGTGCCGGAGCATCGTTGGTCCCGTCGCCTGTCATCGCAACCAGCTTGCCCTCGTGTTGCTCGCGTTTGATCAAAGCCATCTTGTCCTCGGGCTTCGCTTCAGCGAGAAAATCGTCAACGCCGGCCTCGCGCGCGATGGCTGCCGCGGTCAGCGGGTTGTCGCCGGTTATCATGACGGTCTTGATACCCATCCTCCTGAGTTGATCGAAGCGCTCTTTCATCCCGCCCTTGACTATGTCCTTCAGGTGGATGATGCCCAGCGCGCGGCTGTGATCCGCAACTGCCAGCGGCGTGCCTCCCGAGCGCGCGATTCGCTCGACGGTCTCCTTCATTTCAGACGGTACTACGCCGCCTTCGGTGTTGATGAACTGAATAATCGCGTCGACCGCTCCTTTTCGGATTGCGCGGCCGTCGATGTCGACCCCTGACATTCGAGTCTGCGCGCTAAACGCGATGAACTGGGCCTCGTGAGCACCCAGTTCCCGACCTCTGAGGTTGTATTCGGTCTTAGCGAGCACAACTATCGACCGGCCCTCGGGCGTCTCATCCGACAGGCTAGAAAGCTGAGCCGCATCGGCAAGCTCGCTTTCGGAGACTCCATTCATCGCTATAAACTCGACCGCTTGCCGATTGCCCAGCGTGATCGTGCCGGTCTTGTCCAGGAGCAAGGTGTTAACGTCGCCCGCAGCCTCGACCGCTCGACCGGACATCGCAAGAACATTGTGTTGAATCAGCCGGTCCATCCCCGCGATGCCGATGGCCGACAGCAATCCGCCTATGGTCGTCGGAATCAGACACACCAGCAGGGCAACGAGCACCGTGATCGAAGGCGGAGACGCCGGAGCAAAGCCGGCGGCCGGGTCCGAAGACGCAACGCTATAGATCGCGTATGGAAGCAATGTCACGACCGCGAGCAGGAAGATTATCGTCAGTCCGGCTAACAGGTTGTTCAAAGCAGTCTCGTTCGGAGTCTTCTGACGCTCGGCGCCCTCGACGAGCGCGATCATTCGATCGAGAAAAGTCTCACCGGGATTGGAAGTGACGCGGACTTTGATCCAGTCGGAGATCACTTTCGTGCCGCCGGTAACCGCGGATCGATCGCCGCCGGATTCGCGGATGACCGGTGCGCTCTCGCCTGTGATTGCGGATTCATCTACCGATGCGACGCCTTCGATGACCTCGCCGTCGCCGGGTATCAACTCACCGGCGCGTACAAGCACGACGTCTTCTTTGCGTAGCTTCGGGGCGGGAACTTGCTCGGTTTTCACCCCTTCGATCCCCGGGCTTCCTACTCCGGTGATGCGATTGGCGATCGTTTCGGTCTTCGCTTTGCGAAGCGTGTCGGCCTGGGCCTTTCCCCGGCCCTCGGCCATCGCTTCGGCGAAGTTGGCGAACAGCACGGTGAACCAGAGCCACAGCGTCACCTGCGCGGCGAAAAGCATGTGGCCGGTGTTGCCCTGGGCAATGTCGCGAATGACAAGCAGCGTGGTGAGGATGCTGCCGATCTCGACCACAAACATCACCGGGTTCTTCGCGACCTGTCGCGGGTTCAGCTTTACTAATGCTTCTTTGATGGCCCGCCTGACTATCGGCGGGTCAAACAGCGGTCCTTTTTTCGCCCTCTCTGACATAACTCCTCTGGTTTCTAGTTTCTGGTTTCTGGTTTCTGGTTGCCGGCTACCTAAAACCAGAAACTAGAAACCAGAAACCGCGAGTTAGAACATCGTTCCCGAGTTCATCAGGTAATGCTCGACTATCGGCCCTAGCGACAGCATAGGGAAAAACGTCAACGCCCCAACGATCAGGATCACTCCGATGAGCAGCATTACGAACAGCGGCGTATAAACCGGGAAGGTGCCCGCCGAGGGCGGCACGATTTTCTTGGCTGCCAGATTGCCCGCGATTCCCATCATCGGGATGATCATCAGAAAGCGCCCGATCAGCATCGCCAACCCCAGCGTTGTGTTGTACCAATAGTTGTTGACCGTGATGCCCCCGAACGCCGAACCGTTGTTGCCCGTGCTCGACACGTACGCGTAAACGATCTCAGACAGACCATGCGGCCCGCCGTTGTTGATCTTGGATGCGCCGTATGGAGCAACGCTCGACCACGCTGAAAAGCACAGGATCGACAGAGCGAAGACGAGCACATAGAGCATCGCCATCTTCACGTCCTTCGATTCGATCTTCATGCCGAGATACTCAGGAGTCCGCCCGACCATCAATCCGGCGATGAACACCGTCAACACAATCATCACCAGCATCCCATACATACCAGCCCCAACCCCGCCGAAAATAATCTCGCCAAGCATGATGTTCAGCAGCGGGATCATCCCCGCGAGCGGAGTGTATGAATCGTGCCACGAGTTTACCGCGCCGCATGAGGCATCGGTTGTTATCGTCGCGAACAGCGCTGAGTTGGCTATGCCGAAGCGGATTTCTTTCCCTTCCATGTTGCCGCCTGCTTGCTCGGCGCTCCTTGTTTCAACGGCCGCCTGCTTTACTCCGTACTGGTCGAAGTTAGGATTGCCACGAGCCTCGAAGTAATAAGCAACCAGGAAGCCGCCAAGAAAGAGAATCGTCATCGCCGCAAATACCGCCCACCCATGCCGTTGATTCCCGGTCATACGTCCAAGCGTGTACGTCAGACCGGAGCCGAGGCAGAAGATGCTCACTATCTGGAGGAAGTTGGTAAACGGAGTCGGGTTCTCGAATGGATGCGCGGAGTTCGCATTGAAGAAACCGCCGCCGTTCGTGCCGAGCTCTTTGATGATCTCTTGCGAAGCAACCGGTCCCTGAGCGATCGTCTGCTCCGTCTGCGTCTCGGTCTTTTGTTCTCCGGTGTCGGCATCCGTCTTTTTGAGCTGTTGCGGTTCGACAAGCGCTGCTTGTGTGTACGGCTTGAAGTTCTGAACGACACCTTGCGACACCAGCGCCAATGCTCCGATGATGCACAGCGGCAACAGCACATAAAGCGAACACCGAGTAAGATCAACCCAGAAGTTGCCGATCGTCTTTGCCTCGCGTCGGGCGATTCCACGAATGAACGCGATTGCCAAAACTATGCCGGTGGCAGCAGACACGAAGTTGTGGAACGCGAGCCCGGCCATCTGGACGAAGTAGCTCATCGTCGATTCGCCGGAGTAGGCTTGCCAGTTGGTGTTGGTCGTAAAGCTGACCGCCGTGTTGAAAGCGAGGTCGGGTTTGACCCCGGCGAACTGTTGCGGATTGAGTGGGAGATAATACTGAAGCCGCTGCACCGCGTAGAGAACCAGCAGCGATACGACGCTGAACATCAGCATCGCCGCCGTGTAAGTAGTCCAGTGTTGCTCGTTCGCGGCATGGACCCGGCACACGCGATAAATCAGGCGCTCGAGGGGACCAAGCACGCCGTCCAAAAACGTTCTGTCGCCAGCAAATACTCTAGTCATGTAAACGCCGAGCGGTTTGGTGACCGAAAGCAGCACCAGAAAGTAAACCGCGAGCTGTAAGAATCCGTTTAGTGTCATAATTTCCAGTCGTCGGTGTCGGTGGTTTCTAGTTTTAGTTTCTGGGTCCGTAATTGCCGCGATTCGCTTGTCCCGAAACGCGGACCAGAAACCAGAGACGAGAAACCAGGAACCGTTCTCAAAACTTCTCTGGCCGGATCAACGCGTACATCAAGTACGCAAGCAAGGCCAGAGCTATGAGTCCGCTGACGACGTATTCCGGGTTCATCGTCTTCTCCCTGACAGGTCTCTCAGTATGCCCGGCAATACCAGGGCGGCATACAGCACAAGCAGGATCAAAGCTGCGATCCCTAGCCTGCTAAACTCATCTGACTCCATGATTCCTCCTCACTACAGTCGCTCGCAGAAGCGCAGATACCAGAACGCTACGCCGAAGAAAACAATGACCAGTGCGATGAATATCAGGTCGTGCATTTAGCGTCTCCTCCCTTCTCTGCGTAATGTTCACAACTTGACGAGCAGGGCGATGGTGAACCTTCTTTCGAATTTGCGGAGATCCGGAGCAAAGCCCGGCACGAATGAGCCCGGGGGACCACTATTGCCGCCAGGCGGCGTCACCCCTCCAGGCCCGGAGAAGTACGGCACGTTTGCAGCGCGGTGATTGTACTCGAAACGGAAAGTCGAGAACTGCCTGGGCATGTAATCGAAGGTTATTGAAGCGTCCCAGGCTTTGTACCGGTCCCCGGGACTCGCCGTGAAGTAGGGCGTTCCTGAAAACGCGGTCGCTCCATTGATCGGCGGTATAAGCACAAGGTAGCGCCCCGGGTTTGTGATTGCACCGGTGCCGAGCGTCAATCCGAACAGGTCCTTGTGGAACCAGAATCGGTTGTAGGCCATGAAACCCAGGAAGTATTGCGATGGCTTGTCGGGAGTACCACCCTGGCAGCTCACCCCGCTGTCGTTGCCGTATTCGCAACCCGCGTCGAACGTGAGTGTGAACGCCGCCTTGTTGAGTGTTTTTTCCGGCTGATCGAGATACTTCACCCGTATGCTGTCGTCGGTATGTATGCGCTTGCGGCCTGGAATGCCCAGCGTGTCCGTGCCCCAGTACTGGTTGCCGAGGACCGAAATAGAGCTGTTCGGACGCCACAAGATCTGCAAGCCAACACCAGGAGCCTTGTTGAACTTCCCGTAGGACTGCCATCCGTTGACGATCCAGGGCTCGATTTTCAGCTTGTCGCTGGGGAATATCTGAATCCGCACGCCGTTGAAGAACCACGGCGTGTTGGACGAGACATACGAAGGCTGATACGCCCAGTTATCGAACTGGTAGTAGCTGAACAGGCCGACGTACGACATGAAGATTCCTGCATCGATGTTGATCCCATTCAACTTGTCAATGTGGTATCCGCCGTACGCTTCAGATATATAGCGGTAGGCATTGTCGAGGTTCCATTGGCCGCGTCCGGGGCTCGCGTCGTTACGGGGCGTGGTCTGTGAATACATCCCGAACTGCGTCATTAACCTGCCGCGAACGTTGTTGTAGTGAAAGTCACCGCCGACACCGATCTGCGTGACTTGAACTTCACCCGAGCGAAAGACCTCGCTTGACCCCCCGATCGTATTATCTTTCGGATGGTTGAAAGAGTGGTGAAAGGCAGTGTCGAATCTGATCTCGCCAGTAAAGACTTCCGTATTGATAGGCGAATCCTTTGTCCGGGGGTTGCCGGTCAACCAGGTAAAGTCTGCGAACGCAAACGGCTCTTTTTTCTTCGGCTCATTAGCCTGGGAAGGTGACGCGCCTGGCTCCGCGGCCGCAACGCCCGCTTCAACTTTCGTCTCATCTGGCTTTGCAGACGCCGTCGGCGCAGTCGTAGTCGTGAGAACCGGTTGAACCAAGCCATTAGCGGGTTTGACCGCGGAGCGGGACTCAAGCCCGGCGAGTCTTTGCTCGAGCTTTTCAATTCGCTCCAGCAACAACCGCTCACGCTCGCTTGGCTCCGAGGCTTTGTCATTCTCAGAAGCACTCCCGTTAACGGCTGTGGGAGGCACGCCGGTTGTACCGGGAGCGGCGGCGACAACTTGCTTGGTCTTATTGCCGTCCATCTGCTGCGCGGTTGAATCGCCGGCAAGCAGCGCAGAGAAGATGGCTGCGACCATAAAAAGACTGATCAGTTTCACATTAATCTCCTATAGTTCCCTGGTAGCGACATAGTTTTTGCCTCTAATCAAACCTCATGTGCCAAACGGGCTTCACCGATCGCCAACTTGCTTCGACGAACCTCTTCTAGGATCCCGGTCTGGTGTCCATAAGATCCAGTCATCACTCTCTGCTGTTTGGTTCGACTGGTGCCTTTGGGGAAACGCCGTCGGAGTGACGTGGCGACTCTTGTTGGTCCGCCCGATCGAGAGAAAGAAATGGCGAAGCACGAACAAGAAGAAAGTAAACGCGAACACGCCCGCGATTCCGATCGTCTGATTGTTCAAGGTGTTGCTCCATCCGCGCCTTCTCCAGACAGGCGCGATCATCAGCGCAAAACCGGTAACAATTTGAGGCTAGCACGGCCCGCGTAAGTTTAGGGTTAAAGGTTTATAAAAAGTTCGTAAGGCTGGGAGCGCACGCGCCCCGTGCTCAAGGCTGTGTGAAAAGGCGAACGAATCCCCCAAACCGGGAAGGTTGGGATGCTTTCACGTAAGCCTACATCAGCGCGCCGACGGCTACTGGGAATCACCCAACCTGATGCCGGTTGGGGGATTGCAGGAAGCTGCCGACGCGTTCCAGTAGGTCGAAGTGAAAGCACCCCAACCTGCCCGGTTGGGGGATTGCAGGAAGCTGCCGACGCGTTTCTAGTAGGTCGAAGTGTCCACAACCCAACCTTTTTGGAACGCTTTACGGATGGCTGGTTGGGTAATTATCGCGACCTCGAAATCATCGCGTGCAGCTTGCTATACAGTCCACTCGGTGACGGCTGTCACTGTCGTTTACTCTCGTTCTGCGACGGAGATCTGCTCGCAGTGTGTATGAATAACTCCAGGGATCTCGGAGAACCTCTGACTGAGCGAAGCCGCGGCATCGGCACGATCTTCCGCCAGGCCAATTGAAGCCTCGACTGTCTCCACTTGATCGTTTCGCGTTTCGCCATAGCTCGTCACTGTCACGCCGGGCTCCCCGACGAAGCTGTCCCAGGCTTTCCGGACGGAGTCAGCGCTGGCAGGGTTGAAGCGAAGAGACAGATGGTAAGTGACCACCGGGGCATTGAGGCCCGATCGTTTGTTTATGTAGTTGGCGGCCCGCTGAAGGGATAACTGAACAATGAGCACTGTGCCTAATACGTAAGTCGCCAGTTGATACGAGCCCTGTCCGATCGCGAGCCCCATCCCCGCAGCGGCCCACAGTGTGGCGGCGGTGTTGATTCCCTGCACGCTCGCGCCACGGTGCATAATCACTCCCGCGCCTATGAAGCCGATCCCGGTCACCACGCCGGCGGCGATCTGCGCGGGGTTGCTCCCGGGACCAAAGCTGATCAAGGCGATTAGCCCAAACGTAGTCGCCCCTACCGACACAAGAGCATTTGTTTTCAGCCCGGCGTTCTTGTGCCGCCACTGGCGTTCGATTCCCACCAGCGTTCCAAAAAACGCCGACAACAATAAGCGTCCCGCCATTTCCGCGCCGGTCATTGCTTTCCTCTTCAGGTGCCAGAGACTCGCCTGATTCCGAAGTCAGACTCCAGGGTCGAAGCGGTAGCCAATCCACGGCTCCGTGAGTATGTAGCGAGGCGAACCGGGATCGGGCTCGATCTTCTTCCTGAGCTGGCCGATGAACACGCGCAGGTACTCGGTTTGTTCGCCGTAGTTTGCTCCCCAGATTGCGGTGAGCAGTTTTCGATGAGTCAAAACTTTTCCAGCCTGCCGCATAAGGTGGGCGAGCAGATCGAATTCCTTTGGCGTTAGATGGATTTCTTTTTCCAGCACGATCACTTTTCGAGTTTCTACATCCAGACGGAAGTCACCTGCTTCCAAAACGGTCGAGTCCGTATCTTCAGTTGATGGGGCCGGAGCGCGGCGCAGTGTTGCGCGCACCCGAGCCAGAAGCTCCTCCATGCTGAAAGGCTTCGTTACGAAATCGTCGGCGCCGGCGTCCAGCGCTTCGACCTTGGTTTTCTCTTCGCCCTTCACCGAGAGCACGATGATCGGGACTTGTGATGCCAAACGCAGGCGCCTGCACAGCTCGAGACCGCCCACGTTGGGCATAGCCAGATCCGTGACCACCAGATCGGGATGCCAGTCGTTGAACGTGTCGAGCGCGCTCTCGCCGTCGGCCGCGACTCGCACGTCGTAGCCGCGTGTAGTCAGTCCGGTGCGCAACACCCGCGTGATCTGCGGCTCGTCATCGACGATCAGAATGCGCTGCTTCTGTGGCATTTTTATTCCGGTGCTCTTGCATAAGACGGTTCGTCAATCGCTTCTGCTTCAGTTTCGGCGTTGTCATCATCGCCGATCGGAAGGGTAAAAACGGCTCGCGTTCCGAGCCCGCCCGCGCTGCTCTCGATCCATATTCGTCCGCTATGCGCTTCGACTATTCCGCGCGCGATCGCGAGCCCCATGCCCGTTCCCGAGGGCTGAGTCCTGCTTGAATCGGCGGCCCGTATCGCCCGAAAGAACTTATCGAAGACGCGCTCCCGCAAGTCAACTGGAATGCCTGGACCGCAATCTTCGACGCTCGCTCTTATCATGTCGTTTTCCGCTCGCGATGCAGCGATGCGAATGAGCGTTCCGGCGGGCGAGTACTTGGCCGCGTTGTCAACGAGAGTGTAGAAGACCTCACTAACCGCACGCGCGTCGACGAGCACGATGGGCAAGTCGTTTTCGATCTCGACGTCGACCCGATGCTGGTCCGTCAATGGCTTTGCGCGGACAAGAGCCATCTCCACCATCTCCTCGATGGTTCCCCACCGGCGTCTCAACCTAAGCTCCCCGGCGTCTATCCGGGCCATCTCGACAAGCCCTTCGATAAAGCGGTTTAGCCGGTCGGATTCCTCGTTTATTACGTCGAGCATTTCTCGCCGCCCGTCTTCGCTCAGAACGGCGGGTGGCGCATCGGATGCCCTGGTCTTCAACTCGTCGAGCAGAGTGGTCACCGAAGCCTTGATCGACGTAAGCGGCGTGCGCAAGTCGTGCGTAACCGCATCAAGCAGCGCGGATTTCAGGCGTTCGCTCTCCCGCAACGCTTCTGCATGGCTGGCGCGCTCGAACGCTGATCGTAGCTCGTCATACAATCGCTCGATCTCGCGCCGCCCCGCTTCAGCCTCCTCGGCCCGGCGCTTGGCGTTTGCGGAAAGCTGTCCGGCGGTGACTGCGGTGATCAGGAACGCAATGAGCGCAACCCAGTTGTCCGGATCGGCGATTGCGAGCGTGCCGACCGGCGGGAGAAAGAAGAAGTTAAGACCGAGCACTCCCAGGACCGACGCAACGATGGCTGGTCGTGAGCCCCAGGTCGCGGCGACAAACAGAACCACCAGCAGCATGACGAGCGCGCCGGTTGTCGGATTTATGCTCTCGCCGCCCACCAGCCTGAGCGCAGCCGTCACGGCAGCTATGCCCACGACCGCGATGAGGTAGCCCCCGTGTGTCGTCTGGAGCGCCTTAGTCGGCATGACTTCATTCTACGACAAAGCTCGTCGGCGCGCCCTTCGATGGAATGAATAGGGTCGGGACCTGTAAAGGCGTAAGGGACGATCGGCAAGAATCTTGGAGGGTCTTGAGAGCATCCGGGAGCCTAACCGGGTTTAGGTTTACGCTTCGACTTCCGCTTGGTCGAGCCCAGCCTCTTAATGAAGCCGAGCAAACCGGCCCTCTCCTCAGGCGACAAGCCCACCACTTCATGAAGAATCTGGGTCACGGCGGGACTCATCACGGCCTGCTGCACAGTTTCCAAAATCATTAGCGAATCCGGCGCATTGCTCACGCCGCTGCCATCCGGTCCCCGCAGGCCGCAAGCGACATGGAACAACTCATCAGTATCGACACCCAGCCCGTCAGCTAGAGCCCTGAGCTTGTCCACCGACAGATTCCTCGCCCTTCCGGTCGTAATGCTGGCAACATAGCCGTCGGTTATTCTTCCGCCCGACATCCGCTGAACATCTTTTTGCGTCAGGCCCTTCAGCTTCATGACCCGCTTTACATACTCGCCTAGATCGTGCTTGGCGGTCATATCCGGCCTCCTGGAACAGGTACTAGATTATTTTCAACCAATCCTAAAACTATTTGTTGACAGCGGCAACTCGACGGGCTTAAGATCACGTTGCCAAAAATATTCAGGATAGGGTAAAACATAAACACTATCCGGCTTAAGTTCAAACATGTGTTGCCGCTCCGGACCGTTGATTTGTATCACAGGGGCCGGGTCTGCTCAACAGATGTGGTGAGAACCATGAAATCGATGTTGGTCATAGACGGATCGGAGAGTATCGCCAACCTGTGGGCCCAGATCTTTGAGAGACGCGGATGGGATGTCGCCACCTGTGGTGATCGAGACTCCGCGATAGAGCGATTGGCCCGGAACAAGCCCTATGACGTCATTCTGCTAAGCTACCGCGGGCCCGGTACAACGGGCGTCCAGCTTGTCAGATTAATCAGGTCGTTAGAGCACCGTAGAATGACGGGCATAGTGATGTTAACAGCCAGCGGTGAGATCACGGAGGAGGCCTTAGCTGCAGGCGTTGACGAGGTGTTGCTGAAGCCCATCAACCCGAACACCCTGGTTTGGGTAGTAGACAAACTAGTCTCGTAGGACCCCAACAATAAAACGGGGGAATAGCCAAGCTTTGCGTTCATTCGTCAGGTCAGTTCGTTGATGGCCCCCGCCAGACGAAGCACGAAACGGCCTGTTGAAAGAATTGCATCTTGCGTTTTCCGCCGAGTTTGACTGTTGACCAAGTCTATCGCTGGCTTCGTCCCCAAAAACCACGGCAGACTCGGGATATTCTATGAACCCGACAATTCACGGGATCATCGATCACATGAAATCCAATCTAGATCGAAAGCTGACCCATCGATGACCTGGCAGGATCAGCCAGACTCTCTCATTCACGCATGTGCTCCTGTTCAGAGCCGCGCTACGGCTAAATGGTTAACGACCGGGTCCGCTCCCGCATAAATATATTGACGGTCCCCGCCCAAAATACTGTGACATACCTTCCACTTGACAGGGTTACTGTGCTCGCGTAGGATGCGGCGTGTCTGATACTGAGGCCGACTGACGCGACGCTTAATAGTTTATCGAGAAGAGTTTGTTAAAACATCGAGGAGACACACATCAACTGCGCCGCCGCGTCCCGGCGGATTGAAGAAGAGATTATTGAATACGCGCTAGACCAGTGTCTGAGGACTTACGCCCGCAACCTGGTCCACAGGAAGAGCGCGAACGCCAACATCAGCGCACCGGTTCCGAAGTCAAAGCCGGAGCTAGCGCGGTTCGGAGAAGCGCTTTGATCCACAGGCCTCTTAGTTTGATCGGACACCGGCCTGGCGCTCTGGCCACGGGATTCGCCGGGGTCACAGATGCAGCCGGGAGCGCCGCATTCGCACCATCCTCCGGTTACGGTGTGACCGGCGTAAACGACTATGGCAAACGAAGACGAGTCCGCCGACTTGTCACCCGGAGAAGCTGAAAAGCAAAGCGGGAGAGTGAGTATGCAGACAGCCGCTAATATCAGTCTTGTCCTCATAGATTGTTCCTCCTTTAAGCGGTTCGCTGATTTGCAGACAGGAATCAGCTATGGCGGATTTTACCAACAACTGGCTTCAGCGTTAGTCAAAGGTGTTCATAGTAGGCATGTTTTGCTGGATCTGGGCGAGAGACTTCTAGTACTGGCTGAGAACTCTTATGCGTTTCGCCAAATGGATACCCTTGAACAGGTGAGCGAGGCTCTGGTGAACGCACTGCTACCACACCAATATGAAACCGCTGGTCTATACTATAAGGCATTATGCATTCAGAGATTCGGACGCGGCGATGTCGAACAGGCAGCTCGCTCGCTTGAGCGTGTAGCGGAGAATGCGCCGCCGAGATATAGAGCTAGGGCGATGCAATCTCTAGGGTCAAATTCATTCCACAAAGGCGATCATCAATCTGCGTTGTCTTCTTATTCTGAGGCTGCTCGTTTCGCTTCCTGTAATAGCATCTATGATGCCTATGCCACTCTCGGCACACAGAAGATGGTCGCGGTCATCAGCAGCGAGGACGGAAACCATCGTGGTGCGCTGGCCATACTTGAGAACCTGTTCTCCCTTGCCCACGCGATGCGCCTGGCGCAGCCGCACGTTTACTACGACTATATGAACAGCCTCGCTGTCGAGCTCGGCGAAGTGGGGAGACTGGAAGAAGCTAGGAACGTCTCTGGGATTGTGCTTGCATCACCCTACGCCAGTGCATATCCTGAGTGGCGCGATACGCGCGAGGAGATCGAACTCCGGGGATTGCGCGCGTCTCGCT
>WNFR01009719.1_pt1 | contig 13153 bp, 10 predicted proteins | sample 5400221 | NCBI WGS metagenome assembly WNFR01 (sample SAMN13153357, study PRJNA577476) | soil metagenome | isolation source: 40 cm soil under Madrone tree | place: USA:California | collected 2016-06-14
TTAGGCTGTGCGACGGATATTTCACCTTCCGGGCATTGGGGCTGGCGCGTATCAAAGGAATCGGCGACCCGGTCAACGTCTACGAAGCAACAGGGCTTGGAGTGCTTCGCACGCGGCTTCAGCGCTCGGCCGGCCGCGGGCTGACGAAGTTCGTCGGGCGCGCGCGAGAGATGGACGCGATGCGCCGCGCGCTGGAGCTGGCCAAGCAGGGGCACGGACAGATCGTCGCGGCGATAGGCGAGGCCGGGTTAGGAAAGTCGCGGCTGTTCTACGAATTCAAGGCGACGGCGCAGAGTGGATGTCTCGTCCTGGAGACCTTCTCGGTCTCGCACGGCAAAGCCTCGCCCTACCTGCCCATCATTGAATTTCTAAACAACTATTTCGAGATCGAGGCCGAGGACGACGCACGCAAGCGGCGTGAGAGGATTACCGGCAAGGTCTTCACCCTTGATCGCATGTTGGAGGATGCACTGCCGTACCTCTTCGCGCTTCTCGGAGTGGAGGAGACGTTCGATGCGCTAGCCAAGATGGACGCGCAGGTGCGCACGCGCCGCACCCTGGACGCGATCAAGCGCATCCTCTTGCGCGAGAGCCTCAACCAGCCGCTGCTCCTCATGTTTGAGGATTTGCACTGGATTGACGCCCAAACTCAGGCGCTGCTCGACCTGCTGACCGATGCGATCGCCAGCGCCAAGGCGCTGTTGCTGGTCAACTACCGGCCCGAGTACCGTCACGGCTGGGGTAGCAAGACTTACTATGCTCAGCTCCGGCTCGACCCGCTCGGGCAGGAGAGCGCCGAGGAGTTGTTGGGCGCGCTTGTGGGCGACGGTGCAGCCTTGCAACCTCTCAGACGTCTGATCATCGAGAGGACCCATGGCAATCCGTTCTTCATGGAGGAGACTGTGCAGGTCCTACTCGATGAGGGCGTCCTGGTCCGCAACGGGGTTATCAAACTGACCAAGCCGCTGAGCGAACTAGGCATCCCGCCCACCGTGCAGGCGATCCTGGCCGCGCGTATCGACCGGCTCCCTCCCGACGAGAAGGATTTGCTCCAGACACTGGCGGTGATGGGCAAGGAGTTCCCTCTCGGATTGGTCAGACAGGTGACTGGAAAGTCCGACGACGAGCTGGACCGGATGTTAGGCGATCTACAGCTGAGTGGGTTCATCTATGAACAGCCGGCGCTGCCCGAGGTCGAGTATAGTTTCAAGCATGCGCTGACCTTGGAGGTCGCCTATAACTCAATCCTGATCGAGCGGCGGCGGGCGTTGCACCAGCGGATTGGCGCAGCTATCGAGTCTATCTACGCCGGGCGGCTCGACGACCATCTAGCGGAGCTTGCTCATCAGTATCAGCGAGCTGGAAACCCTGAGAAAGCAATCGAATATTTACGAAGAGCTGGAGAACAGGCGGCCGCCCAGGGCGCCGATAGCGGCGCAATCGCGCAGCTCGGGGCTGCGTTAGAGCTCGTAGCAAAGCAAGCGGACGATCACCCCAGCAAACTACAGGAAATGCGACTCCGAATTTTGATCGGGCCCAGTCTGATGGCGGTCAAGGGTCTGGGTTCCTCCGAGACAGCCGCGAACTACACGCGCGCGGTCGGGCTCTGCCAGCTAGCGGGAGATACCTCGGCACTCTTCGAGGCACTATCCGGACTATGGACCTTCCACTTGGTGCGCGCGGAACTTCGCGAGGCTGATGTGTTGGTACAGCAGCTTCTCGCATCAGCGCTTGAATCCGAGGACGATTCCCATCTTGCCTTTGCGAATTTCGCCGCGGGTAACACTGCATTCTGGTGTGGGCGACTTGAAACCGCCGCCGAACGCCTGGCTCAGTCGATCGCCGCGTGCAAGCCCGGGCAACGCTCATATCAAGTCTTTGTTGACGATCCGGCAGTGTACTCAAGAGCCTACGCGGCGTGGACTCAGCACTGTCAAGGTCGTCCGGATCAGGCACTGGCGACGGTCAGGGAATGCGTGCAGGTGGCGCGGATGCAGTCTCATCCGCGGACGCTAGCCATGGCCACTCAATTCGCGGGACACTTGTACCTTTTCCGACGAGAGCCCAATGCGGTCGTCGAACATTGCAGAACGTTGACGTCGTTGGCCAGCGAGCACGGGTTTCCCTTTTATCGGGCGCTCGCGGAGATTTTGGCGGGTTGCGCTGCGATCCAGCACGGAGAGGGAGCGCAGGCAGTCGAGGGCATCAAACGCGGAATCGATGCATGGCAAAGTCTTGGTTCAGGGCTTGCGCTCCCGTGGTTCCTTGGAGAGCTCGCGGAAGGGTTGCGGTCGATCGGGCGTTGCGACGAGGCGTTGGATGTCGTCAGTGATGCCCTGCGCCAGACCGAAGGATCAGGCGAGCGTCAATTCGCCGCGGAGCTTCACCGAATTGCGGGCATGGCACTGCTGGCGCAAGAAAAACCAGTCGAAGCCGAAAGCTCTTTCCGGCGCGCGCGAGAGATCGCTCGAACGCAAGGTGCAAGGATGTGGGAGTTGCGCGCCTCGAGTAGCCTCGCCGGCTTGCTAGCCAAGCAGGGTAAGCGTGAAGAGGCGCGCACGACAGTCGCCGAAGTCTACGGCTGGTTCACCGAGGGGTTCGACACCGCCGATCTGAAGGAAGCAAAGGCGCTGCTCGACAAGCTAAGCGCGTAGTTGGGTTTGCCTTGGGCACGCTGCACTCTTGGCTGGCGTCGTGTAGGGCGCGAGAAATTTTGGTCCAATGGGTTCCCTTTCACAACTACAGGCTTACCCAGGGTACGCGTCCGAGCTGAAAAAGTCCCGCGCCATTTAACACATCAGTCAGACGGGACCTAAGTCCGATAGTCTTCCGTCACCCTTCAGACTAGCTATACAGGTCGAACCGGTTGCTGTATGCGCTGTTCAAGCTGCGGCTCAGAACACTCCGAGAGTGCCAAATTCTGCGACAGGTGCGGGGAACCCGTGCCTGCGCGATGTCCTTCATGCGGGTCTTCCAATCGGCCGGGTGCAAGGTTCTGCAACGAGTGCGGTGCCGCCCTGGCCAAGGCCTCCGCGGGGACCACCCTAGCCGGCGTCGGCCAGCCAAAATCGCCGGAAGTATCGACTCCCGCGGTCGGCGTAAGCGCGTCAGTGGCAGCTGAGGATGTACCGGAGGGCGAGCGCAAGTTGGTCACCGTGCTGTTCGCCGATATCAAGGGCTCGACTGAGTTGGAGGAGAATCTCGATCCCGAAGAAGCCCGCGCCCTGGTCGACCCGGCGCTGCAGCTTATGATCCATGCAGTTCAGCGCTACGACGGCTACGTCGTACAGTCCACCGGCGACGGGATCTTTGCGCTGTTCGGCGCTCCAGTGGCCCACGAGGACCATCCGCAGCGCGCGCTCTATGCGGCGCTACGAATGCAGCAGGAGTTGCGCCGTTACTCGGCGAAGTTGCGCGAGCAGGGCACCGCGCCCCTCGAATTGCGCATCGGGGCGAACACCGGCGAAGTGGTGGTGCGTTCGATTCGCACCGGCGGCGCGCATGCCGAATACACGCCGATCGGCCTTGCCATAGAACAGCCGTGACTTTCCCAGGCCCGCCTCGCCCGTCGCTGCGACAATTCTCCGTAGCGGACACGTCCGCTTTGCGCAGACCGTGGCGCTCGATTCCTGGCCAACTATTCATCATCCACGATACGGAAGCGCTGTGATCAGAGGACGAAGGGCGTGGGGTTCGGGGCGGGGTAGTCTGGTTGACCCGGGAACGCCTCGAAGCCCTAATCAACGCAAGGGAGTACCGAGAGCAACGTAAGAGCGTTCTCGTGATCGACACCCGCAAACTTCTGGAGAGACACTCTGAGCAACGGCTGTTCTACGAGTTCAAGGCGACCGCGCAGAGTGGATGTCTCGTCCTGGAGACCTTCTCGGTTTCGCACGGCAAGGCCTCCGCCTACCTGCCCATCATTGATTTCCTCAATAACTATTTCGAGATCGAAGCCGAGGACGACGCACGCAAGCGGCGCGAAAAGATTACCGGCAAGGTCCTCACGCTCGACCGCAGCCTGGAGGACGCGTTGCCGTACCTGTTCGCGCTTCTCGACGTTGAGGAAACATTTGGAACGCTGACTCAGGTGGATGCGCACGTCCGACAGCGGCGCACTCTGGAGGCGATCAAGCGCATCCTTTTACGCGAGAGCCTCAACCAGCCGCTGCTTATCATGTTCGAGGATTTGCACTGGGTCGATGCCCAAACCCAGGCGCTGCTCGACCTGTTAACCGATGCGATCGCCAACGCCCGGGTGCTGCTGTTGGTCAACTACCGGCCTGAGTACAGTCACGGCTGGGGCAGCAAGGGTCATTACGCCCAACTTCGGCTCGACCCGCTCGGGCAAGAAAGCGCCGAGGAACTGCTCGACGCGCTGGTGGGCGATGATACCGACCTGCGACCGCTAAAACGCCTGATTATCGAGAAGACCCAGGGCAATCCATTCTTCCTGGAGGAGACCGTGCAGGTCCTGTTCGATGAGGGCGCTCTGGTCCGTAACGGTAGGGTCAAGCTGACCAGATCGCTGGACGAACTGCGTATCCCGCCCACCGTCCAGATGATTCTCGCCGCGCGCATCGACCGCTTGCCGGCCGATGAAAAGGAGTTACTTCAGACACTGGCGGTGATGGGCAAGGAGTTCCCGCTGGGATTGGTCAGGCAGGTGACTGGAAAGTCCGACGACGAGCTGGAACGGATGCTCGGCGATCTGCAGATGAGTGAGTTCATCTATGAACAGCCCACGCTGCCCGATGTCGAGTACACCTTCAAGCACTCGCTAACCCTGGAGGTCGCCTATAATTCAGTCCTGACTGAGCGGCGGCGGGTGCTGCACGAGCGGATTGGCGCCGCTATCGAGTCTATCTATCCAGAGCGGCTCGACGAGCATCTAGCGGAGCTAGCTCATCAGTATCGCCGAGCCGGAAACCTTGAGAAGACTATCGAATACTTGCGACGAGCCGGAGAGCAGGCGGCTGCCAAGGGCACCGATAGCGGCGCGATCGCGCAGCTCGGGGCTGCGTTAGAGCTCATAGCGAAAATACCGGACGATCACACCTGCCGACTCCAGGAAATTCGACTGCGAATTTTGATTGGCCCCAGTCTGATGGCAGTCACGGGTCAGGGTTCTTCAGAGACATATGCGAATTACGCGCGCGCGCTCGAGCTCTGCCAGCTGACGGGAGACACCTCGGAGCTCTTTGAGGCGCTATCGGGATTGTGGGTCTTCCACCTGCTGCGCGCGGAACTTCGTGAGGCCGATGCGTTGGCACAGCAGCTTCTCGCATCAGTGCGTGAATCCAAGGACGATTCCCGCCTTGCCTATGCGAATTTTGCCGCAGGTGACACTGCATTCTGGTGTGGGCAGTTCGACACCGCCTCCGAGCGCTTGGCGCTGGCGATCGCCGCGTGCAAGCCCGGGAAACGCCCGTCTCGGGTTTTCGTTGACGATCCGGCGATGATCTCAAGAGCCTATGCGGCTTGGACTCAGCACTATCGGGGTCATCCGGATCAGGCACTGACGACCGTTAGGGACTGCATCCGGGTGGCGCATATGCTGTCTCATCCGCGAGCGCTGGCCATGGCCACTATATACGCGGGACAGCTACATCTTTTGCGACGAGAACCCGATGCGGCTGTCGATTGCTTTCGAACGGCGACATCGCTAGCCGGCGAGCATGGGCTACCGTTTTATCAGGTGTTTGCAGAGATATTGGCGGGTTGCGCAGCGGTCCAGCATGGAGAGGGGGCACAGGGAGTAGAGGCCATCAAGCGCAGAAGTAATGCTTTCCAAAGCCTTGGTTCAGGGCTTGCGGTCCCGTGGTTCCTTGGAGAACTCGCGGAGGGGTTGAGGTCCATCGGGCGATGCGACGAGGCACTGAATGTGGTGAGTGATGCCCTACGCCAGATCGAACGATCCGGCGAACGCCACTTCGCTGCGGAGCTTCACCGAATTGCGGGCATGGCACTGCTGACGCAAGAAAAACCAGTCGAAGCCGAAAGCTCTTTCCGGCGCGCGAGAGAGATCGCTCGAACGCAAGGTGCAAGGATGTGGGAGTTGCGCGCCTCGAGGAGCCTCGCCCAGCTGCTTGCGAAAACTAACCGGCGCGACCAAGCTCGCACAATGCTCGCCGACATCTACGGCTGGTTCACCGAGGGCTTCGACATCGCAGAGCTGAAGGAAGCCAAGGCGCTGCTCGAAGAGCTGGGCGGCTGAGCTTACTTTTATGCCGTCGCCCGCGTCCCCGTCAGCGCGCAAACGCGAACCCTTCGCCGCCGAGCGCGCTCGAAGAAGAAGCCGCCAATGGCATATGTGAGCCGCTCAGAATCGCCAGGTTGGTTCGAGCGGGTACGTAGTTGGGCGCGACCTGGATCAAGTGCGCCCATTCGTCGCGCGCGCATATGAGGTCCCCCAGCTCAGCACAGATAATCCCTTTCGTATTCTGTTCATCAGGATCTTCAGGCGCCAGGTGCAGCGAAACGATTATTTCCCGAAGTGCCTCGCGTAACCTGTTACCCTTTTCGTAAGCAATGGAGAGATTGAAATGCGCTTCCGGATGACTCGGTCCGAGCAGGGCAGCATTCTGTAGCGCTTTGATCGCCTTCGGCTCGTCGTTCCGACCCAGGTACGCGAGGCCCAGGTTTAAAAACAAATCCCACTTTTCGAGGCCGAGCCTTGCCGCTGCAAGATATTCGTTGATCTCGTCTGTTTTGCGCCCGGTCATACCGTATGCAAAACCCAAGTGATAATGCGCAAGCGCATTGTTGTTGTTTGCGCGCAGAACTTTACGATGCAGCGTTATCGCTGCGGGATAATCCTGGAGCCCAAGCGCAAAATCAGCATCGACGTCGCATATCTCTTCTTTCGAGGCGGCAGCCCAACTCGAGGCAACACACGGTAAGAGTAGTGCGAGCGCTATTGCAGTGAACAGCACCGTAACCCTACACCGAGTCGTGGCATTGTCGGTCACCAGGGGTCTTGCGAGCTATCTTGAAACTGCGGCTCCAGAGAGCAATCCCTGGGAGGCGCGCCTCGCTTTCTGAATCTATGCATTTCCGGTCTGCAAAACCACTTCAATTACAGCCGTGGTTATATGCTGTCTTGTAACAATTTTTGCCATTCGCGCTCTGATACACGCCATTACCATTCTTGGTCTTGGCTTCCCCTCCTGCGCTCGTCTGCGTCGTAGCGACTCCAGCCTGGTTCCTCCCTGACTTCCAAGCGTTGCCGGTCTTGGCGTTATATCCTCCGGCCTGCTCTCCATTGTTGCAGACGACGCGACCACCTGCGTTAGTGACGCAGTTTGCGAACGCGCTCGAAGAGATCACCATCAGTGTCAATACTAACGTTGCGATTCTCATTACGCTCTCCTTGTATAAATTGCTATTTCTCATTTCGGATCGTGATCCAGCAACGCACAGATGCTGAGCGGTCCGCAAAACGCACGTTCGAGCCCAGCTATCAACCAGACGAAGCAGTAGCGAGGGGTCCGCTGAGCCGTCAGACAATCAATGGCCGTGCGGGAAGTTAGATAGAGAGATGAAGAGGATGATAACCGCGGCCTGCCTGATGGTCGTGCTGGTCGCGTCGTTTCCTCGCCGCGCTGATAACGACTTCCCGTGCGTAGAGGGTTCGCTATCTGCTGACCGTTGTATCGACAGAAAATATTTCGTCCGGTATCCGTACAGAGACCTTCCAAGAGCTCGCCCGTCGTCTAATAGGCTGTAGACGTTTGCGCCTGCCTGGTCGGGCAAGCTCTGAATAATCTGGTGCCGGATTGTACGTTCCGTGTGAAAGTTCGTAAAACCGCGGACGCCTGCGGTTGGCTCAAAAAGACTCGATAATAACAGCGGTCCGGATTCGGATTCGCTTTTTTCGGCGCGATTCACGGATGGCGGAGGGCCGACTGGTAGCGATATCGTATGCCTCGCAGAAGGATTCGCTGTTTCGTCTCGAGCGAGCCCAGGTGAACCGGCGGAAGCCCACCAGATAACCGCACACAGGATGATGATCGTCAGGGTCCACGCGCGAAACGAGAATCCGTAAATTACCTTACCTTTCGACGACATATTGGAAATCCAAATAACGACGATCAGCGACTAGCAACTCGAAAAAGTCACGCCGCGTTGTTATCAATCTCTCGCGCCGGAGGAGTTAGGACCAAAGTCCCATTGTTCGTAGCCCGTCCTGGCGCGACGATTGATTTCCCTGGGGATGAAACCCCGTGCTGGTTTCAGATGATACTGTCTCACGTTACTGAAGGGGCTGGCTTGCCAGTTCACGACGAAAGGGTAGACAGTTCAGGACATCTGGCTTGACAATTCACGACAGGGAGGTTTGGTCCGTCGTGGCAAAGGGCCGTTTCAGAGCCGGCGCGCGATCCGCCCGGCGCAATGTTGCTTCCGAGCAGTTCGGCGCTCCCGAAAACGAGGAAGCGAGCCATCGCGTCGGGCTGTTGGCGAGCATTCCCGGTCTCCTGCGCGAGCTTGGCACCGATCCAGCCGAGGTCGTGGCCAGCGCCGGCCTTGACCCGGATGCACTAGATACTCTTGAGAACCGGATCCCGTTTGTTGCGATGGGCCGGCTATTGCATTCTGGCGCCGTGAAGACCGAGTGCCAGCACTTCGCGCTGCTGGTTGGTCAGCGGACGCGTTTTTCGCATCTAGGCTTGCCAGGGCAGTTGGCCCGCCACTCGCCGACATTGGGCGCGGCGATCAGAACCTTTGCCGTTTACGAGCATCTAGACAGTCAAGGCATGGCCACGTTTCTATTGGAAAAAGACGGCGTCGCAACCGTAGGCCCCGTCATCTATCAGAAGGGTGCAGAGCACGGCGACCAGATCTACGATCTCTATATCGCTGCGACACTTAGCATCATGCGCGAGCTTTGCGGCGCTCGCTGGAGGCCGGAAAGGGTCCTTTTCTCGCACTCGAAGCCGACCGATGCCGGCCCTTACCGCCGCGCTTTCCAAGCGCCATGCCAATTCGATGCCGAGCGGACAGCTCTCGTGCTTCCGGCCAGTGTGCTTGATCGTCGGTTGCCGGGTGCCGATCCCCAACAGCTTGGAATCCTCGAGGCGCAGGCGCATGCGAGGGACGACGTCGGCGTGGTTTTCCGGCTGCGCCGTACCTTGCGAATCTTGCTCCTCGCCCAAGGCGCGTCCGGCGATCAGGTTGCCAGGCTTCTGTCGATGCATCATCGCACGTTGAGCCGGCGGCTGAAGGCAGAGGGCACGACGTTCCAGCAACTGCTCGATGAAGTCCGCTTCGAGGCCGCGTGCCAGTTGCTCGATACGGCACGCATTCCAATTACTGAGATCGCGGTCTCGCTGGGCTATGCGGAGACAAGCGCGTTCAGCCGCGCGTTCCGACGTTGGTCGGGAGCGACGCCGGTCGAGAGGCGGCGGAGATCCCAGGAGGAGCCGCGCCGAGGAGCGCGCCGCCTCTCTCACGCGTGACACGCATCGTAGACACACGGTCTGGCGAAGTCTGGAGTATAGTAGCCAGCTTAGTTCCGAGTATCAGCCGTCCATCGCCCTTTTGCTGTCTCGTCTCGAAAACTTTTGGGAAGCGATGTGAATCCGAGCTGCTCTGATTAATTACTCCCTGGAGCCGCGGCTGCAGGGGCCGGACTCCCCGCTCCGAGCGCGACCGCGCGTTGCGTAATCTTTTGCGCCCAGTAATCCATTGCAGCGTCAGCGTCACCCCATTGCACCCGCGCCGCGTTGCTCACCGCCATGCCGCCGACGCGCTTGTCTACCGACTCGGCCAACAACTGGCCGGTGCCCGAATCCGTGGCCTTGAGCGCGGCCTCGGCGGAACCGGCGAAGGCAGCGTGACCGGTTGCAACAGATTGCGCGTAGTTCAATATGCGAGCTTGCGGAATGACCAAGGAAACCGATCGCAAACCGGGCGTGGCCTGTCCCTACTGAAAACTCGGAAAGCATCGAATAGTCTAGCGATTTATCTTGCCCGACCGTAATGTCACGGGCATGGCCGCATTTATCTCGGAGCTTCTTTCATGGCTCGTTGGTCGGTTTCGCAACCGGGCGGAATTGGAGCTAGAGGTCATTGCGCTCCGCCACCAACTGGCAGTCCTGCATCGCCAGCGTCCTGGTCGCCCCCAGCTCTTCGCGCTCGATCGCCTACTGTGGATCTGGCTCTACCCGGTCTGGCCGCGGTGCTTAAACATCATAGTGTTGGTGAAGCCGGCCACCGTGGTCCAGTGGCACCGTCAAGGCTTCCGGCTCTATTGGCGCCGGCGCTCAAGATCTGGACGGCCGAGTAGATCGCGAAGTCCGCGATCTGATCCGGCAGATGAAAAGCGCCAACCCGCTCTGGGGCGCGACGCGTATCCACGACGAGCTCTTGAAGCTCGGCATCGAGGTCAGCCAGGCCCAGTGCCCGAATAAGGTTTACGCGTCGGCGTGGGTCTTGCCGGCCGGCGCTCAGCGGCATCTTCGACCATTCGCTCAAGTAGGCAGCGCGTGGAGGCGCTGATGCCTCCGAGCACCCGTTCTTGCAATAAGGCGGCCTTCTCCCCATTTGTGAACAGCGTGGGCTCTACTTTGCCGGGCTGGAATGGAATGGCCGTTCGGCTAGGAGGATTTTGCCTTCTTTCGTTTCTCAGCCCAGCGCTTCTTCATCGTCTCCGACAGTCGCTTTCTGGCGCCTGCGCTCATTCCACCGCGCAGTTGCCTTCCAGACCTGCCGTTTCCAGCCGTGCTCTTTCGGGTGCTGCCGTAAGAGTTAATTCCTTTGAGCGAAGCAATTGCTTGGTTGATGCGGTCTCTTTCTTGTTCTAACTCTGCGACAATTCTCTCAATATCCAAGGCTGAACCTCCTGCTCGATTCCTATTCGATATCCTACTCGATGGCATACATGTACTCTTAGACCGATCTCGCGATTATCTTCGCTGTGGTCACAATCGCCCTATGCGTTGCTCTCTACCAGGCCTGGGTACAGCCGGTTCAAGCTATCGTTGCTCTGGTGATCCGGGTCGTGGCAGCAGGGTCGACCCTCTTCACGTAAAATAGGGGCCATTCCGCGACGTTAGAGACCGTCCTGTCGCGCCCATGGCTTGGGCGTCGCCTCGGCCGCTGACGCCCCGCGGGACGCCGTAGTCAGAGTTGAATCCGCGCCGCCGAGAAGCTAACTCACACTGCTGCCGAGCACAAGGTAAGTGCCGTAGACCATGACCACGATGGCCGCCGGAATAGGCGCGTACTCCGTTGTTGTCACGCCACGCGTGTTGCGAACCATAAACTCAACGGAAGCTGACTAGTCGCCCGGCTTCCCCTGCTGCAAGCGCCAGTGGTCGATGGCTTCGATGTTGAAGCGCCAGTCACTGCCGATGTGAAAGGCCGGAATCTGATTGTGCTTCAGCAGCCGGTAGACCGTGCTTGGATGCACGCGCAAATAAGCTGACACTTCGCGCATGGTCATCACGTTGATCGGACCCGTGTAGTGGGAGGTTTTGGCGGCATCTTCACTTTTCATCTGAATTCCTTTCCACGAGAAATCCCCCGCCGCAGGCGATGGTCGAAACGTAACACCGCGCTGGCTTTCCTGTCCACCTCGTTCAAATCCTGAAAAAGTTACGGACAGAGCGGGACCCACACGCGAAACGCCGATCGGTTTTTGGGTAGGGGGGCGCCTTGCCAAATTCGCCTCGCGTCCCATCGCGGTGATCGCGGAGGGTGGCATCTGACCCTTCGCCATCCGCGCCAGGCGCCGCGGTCAAGGATGGTCAGCGCCTATCGCACCGGGAAACTGCAACCGGCCGAGGATCTCACGGACGCACTTTGCTCATGGGTGCCTTCGATTCGTCGATCTTCGCGATCAAACGGTCGAGTATCGGGTGCGGATCGAAGCCCCGACGCAACAGCATCACGCTCGGATGGCGCATGCGACGCAACCGCCGCGATTCCTTGTGCAGCTTTCGGAGCACGCGCTCTTCGCGCGGATCGATGCGAATCGCGATATCAAACATCCCGCCCCTCCTCCTGCTCCTCGATAGCCTGGCCACAATCACCGGGCCTTTTCCCCTTAATATCTCGCGCTAAATGTGGCGACCCGGTCGATGACCCAGCATACCAAGGAGAGCGCGAGCGCCGCGGCGAATAGGACGACGCCAACAGCATAGAGCAGCATCAGAATCGCGTGCATCGTAACCCAGCCCTCCTCGGTTGCTTGCCTCGCACTACACCAGAGAGCGACCAGCCCCACCGTGACTTGAGGCAATGCCATCGAGTCGCATAGTGAACCGATGGCACACACATCGCCGACGCACTCAACGTGCCAAAACCCAGGCCTAGGCTAATAAATTCTTTCACACGCGGAATCTGCCCACGTCAGGCTGAATGCCGATTCGCAGTTGCGGCGGCGCAACACCTCGACTAGCGGTCCAGGTGCAACTATTGGGTTAGGCCCAATCACAGGCACATCGCTGCCGTTCACACGGGGCGCGGCGCAAACCGAAAGGACTGCTTCAGCGCGGCACGAAAGGCTGTATAGCTGCCGTCCCCAGCAAACCATACTAAGCGTGGCATCTGTTTCGCGAGCAACAACGGAGTACTTGAGTCGGAGCAGTGAAAGCCCGACTTGGCAGGTTTACGCATTTCGGCGCGCTAGCCGCGTCAATACTCCGGCCGCGATCAATCCAGCAGTAACCATTCCGCTGGCCGTCAGCGCCAAAGGAAGCCGTGCGTCGGTCTTGCCTGGAACGATTTGAATGAGCACGACCATCATCCCGAGTCCGGTTGCCAGCATAACAACCAAGACAATCAGAAGTTTGATCCGCCTCATCATTACTACCTCGTTTGCGGCAAGGACAAACCTGTTATCCCTGACGGCTACCCCACGGAAATCTGTTGCCGCAGCGGGAACATCGCGCCTGCCATGTTCGCAGGGCGAGCCATCCGCCCGCAGCGAGAATTGCAGCCCCAGTGACGTCGAGAGGGTCCATGCCGATGCGGCCCGCGAAATTGAGGAACTCGACGATCCACCACAGGACGAATAGGAGGCCAAACATCAGGATGGCGCGCCGGAGTTCACGAATTCTCGCGGGCGCAGGTCGTTCGCCAAAGACCGTCATAAAGTCAATTTCTCGAACTGATGCGCCTGCACTGCATCGCAAGCGGACGCGCTAGC
>WNFR01008012.1_pt1 | contig 13152 bp, 13 predicted proteins | sample 5400221 | NCBI WGS metagenome assembly WNFR01 (sample SAMN13153357, study PRJNA577476) | soil metagenome | isolation source: 40 cm soil under Madrone tree | place: USA:California | collected 2016-06-14
CAGATCACTTAGTGTTGGCAGAGGGGCTGATAGCTTTTAAGGAGGTCTACCTCCACAAATATGTTCATAAGTTTAGCTATTTTATTTAAGAAGTTGCAAAAATCATTGGCTAAAGGTGGCTTGAGCCACAGCAACACTATTCCTAGGGCTGACAGGTGGTGACAGGTGGTGTCAAGGCACACCCATTCCATGCCATTCTACACCATTCTGCACCATTCCACACTGCTCTAGAATGGGGCAGGTGTTCCAAGTGTTCCACCTCTCCAGAGCACTGTGAAACACCTCCCACTTTTACAGATGTGCTGCAGTGTTGTGTTATGACTCTGGTATGACATGTTACATAAGCACAGAAAAGACCGGTCCAAAGCAGACTGATTAAATTTCCTTTTTGTACAATACTTCCCACAGCACCCTGAACCCCCTCGAACCTTCTTGAAGGTTCCCGGCCTGTCTCCACAGTTCTAGTAGTCTACTCACAGAGACTTCCAAATGACTCCCTGTACTACTATAAAAGACCTGTCTAAGTAGCATGTTGAGACAGACAGACTAAGTGAAGTGGACTTATCTGGCTTCTAATTATGCTTAATTATTCTATGTGTAGATAGCCTTCAATAAGATCAGAGTTATGCTCCAGACAATCTTAGTTAGTTTATTAGTTTATCTTATCTTAGTGCCCTGTATATCTATAGCACTATGTACAATGCCCACAACCCTAGCCTTGTGGCATTTTGGACTTCATACCCTATGCAACACCTATGATGTCGCCTGTGATGTCAGTAGGTTCTGGGACTTGTATGATATCAGTATGACTTCATTTCCTTCTAGTTTATTCTGTCTGATATTGTGGTGATGTTGATGCCCTCTGCCCTCTTTACTGATGCTCATTCCTTAGGATTAGTATAAGTAGTGTACATTGTACGTCCTGGCTCTGTCTCTTACTGGTCTGTCCAGGCAAGTAGTCCTTTCTTTCCTCTCAATAATAGTCTCTTACTGGTAACTGGTCTGTCCAGTTGCACTCTGTTCATCATAGCATGTATCCTTAGTCTTGTTCTTTGCTCAATATCAGCTCATCTCTGCCCCTTTCTTTGAACTCTTGAAATCCCTCTTGCTATGCTGCAGCACTCCCCTTGAAAGCTTCACAAGTCTGATTGACTTGTTACCTTTGAACCCACTGAAACCCTTGACACGATCTTGTCCTCAAGTGTGCAGTCCCAGCTGAGACTGTAACATGTTGTGCCTGGATGAAGGTGGAGCATGCAGGCAAAACTACACACTGAAGGCCCATCTGATATGCCAGTCACTGCTTGATTGAGTGTGTGAGCAGTGTGGATGGTTGCACTCAGTGGGTGGCAGCACAAGCAGTGACACATCCTTGTCATACTCATTATCATTCCCCAGTCCCAAGTCATTGTTACTGTCCTAAACTTGTTGTGATTGCTGCGACAGGGGGATGTACATGCAGGATTACAGTGCAGGCAGAGGAAGTTGTGGAAGCATAACAGGTTATGCCTGACTGAGTGGTGCAGGAAGGACAACCTTATACAGAGGCTGTCTGTCATAAGTCACACAACAGCACTGTAAAGGCACATTCAGGGCCATCAGTGCACACAACTGGTTTAACATGACTTTGGCGATGCATTGGGGCACACCTGCCAGGTAGAGGTCTGGTGGGAGGTGCAGAACCAGTGCAGTGTGTTCCAAGTCTGGCAGTGGTGGTGGAGGCAAATACCTGCATTGACAGGGGTGACAAATACACCCACATCTTGTTGTCTGTGTGGCCACAGGCACAAGGTCTGGCTGGGGAGGTTCTGTGGCATAGATGTGGGTAGGTCTGGCTGTGAGTGTACAACTGCAGAACTGGGATGGAAAGGCAGTCGCTGACAGCATTCTAGGTGTGGCAAATCTAGTTATCCAGAGGGATCTGCACAAGTATGTGGTGTACAACAAGTATGTGGTGTACATGAGAGATGTTTGGACTGGGACTCAGGGAGGCACAGACAGGGGGTGCAAAGGGCACAGAAGCTGACACAGTATCAGCACTTTTTGCTTTTTGCTTTTCACAAAGATCTCACAGTAGTCCACTTATACCTTTCAGTAACTTGATCTTTGCAGTGCAAAAAGTATGCCACCATTATTGTCGGTACATGTCAGAACCACCGAGCATCAACTTGGAGCAAGTCAGAGGGCAGTTGGTAAGGGGATGTATCCCAATGGTTTCTGAGTGTCTGTTCTGCCATATTTTGGTCCTGCAACTGCCCAAATGTCCATTGAGCGACAATGTCCATGTTCCCGGCATTATAGAATATGCTTGGTGTGATCTAGGGCTTTTGCATGTCAGCCAACGAAGGGGTGAGAATGATGTCGTGGTGTGCTTACTTCAAGAACGAGCCACCTGTCGAGCCCACCACAGACCTTTGTGGACCCATACGAGAAGCTAGGGCTAAACGGGAATGCAGGATGAAAGAAGTATGAATGCCACTGTGGACGAGGGTGACCAGGGCAGCAGACGGGACAGGTGGGCCTGGTCAGCGCGCGGACGAGAGGAAAGTGGGGGACCAGTGGGGGACGGCATGGGAACAAGAGAGGAGGGGTTAGCACCCTGTCCTCTTTCCCCCCGTTTCCGCGCTGATGCATGCACGGAAACGAAGGGAAAGGGGTCGGGGTGTTGCCCTCTTGGAGGAAACGGCGCGCGGAGGGAGAGGTGGATGGGAGAGGGGAAAGTTCGGACGGACACTTGCAAGGTGTCATGGCTAGAGGCGCTTGAGGCGGAGGTGGCTAGGGTGAAATGAACTGTTTGCGCTGGATCAGAAAGATTTTATAATGAGACAGAAACATAATTCATTTGTGCAAAAGGATCCGATCATGCGCGCATATCATCACATCTCGTCTCCAGTGAATTCCGATGACTTGTAGCCTCATCGGGTGTGAGGGTTGTACCGGCTGTGCGGGACATCGATGCATCAACAAGGAGGACTTGCAAAGTGCAGACACCAGCTCAACCTCAAGCGCCCACTCGACCTCCATCAGAGTCGTGTCTTCAACGTTGCTTCCGCACTGTCACGGCCCTGTGCGCTTCCTTACAACGAACGTGATACGTCAAGGGTCTAGTTGGCAATACGAAGGCCTGGCGGTCCTTCTCGTCCTCCTGGAATCTCTAAAGTTCCGCTCCATACTTACCGTCAGGGCGCAGGCTACCTGCGGTATCGAGTCGAGCAATGAATGGGCGTGTGAAGTGATGTGGTCACAAGAACGTTATTTTAGTTATCGCAACCAGGCATGCTGCAAGCGAGACAGCATCGCCCCGTGCTTCCGCCCCCAATTTTGGACAGACATTGGTCCGTTCTCAGCCGTAGAACGGACCAATCTTCTTACGACAGCAAAGTGTATTCTCTGAGGCGTTCAATGATTCCCACCCACCACGGCGGCGGATGAGCCACGCTCCCGATTTGCCAAAGATGGGGCACATATGCATGCAAAGCTGTGCACCCAACGTTACTATTGATGGGGCTGAGGGTGGTGTGCTCCTATCCGAAAACCAGCTGCATGTCACACGACATTTTCCGCATTGCGCATCGCTTTCGAAAGGTGTATTATACTCGTGATACTGAACACTTGTACACCCTTTCCCTTCTCGCTCGTTTCTTCGTCAATGACAGTGCAAAACCTTGAGCAGATACTCACTGTAATCCACCAAATACAAAACTCTGTGGAAGTGGTAAGTGTAAATTCTAGGTAGACAGGTATCTAGAATGCAATTAACCCCTGTTGCAGAAATCTGCAACTGGCCAAAGGCAGTCAAAAGAAGCTTGGAAGGAGACACTAGATATCTTGAATCAATTAGTCACGCTTGTGCAAGGTTGTGGAACTCGAGAATCCAGTACACAACAACTATCGGCGCTAAGTGCCCTTCAAAGGTGCTGCTATGTGTGTAACGTAAACATCTTTCTGATCCGCTCCAATTCTTAGCGATCTCGATATTATATTTGCGGAGTGCCAACGCCATTCGACTCGTTCTTTCAAAAAAAGGGGCCTCTTGCGTGTCTCTGCTGTGTTGCCCAAATGGATGGTCGGCAAGTTCATTGGGCATGAATATGCGGGTCTAAGGGAGAAAATCCACTTTACTTATGCCAACTTCGAGGTGAATTGGCCTTTCTGTCGTCCCCCCTTGATTTCTGAAACAGCACGCCTTTTAGACGGCCGTCAGTCGACTCGAAAAGGGGCGCAGTCAAGAGTCGACCATTGTCGGGGCGAACGGGTTGTTGCCTCAAATCACGAAAAAAACTAGTCCGCCAGTTAGCATCGAGAAACAGGTTCTAACCTCATCGAAAGGAGCGACCATCGCGAGCACCAGTGCATCCTCCGAGGTACATACGTATGTGGGTATGGCCAGATCCCTTGGTCGTGCCGCAGAAACGGCCGAAATTTATGAGAGGTCGGGCGAATGGGGGATGGACGACCATAGAGACTGGGTTGCTATTTTAATGGAGATGCGGAACAACGTCCAAGACCTCGCTGGTTCTCTTCTTGGGCAGGGCCAACTCGGACGTAGGGTCGGGCGGGTTGCCATTTCTCGCGCTTCTAACCCATCTGGCTCAAAAGTATGTCCCGCTGTTTACTACGATCACCTTTTTTTTAGATGAGATTCGCCAGGGGGCTAATTCTTCAGGCAGCAACAATCTTACGCTTAAGTTACGAAGGATTGAGAACCATTTGTTGATGCAAGTCACGTCGTTTACCCCACCTGATGTTTGCTCTCCACATGGTCAATTCCAGGCCGCCAAAGTGACGCCTTCTTATCCGATCATCGTCCCCGGTCTCAGCTGGGGTGTGACCGTCGAACGTGCTATCGACCTTTTCTACACCGTGAACTTATCTAATACGGACACGAGGAGCCCTGAAACAGCAAGCACGTTGTTTGACCTTTCGCAAACTCTAGAGGACCTATGTATGCACCATTATTCACACACCGTGGCCTCATGGGCTCTGCAAATTCGCTGCAGTCTGTATCATTCAGATAAAGACATGCACCGCCGCGACCTTGCATCTGTTCTTTCTTTGAAAGCAAGGGTGTTGGGTAGAATGGGCCAGATCGACGACGCTATGATCGCTGCAAGAGGAGCTGTGCAGCTATGTTACGAGGATCAAGTACTTCAGGGCGTTCAACTCGCCAGGTCCCTATATGTCCTGACTTCTTTACTCAATGCAGCCAGGATGAAGTCGGAAGCTAAGGCTGTAGCCATAGAGATGGTCGAAATCTTGACCGCTCTGGGCGGCGAAAAGCCTCATCTTAGACTGTTCCTGTGTCTGGCCCGGGCCTCACTCTCGGATCTTCTCGTGGACATAGAAGAATACCCTGAGGCGCTAGCAACGGCGCAAGCTGCGATCAAGTCTGCCCGTACCTTGATAGGGTCGGTGGATTCCCGACCTGCACTCGCGATTGCTCTTCTCGTCAGAGCGAGGGCGCTCAGTGCGCAGGGAGAAAGGGGCTCTGCATACGTCGCGAGCGTGCAGGCAGCCAGGCATCTCCGGGACTTGACCTCCGAGCGTCCTGGATATACGACATTCTTCGCCCGCGCGCTCGTCCTTTCGTCGTACCACCTGCAGACAGCGGGATTCTACTGGGAAGCACGGAAGCACGCACAAGAAGCGGTGGGGCTCTACCAGAACCTGCACAGTCTCGCGCCGCAGGCGTTTGCGCCCCACTACGCCGAGGCACTCGGACACCTCGTGCAGCTGCGCGCGGCGGCTGACGAAGATGACGACGCGGAGGCACTCGGCATGGCCCAGCGCGCCGTGGACCTCTTCCACGAAGCCTCGCTGACCGACTCTGACATGCTCGCCACCATGCTCGTCGTGATCGCGACGAACCTTCTCGAAGCCGAGCGGCTCCAAGAGGCCGCTGTGCCAGCGGAAGAAGCCGTCGGGATCCGCAGGCGCAAGCGGACGAAGGAGCCGGACGAGTACGTCGCCGCGCTGAGGCTGGCATCTGAATGCCTCCCGGGCACAGAAGAGGGGCTGCAGTACGCAAAGGAAGCGGTACAGGTGCACAAGGAGCGGGATGACTTGGATCGCGACTCGCATCAAGACTTGCTCGCGCATTTGCTCTTGGGCGTCTTCTCCCGACTGACGGAACTAGGACGTGAGGTCGAGGCTATCCCGTGGAGGACGGAGGCGGCAAAGCTAAATATGGACCTCGTCGAGAGCACCGGCCGTCCTGCAGTCCATTTTAATGATAGTTTCATAGAACGTGGATCCGAAACTGAAGACGATAGAGAAGACACATGAAGTCTATTTTCATATCATTTATCGCGCTGCAAGCTATATATTTCCCATATTGCCTCTGATATTGCTACGTATCTATGCTCGCTATCTATCGTATGTCTGACACGACACCTAGTCTACTCTCGGCTTAATAAATAGACCATTTATGATGTGATGGGAGTTCTCCTTGAGCGCTTGATTTGGCGCTTGGCCTTTAGCAGCTTCGTTGAGCATATCTTCACAGTAAGCCGTGAGGAGTATTTTGTTTTCGATGCGAACCAACACCCACGCAAGAAGGCACGCATTTATTCGGACCACAAGTACAAGGATGAAACGGTGCAAGAGATCGTACAGGTCCTCGAATTATACAGAACGTGACAGCCTGTATGTCGAAAAGGCGTCTACCACAACAAGCTAGGGGCATCCGTTGAACGGATGGCTTCCATTAAAGAAGTTCTCTAATTCCGCCTTTGTCGTGGAGGGTTGCCAAAACATCGCTGCCTGAAGCGCTCAGCAGATGAGCATCTATATATTATTGACAAGGTTGCAAGAACATATCGCTCACCTCCGATGTGCTTCTGCTCTACAGAAGGTAGACAAAAACATTTTAGCAGACGATCAACGGATGGTGCGCGTTGCGTAACTCACTGATGAAGACGTTGGGAACGGTCCTTTGGCCGGTCTTATCAAGCAAGTAACTTTGGATCTCATCTCCGTCGTCCCTCTCATCGAGCCTGCGTGATGTCAGCACATAATAACGTCATTGGAGCGATAACGATACAGACTCCAAGATGGTCAATTCAGCGTCAGAGTAATTATTCTTGAAGAGATCCTTGGCCTTTTTCGAATATGGACACCAACTTTTGGAGAAAATAACAACCTGGCCTTTAGCCACAGCATCCTGCAGTCGTAGGTTTAGGTTATTTGGATGGATTGTTCTCACGCGCGCTGTGACTCGCCTCGACAATATCTTTAGGAGTGGACATTGGCTCCGAGCGAATGAATTGATGAAGGTATGAGAAAATCTGATGGTGGGTACCAGGCCTTATATACGGCGATTGGCGGATTAAAGTCTGAGTAAGAGCAAAAGGTCGTATTAGCAAGCGCGAACCTCAAATCACGTGTCGTGTGTGCAATGTCAGTATCGATTTGACATTTGACTCTCACTGGGCAGAACGATGAACCGGTTGCGCAGGTGAGTCTTATTAAAACGATACACAGCACAGAAAGTCCAGACCAACCCCACCTTCCAACAACGTGGCTCGGGATTCACTTCCCCCCCCTCACTCTTCCTTATCATTTTAACGGGCTGAAAGGAAGTGGTGTCAGAATAAGTGAATCCATCGACCGTGCAAGCTGTGAAGACTATGGGTCATGTAAGTTAGGTGGGCGGTAATGGATGAGGAAGCCAGGACGCGCCTTGTGCACGGTGTCTGCCCATCCATCCACCTGCCATGCACGTTCACGCATCTCCTTGCGTGTTTGGAGGTTTCTGTAAGAAGGGATGTCAACGCCGGAAACAAAAGTAGGTGGGTGAGAACGCACTGGTACTGCCAGAGGTGGTAAACCTGGTGTAACCGACCAACTTGTGCGTACCATGCACCAACCGGCTGAACAAGTTTCTTGCGTGCCTCAATGCCCTTTCGCCTGTGTGGGGTACACATAGTCAAACAATAACCGAAGTGCGGTACAAAGGGCAAACCATGTTGCTTCCCACTCGAGCAGTGTACCAGGACTCAACTGGTATGCGCGCAATTCAAAGATGCCGCCTTCCTCGTGTGGTGGAGATGTAGGCAAAAAGGCAAATTCTTGTGCAAGCTGTGTAGCCCGGGATCGAAGAAAAGGTCTCATAGCGTCATGGGCTCTCTCGTGCTGAGCGAGAGTGAGGAAAGAACAAGAGATATAGATCGGAACAAACATCAGAACCCGGAATCTTCTTCCATGCATTGTCTAAGCCAAAGTCGTTTTCATACTCCAGGACATGGTCTAGGTGGCAATCAGTAATAGACTCAAGACACGTCAAAACAACATACAAAATATATCTTGTTCTCCGATGATACCTTCGAAGTTACCGGAGAGTTTGATGCGAAGCTCCGGGTCGTCTCGCAAGCCAGTGTAGTACCGCTCGCTGTTTGATGTGAATAACGCCTCCATCTACGACCGGATCATATACAGACATACGCAGCTTTCTTATACTCCTTCACACTGTCCCGCTTGACTCGATGGACTGTGAGCAACACGGTATTGAGTACCAGACATGACGATTCGCGCGTATGGATGAGACGCACTCTCAATGCCATGGAGGTACTTTCCACGCGCAATAATACGGGACTGGTGCATTTCAAAGTCGTCAGCTTCTTTGGCCTCCCGTGAGCCGTGTAAGATAGACTGGGCGCGAATAGCCGACACTGTCAGCGCGCGGGGTCTGGCGCGGGGGGGCGAGGCAGCTACCTGTACAGAGATGGCGCGTCTGGAAGCAGGGACTACGTGGCAAGGAAAATTGGAGGCTAAGCGGGAAAGCATATTCGCATATGCCGATATGGAGCGCATATGCCGATATGGAGAGTAGATGGAGAGTGGGTCAATTCTGTGAGGGGCAAACCCCACACACTGGGGCCAACAACCGGAACCCGGTTCCCGTTGCTGTTGACGTAAGCAACGACTAAGAATTTCACGCGCGGTTTTCGTGTTGTAGGCAAGATCTCCATTTGTTCAACCCGTCTGAATCCTCTTATCCACATCTCATGTACACGCCATCTTTCTCACTATCTCCAGCGAGGCGCACTCTAAACTATCTTGTACCTGGTCTAGATCTCAAGCTGAGGTCCCCCATTCCTATGCTGCACTCTAGAAGCAGCTGATTTCACATCCTCACTAAATCAATGCGAACGCACACAAGCTCGTCGGAAAGTGTGGTCTAGATCTCCTGTGAACCTGTCGTAATTGATGACCAATAAGAAGTTACCCATTTGCGACCACCAGCCGAGGTATGAAACGTGCGTCTTCGGAGAATACGAGATGTCGCTTCATCGACCAATAGCACGACCTCAATCTCAGCGTGCAACCCGGACACATCACGCAGCATGTCCAGGGTTATGGTATCACCCTGGGTCGAATCTGTCTAACGATTAGCAAATTGACGTTAAGTGTGGAATAAAACCAAGACTCCTAACGTAGTGTCTGGTTTGCCATCCACCGCAAACGAACGGGGATAAGTAATGTGCGATTTTGTCACCAAATATTCCCAAGTTCTGCCCTTCTGCATCCAGCACATCCTGAGCACGTTCGTAGCAGTATTCGATCACATTCGGGAGCAAGGGAATAGTAGTTTCGAATAGGCAGGGTAAGCACGCTGCGAGTCCCTGAGTAGGGGCGAAGGACCTCGCGGCGTTGTCTAACGAAATAAACGGGTGTTTTCCGCCAGCCACGCGCCCGCGGTGGACATCGCTGTCCAGAACTGTGTCAAGACATTAACACACCCTCAGCTCGAGAGACATCAAGAAACTGAGCACCGCAAGGGGACTGACGATATGCTTTTTATTCCTCTCGTGGCCCTCGGAACCCACGGTAAATGCCTGGCCACCGTTCACTTCAATTCCTTGGTCAAACCAAGTTCCGTAGTTCCTTGAGATGGCAAAGTGATTGTCTGCTATCTTTGCTTCTTCGCTCGAAAGGTTCAAAATTTGTAGTAGCGAGAGGAATTTAGACACGAAAACGATGCATCATGTCCCCAGCAGCATTACTGCCAGCGTATACAGGCCGTAGGTCGCTGGATAAATGTTCATGAGGTAGTACATGCTCCGTGACACGTGCGTGAAGCGTCTGGATAACTTCTGGAAGAATCAGACAGTCGTCGTCCTGGAGGACCCGAGGGTGAGTACAACCAAAGGGGCTCAGGAAGTTATTGCTTCTTGAGCGAAGTGGTAATCGGAATCCGATCAGGAACAACCCAGGAATCGTGCATGCAAGGAAATACATGTTTTCTGCAACTCTTTGATGACCCGCAATTTTTCCTCTGAACAGATAGTCGGTAAAATACTAACAATCCCGTCGATACAATAAAAAAACGAAGAAACCATATAGCGTACGTACAGATATGATATGACAATGCCCAAACGTTTGGGACTGTTGTTCCACACTAGGACTTGTTTAATGATCGCGCCAGCTTCGGTTTCCTATTAGGACAGATGTGATGCGTCACATTTGTAATTCGCGACCCGACAGCGACCATTTTTCCCATCGATCTAGTTTTTCTACGGTGGACTTGATGTTCTCGCGAATTGTATCTGGGTATCGTTGCGATATGAGCTTGGTGACAAAGGTGTCTGCGATTCGACGTTCAGCTGCAGGCGATGGAGATTTTCTCGCAAGTGCGGTTGCGGCATTCCCGACAGCGGTACCAGGACGAAGGCGAGCAAAAGGAGATGGTAGCTATAAGAAGAGAAGAGAGAAGAGGCCAGCGAATAGGTCGTGTATGCGGTCTGGACATGTGACCCTAACCCAGGCACAGAGTAGTTGCCTTCAGGTCATCGTTATCTCGGTGCCTCCTGTCCAAACCTCACGGAACCCACCCCTCTGGAATATTGGGTGCAGTACCTTGATGAAATACAGGCCAACAGGCCAGAGTCACCCAGACCAGTCGATTGGGACGAAGACAGGAGCGGTCGCAGCTGCAGGGGTAGTACGTATGCCTTTGTCCGTATGGAGAGATCGCCCACTAGGGACGATATGTAACTTACACTACAAAAAACCTTCGGTTCGATCGGCCAGCTCGGCCAGCCTACACCCTACAGCATGGCTACCTTGTTTGAAGCGTGCCGCCACCACATTTCTAGCCCATCTGTCAGTCATGTACACCGCCGCCGAGCGTTGCCATTTCATCGTGGCGATGGGGTGACAACAGGGGATATGGCACAATCAAATGGTACTATCGAACGTCTCGAGAAGGAAAGTTTTTCCCTCGGGACATGCAGCGACGATAAGGACGACGACCCTTGACATGTTCCCTCGCGTGTTCATGTTGTTTGCCGGCGACCTACCATTCGGACCACCTCTTGGAACAGAATTCTCACAGGAGGAAGACGGTTAGGGGGGTAGTTCACACGTCCATCATCAATGACTCAGAAACATGCTGCTTGGAATCACTGGCGGCAGTACCACGGTGGTGCGTATTCAAGGGACCTGGGGAATGCCCGGAAGGCGATCTCCTTTCAGCTAGGGAACGAAATCAATCGCTTCACCCCACGCGGTTGGTTGTTCGTTCCTTCGTGGAAAGCACGATCAGTTTGTGATTGGAACAGTCCCCAGAGCTGGTGAAAGTGTGGGTGAGTGTGAGGTCGCTTTCGGGCCGTTTGCCAGTGTCCGTCGTCGCCACTGTTTCATTTTGCACAGGTCCTTATCCGCCATGGCCCATGGCTACCGCGTCATCGGTTAAGCCAACAGCTCAGTGCTTTCATAATGACGCTCACACCTCCAGCTATCAGTGGCAACAAATTTATCATTTCTCGAAACTCTTTTTTGAAATCCGCATTTGTATTCCTCAGCACCGCAGCATGAGACTGCTAGCAGATCTTCGTCTCCTTTAGGAACGTCATCAACTGAATGCGATGTGACATCGGGCCGATCACGCTGGGAAGGTAAGTGCTTGAAGCTGTGTCTCCATAAGTGCGTTGTCTGACGGACATCAAGAAGCCTTGGCAAGAATCAACGACCTAGTGATTTAGCAAATGAGCTATTGAATCAGAAAATACGGTATGGCATCGTGGGCGATCCCACCATTCCATTCCTGTGATATGTGATCATGTTTCGCACGGGAACAGATTGGTTTACCGGGTGTTTCGTTACTACGCCTGCGATGACCCGGGCTTCCCAGACTCGTTCCGCTTTATTCGGAGCGACCGCAGATGCCAAGTTTCTCCACACCTGTCAAAGGCTCGACTGCCTCAAGGGACCCAACGGCATATCCTCCACAAGTTGATCGAAGCCCCTCGGCCCCAGTCACAAGTTGTATGGTTCCTGATTTTTTTTAGATGCCAAAGAACGCGACACACCCACGGCACGGAAGAAGTAACAGCCTTATAATTGAGCATGATGGACTTCGTTCACGCTCCCACGTGCGACATTTTAGCACAAGTGGCTGGTACAGCATGACTGCATCCTCCATCCGGAGCATATCATTCGATCAAGGCGACATCTCAGCTCCTTGTGGTTCTAAATTTCCTATCGTCGGATGTACTGAAAACGTTTTCCCCTCAGACCCGGCAACGTGTACATGAGATCGAGCTTTTGGGAGGCTGGAAATTGTGCGACAGTTGTCAGGAAGGTTCCCACTCCCCGACGATTTTCATTTTCATTTCTGAGTAACCGCATCTAGGCCGCGTTGATGACCTGTCCTCGGCCAGCGTTCCCTCTTAGGATAGGCCCAACTTGCATCCGATATCACACTGCAGACCAGCATGGTAAGTGATTGGTTGGCGGCGGGCACGTGACGTGGGAAAACACCCTCGTTTCTCTTCTTTTTCACCCACTCGCATCACCGCCGCGATTGCTAGATGGCACATCGCTTTGAGGGGAATTATTCGGTGATCTACCCTTCTTGGTTTCGCTCGTGGAAATATTCTATCAGTGGCACTGCCCCGCGACCTTACAATAAAAATCTTGGAATTAACTTAATGAGGCGCCACGAGTATGGAGATCCGAGGGGCTGTTAATCGGCGGAGAAGGACAAAGAGACAATGACATTCATTGGGCATGGCTGAATAGGAGTCACCTCGTATGATCCTTAGGTAGTTCAAGTTGGCCGTGGTCATCTGAACTTTAGTCTCTCTCCTTTTGGTCTGATGCACACTTGAGTGGCGTTGATAAAGCCTTGATCGGCTTTACTGGCAAAAG
>WNFR01010046.1_pt1 | contig 13151 bp, 6 predicted proteins | sample 5400221 | NCBI WGS metagenome assembly WNFR01 (sample SAMN13153357, study PRJNA577476) | soil metagenome | isolation source: 40 cm soil under Madrone tree | place: USA:California | collected 2016-06-14
ACCACAGAGACGCAGAGATCGCACAGAGCACCACAGAGAAAAGCTGGAATATCTCGAAACGTCCGTATGGGTTTCTCCGTCGTCGATTACATTGTGCTGCTCGTCTATCTCGCGGGGATCACGATCTTTGGCGTGATGTTTCGCAAGCAGCAGCGCACTGTCAAAGATTATTTTCTCGGCGACAAGAATACTTCGTGGGTCGTCATCAGTCTTTCAATCGTCGCAACCGAGACCAGCACGCTTACCCTCATCGGCGTTCCCGCTCTGGCTTATGCCAACTATGCGCGGCCTGAGCAAGGCGGCAACTTCACTTATTTGCAGGTTGTGCTCGGCTATATAGTCGCGCGAATCATCATTAGCTTTCTTTTCATCCCGGCGTATTTTCGCGGCAATCTGCTGACCGCTTACGAACTGCTCAAGAACAGATTCGGCGTTAAGACCAAGAATTTTGCCGCGTCGTTGTTTCTGATCATGCGCGCGCTGGCCGAGGGCGTGCGCGTGTTTGCGGCATCGCTCGTGTTAAGCGCAGTGCTGAGTGCAAGTCTGCCCGGTCTACCCTATTTGTGGCTCTGGTCAATCGTCATCGTCGGCGTGCTGACGTTGATCTATACGTTCGAAGGCGGCATCGCGGCGGTAATCTGGACCGACCTAATTCAGTTGGTCATTTACATATGCGGTTCGTTGTTGGCTGCTTATGAACTCGTGCATTTGGTTCCCGGCGGCTGGAATACCATTGCAGCTCAAGCGCAGGCGGCGGGCAAATTTCAACTGACCTCGTTCAAATTTGATTTCGGAGTGCCGTTTACTTTTTGGGCAGGACTTCTGGGCGGAACATTTCTGACGATGGCTTCACATGGCACGGATCAACTGCTGGTGCAGCGCCTGCTGACGTGCCGGAACAAACGCGAAAGCCAGAAAGCGCTCATCCTCAGCGGCTTTGTCATTCTGTTTCAGTTCACTCTGTTTTTGACAATTGGCGTGATGCTTTATGTTTACTACAAGTCTTCTCCGCTGACTACGAAGCTTGCGAGCAAGTCAAACTTGAGTGGCTCGCTTAACTCGCTCTCTTCAAGCACGGTGCTTGATTTCTACAAGCCTTTGCTGCGGCCGGAAGCATCGGATCATGATCTATTAAAGCTCTCACGCTGGTTGACTGCGGCGTGGGGCGTCGTCCTGATCGGCATTGCAGTTTTGGCAAGCAGTTGGGGATCAGTCTTCACGACGGGCCTGACGATTGCTTCGCTCGTTTATGGCCCGATGCTGGGGGCGTTTCTGCTTGGCGTTCTGACCAAGCGCGCAAACCAAGTCGGCGTGATGACCGGAATGGCCCTGTCGCTGGCGTTCATGCTCTTTATCAAGATTCAGTTTTCCGCCGCGGTTGCTTGGACGTGGTACGTGCTCATCGGAACCATCGTGTGTTTCAGTGTCGGTTATGCGGTTAGCTTGTTGAAAGGAGCAACCGTGCCGGACGTCGCGGTGGAGCAGATTGGAAAATAATTGCGAAGCCAACGCAATCAGTTTTCATTCTCACCCGGTTTCAACCGGGTGAAAGCGGGGCCTTCAGAATCTCGGTAGCCGTCTTAAACGGTTCCGCTTTACGCTATAGATCGAATGTGAAAGCCGTGAAACGGCTCGATTTCCTCGAATTACCGAGTGCGACTATGATTCTAGCAAACGAATGAAACGAATCCGCATCATCAGAACACTAATCACGTTAGTCTCGCTGGGCGCTCTGATGTTTGCGCCCTTGCTCAGGCTTAATGCATTCGATTTAACTAACCTTGGTCCGCCCTCGAACTTCGATCAAAGGATCAAGCCCTATTCGCGACCGCCATCCAAAGAAGCACTGCGTTGGACCGACAAACAACTCAAGCGCATGTCGCTTGACGAAAAGATTGGCCAATTGATTTGCGCCGCCGTTAACGCGACGTTTCTGAATCAGGACAGTGAAGCCTTCAAGGCACTGCGTCATCAAGTCGTCGACAATCATGTGGGAGGCATCATTCTGTTTCGTGGGCCGGTGTACGAGTCGGTCGTACTAGTTAATCGCATGCAACAGTTGGCAAAGTATCCGCTCTTGATTTCTGCCGATTTGGAGGCCGGTTCGGGCATGCGCTTTGACGACACGGTGAACTTTCCATGGAACATGGCGATCGCCGCGACCGGTAATCCCGACTACGCGCAGCGGGAGGGCGAATTGACGGCCCGTGAAGCGCGGGCGATGGGTGTGCAACAGATTTACGCGCCGGTTGCTGACGTCAACAACAACGCTGCAAATCCGGTTATCAATGTGCGTTCTTACGGCGAAGATCCTACAGACGTGGCCAAGTTTGTCGCAGCCTTTGTCGCAGGCGCGCAGCGCGGCGGCGTGATCGCGACCGCCAAACATTTTCCCGGGCACGGCGATACCGCGACGGATTCGCATCGCGGACTTCCCGAGATCGACGTGACGCGGGAGCGACTGAATTCTGTCGAGCTGGTTCCCTTTCGCGCGGCGGTCAGCGCGGGCGTCGGCGCCGTGATGGATGGACATATCGGCCTGCCACAGATCGATTCAACCGTTATCTCTCCTTTGCCTCGCGACGTAAAGCTGAAACCAATCGACACAGATGAGAATGGCGAAATCATCAACGCGAAGGGAACGATGCCCACGACCCTTTCGCCGGTCATGAACGGAATCCTCCGAAACGATTTGCATTTCGATGGATTGATTGTGACAGACGCCATGAGCATGAGCGGTCTGACGCTTTACTTTACCCAGGAAGAAGCATCGGTGCGCGCGCTCGAAGCGGGCGCTGATCTACTTTTGAAGCCTGCCGACCCGGACGCCTCGTTGCGGGGCGTGCGCGATGCAGTCAAGAACGGCAGACTCACAGAGCAGCGTATCGAACAATCTACGCGCAAAGTGCTGGCCGCGAAATACGATCTTGGTCTTGTGCAAAAACGCCTGACACCCTTAGATGAAATCGATCAAGTCGTCGCCGGCAAGCAGGCCGTCGCGCTGTCGGAAGAGATTGCGGAACACGCCATCACGCTCGTGCGAAACGATGCGAAGCTCTTGCCGTTGGAAATCACCCCGGCTAAACGCATCTTCAATCTTGCCATTACAAACGGTGACGATCGTTTGTGGATCGCCCAAGCTTTTGTCGGGACGATGGCGCGAGCTGGCGTGAAGATCGAAACAATCGTCCTGGATGATCGTTCATCCGACGCGGAAGTGAAAAAGGCCCTGGATAGTGCCGGCAAAGCCAATGTCGTAATCGTCTCGATGTACGGTCGCGTGCGCACCGGCCAAGCCCGGAGTGTGGCGTTACCAGACCCTGGAATGAAAGCGCTAAACGAATTGATCGATCGCAAAGCGCCGTTAATCGGAATCAGCTTTGGCAATCCTTACTTGCTTCTGAGTATTCCGAAACTGCGGACGTATCTGGTAGCGTACGGCGACATGCCCAGTTTGCAGGAAGCCGCCGCTGATGCGTTAGTTGGTAAGATTGACATCACCGGCCGGTTGCCGATTTCATTGCCGGGTCTGTATCCTCGGGGAACTGGGATTCGATTAACGAAAATGCGTGGATCAGTGGGCCAGTGATAGAATGATGTTGCCAACCGAAGGCAGCTTTTCAGAGGTGACTTGCGAAATGGATGCCGTGCGAAAAATCTATGAGGACGTGCCGGACACGATTCCGGTTCCGCCAGAGCTGCGTCATCGCAAAGTAGAGGTAATCATCCTGCCGCTTGATGATGATGGATCGAAAACGAGCGTGACAGTCGAAACGCAACCGGACTCTGGGGAGTTATTTGGAGCACTGCCTGACTTTCCAGAGCGTGGGCCGCAAAAATCCTGCAACAATTTCTTGTTGGCTTTCCGGTTCTGCCCTTTGACCAGGCCGCCGCGAAGAAGTACGGAGAGATTCGGGCTCAACTAACGCGACAAGGAAAACTCATCGGACCATACGATCTTCAGATTGCCGCGATCGCGCTGGCAAATGGTGCTGTTGTTGTGACTCACAATACAGAGGAATTTGGTCGTGTTGCAGGATTAGAAGTCGAAGATTGGGAGGTATGAGATTGGCTACGAGTGGAGTCAGATTTACTAGAATTCGCACGCATCGCAGTTCTTTTCTACGTATCCGCGCAGCAGTCTTCCTTTTAGTCGGCGCGATCTCTACTCCTTCCTTCGGTGTCAATCTTCCCCAAGGTCCTCCGGCGACCGCCGGCATGTCCGCCGAGCGCCTCGCGCGAATGGATTCCGTCATCCGGGAATCGATCGACAAGAAAGAATTGCCGGGAGCGGTGGTGTTGATCGCGCGGCACGGAAAGGTAGTTTGGCGCAAAGCTTATGGTGCGCGCGCGGTCGAGCCGCAGCGCGAGGCTATGACGACGGACACAATTTTCGATCTCGCCAGTCTCACCAAAGTCGTAGCTACCACAACCAGCGTCATGATGCTGATCGAGCAAGGCAAAGTACGACTCAACGATTCGGTCGTGAAATTTATTCCCGAGATGAAAGGCGGCGGGCGGGATGCAATCACGATCGAGCACTTGTTGACGCACATGACTGGGTTTGCTCCTGATTTCGATCTTCGGGATCGATGGATTGGGTACGACGAAGCCATCAAGCATTTGTATCGTGAGCCCTTGCGCTCTCAGCCAGGCACGCGTTTCGTTTACAGTGACATCAACTATATAGCGCTCGGCGAAGTCGTGCATCGCGTTAGCGGGTTGATGCTTGATGAGTTCGCGCGCCGAAATATTTTTGCCCCACTCGGCATGCGCGATACAGGCTTTCGTCCTGAGGTGAAACTGCGGGCACGAATTGCGCCCACGGAAAAGCGGCGCGGTCAGATGAATTATCTCGGCGACACGGGCGCGGACGCGGGGCCTGAAGCCGAGCAATGGTTGCGCGGTCAAGTCCACGATCCGACTTCGTTTCGGATGGGCGGTGTCGCCGGCCACGCCGGCTTGTTTTCCACTGCCGACGACCTCGCGATCTTTTGCCAGATGCTTTTGAACGGCGGAGTTTTCAACGGTGTCCGACTTCTTGCTCCGATGACGATTGCCACCATGACTCGGCCGCATGCGATCGCGGAAAACGGATCGGCGCGAGGACTGGGTTGGGACATCGCCACCAGCTTCTCAGCGAACAGAGGCGACCTGTTTCCGCTCGGATCGTTTGGCCATACAGGGTTCACGGGCACTTCGATTTGGATCGATCCTGCCAGTGACACCTTCGTCATCTTTCTAAGCAATCGCGTGCATCCTGATGGCGAAGGCGACGTAGGGCCGCTGCGCGGACGAGTTGCTTCGATCGTCGCGAGTTCAATCCTGGACACAACCGTCGCCAAAGCCCGCGAAGAGTCGGCAAACGCCGCTGCGGATTTGCTCGCGAGCCTCGCGCGCTTGAACGCAAGCAGAGGTACTGTCAATGAAAACACGGTCGCTGATGCGCAGGTCTTAACCGGCATTGATGTGTTGGAACGCGACGGTTTCAAACAACTCAATGGGATGCGGATCGGATTGGTGACGAATCAAACCGGGCGCGACGCTGCGGGCCGTTCGACGATCGATATTCTTTTCAAAGCGCCGAACTTGAAACTGACGGCGCTATTCTCACCCGAGCATGGTATTCGCGGAGTCGCTGACGAAAAAGTCTCGGACACCAAAGATGAACAGACGGGTCTGCCAATCTATTCGTTGTACGGCGAAACGCGGAGACCAAACCCCGAGCAATTGAAAGACCTCGATGCGGTGGTTTACGACATCCAGGATGTCGGCGCGCGTTTCTACACCTACATCACGACGTTAGGCTACGTGCTGGAGGAAGCGGCAAAGGTAAAGCTGCCAGTTTTCATTCTCGACCGACCCAATCCGATCAACGGGATCGACGTCGAAGGCCCACTCGCCGATCAGGACAAACTTTCATTCGTTGCTTATCACACGATCCCCGTGCGGCACGGACTGACTGTGGGCGAACTGGCGCGGCTCTATAATGAAGAGCGCCATATCGGCGCCGACCTGCGGGTAATCAAATTGGAAAACTGGCGGCGCGCGATGTGGTTCGATGCCACTGGGCTGGTCTGGATCAATCCTTCGCCGAACATGCGGAGCTTAACCGAGGCAGCTCTCTATCCCGGTGTCGGCTTGTTGGAAGCGACAAACCTCTCCGTGGGCCGCGGTACTGACACACCGTTCGAAGTGATCGGCGCCCCGTGGCTCGATGGGCCGAGGCTGGCGACGTATTTGAATGCGCGAAGAATTCCCGGCGTTCGTTTCATTCCGCTGCGCTTCACGCCCAAATCATCCGTTTTCAAGAATGAAGAGTGCAAAGGCGTTAACGTCGTCGTCACTGACCGCGCGAAGTTTCAATCCGTTTCCACCGGAATCGAGATCGCCGCAGCCCTGCATCAACTGTTTCCGGCGCAATGGAAGATCGATGCGTACTCGCATTTGCTGGTCAACTCTGACGCGCTCGAACGATTGAAGCGCGGTGACTCACCGGAAGAGATCGTGCGCTCGTGGGCCAATGGGTTAGAGAATTTTCGCCGCGCCCGAATGCGCGCTCTCCTATACGAGTGAACGCTGGCCAAGCCTGACCTCTCTGACAAACAACTGGGGACCGAATTTCTCAGCCCCCAGCCAATTAATTAATCGTCTCTTGCTGTTTTAGAAGTGGATTCGCAGACCCCACTCCACCTGTCGCGGATCGTAAACCGCGCTGGTAATCCTGCCGAAATTCTGCTTTTGGTTCAGTCGCAAATTATCCGCGCTGCTGTCGCGTGGATCGGCGGGCTGAAAGTGGTTGAAGACATTCGTGAACTGCATCGTGAATTGCAGCCCAATCCGTTCAGTTATCTTAATATCCTTGGCGAGCGTGGCGTCCACGTTCCAGCGATTCAAGCCCCGCAGGTTGCCGACGCCCCCGCCGCAACTCGTATCCAAGCCGAGAACGCATCGGCGAAACATGTTATAGACTGCCTCGGGATTGGCGAACATGTTGATGCCTTCAGGATTGGTGGTTCCTATCCCGTTTGAGCCAAGCACGCCGCGATTAGCAGTCGCTTGAATATTATACGGCCCAATCGGAATGGCGGACTCGAAACCGCTGGCGCCGCCATTTGAATTTCCCGTTTCCCCAAACGCCTGGCAATCAGCACCGCAGCCTCCGGCTCCCGACCAGTTAATTCTGGTCGGCGCTCCACTCCGTGCCGAAAGGAACGGCGAAACAGACCAACCGTTCAACAGTTGGCCCACCAAGCCGTGCCGGCTCTTGAAGAAATCGGGCTTATAGGTGACGCCCAGGCTGTAAAGGAACTTGTAGTCGAAGTCGTTCGGTCCGTAATTGCCTCGCTTATTGTAAATATCGACTAAGTTCGTGCCGCTGCTGCGTTGCGTCTGTGCGCCCATGCCAAGTGACCTGCCCCAGGTAAAATTCGAGACCGCCGTGATTCCATGCCAGTCGCGAACCCTGAGGGTGAAGAATGCAGCGTTGTAATTCCCGTACCCGAGCGCCGACTTGAGGCCGATGGTAGTCGCCTGATCGCTCAACATGGTTCTACCAAGTTTCCAGCCCACTCCTGCATTTAGATTGGCCCAGATATCGGAAACCTGCACGTTCGCGAACCGAGCCAGTTCCTTCGAAGCCACGGCAGCGGTACAGTTTGCAAAGGTAGCGCAGTAACCCGTTCCCGGCGTTAACGCTGCCTCGAAGAAAGGTTGTGCCGCTCCAGTGTAAGAGTTGTTCGCACAGGCCGGTCCCAGCCCACACATCGCTACATAAAGCTTCGCGTAAGCGTCGGCGAAAGTCTGGCCCCCTAGTGTCATCATGTAAGGAACGCTATCGAGATCGACTTCCGCGAACTCGTGCTGAATTCTCCTGCCAAGATAACCGACCTCAAGAGACATTTTCCTACCAACGCTACGCTGAATGGTAAAGTCGATGTTGTCGGTTGACTCTGGCCGGTAATCAAAATCGACGGCCCTTGAATCTCCTCCTACCGGATTCAAAATCCCATTCTGTAGCGCACCGGGCAAGAAGGGCTGTGGTAAGGTTTGGGTCGGTGCTGGCAGCGGCGCCGTTAGACCATCTGGCCCAATGCGAAATACGTTGCCCACGTTTACAGAACCGGAAGTCAGACATTGACCATTCATCGAGGCGAGGCTGCAAGTTACTGATTGCAACAAGCCTGGACCCGACATGGGAACAAGCAGATTGTTGACGCCATTCAAGCGTCCAAACTGCCGGCCATATCCGGCACGAAATACCGTGCTGCCTTCGCCAAAAATTCTGTGCAAAATGCCGGACTTAAACTGCGGATTCCAGGCCACAGACAGCTTCGGACTGATTCCACCGTTGAATTGATTGTAGGGATGCTTGAGCTTTAAGTTCCTGGCAGTTTCGAAACCGACGATCGGAGCATAAGCCTGTCCGGCCAACGCCGCGGCTTTCCGTTTGGCAAGAAAGTCAGCCGCGTGAACCGGAGTACCATCCTGGTAGACCAGTATCACTTGCCTTCCTTGTTCCTCCGTGGGAGGTGTCTCGACGGTGTAGCCTACGCCGGCGCTCAAGGTAAATGTCGGTGACATGCGCCAGGTATCGTTGAAATACATGTTGTAAGTCTTAATCGTGCTTCTCACCTGGGATTGCTTACCGAGCGGCTGTATCGCCAAGTCGCTGCCTTCACGCGTGTATAGCACTTGTGTAAAGCCCACTAGACCCAGCACCTCAGTTGCCAGGTTCCCATAGCTAGTCTGCGCGGCAGTAGTGTTTGGCAGGTTACTCGGAAAGAAGTTCGTGAAGCTGATTGACTTCTTTGCAACCTGATAGACAATCTGGTTACTGATTGTCGTGCCGTTGTCCGTGCGTGAGAAAAAGTCCACGTTGCGTTGGAAGAAGCCGCCGAACTGGAACAGGTGGTTGCCATGCAGCCACGAGAGATCGTCGCGGAGCATCTTGTCCTGACCATCCCAGGTTCTCTGCCGCACGCTTTGGGTGTTAACGTTGTAGGGTATGAGCGCACCAGTGCCGGCGGTTTCAGCATCCGTGGTGGTGGGCGTTGCTATCTCGACCGCGCCCCCCAAGCCCGCAAGTTGCGGGGGAATGCCAGAGGCGCCCCATCCCCACCAGTTCCACAGATAACTCGCCCGCAAGTCGTTAGTAATGGTTGGGGACAGAGTGCTGGTAAGTCCGAATACGAGTAGTTCAGGGGTTTGCACGCGCGTCGCCGTCGAACCATATTGTCCACGCGTGGTGCCGGGCAGCAGACCGCCAACGTCCACCTGAGTATTCACGGTACTGATCAGATGCTGAGCACGGAAGGAAGTGAAGAACCGGTGCTTCGAATTGAAGTCGTGATCGATCCGGCCCACATAGACGTTGGACGTGAGCGGTAGCCTGATGGTCGAAAGATAGCCCTGAGTGTTGAATTGGTCGCCGCCGCTCAGCGGGTCATTGGGCACCGGAATCGTATTCCACAATTGGGTTATCAGAGGATTTGGGGTCGCGTTCGCCGCATTTGCCCGCGGATCGCAGGAAGCCCCCCCAGTTCGCGCACATGGCGCTACGGTGACGGTCCGAAGCGGTGAAGAAGCGAAGTTGGAATTTCCAATGGTGACCGTAACAGGAAAAGGATTAAGGTTATATGGCTGCCAGACACCGCTCGCATCTGGAATTTGAATCACTCCCGCGCGCATCGCTGCTGTCGGATAAGCGCGCTCGAATGTGCCCACTCCGCCATATCGAAAGCCTTCGTAGTTGGCAAACACATAAGTTTTACCGCCGAGGAACTTGAACGGGATCATCGGTCCGCCGATCGTGAAGCCAAAGCGTTTTCGTTGATTCGGAATTATCGGCGTATAGGGCATGATGCAATTGTTGTCGCCTGTATGAAGCGTCGTGCCAGCCGCACAGTCTCGGGGTGTGGAAGGCGAGCCTTTCGTAAACTTTGTATGGTTATTTTTCCATGCGTTGGCGCCGAGGATATTGGGCGTCCAATAGTACCCGTATCCCGAGCCATGCCATTGATCGGATCCGCGTTTAGTCACCATTTGGACTTGCGCCCCGATAGAACCGTTGAAGTCAGCCGTCTGACCGAAGGTGTTAACTCTGAATTCTTCAACGCTCTCGATCGGGGTCGGCACTACGCCGGAAGCGATACCGTTAGTTTGAGCCCCGCCGCTGCCCGTAAAGTTCACTGTGTAACCAACCTGGTCTCCGGACATGTCGTCCGAGTTCTGGCCGCCATCGACTGAAAAGCTATTCTGGTCACTAACGGCGCCGGCAACATTGCCGGCGGGCGTGACGCCAGGCTGAAGCGCCATTAGCGTGGTGGCGTCCCGACCCAGGTTTGGCAACAGTTCGAGTTCTTTTAGGTTGATCGTCGTGCCGACCGTCGCATTCGTCGTCTGAAGTTCGGTGCCAGCCATTGCTGAGGTCACGACAACTGTTTCAGTCAGGGCGCCGACTTCCAAAGCAACGTTAACAGTCAAGACAGAGCCGATGCTCGCCTTCTGCGCGCTGAACTTGGCGGTCTTGAAACCTTGTCTGGTTACGACTATGTCGTAGACTCCCGGATTGACCACCGGAAAGTTATAACGACCGGCGTCGTTGGTTGTGGTCGTTAACGCGCTCTTGGTCGCAGTGTCGGTTAGAGTGACGTCGGCGCCCGCCACAATGGCCCCTTGCGGGTCTGACACCTGGCCTGTAACGCTGCCGGATGACGCTGTTTGCGCTCGGATAGATGCTGGGTCAAGAGCGAAGAAGACGCTGACGAGAACAGTCAATGTTAGAAAGAGTGAAGTTCTTTTCATATGCAGATCCTCCTAAGATAGAAATCGTGGTGAGACTGTGATAGTCCTACAAAGTCACTAAGCATGGCTTCTCCTTGGTAAGACGAAAACCAAAGGCGAGTGAACCTCAACTAAACAGCGGCGAGTAGAACCCTTAATTAGTTCCGCTCTCGATCGAGAGCCTCGGATAAATGATGGCCGCAAGTATATAACCAAAAGCCAGTGCGTCAAGGCTTATTTTTGGAATTTTGGGACTCTGAAAAATACTGCAGGCGAAGCGAATAGGATTTGAACGAAATTAACGGTGCGTTTTAGTAAGACACGTAGTATATTGGACCGCGCGGTTAACACTTAATAGCGCGAGTCTGGATTCGTCGATGGCGTGGGTGATCTCCTTAAGAACAATAAAGCCACGCCAAAACGCCAGCGAACCTAGGCGATTTAGACATTGAAAAAGCAGAATTTTATTCGTTGACTTGGCAAGAGAGTTAGTTTACAAATAATTGCTACTATCATCCTCTCGGCTTAATTACATCACTGTTTACTTGAGGAGGATCGATTCGTGAGAACAACCCGGCTGATTGGCTTGTCTGTGCTGTTTATCGCAACCCTGGGCGCCGCACATCAAAGCGCTGCCCAGCAACCCGCAAGGTCCGCGCTTAAGTCGATGCCCAGCAACTATGTCGCTTCGCAACCTGAGAGTGGCGGCATTCGCGAGGTCGTCCCGAGTAAATACCAAAAGAGATATCAAGAGTGGAAGGATGAGTTTCTTTCTACCGACATTGGAAAAGTGCAATGGGAAATGTACGCGCACCATCCGCGTTTCGTGCTTACCATTACTATTAGCGGGTCTAACAAGCAAGGCGGCGGCTCGGGAAAGTACAAGTGGAATGAAGCCGGAGAACTCGTCGCGGCTACGATCAGCCTGGGCAGCCGCATCGATCAGGGCTTCCCGACTTCGGTCTATTATCCGGTAATGAATGCGCTGGAGCCTTTTGAATCATCCAGGTTGATCAGTGGGAATACTCTGGCGGCAACAAAACTCGCACATGAGTTTGGTCATATCATGAAGATGTCCACCACTTCTCAAGTCTTGTACAGCCTTCAGCTTCAATTGGTGCCGGCGTACAACAAGATCTTTCTAAGTAACGGCCACAACGTTAACGATCCGCGGCTGGTTGAAATGGCGCAAAAGATGGGCGGCAACCCAGTCGAGATTTGGGAGGACCGCGAGTATTGGGGCGAAGCGAACGCCATGCTCTTCCTTCGCGACCGCGTTGAGAAAGAAAAGTTTCATTGTCGCCTGTTCGCAAAAATCAAACGCGCGGTTGAGGAATACGCCAGGCCGTATGAAGAGCGCTTTGCGGAAATCGCGAAGGAGCAAGGCGCAATCTACACTTGCGGTTGGCGATAGTCCGCCAGGACTTCGGCAGAGCCCGTAGAGTTCCACGGAGAGGTCAGAGGTCAAAGAGAAAGGTCCTTTCCGGGGCGAACCTCTGCTAGAACGTCCCACCCGGTCCGCTTTTAGAATCAGCGCAGAGTATCGCGACTGAATTGGAGCCATGGCCATGGACTCGAGACACCAGCGTCGTTTCGTCAGCCTATTCTGCCAGCTGCTTTTCCTGGGGCTGATTCCACCCGGCGCTTCATTTGGACAAGAAGCCCAGAGCGCTGCCGCACCGAATATCGAGATCCTCAAACTTCACTGGGAGAAGCAGGTCAGACTCCCCCGCAATTTTGATCCTTCGGTTATTCCGGCAAACGGCAGTTTTGTCGATCCGGCATCAAGGACTTCCGCCGCGGCGCCGACCAGCGCGCTCGACGCCACGCGTGTGGCGACCAAAGCACGAAGCGCGGCTGCCGAAGCCAATGACGAATTCCCTTCGACGCCGAGCCGGCTGCCGATCTTCTACAATTACTCGATGAAGATTAGAAACCTGGGCTTCAAGATAATTGACGGAATCGCGTGGGATTATCTCTTCATTGATCCGCGCAGTAGAGCACAGGTCAGTGGCCATCAGTTTGTAAGCTATGCGAAGATTGCAAAGAACAAGACGGTGACTCTGCAAAGCGACTTGCGCAGCCCACCAACGCGAATCGTTCGCGCTTCCAATTCCGGGAAGGATACTCATCCAAAGTTTGTTGAGCAGGGAGTGATTCGGTGCATTCTGTATGGCGACGGATCCATTTGGAAGAGTCCGCAGGCCAGAGATGGCCTATGCGACCTATTGAAAAACAACAAACCCGCAAACAAGCAAAAGCGCATCTGAACCGCAGTTTTCACGCCGGCGTTGCAATCCAGTTTTTGTTGTCCACTAGAAGTGCCCTTCGATGGCGCGACGAACAACCATTCACTTCAACAGTCG
>WNFR01005325.1_pt1 | contig 13148 bp, 12 predicted proteins | sample 5400221 | NCBI WGS metagenome assembly WNFR01 (sample SAMN13153357, study PRJNA577476) | soil metagenome | isolation source: 40 cm soil under Madrone tree | place: USA:California | collected 2016-06-14
AGGCCCATCGTTGATGCTTTCGTTTGCGATCACCGCAATTGTCTGTGCATTCACGGCGCTTTGCTATGCCGAAATGGCGGCGATGGTGCCGATCTCAGGCTCGGCCTACACCTACTCGTACGCGACTCTGGGAGAGCTGGTGGCTTGGATCATTGGTTGGGATTTGATCCTCGAATACGCGATCGGCAACGTTGCAGTCGCGATTAGCTGGGCTAACTATTTTCGATCTTTCATGCAGGATGCCTTCGGCGTCAACATTCCGGATTGGTTAGCCACAGACTTTCGCACGGCCAGAAAAATTCCCGGGCTGCTGGAAAATGCGCCGCACATTTTCGGCAAACCGATAGTTTTTAATCTGCTTGCCTTTGGCATTGTGATGCTGATCACGGTTGTTCTCGTCTGGGGCATCAAAGAATCGGCGGGCTTCAACGCCGGAATGGTAATGATAAAAATTCTGGTGCTCTTGTTCTTTATCGGAGCCGCCTTCTATTTTGTCTCGCCCACCACCATGGAAAAGAATTGGCATCCCTTTCAGCCCAATGGATGGGGAGGCACTTTGGCCGGGGCGGCCGTAGTCTTTTTCGCCTATATCGGGTTTGACGCGGTGTCAACCGTAGCGGAAGAAACGAAGAATCCTGCGCGGGATCTGCCGATCGGAATCATCGCCTCGCTGGTCATCTGCACGATCTTTTACGTCGTGGTGGCCGCGGTGTTTACCGGACTGATCCCATATAACGAACTGGTGCGTCGATTGTCGACTGAGCAAGCCGAGCCGCTGACTATGGCCCTGAACCACGTAGCCCCTAACGCGCGGTGGGCCAGCGCCGTCGTGGCATTCGGATCGGTCATCGCGCACACCGCTGTCTTGTTGGTCTTCCAGCTGGGCCAGCCGCGCATTTTCTTTTCCATGGCGCGCGATGGATTGCTGCCGCCGGTGTTCGCGAAAGTCCATCCGAAATTCAAGACTCCGCATGTCACCACGATTCTAACGGGCGTAATCGTCGGCGGCTTTGCCGCGGTGATGAGCATCGACGAGATGGTCGACTTGACGAATATCGGGACGCTGTTCGCGTTTGTGCTGGTGTGCGTCGGAATCACGATTTTGCGTTACAAAGATCCGAACCGGCACCGGCCGTTCAGGGTCCCACTCGGAGCGTGGTTCTTGCCCATGCTCGGCGCTGTGTCATGTCTCTTCCTGATGTACTATCTACCGCCGACGTCCTGGTGGCGTTTTGTCGCCTGGCTAATGATCGGGCTATCCGTCTATCTCTCCTACAGCTATTCGCGTAGTAACATTGGGCGCGGGATAAGACCGGAAAAGACTCCGGGCTGGCTAATGCTGCTGGGACTGGGATCGCTCCTGATCGCGGTGGGAATCTTGATAGTTCCACACGACGCCTCTCTGAATGAACTGTTGCACAACGTCAATTCAGGGTTCGCTGAAGGTCAACGCACAATAATTGCTGTCGGTGCAATAGCGATCGGGTTGGTGTTGTCAGCGTTGGCAGTGATTATGGGTTTCTTGAAATGCGGGGTCGCCGAGTAATTAGGTGGCACCGACTTCAGTCTGTGATTTATTATCGGGAGAACATTGACGATGATTAGAATCACAGACTCAAGTCTGTGCCGCTATTTCTTTCGCTTGAGATCTTTGATGATTTCCCGGCTCGCATTCGCGCCCGGTGTTCCGGTCACGCCGCCGCCCGGATGAGTGCCCGCGCCGCACAGATACAACCCTTCGATCGGCGTGCGATATCGCGCCCAACCAATCAGCGGTCGAAAAGCGAATAGCTGATCCACAGACATCTCGCCGTGATGTATTTGCCCGCCGCTGAGACCGTATGTCTCTTCGAGATCAAGCGGCGTGATAACGTGCCGGCCCACAATCGACTCCTTCAGATTCGGTGCATAGTCTGAAAGCGCATTTACCACTGTGTCGCCCAGTTCTTCGCGCCGCGAATTCCAATCTCCATCTTTCAAATTAAACGGAGCAAACTGTGCGTGAATCGACATCACATGCGAACCCACGGGTGCCAGAGTCTGATCTGTCAAGGTCGGGATCGTGACATCCATGTATGGTTGGGGTGACATGTCACCATACTTAGCCGCATCAAACGCGCGTTCGAGGTAATCAATGTCCGGAGCGACATGAATGCGTCCGGAAAGCTTCTCAGTTGAATCTTCGTTAGTCAGAGCGGTGAACTGCGGCAACACTGACAGAGCGAGGTGAATTTTCGCGACCGTGCCGTGCGCGCGGTAGTTGCGAATCTTATTGAGGAAGCTGGGATCAAATTCGGCCGGATCGACGAGCTTAAGAAGCGTACTGCGCGGGTCGGCATTCGAGATCACGGCCCGGCCTTGAATCTCTTCGCCATTGGTTAAAACTACGCCCATGGCTTTGCCATCTCTGACACTAACGCTCGCAACTTCCGCGTTTGTCCGAATCTCCGCTCCGCTTCTGGTCGCCAGCTCGGCTAACGTCTGCGACAGGGCTCCCATCCCTCCTTTGACAAATGTCGCCGGCGCGATCGCATGTTCGTCCGTGGCCGCCTGCAGTAATAAGGCCGCGCTCGTTCCGGCCGACCAGGGTCCGGCAAAGGCGCCAAAGACGCCGCGCGCAGCGACAATCCCTCGCAGAAGTTCAGTCTCGAACCATTCGGCGGCGAGATCGGCAACCGCCATGGGGCCATAGCGCAGCAGACGATACTCGTCCTTCTTACCAAGACCGCGAATCGCCAGACCCAGTTTGCCGAGACCCCACAACTCTCCCTTTGACAGCTGGCCGATATCCGGCGGCGTCATTCGCAGGAACGGCGAGAGCGCGCGACCGATGCGCGCAAATGCCGAGACGAACTCGGGATAATTATTCGCGTCCTTCGCCGACACGTTGGTCAATCCATCAGCCGTGCGCTTCGCGTCTTCATAAATGCAAATCGATTGACCGTTAGAGTGGGGTGCGAAGACACGAACCGTGGGTTTAATGAACTCAAGACCATGACGTTCCAATTGAAGTTCCTTGACGACTTGAGAGGACAATGGTCCGGCGGAGGCGGCGAGTGTTGAAGCGCGAAATCCTGGATGGAATTCTTCGGTGACGCAGGCCCCGCCGGCAACTGCGCGTCGTTCGAGCACGAGCGGTTTCAATCCAGCCTTGGCGAGATAGCACGCAGTGACCAGGCCATTATGGCCGGCGCCGACGATGATGATGTCGTGTGATGCCATGTTCCTTTTTGGAGTGCGGCGATTAGTCGCCGCTTTCCAAAGCGCTGACTAGTCAGCGCACTCCAAAGTTACTTATCTTTCAAAATCTCCATCGCCGCATTTCTCCCGCTGGCGCCCATGATACCGCCGCCCGGATGCGTCGCAGCGCCGCACATGTAGAGATTGCGAATCGGCGAACGATACTGGGCCCATCCCGGCGCGGGCCGCAGAAAGAAGAGTTGTTCCAGCGTCAGTTCACCCTGAAAAATATTTCCTTCCGACAAACCAAAATCGCGTTCGAGATCGAGCGGCGTCAGGACCTGCCGGTGCAAAATGATGTCTTTGATATTGGGCGCGTGCTCAGCGATGGTGTCGATCACCGTATCGCCAAATTCTTCGCGTTTCTCATCCCAGTTTCCTTCCTTCAGGTTGTAGGGCGCGTACTGCACAAAACACGACATGACGTGTTTGCCTGGCGGCGCGATTGAAGGATCAGTCAGGCTGGGTATGACGATGTCGATGTATGGGCGGCGCGAGTAACGCCCGTATTTCGCGTCGTCGTACGCGCGTTCCATATATTCAACGCTGGGCGAGATTGAAACCGCGCCACGCAAGTGTGGCCCGGCACCCGGCATGCATTTGAAGTCGGGCAGACCGTCCAGCGCCAGGTTTACCTTGCCCGACGATCCGCGAAACTTGTAGCGCTTGATGTCGTCAACGAAATCAGTTGGCAGGTGCTCTGCGCCGACCATTTTCATAAATGTCAGCCGCGGATCGACGCTGGAAGAAATAATATCAGCGTAGATTTCATCTCCGCTTTCCAGAACGACGCCCTGCGCCTGTCCGTTCTTCAAAATGATCCTGGCGATGGGAGCTTGGGTGCGAATCTCAGCCCCGAATTCGCGGGCTGCGTCACCAATCGCGTTTGAGATCGAACCGGTCCCGCCCCGCGAGAGGCCCCAGGATCGAAAGGCGCCGTCGATCTCACCCATGTAATGATGCAGGAGAACGTAAGCCGTACCCGGCGAACGCACGCCGAGGAACGTGCCGATGATTCCCGACGCGGACATCGTCGCTTTCAGGACGTCGGTCTCGAACCATTGATCGAGAAAGTCGACGGCACTCATGGTCATCAACTGCACCTGATTGTACTTGTCATCGGCCGAAAGCTTCTGGAACCGCCGGCCCATCGTTAACAGCTCCATCAAACCTTTCGGATTTAGGGAAGCCGGATCGGGTGGCGTCATGTTCATGATCGGCTTGACGAAATGCGCCATGTCGATCATTGCTTTGCCGTATTCGTCATAAGCTTCGGCGTCAAGCTTTGAGTGACGCGCGATTTCACGGCGCGTCTTCGCATGATCATTCACGCGCCAGAGATGATCGCCGTTCGGCATCGGCGTGAACGTGCCGTCGAGCGGCAGGATCTCGAGACCATGACGAGGCAGGTCGAGTTCGCGAATGATCTCCGGACGCAGCAGAGACACAACGTACGAGCAAACTGAGAATTTGAAACCGGGAAAGACCTCTTCCGTCACTGCCGCTCCGCCGAGGACGTGCCGGCGCTCGAGCACTAACACGCGCTTACCGGCGCGCGCGAGATAAGCGGCGTTAACCAGGCCGTTGTGGCCGCCGCCGATGACAATGACGTCGTATTTTTGGGTCATCATGTAGCGCAAGTTGTTAACTTGAGCGCGCGCACCCACCAAACTCGTGCATTCCAAGACATTGTCTTGAGTTCAGTTTTCTCTGCGCGGCCTTTGCGGCCTCGATGTCTCTGCGGTGAGTTGTTCCGCAGTCGGATTCACCGCAGAGACGCAGACAATGCGGAGTTTACGCAGAGAACAGATCAAATTAGGATAACTAACCACAACCAAACCACCTTGATGAAGATTGGCAAGCATACTTATAATCACTCGCCCTGACAATTCGTCATTACGATCTAGCCAGCTCTGCAAGGTGGAGGGAATGATGAGTCTTAGTGAAATGATAATGCCGGAGTTCGAACAGGAAATTCTAGAAAAACACGCTGCTCTTACCCGGCAAAGTCAGCTGGCTGGTGGCGCGGCAATGGGAGATCCACGAACTAACACGAAACGGCACGAAGTACAGGTTTTGATTGGAATCGTTTCGAGTGAGTTCGTGGATCGATTTTTCTGTTACGACCCATGAGTCATGGAGCGCATGAGCTCTGAGTGTGGACCGCAGCCCGAGGTTGTTAACTGAACCTGCGGATCGCCTCAGCGACTCGCACCGCATCCACCACCGGCTTCACATCATGAACGCGTACGATATGCGCGCCTCTGAGAACTGACGCAGCGATACTCGCGATTGTTCCATGGAGGCGTTGGTCCGCGGGCGCGTTATCGAGCAACTTTCCAATAAAAGATTTGCGTGACGTGCCAATCATGATCGGAAAGGTGGCGAAGGCCACAGCAAGCTGGTCAAGTTTCGCTATCAGCTCGACATTTTGTTCCGCGGTCTTGCCAAAACCGATTCCGGGATCGATTGCAATGCTCTCTGATGCGACGCCGCGTTGTTGAGCGATCGCGATGCTCTCGCGCAAACCGCCGATGACTTCGCCCGCAATGTCTGCAACCGGAGGCAACTGCTGCATGGTCTTCGGCGTTCCGCGCGAATGCATCAAGACCAGACCTGCTTTAGCCTTTGCGACTTCATCCGCGATCGCCGGATCGAATCGCAACGCCGAGATGTCATTGATGATCTCTGCTCCCGCTTCCAGAGCCGCACGGGCGACTGCAGACTTTGTCGTATCGACTGAGATTGGTACAGACGTTTCGGCCGCCAGCATCTTGATAATCGGAAGCACGCGTTGCAACTCTTCTACTTCAGATATAAATGCTGAGCCGGGACGCGTCGATTCTCCTCCGACGTCGAGCATGTCAGCACCTTCGGCAATCATTTTCAGAGCATGTTCGACCGCGCGCTCCGGTGCATAGAACTTCCCGCCATCGCTAAAGCTGTCGGGCGTGATGTTGAGCACGCCCATCACCAGTGTGCGTACGCCGTAAGGCAACGAACGACGCGCGAGTTTCCATTGACGAATTGGCATTAGGGCAGGCATCAAGGCAAAAGTAAAAAGGAAAAAGGTAAAAGTAAAGGCGGGACTGATCGAGAGTCTAGCGTGATGGCCTCAGTGGGGTCTCTACCCAATAAAGAATCCAACTAATGTGGGTACTCTGAACATTGTCACCTTGACCATACTCTCGGGGTTTTGTTATAAAAACCGTTCCTGCTCAGCACGATATCGAATGCTGTGCAGCCGCAATTATTCCGCAGTAGCTCAATGGCAGAGCATTCGGCTGTTAACCGAAGGGTTGTAGGTTCGAGTCCTACCTGCGGAGCCAGATTGGACGAAGGCCGCTGGAATCACCATCAGCGGCCTTTTGTCTTTGCCAAGCAGTATTGGTAACGGCAAGCAGATCAAACGGTTGGCGAAACGTAGCGGTTAGAGTCTGATCCTTCCAAGTCGAGTTCGAACACACAAAATCGAGCAATCGGCGCTTTTCGCTTGGATTCTGTTTTTCAAACAGGAAATAAGCCTTTTTCGAGAGTTCTAGTAAACGAACGCCGTCTTGAAAATAGTTGTGATTTGAGTCTTGGTGTTCGGCTATTTGATCGGTCAAGCGCTTCTGCGTTTGCCGCCACTCTTGCGCCTTGCGCTCAAAGAAGGCGGGCTCAATGAAACCATCAAGCCGATCTTCGTAAAGCTTATCGAGGCGAGTCTGAATCTTGCTGTGCTCGGCTTGCAGTCGCGCAATCGCCTCATCCCTGAAGCGTTTCTCATCTGAATGGCTTTGGTGTAAGGCTTCGGTCACCCAGTCCATGACTTCGTCGTCGAAGACAAGGCCCTTGAGTAAATCAGCAAAGCACTTTTCCAATACCTCTTCACGAGCATAGGGTTCCTGACATTTTCCCTTGTTCCCGGTGCAATGATAGTAAACGTACTTGCCCTTTTTCTTTTCGGCTACGAGTGCACAACCACAATGCCCACAACTAACCAAACCCGAGAATGCAAACTCATGTTTGACGACTTTCTGCTTGGTAGTGAAACGCCCGTCGAGGATCTCCTGCACACGATCAAAAAGCTCCGTTGAGATCAGAGGTTGATGACTGCCACGGTACGTTTTGCCATTCCAATCGAAGTCGCCCGTATAAACCCGCTTTCGCAAAAGCTTGTGTATGTTTGATTTTGATATGGGCTTCTTAGCCGCGCGCGAAACTAGGCCGGTCTGCCGAGCTCTGTCAGTAACTTCGATGATCGAACACTCCCCGGTCGCGTACCACTGAAAGATTTGGGTGATGATGGGAGCAATATCAGGATCAGGCTCAATGATTCTCTTGCCGTTAGGTCCCATGACGTTGCGATAGCCCAGCGGCGCGAACGACGGATAGATCGATTGTTCAGCCTTCTCCAGCATTCCTTTTCTGGTTTCTTCCGATAAGTTGTCGATGTAGTTCTTAGCCATCAAGACCTTGATGCCGTGCATGAACTTCTCTGACGATCGAGACTCTTTGGAGAGAACTACGCTTTCCTTGACGAAGTGAATCTCCAAGTCCAATTCGTCCATCGTTACGTAGTCTTTCAGATTGCGATAGAGACGATCCATTTTCTCAACTAGCAGCACACGCACAGAAGCCGAACACTTGAGGAACCTCACCATCTCATCGAAGCCTTGACGACCGGGTTTCTTGGCGGTCTCAACATCGACGAACTCGCGCACGACACGGAAACCTTCGGCCGTGGCGTATTGATCCAAGAGTTTCCATTGCGCCGGAATGGAGAAGCCTTCTTTCTCCTGCTCCTTTGACGAGACGCGGCCATACTTAACCGCGTCTCTTATTCTCGTCGTCGCGTCTTCGGATTTAGCTTGAAACCGCTTCTTCATTTTCTCCGGCTCCTGTTAACAGTCGACCTCCTGCGATGCGGCAAGATTATACATCAGCGAATGAGCTGCGAACCGTGATCTTTTGTCGGCTCATCAACAAAAACGGAACGTGCCGGGGAGTATCAGAGGTGGGGATCATGAGAGGTGAACTAAGCAGACATTGCATAGTAGGAGTCGTCGGCCTCGCGAGCCGTCCGTTCTTTTTCGCGAGCTTCCCACTCCAGCAGAAGTCTGAAGAACCCCGTGACGTTCTCGGCTATCTCTCGCGCATCTTCGTCCGAAAGATTACGGACAGCGCGTGGCTGCCACGTCTCCCTGGTGCGAGCAATCAATTGGCATTCAGCCTGGTTCACACGGAGACCAATCTCAAGCGTCGTGCCTTAAGGAATTCGGGCTTAGGTGTTGCTTAGATGATTGACTCGAACGCAAGCCCCGAAACTAGGACATTAACCGGAAATCAAGGGTAAGTAGTGAATTTGGGAGTAGCCTTCGAGGTTGTTGCAGAACCAGGCCTGTTGTGAAATCCAACGCGGTATGTATTTCGCAACAGAGTAAGTTGGCAATCAACGGAACCTTCCGGTGATGCGTAATTCTAGCCGGCGTCGCTACTCTCGCCTTCTTGATAGTAGTTCTTTGGTGATGATCCCCGAACTCTGATCGGCATCAGCAGTTATCTTCTTCCACGTTGCAGCCGTGATTGGCTCTGACCCAAACAACATCCTGAATCCATTCCCGACAAGGTATCGGGCACGCGCGATCTCCTCGTAGAGCAGTCGCTGGTTCTTGGTCATTCTGTACCCTGGGATCGCTTGCTGAAGCACCAATGTCCGGCACCAACTGCTCGGCGACTCGTCACCTGCGGCAATCGCCGCGCTCTCAGCTAACGCGTATTCCTCATCGGTAAGGCGAAAGGCAATTGTCTTGATTTTCTTTGCTTCCTTCGATTCGCTCATTTACTTATTCCTTCCGCTGAAAGGGTTCCGAAATCGGTGTCCACAAATGTTAACGCGCTGTTCACAATGTTAACGGCGGCGTTTACAAAGTTAACGAGCAGCTTCTAAATTCACTATCGACTCGTGTTAACAAAACGCATGCCATGCTTACAAACGTAAACGCCTCAGCCCCAAATGCAGGGGGTGACGTGTCAAATACATCTCAGGTGCGTAGCGCCTACTTTCGCAATCATTCAAGTGCATCAGAGGGCGCTACTGCGGGATCGTGACATGCGATAGAGTCTGCAAAAGGTCGGATTGGTCGAGGCGGCGAGATTTGATGGCTTTGAAAATGTGAGTCCCCCTCATAGCGACAAATTGAAACGACTGGGTGCCCAGTCCGCACACCGAAGGGCGAAACGGAGTGGAGCACTCGGAGCGCAGCGCAGAGTTGTGCGGATGGGCTGTCGTTTAAGATGAAGCGCGAGGGGACTCATCGAGCTTGATGGGTGCGTTGCTCGATTGGCACATGCTCGATCATTCGGATGGCCATCCGATTCTCTTCTAGCCGCTCCATATTGCTTGCGCTTTCGCCAGCTAACGCACGGAAATGGACGCGTGATAAAGTACAGCGCAAATCGCACGTCAGTCGGGTCGGCGTCTCAAATTATCTGAAGTCAGCCAGGGAAAGTGACCCGCGAACCTGGGAATTGCACAATGGGAAGAAAATTCGGATTTTCGTTTTCGTGGAAACGGGCACTGGGACTGTCCTCAGCCAAAGGTAAGTTGTCGCGCTTTATTGGAATTCCACTTACAAAGTCAGGCCGGCAACGAAAGGCTGGCCGCTTGCTTGGGAATCTAGCCGATTTGGCGCTAATAGCTGGAACACAGATGTCACTCAACGCAGCATCCGCAAAGTCTAAGCAACCTACGACGTATGCTCCTTTCACCCCGAATGTCGCGCGACATCTCGCTTCAATTTGGGTTGAGGCTGAAAACGCGTCTGAAGATCTGAGGCTTCATGGCAAATCCCTCACTCTCGTAACTGAGGAACCTAAAGGATGGGCCCAATTGCTTTTTGCCCAACTCATTATCGATGAAGTTGAAAAGTCAAAGAGCGCTCTTAGGTTGGCCTGTGGACCGGTCGGCATCCGTGCAGGTGCTATTTCCTCTCCTCTCGAGTTCGCGGACTGGTGCACTGTGCGATTAGATGAGATGACACAACTCGCTAATGAGATTGGGAAGTTCGATCTAACCAATAATGATGCTTTTGGAAAGCCAGGGCAACCGGCCGACGTTCCAGCAATCATTTCTCTATCACGACCGATACGACTCTTCTGCCAAAGATGCGTCGAATGGACACAAGACATTTCGAATACGGCTTGCGATCCTATCTTTCGCGAAGTCGCGCGCGAATTACTTGTGGTCTCACATAGCTACATCGGTTCCGTTGACCGTTTTGCTACTGAACTTATGCGACAATTGGAAAACGCGTTAAGTAGGCCACAAGGCGGCCAGACAATTATTGATCCTTGTCTAAAGATCGATTCGCCGGACGTAACTCGCCTTGTTGCTGCGGTCAAGAAACTGGAGGCGCAGATATGAAAAACACGGTAGGTTCAGCGCCAGCTCTCCTTACCCGCGATTTCATCAAAGCTCTAAAGAAAGCTCGCGGCGAAAAGAAGTGAAGGCGAATGTTGTGGACTGCGCAATGCGTATTTGTACCGCTATTTACTACTGGAGCTTACCAATCGGCATCTGTCTGCCGCGTCGGGTCAGCGCCGCTTGTGCCAGATCAACGCACCTCTCCCGCGATTGCCATCGCTCATGTTCTCCCACTGGACGCAAACGTCGCCGTTCTCCAGAAGCCTGATGTAGTGATAGCCCCAATCGTCTTCCCGGTCGATATGGCGGTATGCCCCTCGACCAGTGTGCATGTAGGCGTCATCAATCGCGAACGACCCTCTCCAATTGTTGGCCGCGTCGTGTTCCCGCCCTTCGGTGACGAAGCGATTGCCGAGTCGTCGAGTGATGCTCACGACGCCGTTTTCGTGCGTGTATTCGCCTTGGATGTAGCGGTGCCTGAACGTGAAGAACACAGCCCTCCCGAGAGAGGTGATGCGCTCGAACGCAGCACCCATGAGGGTTCCTACCACACCTCCGATCAGTAGTTCCATTTTTGCCTCCAGATTCGGGATCTTCGCCTTGGTTCAGCTCGCAGCAAACGCGAGCGGCATCAAGTTAGCAGATAAAACCGGACAGATAATTAGAACGGAATCTTATTTGCTCAAGGCTTGGCTTACACAATCAGGCCAAGCTCTTTCATCCCCATAACGTCTCTGCAGCCTGTACAGCGCCTTTCCGTTATTCATGCCAAGAGCGTGCGCTACTGCGTCCCTTGTGGGGCGTATGTCTGCGGCGTCCACTTCGCGAATCTTCTTCGGAATCTGAATCTCAAGTTGCTGCTTGCTATATGTTCGCGAAGGTTTGGAAGTCTTTCTGCCTTTGCCCGGTCCACGTTTGACGCGAAGGTGCTGAGCAATATTTTTTCTGTATGATTGCCCGAGGACGTCGGCCATCCGTTTCGGGCTCGCCTTAAATTCAATGCCACATCTGTATAACACCTCAGGAACTAGCAATTGCATCGCCCTGGCAATCGCCCAGCCCAGCTCCTTTGAAAAGAGCAGTTCCGCACGCTTTGCGATTTCTGCCGCCTTCTCAGGATTATCAAAGACTCTGTCAATTGCTGGTTTGCTCCCTTCTTGTTTCCTTCCAAAGCTAAGGATCTGGACGAACGGCCAAGCATCAACGATTCGACCATCGTATGGAATCCCGCTTGTAAAGGAGAATGATGCTTCTATTGTGTTTTCATCAGCATTATAGTTAAAGCCATAGCAAAGGTTCTCGCAACCGCCCTCAATCTTTCCCATCATCATTTCCCCCTTTAGGCAATCCACGGCTTTTCCGGTTTAATTGATCGCTGATCATCGTCTTTTGCTCGCCGGATCATCAAACTTCTGCGTCTTGCGGTGAATGAAGAAGTGCCTTTGACAATGCTATACTCCTCGAACGCTGAGAGGAAATAGGAGAAGGCCATGGCCGCAAACCTCGAAGACCAACTGATTGATAAGGTGCGAGCGCTGCCGCCCAACAAACAACAGGAAGCGCTACGACTCCTTGATACTCTTGCCAGTGGAGCTAGTGCTGAACCGAACGGAACGGGCGTGGATCGCAGACCGATTTGGGAGCTTGTTGAAGAGATCAACGCGGGCTTACCTGCGGACACCTGGGATAACGTACCTACCGACGGCTCGATTAATCTTGATCATTATCTCTACGGAGCGCCGAAGCAGCAGCCGTGAAAGTCGCTTTCGTCGACACGCTCTACTTTGTGGCTCTCTTCAATCCGAGAGACCAATGGCATGCGCGCGCCATCGCCGCCAGCAAACTAGTTGCGGAAACCAAACTGATCACAACCGAAGATGTGCTGGTCGAACTCTTGAATTTCTTTTCGGAGTACGGCGAAAAGGCTCGCCGTGGAGCAGTCATCCAGGCTGAAGGAATTCTGAGCGGCGCGAATATCGAAGTGGCGCCGCAGAGCCACGACGCATTCATAGCTGGTCTGACCCTTTACAAGGCACGCCCCGACAAAGGCTATAGCCTGACGGACTGTATCTCGATGCACGCGATGCGCGAGCGAGGCGTCAGCGACATCCTGACGCATGACGACCACTTCCGTCAGGAAGGCTTCACAGTGTTGCTCTGAGCGGGCGTTAGCCCGGTAGTCAACGACCGCAAATGCGGCTGTAATGATTTCTTCAAGAGCTTGTTGATGGTGCGTGGTTATTCGCAGAAAGTGAACTACTCAAGAGCCATCATTCTTGCTCTTTCCGAGCTCGGTCGTGTTTGACTAATTCGATGGTTTCGTAAGGCATGACAATGCCGGACTTATCGAGGGCATTCTTGATCGCTTCGCGCAACTCCTCACGGACTGGAATGTGGATGCGCGGGTCGCGCAACCAAACCTTTAGCGCTATCTTGACGAAGTAGTCCCCGAGCGTGATTACGACGACCTCGGGTGGCGGCTCCTTCAGAAACCTTTCGT
>WNFR01005326.1_pt1 | contig 13147 bp, 9 predicted proteins | sample 5400221 | NCBI WGS metagenome assembly WNFR01 (sample SAMN13153357, study PRJNA577476) | soil metagenome | isolation source: 40 cm soil under Madrone tree | place: USA:California | collected 2016-06-14
CGACCAAGGCACAGTTCACTTTTTCTGCGAGTATCTTTCGCCGGTCGACGAATCAGCCTGCAGTTCCAAACTGAAGAGCTTGCGCTAAGCAGAAAAAAATCTTTTTCATGTCGGGCACAACAAATTGGCGAACTACAGGCCAATCGACATGCCTAGTGCGCCAATTCCTACGGTACGCGCTCTATGACTGGATCGAGCGCCGAGGCCAGGCGACGAAAGCTCAATCACTGCTGCTCATTCGATCTTGGAACGAGAACTTGGACTCCACCGCGAACAGCTTGCCGTCTAGCTCTGCATAAGGATAGATGAAGTAGTTAAGCGGATCGCCCCTCTGCGACGGGTCGAGGCGGATGTCTCGCCCAACAGTAAACTGCAGGCGATTGTCATCATGCGCCCCAAAGAAATAATCCTTCTTCTCGGGATGCTTCCAAGCTTCGGAGGCATCCACCGGGATCCAGCCGTAGGGCTCGACATAGAACTGCGCCCAGCAGTGATATCCCGGTATAGAGCCATCATGCTGATCAGCAGGCAACGGAAAACCAATTTCGAAGCGCGCAGGAATTCCGGCCGACCGCATCATGCCGATGAACAGCGAGTGGAAATCAGTGCAGTTGCCACGCTTGGCAGTGCAGGCCCATATCGCATCGCCGTTGCCCCAGCCGGTGCCGGATTTGTCGTAGCGCATAGTGGCAACGACGTAGTTGTAGTTGTAGATTGCTCGCGCTTTCTCCAGCGGATCTTGGATCCCCCGTGTCTCTTGCGCAGCGAGCTCCGCGATGACCCCCTGGAGCGGGACGCGGCGGTCCGGTTCTAGGAAACGCCGGAGACCATGCGAGTCTACTGCAGCCGATGGCGCGCTGACTGGATGGGCGTCGAGCTCGACGCGGTGTTCCTGGCGGGTTACTTGAGAGCTCATCCGCACTTCTTTGATCGAGCTCACCTGTGCGGCCGAAACTTGCAGATAAACGTACTCGTTGCCGTATTCCGGATCGCGATGCTTCACATATGGGAAAGGAGACTCGATCTTCAGGCCGCCGATTGCTTGGTAGGGATCCGATTGAGGTAGCGGAATCCAAATTCTTAAAGTCTTGGCGCCTAGAGGCAAGGCGGGAATGCTGGTGAGATAAGTGAATTCGAAATTGCGTACTGGAGCGTTCGCCCGCGAGGGAGTAGAGAAAGCCGCCCCTAGACCAGCGAGCGCAAAAGTAAAAGCAATGCACAAAGCAACGATCCAGCGAGAAATCATTGGCGATATTCCTCCTCCACGCAGTCTGGCCAGGTGCTATTCGGCTCTTGTTCTAGCTATCTCAGACTTTGCCGGCGGGACCCGCGGTCAGCGGGCTGTTCAAGTGAAGCCTTGGGCTGGGCGCAAAATGGGCGGTGCTAAAGGCATTGGGCCTACTTAGTCCTAACTCAAAATCCTAACGCAAATTGATTCCTGGGCGCCTGGATTAATCCCGGCCACTATTTTGTCAGGCGCGAATTGCAAAACTCCTCGAGTTCACAAGAAATCTAATCACGGTCGTGGTCGGACTCGTCATCTTCCCTCTTGTCTCTAATGTCGTCTTCACTCTTACCTTTAATGAAGGTCAGTGCCCTTTTCCAAGCTTGATCCGCGACTAGACGGCCGGTGGCTCTTCCTACGAGATCTGCAAGCTCGAAATGGATTCCACCATACCGACGGGATATTCCAGCCTGGTTTGCCGCATCTGTGAAAGTGGCCCAGGAAAGTGTGACTGGTTGTTTCGGTGTCAAACCGGGCTCGGTGTTGGAGCTTCCCACAGCGAACGTAACAGAATCTCCGAATTTGTCGCTGTGCGTGAAGAGCCTAAGAATCTGGGCACCAGCCGCGCTGAACGTGCTGTGTCCGGAAATGTATTCCGGGAAAGGCGGCGTCGGAAACGTGCTCGTCTGGTAGGGAATCCAGAGAGCACCGTCAAATGTCTGTGCTCCATGGAAAGGACGCCAAGCAGTGATCTGTTGACCCTGAAACAGATAAGGGATCGCCTGAATGGGACGCACCGAGTCAAAAGCGCGTTTTGCATCCCATGCGGCAATACCGCCGTCGAAGATCGCGTTAGTCAAAGCAAAAAACATCTTGGCGTCATCGTCGACGGTGTGATGGTCACGGCGTGAGACAAACTCACCGAATAGGTCCCAGTGTCCGGGCGGAAGTTCCGTGCGCGGACCATTGGCCCAATACTCTGCAATCATTTTTTGTTCGTCTGTGAGGTTCGCGCTAATGGTGATCAGATCCCTCGATTGTTGCAGGTAGGCCTCGGAGCCGTACAAAGCCGGACCGAACTGGGCTACAAATGGTCGAAACTGGTCAGGCGAGGTCATGGCGAAAGGAATCACGCGATACCACTGTGCTCCCACAAAAGATTGGGTGACGATATGCGGCGCGGGCACATTTGCGCCGTCGTCGTAAATCAATCGCTGCCAATGGTTGGGATCCAGCACCAACGCGGGATTGACCGGCACGGTGCTCGCAGGATTCACGGATACGTACCCAGTCCAATCCGAATAGGCCCCTGGGTGTAGGTCGCCGAGCTGGTTGGAGCCGTCGGCATGACGAAACGCGAGTACCGCAGCGCAAGCCACATTCCCAATCCCCGCCGGAGTGTTTGTATTGATGCTCAGGTTGTTCGGATCGTAGCCCAAATTAGCCATGAGCGGATCAAACACACTGGCTTTGTCGAGCGCAAAGAGATCCACTAGAGCGCGATAGGCTGCAAAACTGATAGCTTCATTCTTGTTGGCCAGCGTGCGTTCTCTTGTGGGTCGCCGCAGTTCATCCCCAAATTGTGTGCCGACGGCCCTTTTGTCGTAGGCCGCCCACGCGTCGAAGATGCAAGTGTGCACAACCGCCAGGGCCCGGGCGACCATCGGCGGACCAATGCGGGAATCGCGCACCCCTTGCAACGCCGCGGCATTCCATCGCACTACCACGTTGTCGCTCGCACTGCTTTGACCCATTGCGGCTAGCGGCCAAATCAGAGCGGCGAGGATAATTAGGCATCGAAAGTATATGGAGAGCTTCGATGTCGACGTGGACGGCAGGGGTATGCTCGCAGCCATTGAGATACTTACTCCAGCTATCTTGAAACCTGGGATCTGTGCGAATCGCCTATTCTCGTTAGGGAATGAAAGCACCACGGCGAGCCGGGTATCGAGTTCCGCTCGCCGTGACGCTTATCGATTCGCCCTCGCCCGCTTACCTAAAGAAGACTCCATTTCTCTCGCGGCCAAGGAGTGAAAAAATGTTTACTGAGGTAGTCCCTGGATCAGAGACATAACTGAAATCGCCCGTTTTTGCGGACCACTCCGTGGTTGCTCGCGTCTCCGTGAATTTCCCTTGAAAACCATTCTGAGCGTCGTGGATTCGGTCGAGCGGATTCCAACGGATATCCAGCGAGGTAACCTCCCCGGGGTGAGCCTTGGAAGGGTCACCGCCCACGCCGAGGTCAAGCATGATGCTGTTCCCGTTGGTGGTTGCGTCTCGCAGGTGGATATCGGCCAAGTGCAGCCGAGCTGCAGAGGGTTCCGTGTGTTCGTCGCCCTCCTCGTCATCGCCTAAGGTAACGCTATCTTCGGGTATGGGAATAACCCAGAACGTGCCATTGTTGGGAGCTATGCCGGGATCATACGCATGGATTTGCGTACCTGAGCCAACCTGGCCCAGCCAAATGTCCAATCATATGAACGCGAAGGTACCGCTGTGCCTTTCGCCATCAACGCCGATGTACTCGCCTTTCATAAAACGATTATCGCTTCCGAAGGCCAGCTTCGATTTGTTACCCTGGCCGTCCGTCGCGGTGCCGGTGCCGTTGACATTGGCGAGGCCCACAACGCCCTTGAAATCGGTGATTACGGAAGGTTCCTGGCCAGTTCCGGGAAAGAAAAAGTGAATCATTGAGTTAGGCCCGGACACAGGCAAAAAGGGCAGATGGGTTCCTCCTGGAAGGGGTTTGGCCGCAGCGGAGCCCGACGCCCGCACCAAGGTCGGTGAAAACACTTTCGATGCCAGGAGCAAGCCACTTGCTCCGCCTGCTACTTGAACAAAATTGCGGCGGGACAAGGCTCGCTCCCAGAAATGAGAGTGGCCAGTGTAGCCGGGCAAGGGATGATGCGACTGCCAAAAGCCGTCTCGGGAGTCTTTGTCCGGCAGGAAGCCCACCGTGGGCGAGACTGGTTCGTGGTTCATGTGCTTTTTCCGTTCCGAGAAATGCAGGCCGCCATGGCGGGTTCCTGCGCTTCCTCTAACTTTCCGAGCAAGAGTTCAACTCCTGCCGCCGTGCCGGCTTCACCCACGCATCAGGATTGCGCCGGCTTAGCCATTCCTGTTGCAGTTTTTCCAAGGAATAGAGTCCCGTTCATTTATCGTCGGTCTCGCTCGACCCGTCGCCGTCTCACACCAAAAGAATGTTCCCCCAACGGCTGACGGCCCGGGTCCCGAAAATACCTGCCGAAAAATCACGAATCAGAAGACCGCGAAAGGGAAACAAGAATGGGGGAAACCAACGTGACTCTGCTCCCGTTAGCTAGGACTTGTCAAGTGTGAAGCGTGGTACTGAGAGTACTCATGCTCGGAAAGGCGTGAAACACGACCCGAGATTCCTGAACAGATCAATTCTTGATATGGACTGACGATGCGAATCAGCAGCTCGCAAAACGGTAAGAAGTTACATGGCAAGCTGCAAGTGTGATGAATTGTATGCCGCTGGGTATAAGTGGATCTCCTGACAAACGCGAATTCATGAAAGTGGGTGTAGGGGGCCATAGGAGTGGCCCGAAACCACTCGGCCTGAAAGTCGGGTACACCTAGGAGTGACATAGTTCGCAGCCGATTGGCGGCTGCTTTCGGGATTGTGCCTGGATCACGGGCAAACCCGATGTTATTCCGGGCGAGAAGTCCTTACCGGTAACTTGGGTCCGGGGTATAAAGCTCCGCCTCTTTGCGTTTTCCTCGGTCGCGGCCTCGCACGATAGTTTCGCCACTGGGCTCCGGAGTGGCAGGCCCATTTTCGTACTCCCTCTGCTTCGCGAAAATAAAACTCCGGGTTGTCCAATTCAGAGGGTTCTCGAAAATGACTCTGTCGTCGTTACAGGCACAGGCATCGCGCGTGATTTTATCCGGCTTCTCACCGTCGAACTGCACTGAAAAGACAAAGAGAAAACCGGCTTGCCAGACTTGCCAATTAAGGGCCTCGTGAAAATAGCTAAGTGATTGTGGCGCCTAGCCTTAGCTTATTTTCCCCACTGTTTGCAATGAGGAGGTCGTGGGTTCGAATCCCATCTCGTCCACCAAATCTCAAAAATGCTTAAGGCCCCTCCAGCACGGTGAAGTCGGCAACTCTTCCCCAATCCGATAAGGGAAGAGTAGCCCGTCATCCGCCCGCGATCTGCGGCAAGGTTCGAACAGCGCTTTCAGCCTCCCACAAGAGAACCTTCGTCCCGCTTTACCCGGCCTTGTTACTTATTGGAAAGGAGAATTCGTTGGATAGAAACGCGTCCCATGTAGGGAAGGAAGCGTCCCGGTTTGGAACTCAAGCCCAAGCTATGGGACGGCCGGCGCTCCTACCGCCTGCAAGATGCGCGTAAAACGCGGCGAATCTCGCAGCGGATCGAATTCGTGATACTGATGGATGAACAGCAACCTTCCATTATGCTGCTCCAAAGCACTCTCCAGCAAAGCCAGAGCTTTTTCATGATCGCCGAGCACAGTGTAGATGCCAGCCAAATCCACGGGCGAAACATGACGCCGCTTGGCTTCGCCTTCCAAGCGGCGCAGAATCAAAAGTCCTTCTTTCTTACCGCCGTCTTCTATGAGTGCCCGAGCAAGCTCTGCTTGTCCTTCCAGCGTTTCGCCTGCGAGGCTCACGCCCTTTTTGTATGTGGTAACAGCCTCCGGAAACATTTTGCGCCACTCATACGCGAAGCCCAGGTGCACGTAGACACGCATATAGTTCGGATCGAGAGCGATGGTCTTCTTGAACTGAGCGAGTGCTTCGTCGAAACGCCCCGCCTTCAAATATGCTAAGCCCAGGTGTGAGTTCATGTGCGACGAAAGCGGATCCAGTCGCAATAAGAGTTGGGACTCCTCAATCGCTTCCGCGTGGCGCCCGGCCAGCGTGAGGTAATGAGAATAAGAGTGATGGGCTTCCTCATACGTGGGCTTGAGCTCGAGTGCGCGTTTATATTCGCGACCCGCGTCGACCCACTTCCACTCGCTATAGAACAGCACGTTGGCCAAGGAGACGTGGGCTTCCGCCAAATCCGGATTGATGCTGAGTGCCCGCAACGCAGCCTGCTTCGACAGTGCGAAGGCCATTTCAGGAGCCAGATCAGCGTCGGCCTGTTCGGCGTACGCGTCCGCCTGGCCGGCGTAGCCTAGCGCGAAATTCGGGTCGAGTTCGATGGCACGCTGAAAGTACTGCAGGGCCACTGCAATGGTGGCCTCGGTCTTGTTGTCAAGCAGCAGGTGGCGCCCCTTGAGATAAGCGGAGTAGGCCTCCCAGCCGGCTTGCGTGGCAGGCTGAGGCGCTGCGCGGCGTGGGCCCAGCCCAACGTCGATGCGCCGCGCGATCGCCTGGGCCACGTCCGATTGCAGTTCGACCACATCTTTCAAGCCGCGGTCGAAACTCTCCGACCAGACATGCATCTGGTCGCTCACGCGGATAAGCTGCGCGGTGACGCGCACACGCGAGCTCGCCTCGCGCACGCTACCTTCCAGCACATAGTCGACACCCAGCTCGTGCCCGATCTGATCGATGCCCTTGCCGCTGTTCTTGTATTTCACCGCCGACGTGCGCGCGATAACTCCAAGCCGATTTGGATTCATCGCGCCGAGCTGTGAAATCATCTCTTCAGTCATGCCATCAGCGAAAAATTCCTGGTTCGGATCGCCAGTCAGGTTCTGGAACGGCAGCACGACAATGCGCATCTGTGCCGCCGGACGCTTTGGTGCCACAAAGCGATAGGTGATCACCGCGGCGATCAACAGCACAACGGCGCCCAGCGCCATCCATCGTCGTGTACGCGACGTGTGAGGAATCGAAAGCCCACTTATCGTCGAATTCTTGGTGCTTTCTTCGGGTCCTTCGCTTGAAACCTGGGGTAACGAGGCTTCCGCAACTGCCCCTGGCATAGCCTTCGCAATGAACCGATATCCGCGGCGTGGCAGGGTTGCGATGACCCGCGGACGCTCTGCGTCATCGTTGAGAACTGCCCGGATCTGCTTAATGGCCTGGTTGATGGCCAGATCGAAATCGACGAAAGTGTCGCCCGGCCAAACGTGGTCGCGCAGCTCCTGCCGGGTGATTAGCTCGCCAGGACGACTGGCGAGATATGCCAGGATTTTGAACGGCTGAGGCTGCAGTTTTAGAGAGGAGCCTTGTTTCCGTAATTCCTCGGCAGCGAGGTCGAGTTCGTAGTTCTCGAAACGGATGACGCTCGGATTTTGCGTCCGCAGACGCATGGGATGCCACGCTGAGCCGGGATTATAGCCCAAAAGTCCCTTTCGCTCGTATGGCTTACCTCATCACGTCTCCATCACTCATAAAGCATCGCCTGACCATTGCGTCGCGGAAGGCCTCGGTGCACCGTAACCGCCTAGGAGGACACCATGCGTAACATCCAGAGTCACCTTGAACGGCCCACCCTGATCCTTGGCGCGTTGATAGCTATCTGCATCAGCCTCTTGCTGCCGGTCCAGGCGCAATGTCCGGCAACCCCAAACATCTTTCAAACCACCTTGCTCGAACCGCCCCAGCCCGGAAAAGAGCTAAGCACCGAACAGCTTCAGCAGATCCTGGCTTCCGGCAGCATGCCGGCCTTCGACGTGCGCTTCGAGTTGGAATACGCGATATCGCACATCCCCGGCGCCATCAACATCCCTCCCCTTAACAATACGTCCGCGGAGCGGGAAGTAAGCCAGATCTCCGCTCTTTTCCCCAACAATCCACACGCGGAGTTCGTCCTCACGTGCAATGGCCCGTTCTGCAGTAAGAGCAAACGTGTGGCTGCCGGATTAGCCAACGCGGGCTATGACAGTTTTTATCGATATCAGCTCGGCTTACCGGTGTGGCGCGCACTGGGCAACACGGTGCAAACCGACTTCGAGGGCTTCGCCTATCTCTTTAGCCGTGACCGCACCGCCGTATTCGTCGATGCCCGCCCGCCGCAGGACTTTCTGGCCGACTCCGTCGCGTGCGCCGTAAACATCCAGCCAGGCGAAGCCACTGCAGCGAATGACGATGGCCGGCTGCCGCTCTGGGACAAGGGTGCGCGCGTTGTTGTCTTTGCTGATGATCCGCACCTTGCAAAGAAAGTTGCCTCCGAAATCGCCAAGAAGGCCTATTGGAGCAGCAGCTATTTCAGCGGGACCTTCGCGGATTTGGAAACCAGCCGCCTCCGCATCCACAGCTGGCGCCGCTGCCACGACGACATGCATCGTGGCGAAACTGATGATGAATAGACCGCGTCTATGTCTCAGAGTCCGAGTCTCGTGCAACTGCCCAAGATGTCGTGCGGGGGCGTGGGTGCGATCTCCGAGGCGTCTGGGTTGACCGCGTAGTTGCCGAGCCTGGGAGGTTCTCAGACGAAGGTGTGCAGGGAAAGAAAGAAACCAGAAATGAGTTTCGGAGCCAGAGAAGCTCGCGCTGGTCACGTTCCGGGCGAGGTCGGCAACTCTTCCCTTGGGATCTCTTCCTGTTTGCTCGTTCATGACGGAAGAGTAGTAATGAACCGGCTAAACCGATAGGCTGTTCGTCTTGACCCTCTAATGATCTGCCGGTCCTGGCAAGTTGTGATCGTCGGCGACTTGCGCTTGGCCGTGTAACGGACTGGCCAAGCTATGCATTTTGCGAAACTGGCAAGTCCGATTGCGGGAAGGTGCATCTCCAAATCATGCTTGGGACCGATTCCGTTTCTCACGGGCTACTCGGAAACGACCGCCTAATTTCCGTATAGGCGACCATCCGCCCAGAATTCTTCAGAACCATGTGGCGAAGTCGGTGACGCTGCCGCTAAAATGGCGTGCAATTCGGGAGGCTGCGCTGTGGTTCAGCGGTTGCTGTTTTCGGGCATCCATGCGGGTGTTGCATCTTCCCACTGGTTGTCAGTCAACTGGCGTACGTCAGTGCCATCCCTGCCCATGACAAACAATTCGCCATACCGCTGCGGAATTCGGTACGTCAGTTCTGCCTCGTCTTTGAAACCGATGCGCGAGCTACTGAAGATGATCCATTCTCCGTCCGGAGACCACACGCAATGTGCGTCGCTGCCAGAGCTGTTGGTCAGGCGGCGTAAGCCGTTTCCGTCCGGCTTGATGGTGTAGATGCCATAATCGCCTCCACGATAGCTCGTGAAGACAATGAGATCCCCGCGTGGCGACCATGCAGGGAAATTATCGTACTGGCCGCCTGTGTTCAGTGACGTGATCTCACCGTTCTCAATCGACAGGATCATCAGCCCGTGGCCTTGCTTTCCATCTGAACGGTACACAATGCGCTTGCCATCCGGAGACCAGCTTGGGAAGCCGTTATTCGTTTCTCCACCTGTAATCATGCGAAAGCCGGAACCATCAGGTTTGATCAGAGCAAGCTGGGCGGGCCCGGTGCGAAAGAAAAATGTGCCAAGGCCGAACACGAGCAGATCTTCACGCGGCGACCACTTCGCGGCGAACGCGTTCTTACCTGCTTCGTAAAAAATGGTCTTTCGACCGCGTCCGTCTGCGTTCATCAGCTCCAAACTGCTCTCCTCGAAAGCATAGACAGGCCATGGCCCAGGTGGCCTTGCACTGACAATCACTTGGTCCCCGGTGGGCGAATATGCCGGAAACAGCACGGTGAGCATGAGGTCGAATTCGGGATCGCGGCTGAAAGTGGGAGTCATCCAGTGACGCTCAGCTTGCAATTCCCTGTGATACACCACATGTGTTGCATCTCGGGACCAGGCAGGGTTGCGAAATTCACCCCGAGCGCTCTTTTCTTCGGACGTGAACTCTAGGCCCGGATCACTGCCCTGCTTCTTCACATACGCGACACGATCCGCGCTCAGCCACTGTGGTGACACCTTCATGCCAGGTCCGGTGGTGTGTTGCTGCCGGTCTCCATGTTCCATGTCCACGCTTTTGATTTGCGACTGCGAAGTCTCTGCCCGACCGGACCTTCTTCGTGACTCCCACGATTCTCGTGCAGAGGATTCGTAATACACAATCCGGCGACCATCGGCAGACCATTTCGGGCTTCCCACAAAACGCCCGGTTCGGTTAGTCGCCGCAATCAGCTGCCGTCTGCGCTGATCACATACAGGTTCGTTGACTGCAGAAACTCAAAGCCTCCGTGAGTAGAACCGCCAGCACCAGATACCCGGCCGGGCTGCGTGTCACGGTCGGAAGTGAACGCGATCCACTTGCCGTCGGGCGACCAACTCGGACGAAAATTGGAGGGATGGTTGGTCAGATTGCGGTACTTATGAGTAGTAAGATCCAGCAACCAGATATCCGCCATCCCGCTTCCGCGCGTGGAGACAAAGGCAAGAGTGGAGCCGTCTGGCGAAAGTGCAGCTTGGTCTTCGTAAGCCGGATCGTTCGTCACCCGCTCCAACCCTCTGCCATCCGGGTGAACTCTGTAAATATCCGCCGAACCAGCACGCTCCGATGTGAAAATGATCCACTGCCCGTCAGTGGAAAATGAAGCATTGTAATCCAGACTCTGCGGGCAGGAGGGGCTTTTCGTTCCGTCCGTCGGCGTCTGCGATGAACAAACCTGTCCGTATGGGTCCAATGCGGTTAAAGGCGATTCGATGCCGAGTACCTTTGGCCTGCGCCTGCGACGCGCTCGAAGTTCCTCGCCATCCAGTGGAACAAATGAAAACCGTAAGAGATAGCGCCAGCAGGACATCAGTGCTGTGCTGGTGCAAAATTCTCAATATCCCTCCTCAGAACGGCCCATTCTAATCCAAGTTTCTAAGAGTCACTTTGGCTAAATTGAGCTGTGCCGCGCGTAACGAGACGAGCCATTGGGATGAAATCTTCAACATCCGGGAAATCCACGGGGCAGAGCGCAACACCCTGTTGTTCGACGCAAATTGCGGACGCGGTTACAAATCGCTCCTACGGTGCGCTATCGAAAGACCGTTTCGCATGGTCACTCGAATCGAAATGCTGAGTGCCACTTCTATCCTCTCTAGCGCATCAGGCGGGATCGAGAATGACCTGTCGAACGATTCGCTTCACTTCTTCTCTGTAGGCACGCGGCGCTTCAGCTCTTCAAACCAGTTCAGCACGACGTTGATCTGCGTCGGGGCGGAAGCCTCTTGCTGGTTTGGCTTGAGCATCAAGAAGCGCTGGCCGTCCAGTGAGATGTCGTAGTTGGGAGTCGTTGCCGGGCTCGGCTCGTACCGTCCCTCGAAGAGCACCCGGGGCTTGCTGGCAGTGAAGCTCGGCCGGGTTGTAATCTCCACGGCCATCATCTTGTTGCCGCTGCGGTAGAACAGTTCGCTGCCGTTAGGGTTCCAAGTTGGCTCCGTACCACCTTCCGTCGAGATTTGCCACTTGCCGCCGGGCCCCGGATAAGGCTGCACGTAGATTTCATAGCGTCCGGACTCATTCGAGACATAGGTCAGCCATCGGCCATCTGGGGAAAACCGCGGCACGCTTTCATTGAACGGCGTTCGGAGGAATGGCTGCGCCTTGTGGTCGCTCAGCCGCAGCACCCAGATGTCGTATCCTGTAGTGGGATTGTTTTCCATGAAGGCCAGTAATTGCCCATCCGGGGACCAGGACATCGGAACCTGTGTGTATTCGCTGCTTGTCAAGCGCTCCAGCCCGCCGCTGCCGTCGGCCCGTTGCCAGTAAATGTTCCCTGCCCCATCCTTGTTTGATAGATACGCTATCCCCTTGCCATCTGGCGTCCAAACAGAATTGAGGTTCCTATTCCCTTCAAACGTAAAGCGGGTCAACGTCTCTCGCGAGAGGTCATGCAGCCAGACTTGCGCCTCCCGTTCCGCGATCCCCACAGCCACCCGTCGACCGTCGGGGGAAAGCCTCGGGAAAGTGTAGGAGTGCGTCGGAGCGGCCAAGGGTAGCTCGGTCCCACTGCGAGTGACCCACACCAGCTTGTGATTGTCCTCCTCAATACCTCCGGGAACGTAAACCAGCGAGCCCGTGGCGGAAAGACTATATTGAGCGGCTCCGCTGGCCCTGGATTGCAGGACGCCCTCAACAACGGGGACCGCCGCACCCAGGACCACAAGTTGCTGGTGATCGAATGGGACGGCCATCAAGTTTCCTCCCTGGGCATAAACCAGGTGTCCGGAGGCCGCATAGCGTGGGTGCGTTGCACTTTGAACCAGGTTCCGGCGCTCACTCGTCCCGAGCGTTTCGACGGCAACGTTTGCGTTGGCCCAATTGAAGCTCGACTCGGTAGTGGAAAAGAGCACGGCCTTGGCGCCAGGCAAGAACTCCGGCCAGCGGTGGCTGAACTCCCCTTTCTCGAGTCGTGTCAACGGCTGAGGCTTGCCTCCCGCGTCTGACATTTGCCGGAGAACTGACGCCCATGAAGGTGCGAAGGCTATCATCCCCTGGCTGCCCCAGCTGGCCCCGCCAGGAAACGTGGTCTCGGCAAGGGTGAGCACCGCGCCTCCACCTACGGGGACCTTCTTGAGTTTGTTGCCCACGAAGAATCCCAGCCATTGGCCGTCGGGTGAGAAGAACGGCTCAGTAGCTCCTTCTGTTCCGGGGATGAGCCTGGCATCCAGACTATCCATCGCCCGCAGATAGATCTGCGGTGCGCCGCCTTGCGTGGCCACGTACGCAAGATGAGTGCCGTCGGGTGAAAGAGCCACAGCAGGCTGATCCAGTGCCGCAAGTCGCTGACCGAGCGGCAGCGTAATCACCGCGCGCGTTATGGGCCGTGGCGGCGAGGGCTTGAGACTCCAAATCGCAAAGCCGGTGACGGCGGCAAGGAGCAACGATACGAGGCCCCACAGCAGAGTTCTTTGCCACCGCGCACCGATACGTTTTGCCGCGCCCAGCGGAGTCAAAGCGGCCTGCGAGCCGCCCTCGGCGATCCACTTCAACTCGAGCAGCAGATCGCGCGCCGTTTGCCAGCGGTCTTCTGGATCTTTCGCAAGGCAGCGG
>WNFR01005327.1_pt1 | contig 13147 bp, 10 predicted proteins | sample 5400221 | NCBI WGS metagenome assembly WNFR01 (sample SAMN13153357, study PRJNA577476) | soil metagenome | isolation source: 40 cm soil under Madrone tree | place: USA:California | collected 2016-06-14
GCACATCGAGCGGCAAGTCACGTCTGCGATACTCACTTACAACTTCTTCGGCCATCGTGTCGGGATAATAGCTCCAGCGACTCTGTTGATTACCGAGCGCCCAGAGCGGCGGCAGCGGCATGTGACCTGTCAGGTCGGCATACCGACTAAGGACTTTCTTAAACGAGGGACCATAGAAGAAGTAGTAGTTCATCTCGCCGCCTTCGGCGCCGAACCAGATGCGCTGCTGCGACGATTTAGCAAAATCAAAATAGCTACGATAGCTGTTGTCGAAAAATATGCCGTACGCGTTGCCGTTTTGCAGGCCAGTGTAAAAGGGGACGGTTTGATAGATTGGATCTTTGCCTTCGGTGTAGCCCGGCGTGTCGGAATTCCAGTTAACAAACGAACTGCGACGCTTGTCGAGGCGAGCGGCCTTTTCTCCAAGCCCGTAAAAGTGTTCGTCGAAACCGAGCTTCTTTGCAGCCGCAACGAAAGGCCCCGCCTGCGGATCAAACATCAGGTCTTTAAATAAACCTTTGGGGTCATAAGCCATTGGTTGCTCGTCCGCGTTGATAATGGTATGCGTTTTCGCGTCGCGAAATTCAATCAGCAATGGCGAGCGATGAACAACCACTTCGAGTTCGCCGGTCGTGATCAGAACAGAGTCTGCGTTTTCTGACACACTCCAGCGTGGCGTCGCCCACTCTGTTTTTGCGATGGCCCATGAATGGTCCTTAGCCGGAATTGGTTTGGCGAAAGACGCGCGAACGCGCACTAGATCGGCGGCAAGCAATGTGACTTGAACCTGGGAATTGTCCTGGCAGTTAAAGACGATCGACTTTTCTGATTTTGTGAAATTGACCACTGGACCAATCTTTTCCAGCCGGGTGATTTCCTGAGCGGTGGTTCCCGCGACGGTCCCAAGCAGGCAACAAAATATCGCGAGTACTCGATTCATTTATCTAAATCCACGAAAGCCAGGTGCGCCGCGCCAAGCAGACCGGCATCATCCCCGCATTGAGCGCGCACAATCTTGACGCACCGCGCCGGTATCGGAAACGCTCGTTCAATAATCTGCTGGTGCATGTGCTTCTCAAAGAGTTCCCAGCCTTTTGATAGACCACCCCCAATAATGACGATTTCCGGGTTAAGAATATTAATCAAACTGGCGAGGCCAATGCCCAAATAGACTCCCATTCGGCGGAACACTTCAATCGCAAGTTCATCGCCTTGAATGCCTGCCTGATAAATTTTTTCCGAAGTCAGATCCTCCGTGTTATGCAGCACTGAATTTGGATAGCGCGGTCTAGCCTCGCGTGTCATGCGTACAATGGCCGTGGCCGATGCATAGACCTCCAGGCAACCACGACTGCCGCAGGTGCAAGGAACACCGCCGAACGGATCAACGCCAATATGGCCAATCTCCGCGGCTGATCCATCGGCGCCGCGCCACAGTTTTCCATCCAGAATGATTCCGCCACCGACGCCAGTGCCGAGGGTCACGCAAATGAGCGTACAGTATCCCTGGCCCGCACCTTGCCACATCTCACCGACAGCCGCCGCGTTCGCGTCATTCTCCAAAATCACGGGCCACTCAAGTTCGCTCTCTAACGCCGCTCCCAAACGAAACCCATCCAGAGATGGCACGTTGGGAGCCTTGACGACAACACCTTCAGCAACGTTAACGGTACCCGGTACAGCTATCGAAACAGCGGAGATTGCGCCTCCCAGCTCGGTAATCCCACGTTCACATTTACGAACAGCATCAATCAACGCGCGCACGATTTCGTTTGGCTTCTCTGCTTGTGGCGTTGACTGCATTTGCCGGCAGTAGATTGTGCCGCTGCGATTTACGGTAGCCACGCGAAGATGAGTGCCGCCGAGATCTGCTGCAAAAACAAACTCTTGTTTGGTGGTTCCAGACTTAGTTGTTGAGCGAGCTGTCAATTGTTTGCTGAGCCTTTCGAATATCTGGCCAACGTTACACCGGGAGTCTCAACATTATGTCCCCGTTTGATGTTGATAGCGAGACGGATGAATTGAGCCATAGACCACGCCAGTGGAGTGGCGGAGCCACTACCTTTTCCAAAACGAAATTCGGCGTCGGGACCCTCGCTTCGATCCCAAACCTGTTCCGGTATCATTCCCCCATCGTTAGCAAAACCCATCATCTCATCTAATCTCTTTCGCGCCGCCGCCAAGTCCCCGAGCGCAACGTCGTATTCACCACGCTCGCCGGTCAGCAGCGTCCAAAGGCGGCCCACGCCAGTGCGCCCGTCATAGTTCGCACCATTAGGTCGTTCTCCGTACGAGTCGTGATTATAGCGATACCAGCCCACACCAACGGGAGTCTCCACTTTGATCAAGCTATCCACAATCCGGAGCGACCTGACAACCAGAGGATCTCGCGCGGGTCGGATTCCGAGTCTTACTAACTCCAGGAACCCAGCATCGACAATCTCACGTTCGTCATAAGTACCGCCACCACTGTTAATTTCGATACGAGCTCCGTCGTTCGGATCGCTGTTTTCGGTGATGCGTAGAAAGTAGGTCCCTTTCGCATGAGGCCCGCTGGATGTCGCGGTCCAATGCTCCACCGCACGCGCCCACTCGTCCGCTTTTTCCAGATACAACCTGGCTGAACTTTCATCGTGATTCAGAGAGGCGATACGCGCTGCACACACCAATCCCGCGATTTCCGCAGCGATCGTGGAAGGCGAGTAACCTGACTTTTCCTCCCAGCGCTCCTGTTGCGTATATGGGCCATTGCGGAGAATGAAATCTGCGGCCGGCTTGATGTGTTTCCGCCACGTCATTCTACCGGTGCGCTGCATCTGATAGGCAAGCACCAGCGGCAAAGCAACCTGATCCATCTGTAAGCTGCTACCAATCGGACGGCCATCGACCCACGAGTTTTGGGGAAAACTGCCATCCGGTTTTTGCTGAATGTTGAAAAGATAATCCAGCGCGCGATTGGCCGCGGCGCGATCCCCCAGCGCAAGAAACGCTGTCGCCACTTGATATAAATCCCGGGCCCAAACAGCGTGATATCCGCTTATGGTTGGCTCGTTGCCGTTTGGCCCACCGCCCCAGGGAATTGATGGCGAGGCGATCATGGCGCCGCGATATGTCTTGTCTTCGAGTGCCTTCAAAGTCAACGCCGCAATATTGAACTGCTTTTGATATTTTGGCTCGACGCGCGGCAACGTTTCTAGATAATCATGCCAGCCCGCTTCGTATTCGCGACGCGCGCGCGTAAATCCTTTCGCCAACGAAGCGCGTGCGTTTCGCAGGGCTTCGGCCGGCGTTTTACCAAAAGCCAGCGCCAGCGTGCAGTGAGTAACACGGTTTCCGTTAGAACCTTGAAACCCTCTTAACGCTGCGACTTGAACTACATTTCCGTTATCCGCCCGCCGATATGACGTAAAGCCCGAGCGATTCCAGTTCCTCTTCAACTCAGTGAGGCCGTCACTAGTGCCAAGATAGCCGTTTGACATCTCCAGGGCTGCTTGCCGATCTGCGGCTTTCAGTTTGTCCCTGGTCCATTCGTCCGCGTAAGCAAATCCCGAACTGGAAACCAGGGCCGAAGCCTTATCACCATCCATAGCTAAGAGTGCATCGCCTTGAGTCCAGGCGGAGTCGTGCATGCCGCTGTTGTTCAGGGACGGATCATAATAGACATATACGTTGTTCGCCGTTCGGCTGGCATATTCGATATCGATCAAGATCGTATTGCGCTGGGTATCAGTGACGTAAGTCTTCGTGATGGTGTAATAGTTACTTTTAGCCGTGTTGATTTGCCGAAAAGTTAGAGAACGTGGATCGACCACTTCCAAGCGATGAATCGTATCGTCGTTCTCAGTCTCTACTTTGCCACCAACAATGATCAGTTGCAGCGTCTGAACATTCGGCACATCCAGCCGCGGATAATAGACCTCAGTCATCACACCGTTGTTGAGCGTGAACCAAACTTTGGAAGTGAGCGTGTTTGACGTTGCAAAACCATTTTTCGCTGCGCTCGGCCAGTGCGCATCCAAGCCGGGGTTACCGCTAGCAAACTTGTTGGTTGTCTGCCCGAACAAAGCTGTGCAGCCCAATATCAATGTGGTGGAAATGAGAATCGGTCGAAGCATCAGTGTTTCCTGATTGGAACCAAAGGAAGTGGCGCAGGTCAGCCGCGTTTGCGCCCCGCCATATCGAGACCGACGGCCGCAACCAAAATCGCGCCTTTGATGATGTTTTGCATATAGGGCTCTACGTTTTTCAACGACATACCGTTATCAAGACTGGCCATGATTAGCGCACCCAGAATCGCGCCGAATACAGTTCCCCGCCCGCCCATTAGGCTTGTGCCGCCTATAACGCAAGCTGCAATCGCATCGAGCTCGAGTAACTGCCCAGCGTCAGGCGAGGCGCTGCCCACGCGCGCGGTGTAGATAATTGAGGCCACACCGGCTAGCGCACCCATGATGCAAAACACAGCCAGGACATGCTTACGTATGTTTATGCCGGAAAGACGCGCAGCATCAGGGTTACCGCCGATCGCATAAAGATAACGACCGAAAGTTGTGTTCTGAGTCAGGAATGCTCCTGCTAAGGCAATAGCCAAAAAGATGATTACTGGATTGGGTACTCCCGCTTTCGATCCGGGTGCAAGCTCATAAGAGTTCATCATGTAAATGAAACCGACGACAATTAACGACGGCACTAGCGCACGCGCCACTGTCACCCACAAACTGGAAACGCCCAAACGGTAGCGCCGCCGTGCGCGGTTGCGAGCTATGGTCATCCAAACGATCGCCGCGACCGCAACTGCCGCAATTACCCAACCAACAACCGGGCCAACATAGTCCTGTCCAATCGATTTGAACGCCTGCAATCGTAAAGGGATCGTTTCACCACGAGTGAGACCGAGCACTACTCCACGCCACGCGAGCAAACCACCGAGGGTAACGATGAAGGCCGGGATGTTAAGGTACGCAGTCAAGCCACCCTGTATGGCGCCGATGGCAAGTCCTACACCAATGCCAGCGGTGAGCGAGGGGACCAGCCCCCAGCCGAGCCACCCCTGAGCGATCGCTGCGATACCGCCTGCGAGACCAACAACAGAACCAACCGAAAGGTCGATCTGCCCAGTTATGATTACCATCAACATTCCGACCGCGAGTACGCCCGTCACAGCGGTTTGACGCATTAGGTTGGAGAAGTTCCGCGGCTCGAGGAAAATATGGTTAGTTGAAAAGTGGAAATAGATCCAGATCGCTATTAAGGCAAATACCATCGTGTAAGCGCGTAGGACATCGGTCGGGATCTTGAATTTCCCGATTGTCGTCACCGACGTAATAGCGTCAGTGTCCGGCAAGGGCGCTAAATCTGAAGTCGTCGGCGGGCGCTCAATAACAGGTTCATTTGCTGAGCTGTTCATAAGAAAGCCAATCGCTGCTCAAACGCGCGATGTTTACGGCGTTCAAGAGGACGAATCGGTCTGCCATCTAAACGGTAGTCATGGTACTAAGCAGCGCGCTGCACTTGTCCGGTCGCACACGCCATCACTTTCTCAGGAGTCGCCACCGCCCGAGTAAACTCGCCAGTCAAGTGGCCCTCGTGTAAGACAAGTACACGATCAGCAAGACCCAGCACTTCCGGCAGTTCCGACGAAACCAGCACTATGGCGAGTCCGGTCCTGGCGAGCTTATTAATTTGCGCGTAGATCTCCTGTTTCGCACCGACATCGATGCCGCGAGTAGGTTCGTCCAGAAACAACACGCGGGGATTTGTTAGTAGCCATTTTGCCAGCACAACTTTCTGTTGATTTCCTCCGGACAGTGTACCCGCAATCGTAAACACAGAATTCGCTTTAACGCGCAGGTCCTTCATTGCGCGGTCCCCAGCTTCCGACTCTGCGTTTATGCTGGTAAAGAAGCGTCCGGAGATGCGTTTCAATCCAGCGAGCGTCATGTTATTGAGTATCGTCTGATCGAGCATCAGCCCAAATCGCTTCCGATCCTCCGTTACAAAACCGAGGCCATGCTTGATCGCATCAGCTGGACTTGAAATACGCACCGCCCTGCCATCAACTCTAATCTCACCGGACATTCGTCCGGCGTGGGCGCCAAAGATTGCCATCAGCAGATCGCTGCGTCCAGCGCCCATGAGACCAGCAATGCCCAGGACCTCGCCGGCTCTTACTGAAAAGTTGACGTTATCAACCAACTTCTTTCCGGCTACGGCTGGATCTGCCACAGAAATGTTTTGCGCTTCAAATACCACATCACCGTGCTGATGATCGACAGTGGGAAAGATGTCGCCGACTTCGCGTCCCACCATTCGTGCGATTACCTGGCCCTCGGACAATTCGGCGACAGTGTTAGTGCCCACGGTCCGTCCGTCGCGCAAGACTGTAATTCGATCGCTGATGCGAAAAACTTCATTCAGTTTATGCGAGATATAAATCATGCCGACGGCGCGCGCGCGCAGTTTATTCAGGATTCCAAACAGCGTCTCGACTTCGCTGTCGGTTAAGGCGGCCGTGGGTTCGTCAAGAATGAGAATTCTGGCCTCGTGTGAAAGCGCTTTGGCAATTTCCACCAGCTGCTGCTGACCAATGCCAAGGCTGCGAATAGTCGTATGAGGATCGAGCGGCAAATGCAGATCGTCAAGCAACCCGCGTGCACGTCGATAGAGCTCTTCCCAACGAATGACGCCAAATTTTCGCGGCTCGCGTCCGAGGAAAATGTTTTCCCCGACGCTCATTTCTTTTACCAGCGACAACTCCTGAAAAATCACTGCAATGCCTGCTTTTTCGGCGTCGCGCACACCGGCAAATCTTTGTTCCGCGCCATCGATTACGATCTCGCCGCCATATTGGGGATGCGCATAAACCCCAGCCAGAATTTTCATAAGCGTTGACTTGCCGGCGCCATTTTCACCGACGAGCGCGTGTATTTCGCTCTTATGAAGGTCGAAGGTGACACCGTCCAGCGCACGAACACCGGGGAACATCTTCGTGATATTGCGCATTTCTAGAAATGCAGTCATATGTCCAATGTCCAATGTCCAATGTCCAACGTCCAATGTCCGGAGAGTTTATCGGTATTTGCTCCCATGAAGCGGCGATCTCTTGAGGTATCGAATGAACCCCGCGAGCAACTGACCCACTTCTGTGGCGCTGGTGAGTAACTGATCGAAAGTGTCGGCAGAAAAGTATCCCTGATCCAGCGCGACGTAGAGTTGCGCGCGCACCTCGCCGCACGACCCTTTTGCGATAGCCAAAAACTGAGAGAATTCCTTGTCCCCGCCCCGCTCAAATCCTTCGGCAATATTCGATAGGATCGAAACTGATGCTCGTCTTATCTGATCCTTCAAACCAAAGTCTCTAACGAATCCCCCGATTGCAGTGGTTTGATAGATTTCATTGGTTAACCGTCGGGCCTTTTTCCAGGATTCGATGTCCTCAAATTTGTTGATTTTCACCTTATTCGCCTCCTAAGCGTAGGTAATGTAGGGTGAAATTTTTGGTTGTGCGGCATTAGATGACGTTGGGCATTGGACGTTGGACATTGGACGTTGGACTATTGCTTCGGGCATTTCTCCGGTGGAACATTGGCACAGATTTTTTCCAACGTTTGATATCCATCTTTAACCACAGTACTGACGATATTATTTTTGTCGACGGCGATCGGTTCCAACAACACGGCTGGGACTTTCTTCGCTCCATCGTCGATCGCGTCCGTGGCAGCTACTTTCTCGCCACGCGCAAGTTTGATTGCCGCATCAACGGCTGCGTAAGCAAGCGGCTGAATCGGCTTATAGACCGTCATCGTCTGCTTACCCAGCACAATCAACGACAATGAAGCGAGGTCAGCATCCTGACCCGAAACTAAAACTTTGCCTGCCAGGTTTTGTCCTTCGAGCGCCTGCACCGCGCCTCGCGCTGTGCCATCATTAGAAGCGACGACCGCATCAACCTGATTGTTAGCCTGCGTCAAAGCATTCTCCACGATGTTGAGCGCCGCGCTTGCCTGCCACTCCTTCGCGTACTGGTCGGTGAGGATCTTGACATCGCCGCGATCTACTGCGGGCTTCAGTATGTTCATCTGACCCTGATGTAACAACAGAGCGTTATTGTCAGTTGGTGAGCCGCCGACAATTACAAAATTCGCGGGCTTTTTGTTCACGTGATCCAGCAAATACTGCGCCTGCATCTCACCAATTTTTACTATTTGATGAGAAACGTAAAGATCAACGTCGCTATTCTTTATCAGACGATCGTAACTGATTACGGGAACTCCCTGCCGGTGGGCCGCCTCAACAATTGAGGCCGCAATCTCACCGTTATGCGGCGCCACAATCAAGACATCGACTCCCTGGGTCAACAGGTTCTCTGCCTGCTTCACCTGCAAATTATCGTCGCCATTTGCGACCTGCACGGAAACTTGCATGCCGAGTTCTTTCGCACGCTTCTCAACCAGATCCTTATCGCGTTGCCAACGCTCTTCTTTCACGGTATCCATTGAGAAGCCAATGACAACCGGATCGTTTGGTCCCTTCTTTTTCCGCGTCGCGCCAGTGTTTGATTGTTGCGTGCCGGACACGCAGCCGCCAGCCATCAACGCCAACAGAACCACGCCAAGCATCAACATCCGAGGTTGCATTGGATCCTTCCCTTCTTTCCTTGGAACTGTTTGATCTTCACTGAGCGGCACGAACATGATAATGGCAGCAATCGTCGCAGCCTGGAGTGGTCACTGGGAACCCCAGAACTGTCGCGGAAACTGCAGGATTTAACCGTGCGACGCGCAGCTTAACAGAGACTTCCGCGGAAATATATATTGAACTCTTGGTTTCTTAGTGCTATTAAAAATACTACACTTTGTGCGTCAGCACACATACAATCGGCGTCCCCCGCGATAATGCACCCAAGTGCATATTGAATTGCTACCGGAAAGTCATGGCGATTTTTTTTGGGGAGAATTTAGAACTCGCTGACCGGCAACGTCTGGACGTGGATTATGCGAAATCCGGAGATTCCCAGGGCAATGCAAAAGGCGGGACTGGTCAGATACAAACCGAGAACTACTTTGCGGTCAGCCGAAAGATTCGATAGCCCCAGGCCTCGAGTGAAAGCGATGGCAGATCAACTGCCCGCTTTTTTGCCGCCCGTGCCGGGGCTGCCGCATCAGGCGGCAATGGCGGCCCCACCTCCGGTGTGATCTCGACAAAATTCGAACCAGGCGCGGTTGTAACTGAGCCAGCAAATGGTTGATTCGAAAAGTTGATTGCCACCAGCATTTCTTCGTCCGTGGTACGACGTAGATAACTCAACACGCGGGACTCGTCCGAATTCCGCAGCCACTGAACCGAGCCACGTCTCAGCGCATTGCTCGATCGACGCAACGCGATCATTTGTTTGTAGAAACGTGGGAACTCGGGGCGCCGCTCAGCGATGGGCCAGAACACTGGCAGCTTCTCAAACAAGGCGGGTGCACCCGATTCAGTGGTGTCGCCAACTTCCATCCCGTTATACAAAAGCGGCGCGCCGTCGAGTGTAAACATCAATGCAGACGCGGCCAACGCTCCGGGCTCCCCAAAGCGCGCGAGTGCGCGCCGCTCGTCGTGATTGTCGGAGAAGCGCATGTGTAGTGAGCCGCGCGGCCACTCGCTGAATTCCTTGTCCCACTGCTCGCGCAAATCAGTAGCTCGCCCGCGCCCCTGCAGAACATTTGTTAGCGCAGTATGCAAGGGCCAGGAATAATCGAGGTCAAATGCTTTGACTTCCAGCTCCGGCTTGTGTCCTTCCGCAAGCATGAAGATATCGGGCTTGATCTTGTCCAACTCGGCGCGCGCCTTCTCCCAGAAATCAATCGGCACATCCTCCGCCACGTCGCAGCGAAACCCATCGAGATCAAACTCGCGAATCCAATACTTGAGCATCTCCGTCATGTACTCGCGTAGCTTGGGGTTGCTGTAATTCAGCTTTGCAACGTCGTACCAGTCGTGCGGATATGTAATCTTTCCGCGCGCGTCGTGTTCATAGAATTCGGGCCACTTCATCATCACGCTGTCCCACGAAGTATGGTTCGCCACGATGTCGATGATCACTTTCATTCCGCATCGATGCGCTTCGTTGATAAGTTTCCTGAAATCTTCTTTAGTGCCGTAGTCGGGATTGATGCCGTAGTAGTCGCGGACAGCATAGGGACTACCAATAGTTCCCTTCTTCTTTTCCTGGCCGATGGGATGAATGGGCATCAACCAGAGGATGTTCACACCCAGAGCTTTTAGATCATCGAGGCGCGCGGTGATGCCATTGAAGTTTCCCTGCGGTGAAAATGCGCGTGGAAAGATTTCGTAAATCACGCCATCGCGTACCCAGTCGCGTGTGGACCGGGCCTGCTCCTTCGAGGCATCACGTCCAGGTTGCTGGGCTGGACTTCGATGAGCACCCGCAGCAAAGATGGCTAGAGCCAGGAAAAGAATTTGATATGATCGAGTTAGTCGCTTAACCAATCGCATGATGCTTCCTTTCAAGACTCAGCGATCCCCAACAGGAAGGCTCAAGCCCGCCTAACTCGCAGGTCCATTTGTCCCGCCGACAATTACTCCTTATCAATCAAGCCCGTACTTGGCACTGGCTGCACCGACTCCGGAACCGTAAACAGTTCGTGCTCGTCGGCGTTGATGACCGCTTCTTCTGGCACATTCTTGTCAGCAACATCCTTCACCAGCAGAACACTGATCGCCGCCAGAGTCAGGAACACGCCGCCAGCCATAACGACATACATCGGAGACTTTGGATTGTCCGAGCCAAAGACGGCACGAATGACTGGACCAAAAGCAAACGACGCGATGATCTCCGGTATCACGATAAAGAAATTAAAAATCCCCATATACACGCCCATCCGGGCTGCGGGCAGCGCGCCCGAAAGAATCGCGTAAGGCATGGATAAAATTGAGGCCCAGGCTACACCGACGCCAATCATCGTTAACAACAGTATGCTTTTGTCATGAATAAAAAAGACTGAGAGCAAGCCGGCCGCGCCGCATAACAGTGAAATAGCATGAACAGTTTTTCTGGTCGTTGCCCGCGCGAGCGGCGGCAGCAGGAATGCCACCGCAAAGCAGGTGATCGAATAAATCGCAAAGGCATTACCACCCCAGGCCTGGCCGTCGGTAAAGCGAGGGTCCTTTTCATTCATCGCGCCGAAGATGTGATACGACGTCATCAAGCCAAAAAACATCCACATGCAAAACAAGCCCAGCCAGGTAAAGAACTGCACCACCGCCAACTGCTTCATCGTCGTAGGCATTTCTCGAAAAGCGGAGAGAATTTCTGTCAAAGCCGCGCCAAAGCCTTTATGTTCCCTTCGCTTGCGATCAAACTCGGCCATGTTCTCTGGTGGAAATTCTTTTGTCGTGATCACCGTCCAAAGCACACAGACGAGAAAGGCGACCGCTCCAATCTTGAACGAATAGCTCACACTGGCAGGTATAACGCGAACGGCCTGGTTGGCGGCGTTGGCTCCGCGTTCATCAACGCCGAGCCGGCGAAAGATATAGGGCAGCGCGTTCGCCAGGGTTGCGCCAATGCCGATGAAGAAACTTTGCATGGCGAAGCCGGCAGTTCGCTGATCGACGTTCAGCTTGTCGGCGACGAAGGCGCGAAACGGTTCCATGCTCACATTAATGCTGGCATCCAGAATCCAGAGGAGACCTGCGGCCATCCATAGCATTCCCGAGTCAGGCATGAAGAACAGTGCGATGCTGGCGAGAATCGCTCCGGTCAGAAAGTAGGGGCGGCGGCGGCCAAGTCGATTCCAGGTACGATCACTCATTGAGCCAATGACTGGCTGGACCAACAGACCGGTAACCGGACCGGCCAGCCAGAGTATGGGCACCTGCTCAGGTTTTGCGCCGAGGTATGTATAAATACCGCTCATGTTGGCAAGCTGCAGTCCCCAGCCAAACTGAATCCCGAGAAACCCGAAACTCATGTTGAAGATCTGCCAGAAACTCAAGTGTGGTTTTTGCATTTCGTTTCGCTCCTATTAGTAAACAGCAAACAGTAGACAGTGAACAGCCGAACCCTTGCCGCGAATCGATGTCTTAAACCTGATTGTCACTAACTTTTGAATGACTCCGGCTGTTTGTTTGCTGTTTGCTGTTTGCTCATCGTGCGTAAATATTAATGTCTTCAAGTACCACATTCCGATCGAGTGACAGCGCATACATCAAAGTACGCGCCAAGTTGGCAACATGAATGAAGCCCTCGGGCGGAACTTGATTAGCCTTTGAGTTTTCTACATCTACCAGCCCTGGACAAAAATTGAAGACGCGGATATTCATGCCCGTCTTGCGAACGTGATCGCGCAGCGCTTCGGCATAACCGCGTAGCCCGAATTTCGACGCGCAGTAAGAAGGCACATCTGCGTAACCGTGCTTTCCGGCTTGCGAGGAAACATTCACGATGTCGCCGAATTCGTTGGCGCGCATGTGTGGCAGCACCGCCCTTACCAATTGCATAACACCGCGCAGGTTCGTCTCCATTACCGTGTCCCAGCCTTCATCCGTGATCTCTTCAACAGTCTCAGGGACGGCCAGGCCGGAGTTATTGATAAGTACGTCAATCGATTGCCAGCGGCTGTAAACATCGCTGACTAGCTCTTCAATTTTCTTCCGCTCGCGTATATCAAACTCATAGGGAAACACGCGCTCAGCTTCGTAGATTGCATTTATTTCGTCGGCAGTACGACGCAACACATCGGAGCGGCGCGCAGCGATAACAACTTTGGCGCCAGCCGCCGCCAGCGCCTCGGTAAACGCGCGACCAATGCCGGTCCCGCCGCCGGTAACGATCGCGACCTGTTCTGATAAAGTTTTCGTCTTGAGTTTCATAACAGAAGTCAGTCATGACAAGCGATTTATGAACGCTGTCGGATTAAGGTCGTGCTATTGATTCGCAAAAATGGCCGCTGACCTTGCGGCTACTGTGACCTTTAGGCGATGGCCCGTTACTTTGACTACGTTTCGCAGGTCGAGTTGATCTCTAAGGTCGTCATCTGACATTCCCACTGGCGCGACATCAAATTCGATCGTAGCGGATTTCGTATCGTTGTTGATTACTACGATCGCACTATCGGCATTGAATACGACTTCGCCGGCTTTG